>Ga0308412_1000207_pt1 | contig 28376 bp, 20 predicted proteins | sample HotsprottomLayer_FD_202357 | JGI IMG/M metagenome (GOLD analysis project Ga0308412, IMG submission 202357) | Hot spring phototrophic mat microbial communities from Octopus Spring, Yellowstone National Park, Wyoming, United States -... | ecosystem: Environmental > Aquatic > Thermal springs > Hot...
ACAGGGTGCCCGTTGCTGCGGCGATGAACTCCACAGGCAAAAGCGGTTGCCGCAACCGCTGAAGCAAGAACGCGCTGGCGCCGGCCGAAACCTGCTCGTCCAGCCGTCCGAGCAGCGCCAAAGCACCCAGTCCGAAAGCGGTGTAATAGGGGTCGCTACCACCGCAGCGATTGGGAAAACCACCATCGGGCTGCTGAAGTCCTTGAAGGTACGAAGCTTGCCTGGCGCACAGCGCTTCCGGCAAGCCGTGGCGGCCAGATGCAATCCGGTTTATCAGTTCCGTCAAAGCAAGCATGGAAAAGATGTCATGAAGTTAATACTTGCCAGCAATTTGGTTACCGGCACGCGCTGGCGCAGTTCCGTCCGCATCGTTCGATGCACCAACGTTGTATCCGGCCACAACGAAATGGCAGCGACGCGCTGCGGTCGCGTCCGCTGGGACTGGGCACACGGCCACGACAGAGCGTGGCCCTCCAGATTACCCAAGGATATGCGTGCAAAACCAACACAAGTTGCGCCGTAGCGGACTAACGGATTGTTACGGCTTGATCCGTTTGTAGATTTCCAGCACGCGGCTGGCCGCCAGAGCAATATCGTACTTTTGGCGGACTGCCCGATGCGCCCGCACCCCGCACTCGGCGGCATAGTTGCGATTGAGAATCATTTGCTTCAGTGAGTCCGCCAGGGCATAAACGTCGCCCGGCGGAAACAGCACGCCTCCACCGGTTTCGGCCACCATTTCGGGAAACGCTCCGTGTGCAGGCAGTACGGCAGGCACGCCGGCCGCCCAACCTTCCAGAACATACAGCCCTTTGCTTTCGCGGTAAAGCGTGGGCACACACAGAACATCGAGCGACTGGAGAAAGGCGATTTTACCCCGGCGATCCAGTTCGCCCACGTACTGAAATCGGTCGGCGATTTTCCACTGTGCAAGCTGGTGCTGGATGTTGCCCAAGTAAGGGCGATCGGCCGGATGAAGATAACCAGCGGCGCGAACTACCACCGGCGGCATGGTGGGCAGATTGCACAGAATATTCAGGGCTTCAGCCAACAGGTGCAAACCTTTGTCGGGGCAAATCCGCGCAAGAAAGCCGATTACCGCCGGGTGCTCCGGCTGGCGAAGCTGCCTTTGTTGGCCCGGTTCGCCGTAGCCTTCCAGGCTGAGTCCGAGTGGGACGATGTCGATTTTCTCCGGGCGCACATCGAGGTACTCGGCCATTGCGGCGGCGTAGTATCGGTTCGGTGCAACCAGCGCGTCCAGCTCTGCGCATCTTTCCCGTAGCAACTGCTGCGCCTGCGAGGCAAACGGCTGCTCCAGCTTTTCCAAGAAAACATCTTCGCCCGAAAGCGTACACACTACGGCTGCCTCCAGCCGGCGGCGGATTTCCCGAGCAACGCCCACCAGCAAGGCGTTGTTCAGATGCACCACATCCGGCCGCAACTCGGCGGCCAGCCAATCGATCAGTCGGTCAAGTTCGGCTCGAAGCGGCGGCTGGTCGGCCTGCAAAGTGGCCACCGTCAGCCTGCCCAGCTCTTGCGGACGGTTACTGACGGCCAGCCGCGAGGCCAGGCGAAGTAAAGCGGGACTGTCCAGCAGCCGTTTGATCCACTGCGGCAGCGCGGCCAGTGCGGGCCAGCGATGTTGCAGGTACACGTTCAGGCCGCCCAAAGCCACGTGCGGAAGACCGACGTCCTGCTCATCGGTTCGCAACGGGGTGTACAGCGGCACCAGGATTGCATCGGCCCCTGCGCGTTGCAGCGCTGCGACCAGCGCGTTGCCGTACAGGCAACTGCCGCAGAACATCCCTCCGGCACCGGCTACCAGATGCACAACGCGCATGACGGTTCAGTGATCGAGTTGCAAGGCGCCTCTCGGCGAGAAAGGCATTCCGCCAGCTGATATTCTCCGATTGCCCGCCTCGATTCTTGTTGATCACACTTCCTCATCTTCCCGAATTGCCCGCCTCGGTCTGCTTGGGTTGCCTGGTCGGACGTGGTTAGATTGCCCCTCAATTGCCGCTCCTTGGGAGCTGCTGATTCTCCACCGGCAGCCGGTGATTGTCCGCCGCCGAGTGCCTTTGCCGTCATTCTTCGCTGATCGACAAGGGCCTGCGGTCCAATATCGCATCGGCCAGAAAGAACATCAGGCTGCGTAGCGGCTCTTGGGACACTTGAGCGGCCACCTGGCAAGCCCGACTGTGGTGTTCGGCGATCAACTCGGTTGCCTGCCGAAAGACTCCAGCACCGGCGTACAGTTCGGCGGCGCGTGCCAGTCGGGTGCCGCTATCGTGCTGTGCACTGGCCAGTTGCTCCAGCTCCGCCCGCTGGCCTTCTGCCAGATTCTTCATAGCCAATGCCCACAGCACCGTGGGGCGGCCGCTCAGCAGATCGCCTCCACTGGTCCGCTTGTTGGGTTGACTAAGCTGCCAGTCTTCCAGATCGTTGATCAGTTGATAGGCCACGCCCAGGTGCCGGGCGAAGCGGGCCACTGGCTCGCGGATGGCCTCGGTCGGTCCGGCCAGCCGTGCGCCGGCCATCATAGCGGCCTCGAATGCCGGAGCGGTCTTCAGGGCGTAAATCCGCAGGGCTTCCAAGGGGGTGATGCGTTTGCCGCGGGCTCGCCGCCAGATCAGTTCGGCCCCCTGGCCTTCGGCCAGCCGAGCATGGGCAGAGGCAAACTCTGCCAGTACATCGCCGATGCACTCCGCGCCCAGGAACTCGCGCTGCGCGGCCACCAGCCGATAGCCCAGGCCGAGAAGATAATCGCCCACGTTTATCGCTACCGCGGCGCCGAAGCGCTGGTGCAACGTGGGCCGACCATAACGGTAATCGTCCTCGTCTTCCACGTCGTCGTGGATCAACGAGGCTTTGTGGAATATCTCGATAGCCAGAGCCACACGTTTGACTGGCTCGGGCAACTGGGCCGCCGCCGAAGCCCCATCGGCCGAAGTGCAACCGCCGCCGGTCAGCGCATCGTAAACGGCCAGGGTGATGAACGGTCGGGAGTGCTTGCCGCCGGCGGTCAGAAAGTCGTAAGCGATTGCCTCGGTAGCCGCCAGCGGGTCAAGGGCGGCCAGCCCCTGGCCGTCGGTCTCGGCCAGCGCCGGCCCGCCCCGCACTCGCGGCACAAGCTGCTGCAACTGTGCCGGCTCGAACATTCTGGCGGCGGTGCGCATCAGGTGCAAATATGTACGAGTACACAGCGTCGCGGGCCGAAAAGGGGTGTGGATCATCTGGCGGATGCAATCCACATCGGCCGCGGTGTCGTGACAGCCGCCCCAAGTCAATGGCTCTGCCATGCAGGGGATGCCGGCCAGCAACACTTTGTCCAGTGTTCGTTCCAGTGCGTCCAGACAGGCTACGCCCAGCACCGCGTCCACCTGCCCACTGAGTATGATGCGCATCACCGCCGGAGAACCTTCGGCGATCATTACCTTGTAGCCCAACTGTTGGGCTTCCTGGCGCAACTGGCTCAGACAACAGGCACCGCAATCTTTGCACAGCAGCCCTAGTTCGTTGTACGGTGCGGTGCAGACATCCGTGCTGCGCAAACAGTGGGGCAGTAGCAGCAGACGGCGCGAGACGGGCACTGCGGCAACCTGCTGGCGCCAGAAGGCCGAGGCCAGGGCAACCATCGTCCAGCCCAAGTAGCATTCCGGCAACCCCTCCTCGGCCAGAACGGCCCGTGCACGCGACTGAAGCTCGTGGCGCACCATGGGCCGGGTTTTGTCGAGCCGGCTGGCTAGTTGCTCGGCACAGCGGCGGATGCGATCGCGTAGCGGCCGCGTCTCCGGCACCACTTTGATGCCCCGTCCGCCGCCCAAGGCGCCAGCCGCCTCAAGCGCAGCAGCCGTGGAGAAGCTCCGGTCGTCCGAAGCAGGAGTGGCCAAAGCAGCAGCCTTTGGAGCTAGGTGTTGCCTCTACAGTTCGCCAGTAACATCAAGCCCAAATCGCCCACAGCGCAGCAGGCAACCCGGACTGCTCGGGGGCACTTGTGCTGAAAACTGCGGCAGCGGCACGAGCCTGCCATCAACAGGAAGGATAATGCACAAGTCCGGTCTGCTCTATTATAGTCGCCGGAGCAAGAAATACACCGTTGTATCGGGCAGCCAGACGCCCATACGCTCGCCAGCCCCAAAGCCCACGATGCACCTTTCATCGCAAGCGCTTACTCAGCCGCCGCCGACGTGGCGCGCACGTCGGCCAAGTGACTGTTCCACGTCGTGGAACGTGTCAGCGCCGCCGTGTGTTGCAGGGCATCTTCGAGGGCCACGCTCCGTCGTGGCCGCATTTGGCGTTGGTGTTTTGCCCGCCATCGGGAAAACATCACGGCCCCGACCGCAGCGCGTCCCCCCACGCCTCATTTGGCTGAGGCCGTAGACCGCTTTAGGCATCCAAAGAGATCGCATTGGCGGCTGCCTGCACGCGCACCGCCTGGCCAAGGGCGGCCACCGTGAACACCAGCGGGTAAAGGGCCTCGTGGTACCACAGCCTGGCGAAGTACAGACCGATCGGCGCCGGTTGCCGATGCCGACCCGCCTTGACGGCCGCAATCAGCCAGTTGATTCCCGAGGAGATGGCCTCTTGCAGCTCCGCTTGCTGGTGATAGCTCAAAAGTGCCTCGACGGCGATAGCGGTCTCCTCGACGCTGGAGACTCCGTCTGCTGCGCCCACGGTTCCCCAGCCGCCGTCCGGACGCCGACTGGCCGCCAGGAAGGCGGCACCGCGTCGGGCCTGTGAGCAATCGAGCAAATCCAGATCGCGGTAACACAGCAGCACGCGGCCAGTGCCGTAAACCGGGTTTTCCTCGGCTGGATGGTACTGATTGCCGAACCACAACGGCGTCCAACTGCCATCGGAGCGTTGCGCAGCGGCCAGATATTGCAAACCGCGTTCGATCGCCCGGGCGATGCGCTGCTCGGCGAACACACGGCCCAGTTTACGCAAGCGACGGAGATTCGATGCCTGAAACAAGGGGTGCCCGGACGCAAGTTCCCGCTCGACGTTTGCCGGCCGCGAGTTTTCTTTGTTGAGTTCGTCGGCCTGGTGCTGTGCCGAACCAGTGGCAGTTGCGGTGTCGGAGTCGGATGGTTCGGCGGCCCAGCGGGGCTGGTGATTCTGCCAGGCCCGCAAAGCCCGCAAAGCGTGGGCTGTCAAATCGGCCCCACTACGATCGAAGGGCAGGGCCGACCAGCCGCGGCAGAAGGTGGGCCAGCCGCCGTCGGTGTTTTGCAGCGCCAGCAGCCATCGCAGCCCGGCCGCAGCGGCCTCGTCGATGCGCACCAGCGTTTCCGCTCTTGCCGAACCGCGCAGCACGCGCAGGGCCAGCAAGGCGCCGGCGGTGTCGTCGGCGTCGGGCACAGCGCCGCTCAGATCGCTCCAACCCCAGCCGCCCGGCGCTGCCTGCGTGAAGGGGTGGCTGACCAGGTGCTGACAGCCCAGCAACCACTCAAGGCATCCCAGGGCGCCAACATCGCCGGTGGCCGCCGCCAAAGCGTTGATCGCCAGCGTGGTGTTCCATGCGGCCAGATTGGTGTCGATGGGCCAGGAGCCGTCGGGCCGGGCGGATTCCAGCAGAAAGCCTATCCCGCGGCGCACTACCGCATGTGCCGTCCGGCCGGTGGCCGCCAGACTCATCACCACGAAACTGGTCAGGGGCACGGCTTCCAGGAACCCGCCGCTGGTGGGCTGCATCTGCTGAAGCCGCCGCAGACTGCCGCCGACGGCAATTCGCCGCAGCCAGCGCAGCAGCAAGTTGCGCGGCGGATCGCTGAAGAACTTCGCCTGACCGATAGCCACCAGCGCCGGCACTGCGTAACTGACCACCGGCAGGCGGAACAGACGCAGCACGCCGTGAGGCAAGCAGGCCAGCTCGAACGGCAGTGCGGCCACTTCGGCCCACTGGGTCAAGCCGGCCAAAGCGCAGTTGGTCAGGATCGGCTCGGCGAACGTCCTGTCTTTGCCGTAGCGATTTCGCAGCGCTTCGATTCCGCCGACTTTCTGGACGTACTGCCCGGCCTTCTGGAAGACAGAGGCATGTTCTTCGGCCGCGTCGGCCAGCACAAGCGCCGCCCGGACGAGCATCGTGGTGGCGATGTTCGAGCGGCTGTCCTCGGTGTCGCCGAAGCCGCCGTCGGCATTTTGCCTGCCGACGAGCCATCGCACGCCACGGAGGATCATGTCGCGCATCGCCTGGCGTCGCAGCTCCAGGGGTTCTTCGTGCGCAGCCACGCTCAACGCGCTGACGGCCGTGGCAGTGGCCAGGGGCGAGCTGGCCAGATGCCCCACCCAGTGGCCGGCCGGTACTCGGCTTGCCAACAGGTCTTGCCGGGCGGTGCGATACGCGCTGAGTAACTCGTTGAAGTCTATCATTCATCCATCATTATCGTAATCAGCGGCGACACAGACCACTCGGAAACAGCATCTGCGTCTGCCGCTGCCCAAAGCGGACTACGTTTGCAACCAGATTGGAGCGACGCGCTGCGGTGGCGTCCGTCGACGCTGGGCACACGGTACCGATAGGGAGTGGCCCTACAGATTACCCAAGAACATGCGCGCAACATGAGCAGAAGTTAGGCCGTAAGGGGCCGGTTCCGCAATCCGGCGCTGAATTGCGACAATCCAATGCCCAGCGGCAGCCAGTGTGCACTGGATGGATGGCCGTTCGGAAACAGTGGGCTTCGGGTGGGAGCGGGGAAGCATGGTCGTCCGCTAACCTTCCTGCGGACCGTCGGGCGGGAAGCGTCTTTCCCCGGAGCCGGTGCTTGGAACCACATAGGGGCGACGCGAGTGGCCGTCATTTCCGCGTCCGTACGTATGCGAGGGCGCGCGCTACAAGGCTCTCGGCGAAGTTCGCAAAAGTCAACTCTGCGCATGGTTCTGAAAACTCCCCATTTTCTCCCCCGTCTCGAGGCGACAAAATCAGACACGCGGAATCATACAGCCGCTCGCGGACCATCTTGATGAGCAGAATTTCGTATCGCTTAGCATACGAAGCATCGCGAAACTCATCAAACACGGGAAAGTGCGGTTCCACCACAGATACCGGCCGAGTGGAACCCGGCGCGTCTTCCAGAAGCATCAAATACCCCAGCCACGGCCGCGGCGAACCCCTGAAGGCGCCTTCTCGATACGCCGTCCAAAAGTCCTTTGCACTGCCGAGTGCCTCCTCGGTTCGGTTGTTATAGTTGTTACCAAACGAGGGGCCGACCTGGGCCTTGAACTCTACGGTAGCAAACAGACGATGATCGACGACAACGACCAAGTCCCATTTCTTCTCCGCGCGATAGTAGCCTGGCAGCTCCACCCGTGTGCGGCGATGCACGGCCGCATCGCTAATACCCGCCTCGACGATGAGTTCTCGGATCAGGTCGGCAAAACCGTCGAGATGGGCACCGCCTGTAACGGCGCTACGTGCTCCGCGGTCACGTTCTCCCGACTTTGCTCCTTGCGCCTCTGCCTGACGCCGTCTTGTTTCCCAAAAGCGGCGAACCGCTAGACGAACCGCCTCTTGGAGTTGGTTACGGCTAGTGGCCATAGTGTGCACTCAATCCTTCTGAAAATCGAGCTCCGTCGTGGAAAACAGCCCCGTGGCTTCATCGCGGATACGTCGCTCGGCCAGAGCGAAATAGAACGGGTCCACTTCGCAGCCGATGCTGTGGCGTCCCCAGCGCGCGGCAGCCACACTCGTGGTTCCTGTCCCCATAAAGGGATCGAGGACGGTATCTCCCACGAAGCTGAACATACGAATAAGCCGTTCGGCCAACTCGATCGGAAAGGGCGCAGGGTGTTCGCGCGTCGAAGCACCTGTAAGTCCGGTCCATACCTGCCGGAACCACTGCTGATAGTCGTCCGTCGAAATCACGCTCAGCAAGCGCTTGGCAAGCGAGGGCTTCCGGTAGCCGCCAGGCTTTCGCTGCATGAGGATAAACTCGATGTCGTTCTTGATAACGGCATTCGGTTCATACGGCTTGCCGAGAAAGCCCGCCGCGCCGCTGTCCACTTCGTAGGCTGCGTTGGAGATCTTGTACCAGATGATTGGGGCGAGGTTGTCAAAGCCGATGCGACGGCAATGCTCCTGGATTGAAGCATGAAGCGGTACGACGGTGTGCCGTCCCTCGTTCTTGCGCCGAGAAAGACACACATCACCCACGACGCAGATTAGCCGCCCTCCCGGAACCAAAGCATTGAAGCAATGAACCCATACCCGATCAAGTTCAGACAGAAATACTTCGTAGTCTGATATGTGCCCTAGCTGGTCCTTGCAGTTGCGGTATTCCTTAAGCGTCCAATAGGGCGGCGATGTCAAGACAAGGTCAACAGAACTCGGCCTCAAGTCGTCCAATGAACGCGCGTCTCGAAGGAAGAACTTGTGTTTGGTGGGAATTGATCTGGCCGCGTTGCTGATGAGCCTGACGAGACGGACATCCTTTGCGATGGCCGGAATTGCTGTCTGCGGATCAGCGATTCCCCGGAGTTCCTCGGGGACGTATTCCCAGAGCTGCTCTGCGTCATCTTGGTCTATCGTTGGCCGGACGCGATTAGATCCGTCCTCCCTGCTCATGCGCTGACTCATTGTCGAGGTGCCCGAGAATCACTTACTTTCTCTACGCCCCAGGCGATACCAAGAACAACAACATGAGGACGCGCCGATCGCTAGACCTCTGAGCTGTGTACCGACAGCAAGCCGCTCGCCGACAGCTGCGGCGAATTGTTAGCCCCGGCTGTTAGCGATGCCTGCCGATCCATCCATACCTGAAGAATCGGAACGAGATTAAGGCCCAGCCACTCCGTGAGTTCGGTTAGCAGCTCGCTTACTCCCCTCCTGGATACCCGATCAACGAGTGCCGGTATGCCATCCTTGATGCCGTCGGCACCTTCAAGGCACTCGATCGACGCCTCCATCGTCGGTCGTTGCTCCTGGAAGAACCGCTTCGCTTCATCAGCTACGCGGTCGGTGCTCGCGACGATCCCGAAAGAGCCACCGTAGCGGGTCACGCGAAACGCGAAAGGGTAGGCGTCACCGAGACCGAACTCTCGGTCTTTGAGTTCGAAGAACACACGCGGACCTAGCGCATCGGTCATGATGTCGAGCTCATCTTCGCCAGACACTACGTTCCAAGCGATCTGCTCGCGTGAAACCCCGGAGGCGATCAACAGTTCAGTCACCCATATTGTCATCCAGCGACTGCCCGTCAGTAGGCGTCTACCTTTGTCGGTCAAGGCGAAGATCTCTTGCACGAGTTCGTCCTTAAACGCTCGGCCGCATATGCTGCAGACGAACGTGGCTCCTGGGCTTGTCTCGAGGTCGCTGGAGTTCTGTAACGCGCAAATGGTATGGGAGTCGTGCCTACAGAGTAGGAGGTACTCCTTCCGCACAAGTCCCAGATCGAGAAGCGGGACGGTGAGGGCAGCCTGGGCCTCGCCTGTCGCGTCAACCGATCTCGCCTTCCCCACCTGTGCGAGACGGAGGAGGAAGTTGCGAGACTCCGGGGAGACTAAGAGGCGAGCCGCCTGCGCCTCATCGTCGGAGTATTGGGGCGCGCGTGTATCAAGCTTAGCTTCTTGGTAGAACCGGCCGGAGAACCGAAACCTCCTAGTCAGCCTCTCCTTGATGGGCTTCCAGGAGAAGTCCATCCCTCGCAGGCGCCTACCATCCAGCGTTTCTGTGGCGGCTGCCTCGACCTTGGCCCCAAACTCAAGAAGGGCGGGAGGCACGCTGTGCGGTCGAACCTCCCACGCGTGCAGTCGCCCCCCCATCGGTTGCAAGATGTAGGCGCAATTTCCCTTGAACAGGAGATCGCCGGGCAAAACCGGCGCTCGGTGGGGTCGCGTGAAGCCATCCATTCGCATAAAGGAATCCACGCGAAGAGCGTCCGCAGGAAGCGAGGCAACTTCGCTGGCGGCCCTCGCCATCAACCGTAAGAGGGGATGGTAGCCTTGCTTCGACAGGTGGCAGATTATGCTGTCGATCTCGCCCTGCTCCCTGATCTCGGCTTCGGCGTAGTGTCCCTCAATCACAAACATGCGTCCCTCCCTTTAATCGCCCTGGCGTCTTACTGGTTCATAGGAGTTTCTCCCACTCAGGTTTAGGCCGCAAGTGTGCGGCCGAAAGCGCAGGCACTTGATGGTAGCAAGTCGGATTTTAGTCGTTGCTTGCTGGATTGTCACCCCTTTCGCTGCCGCATAGGCCGCCCCTCCCTAGCGCTCGTCATGCCGCCGCCCCACAACATCGGCCGGGCTGCGGAGGGTGACGCCAGAGTCCACCACCTTCCAGTCCCCCCTGCCCATATCCGAATTAGTTTAGCAGACGTCGTAATGACCGTCCAGGAAGGCGAATCAATGGCCCCCCTACCGATAAGGTATGGGACTCGGCACCGTTGCTTCGGCATGGTTGGCCGCAACCCTGGCCGACGAGCGAGATGCGAACGACACGCCACTTGTGAGCCTACTGTAGCGGCCAGGGCGACTCGTTGCAAGCGCCGCCAGCGCGGCCGTGGCCGCTGGCAGGCAAGAGTCCTGCTGGTGCAAAGCGTCAACGGAGCGTTGCGCAAAGCCGTGCTGCTGCGTCCCTACACTGCTCCCATAAGGCGCTGCGGGGTTGCACAGCGGCCGGGTGATTCTCGGTGCAGATCAAACATGTTATCATGCACTGTGCGGCCCGAGCGATACACTACAGCGATACACTACGGTCTGCTTCTGCGGCGGCTGGGGCAATTAGCGATTTCGTCACGCTCATAGTTGGCACGGGCAGTAGTGTGAGTTTACGGGAGAAAACGCTAAACCGCGGTCCGTGCGAATGATCCGAGCGCTGCCTATGCCCGCAACCAAATTGTGTTACTGTAGGGACGCGCTGCGGTCAGGTGGAGGGACGCGCTCCGTCGCGTCCGCTGCGTTTTAGTGGATCGGTACCGAACCAGCCAGATGCGGCCACCACGGAGCGTGGCCCTCCAGATTACCCAAAAACATGCGCGCAAGACGCGCGCCGGTTCCGCCATAAGGGACTATTCCCTTATCGGTCACGGCGGCTTTTGCACGGGAGCCAAGCCATGTTCGGCGATGCGCTATTGGCCGTATTGTGTTTTTGTCTGGCAGGGGCAAAACTGCCAGAAACCGCCGAAGCGGCCAAGTTCGACATCCACACCGGCCGCAAAGATGACAGAATAGTGGTCGGCGTCCAGGATGGGAAGACGGTACTGACTGTGGTTTCGCCGTTCGGCATCGGCAAAGCCACAATCAAATGTACCGCCCAGCGCTGGCCGGAAACGCTGGTGTTGCGCCTGCGGCTGTCAGGGCTGGAATCGCTGGTGGTGGGCAACGGGCGGACCCAACTGGCCGCATCGGTCTCCAGCCAGGGCGACGGAGCAGTGCGGTTGCGACTGATGACCGACGGCCCCGAACAGCCCCTGGATAGCAGCAGCCAGTATTGGATGGACATCCGCAGCTACGACGCCGAGGGCAAACCGGCCCGACCGCCGCTGGGCAAAGGCGGCTACTTCGAAATGACCATCCCCAAAGCCCTGCTGGATGACGATTCCAGAACGCTGGAACTGCGGTGGATCGACTTCTACCGGGGCTAACGGGCTAAGCTCGCGGTTGCGGCAAGCGCAGGCCGCTGCGGCCGGTACACATAACTGCCGATGACCGGCAAGTCGGCTTGCCGCTGATTCTAGTGATATTCACGATACATGGTGACACGGACTTCTATTGATCTTCGCGAAACGTAGTGACCGGCTGATGTAGTGCCTTATGGCGGAACACGCGCGTTTTGCGCGCATGTTTTCGGGTGATATGGAGGGCCACGCTCCGTCGTGGCCGTGCTCTCAGGTCCAGCGGACGCGACGAAGCGCGTCCCTCCATTTGGTTGCAGCCACAGTCCGCCTTAAGGTTTTCCTAGTTGTCCGTGTCACCAAGTATTGCGAATGTCAATAGAAAAACGTCACTTCGTCTGATCACTAGCTTTCGCGAAGATCAACAGTTCGTCCAACGTGCTGCTGATACGGCAACGGGTCTGGGATACCCGCTTCGGCAAAGCCTTTCAGCCGCAACAGGCAGGAATCGCACCGGCCGCAACTTATGCCAGCCGGACTGGGATCGTAGCAACTGTGCGTCAGAGCGTAATCGACGCCCAAAGCGGTTCCGCGGCGGATGATCTCGGCCTTGCTCATTCCGGCGAGCGGCGCGCGGATGCGAAACTGCACCCGGCCTTCCACGGCAGCCTTGGTGGCCAGGTTGGCCAGCCGCTGGAAGGCGGCGATGAACTCCGGCCGGCAATCGGGGTAACCGCTGTAATCGACCACGTTGGCACCGATGAAAATATCGGCCGCGCCAACCACTTCGGCATACGCAAGCGCCAACGACAGCAGTACGGTGTTCCTGGCCGGCACGTAGGTGACGGGAATGGCGCTACCGATTTGATGCTGCGAGCGGCCTTTGGGGACTTCGACCTCGGTCGTCAGTGCGCTACCGCCAATGCGGTCCAGCTCGACGCGCAATACCAAGTGTTGGCAAACGCCCAGCGATACGGCCACGCGCCGGGCGGCCTCGATCTCCGCGCGGTGGCGCTGCCCGTAATCGACCGTCAGGGCGTGTACGGCCAGTCCTTCGGCGCGGGCGATTGCCGCCGTGGTGGCCGAGTCCAACCCGCCAGAAAGCAGCACAACCCCGGGTTTTCGTTCGCTGGACATCGACCAATCAGTGCTATCAGTTACTCAGCCGATCAGTCAGCCGCCAAAGGCCTTCGATCGTACGACGGTAAATGCCGACTGGCCACGCCGCAAGACTTTCCTCAACGGCGCCCATCACCTATCATTGCAACAGGGCGCAGCTATCATTGCAATAAGCCGCAATAAGGCGCAGCCATTATTGCAACTAAGGCGAGCGTCAGCAGAGGCGCCCTGGCGTTTTTCGGGAAAGGCGCCTCGCTTTTTTGGGGTGCCGCAGCGAAGGATCAGCCGATGAGCGAGGACTTTCGCGCCATTTTGGAGACGTTCGACAACCAGTATCCCGACCGGGAATACACCATCGAAATCGTCTGCCCGGAGTTCACCTCTGTCTGCCCGCGGACCGGGCAGCCCGACTTCGGCAAGCTGACCATCACCTACGTGCCGGCCGAAAAGTGCCTGGAGCTGAAAAGTCTGAAGCTGTACCTCCAGCAGTTCCGCAACGTAGGGATTTTCTACGAGCACGTGACCAATCGGATTTTGGACGACCTGGTGGCGGTTGTCAAACCGCGGCGGATGCGCCTGGTAGCTGCTTTCAACGCCCGGGGAGGAATCACAACCAGTGTAACTGCGGCTTTCGAGCGCTCGGCCGAAAACCGCAGATAAAACACCGGGACTAGCTTAGTCCCTTGCGGCGTAACTGCTGCGCGTTTGGCACGCATGTTGCCATGTGATCTGGAGGGCCACGCTCCATCGTGGCCGAGCACGGCGTGTGATTTTGGAGTGCCACGCTCCGTCGTGGCCGCGTGCCCTGCGCTAACGGACGCGACCGCAGCGCGTCCCTTCGTTTCGTTGCGGTCCTAGGTCGCATTCAGGAAATGGCAACCTGGCGCTGTCGCACTAGTCCAGATCGACCTCTTCGAGCCAATGGCGGATTTCGTTGTCGTATTCGCTGGCCAGATCGCCTTTGACCAACTGCCGGTGGAAAGCCGCTGCACCGTCCTGCACCAGGTCGGCCGTTTCGGCATCGGGAAAGCGGCGCATGGGGTCCGGAGCGATCAGCCCCCGGCAAAAGTTCATCAGCAGCTCGTTGACCACTACGTCGTGCGGCAGGATGCGCGGCAACCGCTGGGCGATGAACCGCTTGGCCTCCAGCAGTTCCCGAAAGCCGGTCAGCCCATCGAACGGCGAAACGCCGGCCAGCATCTCGATCAATACGTAGCCCAGGCTAGCCAGGTCTGACCGCGGCGTACACTCGGCGCCTTCCAGGACCTCCGGAGCGGCATAAGTGGGCGTGCATGTGCGCACCCGAGGCGTATTGGCCATCTCGAACGCCGAGCCGAGGTCCACCAGTTTGGCGTTGCCGGTGCGTTTGAGCATGATGTTCGAGGGCTTCAAATCGCCGTGGACGATGCCCTCTCGGTGCAAGGCAGCCAGTGCGGCCAGGCAGTCGCGCACTATCGCCATGGCGATGCCCGGCTTAAGCCGCGGTTGCATCGGCCCGGCCGTGACGATCACCTGGTTGATATACTGCCAGCGTTTGGGGCTGACCCGAGCCTGGAGCCGCTCCAGCATCTTTTGCGTCAACAGCCGCGACAGGTCATAGCCGTCGACCCATTCCATCTCCATCAGCCGGATGCGGCTGCGTTCCACCCAGTTGTGTACGTCCAGCAGGTTGTCTTGTTGAATTTGGGCCACGTGGGCGGCTACCATGGCCATCCGGCCCATGGCCTCGTCGTATGCCCGTTCGTCCGGGTATCGTTCGGGCGAGAAGACCTTGATGGCCACCGGCAGTGTGAAACCGTCGGTGCCGCGGCGCTCGCTCAAGTAAACTACGCCTTGGCCGCCAGAACCCAAAACCCGGATCAGCCGATGATGCTCGGTCCAGCTCAGCCGCTGCTCGCGGATGATCTCGTTATAGCGATCGAGCAATTCTTCCGGACAACGGGAGGCGGTGTGTCCACCCCACGTGCGTGTGCCACAATCGTCGATGAATACGGTGCTCGACATATCAGAGCCTCGGATCAGAGCAAGTCGACCAAAGGACAGATATGATAGCCCCCAAACAGGCAACTTGTAAGACCACTTGACAATGAGTTGACATCATAGAGTGCTACGTAACCACACGTTAGTAGTATGCGAGGACCGGATTAACGAACCGTGAAAATGGGAAAAATAGGAAGAATACGGCGATTGGAGCTTGCCACGATCAGCAAGCACAAATTGCGGCGGCCGCACCCAGCCGCAAGCACGAGGGACGGGCTGCGGTCGCGTCTGCTGTCGCGGCGAACACGGCCACGACGGAAAGTAGCCCTCGTATGTTTTCAGTATTGCGATCAATGCTGAGCTTGGTAAGAAAAAAGCGGGCTGCTCCAGCCAGCATTTCACCGTGCGCGCACAGTACACAGATGATACTTCGTAACACCTTAACTGGCGCAAAATGCTTGTCTTCCCCTGATGCATCGCGTATCCTGATCGTGACGAACTCGGGCGGGCAACGACAGCTCGCCCGCCAGTCATGGTATTGGCGGTCGGGGCAACACTGACCGTGTAGTTCGCGCTGTATTTGCGCCATCGACCACTTATGCATCCCGCGGGCAAGAACAAATCATTGTCGCTGGGAAAAACATCTCATTTCAACGCGTGCGCATCACATTGATGCGCCGCCGCGAGGCCGCAGCACAGAGAAACCAAGTTGTGTGAGGCTATGCCAGGCTGCTTTATCGACATTCGCAATACTTGGTGACACGGCCCCTAGGAAAACGTTATGTCAGCCGGTCACTACCTTTCGCGAAAATCAATAGGGCATGGGTGTGAAGACAGAGAATGCCAGGAAACGCACAACCTTTGTCCCAAAAGCACTTGGCACCTGAAGACCAAATCGTTGTTGCAATAGCGTAGTTGTTGCAATAGAAGCTTCAACATCGAGGAGAACCGTTATGACGCCGTTCGGCCAGTTGCATGGGTGTGCGTGTTGCAAACTCAATCGCCGTTTGTTCTTGGCCAGTGGCTGTGCAACCTGCGCAGGCACTGCCGGCCTGATGGCTGCGGGCAGTCGGGTATATGCGGCCGAGGACGCCGCGAAAACCCGGGTGCGCATCGTTTTCGCACTGCACGCGGTCAAACAGCCGGTGCCAGACTGGCCGAACATCGGCTACGACTTCGCTCCGGTGATGAAACGAATCGAAGAGGAACTGTCGCGGCGCTGTCCGGGCTTCGAGTTCCTTGTGTCGATGGCCGCCGGCCCAGAACAAGCCAAACAAATTGTCGAAGCCGATAAAGCTACAGCAATCGACGGCTATTTGGTGTGCCAGATGAACTGCTGGAATCGGGTAGTGCAGACGATTGCCGAAACCGGCAAGCCCGTCCTGTACGCCGATTATCACTACGCCGGCAGCGGCGGCTTCCTGGTGTATACCGCCGGCTTCTTGCGCAAAAAGGCGCCCAACGTGGGCTTTGTGGCCTCCTCGAAGATCGAAGACCTGGCCGCCGCTGTACAGTGCTTCCAGGTGGTCAAAAACGGCGGAAGCGTGGCCGACTTCGTCGCCGCAACCGCCAAGGTTCGCATCCAGGCCACCCCGAAGCCAGGCGACCTGACCTGCAAGCCCGACGAACTGAAGCTGCTATCGATCGACGAATGCCGCAAGCGCATGCGGGAAAGCAAAATCCTGGCTGTCGGCGGCGGATGGCCTGGGATCGTTCCGGCCATCCAGGAGCAGATGGGCATAACCGTCGTCAATGTCCCCTTCGCCGAACTGAACGACGCCTGGAAAGCAGCCGACAAAGATCGATCGCGCGAGATTGCCGACCGCTGGGCCAAAGCGGCCGCGGCGGTCGTCGACATCGCTCCCGGCGTGCTCCAAGACAGCGCGGCCATGTATCTGGCCCAGAAAGCCCTTCTGCAAAAACATGGCGCTAACGCGATTACGATCAATTGCTTGGGCGGTTTCTACGGAAAGCACATTCACGCTTATCCGTGCCTGGGCTTTTTCGAGCTGCTCAACGAAGGACTCATCGGCGCCTGCGAATGCGACCTGCGCTCCACGGCTACGATGGTGGCAATGACCGCCCTGACGCAAGGCCGACCCGGATACATCTCCGATCCGGTGCTGGATACCGCACACCGGCATATCATTTATGCTCACTGCGTGGCGTCCAATCGAGTATTCGGGCCGCAGGGAGCCGCCAACCCATTTACCATCATGACCCATTCCGAAGACCGCCAGGGCGCCTCGGTGCGATCTACGCTACCGGACGGTTACATGACCACCACCGTGGAGTTCGCCCCGGAGCGGAAGGAAATCCTCTTCCATCGCGCCAAGTCGGTAGGCAACTCGACCGAAGACCGCGCCTGCCGCACCAAACTGGTGGCCGAACCGGTGGGCGACTTCGAAAAACTGTTTACCGAGTGGGATCGCTGGGGTTGGCACCGGGTGACCTACTACGGCGATCTGAAAGAGCCGGTGTACGCCCTGGCCGAGGCACTTGGCTGGAAAGTGACCGAAGAGGCATAGAAAGCCACCGACGCACATCGGGGCTGTCTGGCCTCAGCCACGGGTCCTCCGCACCGCGCCGAGGAACGCAACCGCAGCGCGCCGGTCCAACACCGCCATTTGGTTGTCGCCATGGGCTGGCTTAATCCCTGATGGTGCAGCTTGTGGGCGCCTTGCGCGCATGTTTCCAAAAGGTCCGAAGAAGCACGCTCCGTCGCGGCCGTCTGCCCAGTAGTGGCGGACGCGACCGCAGCGCGTCCCTCCATATGACCTAAGCGCGGCCCTCCAAGACCGCCATTTGGTTGCGGCACTAGAGCGCATCAGTAGCCTCGCCCGGCCGATGCCTCAAGCAATCCGGGCAGTAGGGAACAACTCTGCCCGACGCAGCGCGTCGGGGCGCTGCCCGTACTGACTGATCTCGAACACCTCGCAGGCCTCGATCTGCCACCCTCGCTGTGGCCCGTAGGCTGCCACCAGCAGATCGCGGAATCGCTCGGCTCGCGGGCGGACATGGTCCAAGTACCAGCGTCGCAGCCAAGCGAACTTTTCCTCCTCGTCGGCCGGCACGGTATCCAGCACCCCTTCCTCGTATGGCAGCCACTCGAAAACCTGCGTGCGATGGCACGCCAGCATCCGCACGATCAGGTCGATGTGCTCGGTCACGTCGAGCACTACATTGGGGGTCATCGGGCAGGGCTTGGTGAAAAGATCGGCCATGTAGGCCACCACCGGGTCGCGATACAAGGCTGGCACTTCGGGCATGAAGTTCGGCACGGTCACCAGATAACTGGCATCCTGCACCAACTGCCCTACGGCACGGTGATCGGGATGGTAGTCGTAAGGCCGGTGAGTCAATACCAGGTCGGGCGCAAATGTGCGGATTTCGCGGATCACCATCCGGCGGACTTCCAGCGTGGGCATAAGCTCACCGTCGGGGATGTCCCAAGTGAGGTATTCGGCCCCGATTACCGCCCCGGAGGCCGCCGCTTCCGCCCGACGTATCTCGGCCAGCGTCTCCGGCGGTCGCTGATGATGCCCGGCAGACCCGTTGGTCAGCGAAATCATCCGCACCGTATGCCCTAACTGCCGATAGACGATCGCCAGCCCCCCGGCGTGATACTCGGCGTCGTCCGGGTGGGCGCCCAGGATCAGCAGCTTCAATGGTTGTGTGGCCATGTCTGTCGCTTCAACTCCCGCTTGCGGAAAACGAATCAGGAGAAAACCGGCAACCATCATAATTGACCGCCCGGCTCTGTGCATCTCTGGTCGCTGGGAGAAGTCCGTGCGGCGAAATGTGGCTTGTGCCCGCCGGCTGTAGCTTGTTGCCGCGGGTTGTGGTTTGTGGCCGCCAGGGGCTCGTTGCGGCAGGAAAATGTGCTCGGCAACTCTGCGAATCGATCCACCAGGCGGCCGGTCGTCAAAGGCGGCGGCAGCAAGATGCTTTCAGCAGCTTTCCGAATCAACCTTTTTCCGGGCCGAACGAGGCGCAGAGCAACTCGCTGCGTTCGGCCACGGGTTGGCCGCGATACATCCGGGTGAGAGTTCTCTGGGGTCTGAGCCATTTTGCAGCCTGCTCGGCGGCCCCATGATTGTGAACCGGAACGTCGATGAACACATTTTGGCCGGCAAAGGCGAACAGCGCAGCACGCACCAGCGGGCCGACCGATTCTGCGCTACAGGCCAACACCGGGCCGAGCTGTATCGCCTTGCTGCCTGGCCGAGAGGCCCAATAGCCCAACACCATGTCGCCCCGGCATAGCCGGCGGAACCGTGTGGGGTCTTCATCAATAAGCCGCTCCAGCAGCCGGCGGCGGTCGGTACCGGTAACCAGGCGATCCAGCGCGCAAAAGGCCCCCAGCCGCTCGGGCGGCAATTGTTCGACCGTCAGCCCATCGGCTGCCGCAGAAGCGGCTGGCGGGGCGGCGCCTTCCCATCTGGTCAGGTCGTACTCGGCCAGGAAGCCCAGTTTCTCGTAAACCCGGCGGCCCAGCGGAGTGGCGTCCAGTCGCACCGTGGCCACTTGCCGCGCGTCGAGGTATCGCAGCGTGTGCTCCATCAGCCGCGAACCGATCCCTCGGCGCCGAAACGGCTCATCGACCAGCACCATTGCGATCCAGGCGACAGAGTCGAACACACAAGTGGTCGCCGTGCCTACGGCCAATCCGTCGTACTCGGCCACGAAACAGCCGTCCGGCTCCAGATCGAGGATACGCTGCCAGTCCGATAGCGTTTGGTTCCAGCCGGCCTGCTCTTTGAGCCTCATGCCCAGCGGCAAATCGCGCTGTGTCATCTGTCGGATGCGAATCATCGTAGCTGCGATGTTGTGCGTGAAACCGACCCGCGCACCGGCTGGACCACCGCCAAATCCGTGCGATGCCGGACGACGCCGCGCAATGCCGTGCGGCGACGGTTGCCGGGGTGTGCTGCGTGGGCTATGGCGGCCGATTACATCTTCCACCCGTCGCGGTACTTGTAGTGCAGCAAGGCGTTGGCCTGCTCGTTGCCGACGAACTGGCCGGCCGACGGGTTGTACTCCAGCGGGCCCTTCAGTTGGGTGGCGATGTTCGCCAGTTTGAGAAACTCGCTCAGCGGCGCAGCGTAGCTGAAGTTGGCCAGCGGCAATTGCCCTCCCCGGCATGCATGGAACCAATCGAAGTAATGGCCTCGCGAGGGTGGGATTTTCTCGGGCTGCTCGGTAGCCACGCCCTTGAACTTCTCGCGCGGCAAGAGCGTGATCTTCACGTTGTGGTCGTCGCTGGCGATCGCCCCATCGCGGCCGATGATCAGCGCCCCGGCGCTGCCCAGCATCTTCTCCCCTTCCTGCCTGGCGATGCCGTAACCGGCCAACAGACCCAGCAGTTTGTCGCGTGCCCCTGGGGAAAGCCCTGGACCGTGATACCAGGTGAACTGCACGGGCGGCATATTGCCGCGGGCGGGAACGTGCCAGCGGACAACTTCCCAACGGGGGAACGATAGCCGGTTGATGCGCGAACACTCGGCTTGAACTTTGATCGCCGCCGGCTGGTCGGGCTTGGCGTTCCACAGTTCCGCAACGTTCAGCGACATGAACGCCAGGTTGGCGGCGTGCGGCCCGAATGTACCAACACCGCCGTTGGAAAACTCGCGCCAAAAGGCATACGACATCCATTGCGAATTGAACGGGCGCCATGCTGCCGGGCCGAGCCAGGCGTCCCAGTCGAGTCCTTCGGGGATTGGCTCTTCGCCTTGTGGTGGTTTGTCCAAGTCAGGGCCGCCGCGGTCGAACCAGACGTGCACCTGTTCCACCGGCCCGATTACGCCATTGCGGATCAGCTCTACCCCACGGCGGAACTGCCCGCTGGCGTTGCCCGGATTGCGGATCGAGGTGGCTACCTTGTGCGTTTCGGCCAGGTTGCGCAACTGGCGCGACTCGTAGATCGTCAGCCCCAAGGGTCGTTCGCAGAAGACGTGCTTTCCCATCCGCATAGCTGTTCCGCAGGCCGGCCCGTGGTAGTGGTCGAACATCGACACTACCAGGGCGTCGATCTGCTTGTGCTGGGCTTCGAGCATTTTGCGGAAGTCGGAATAGACCGGCGGGCGCTCGGCGAGCAGTCGGGAGTACACCTCGGCTTTGCTGTGTTCCGGCCCGCTGGACTCGGCAAGTTTCTTCCGCTGTGCTTCCCAGGTCTGGAAGACTTCGGGTATTTTTCGCCTGTCGGGGTTGCAAAGGGCGACCAGTTCTACGTCGTCGTAAATGTGGATCGACGAGAAGAAGTGGCTGGCCACATACATGTGGCCGATGATAGCCAGCCCGATGCGCTGGTTGGCCGAGTAGCCCAGCGCCACGCGCGAAGGGCCAACCAGCATTGCACCGCCCAGACCGGCAGCGGCAGTCAGGAACTTACGACGATCGAGCGAACGCTTCAAAGTATTCTCTCCGCCTTTGGAGAATCGGTGATTTGCGAAGTCGGTATGCTTGCTGATACGATCCGAGTGGCCCATTGCGCGTCTGTGCTGCTTTATAGCGTCCCACTTTCTTATAGCGTCCATCCTTGTCGATACTGGTAACCCAGCGCCCCGTCGGCCGCTGCGTGATTGGTGATCTTCCCCAGGCGGGGATTGTAGCAGAGCGTTTCGCCGGGGAAGCGGGTAGCCACATCGCCGAGCATCAGGAACTCGTTGAAGATGGCCGTGTACTGGAAGCTGGCCAGCGGTTCCTGGCCGCCACGGCACGCGGCCAGCCATTCCCGGTAATGACCCGGCGAAGATGGCAACCGCTTGGGCTGCTTGACGTCCACGTCGGCGAAACGGGCTTTGGGCAGCAGCCATATATGGTTGTTGTGGCTGTTGGCCACCAATAGCCCTTTATCCCCCACCAGCGCCGCCCCGGCATAAACCAGCAATTCCTTCAAATCCTCGGCCGAAGCCCCGTGATCGCCAAGCAACTGCTGGAGCATCTGCCGCGAGCCGGGAGCATAGTCGGGGCCATGATGCCAGGTGAATGTGACCGGGGGTTGTTGTCCGCGGGCGGGCACGTGCCAGCGGATCCGCTCCCAGACCGGAAACGACAGCAAGTTCCGGCCGGAACACTCGGCTTCCACACGTATCACGGGCGCTTCGGGGGCTTGCGACTGCCCCGGCCCCTGCGGCTGCGACTGCCACAGGTCGGCTACACCCAGCGCCATGAAAGCCAGGTTGGCCGTGTGCGGCCCGAAGTTCCCCAACTGCCCGGCCGATGTATCGCGCCAGTGCGTGCGGGCGATCCACTCCGGGTGATACTCGCGCCAAGCCACTGGCCCGAGCCAAAGGTCCCAGTCCAACTCGGGCGGGACGGGCTGACTGCCCTGGGGCGGTCGGCTGAGGTTCGCTCCACCGCGCGCAAACCAGATGTGCACCTCCGCCACCCGCCCGATGACCCCCTCTTGCACAAGTTCCACGCCGCGGCGGAACATGCCGCTTTGCATTCCCTGGGTGCCCAGCGAAGTGGCCACCTTCTTGGCCGTTGCGGCCGCGTACAATGCCCGCGCTTCCTGCACGTTTATCGTCAGCGGTTTTTCGCAAAAGGCCGGCTTGCCCGCACGCAGGGCAGCCGCCGAGGCGACTGCATGGGTATGGTCGGGCGTGGCCACCACCACGGCGTCGATCTGGTTATGGTACTGGTCGAACATCTTGCGGAAGTCGGCCACCAGCGGCGGGACATTTTCGGCCAGTCGCTGATAGACGGCTGCCGCTTGCCGCTCTTCCTGCTTGCTCGAGCTGGGCCACTCGGCGGCCCGCTGCTTCCACACTTCCAGCGCATTGGCCACTTTGCGGCGATCAACGTCGCACAGCACCGAAATACCGGTGTTCTCGTACAAGTGCATGGCGCTGAGGAAGCCGTAGTACGAACCGTAACCGGCCACGCCGATCAGCGCCAGTCGCAGTTGCTCGTTAGCCTGGTAACCCAGCGCAGTGCGGCTGGAGGCGATCAGCATCGCCCCGCAGCCCACCGCACCGGCGGTCCCGAGGAACTTGCGCCGGCTCAACCGCACAGCTTTATATTGCGACGATGCCACAACAATTCCTTCTCGCACCAACGCTTCCACTTGCGCGCGGCAGGTTGAATGGTAGACGTCAGTCCCTTACGGCGAAACTTACGACGAAACTTCTGCGCGTTTTGCGCGCATGTTTTTCGAGGATCTTGCGGATGTTTTTCCAATGATATTGCGTATGTTTTCGATTGATCTGGAGGGCCACGCTCCGTCGTGGCCGTGCGCCCAGTACCAACGGACGCGACCGCAGCGCGTCCCTCCATTTGGCAGCGGCCGTTGGCCGCTTCAGGTAGCCGCTTGTGCAGATGCCGCGACTGGCCAGATGTCGGTACGAACCTTGCAGGGCCGACGGAGTGTATCCCAACGACGATGACTTTTCCCAAACAAGTTTACCGTGCAGTCCAGGCCCGTCAGACCAGCCCAGTTACTTCGCTTTCACGTCGAAGCAGTACAGATTGGTATCATACCTCAAGTATAACCGCCCGCCGATGACCACCGGGTGCGCCCAGCTTGGCCCGTTGCCGGCAACTTGTACCCGGCCCTTGATCTCCAGTCTTTCGGGGGAGCAGGTGGCCAGTGCAGCCTGGCCGCGGCTTTCCGAAAACAGGTACAGCATTCCGTCGGCCCAGCAGAGCGAGCCTTTGCCCACGCCGCGATCGCGCCACATGGTTTTCCCGGTCTTCAGTTCGATGCAGGCCCAGCCGCTGCCGTTGTTGCCGTAGATATACCCGTTGTCGATGATGTAGCCGCCGTGATGGCAGACCATGTCGCTTGTGGTCCACGCCTGGCTGGCCGTACCGCGCGGACCGAGTTTCAGACAGATTCCCCCTTTCCCGTAGCCGTTGGCCCAGAAGATATAGCCGTCGCTATAAACCGGCGTGGGGCAGTTGGCAGTGTTATTGGCCGAAAAGTTGTTGGCCCACAGCAGATTGCCGTTGCGGGCATCGACGCAGACGATTCCCTCGCGCGTGCCGGCAGCAATGGCCCATAACCCGTCGTGGCTGAACGCCAGGCATGAGCTGTACTCCGGGCCGGCGCTGAAGCCCTTGCTTGTCCAGACCGGTTTGCCGGTGTTTTTGTCCAGTGCCACGATGCAATTTGCCCCGCCGGGCTTGAAGATCGCCAGGTTATCCAGAATGGTCACCGACTCGGCATAGCCCCACTCGCCGGGCGAGCCTCCGAACTCCTTTGCCGTGCGCTGCCACAGGCGGCGCCCGTTGCTGGCGTCGAAACATCCCAGCACCCCATGTCCCGACAACACATACAGTCTTCCGTCGTCGATAGTGGGCGAGCCGCGGGAGCCAGGGTAGTTGACCGTCCAGGCGTCGCATGCCTCCACGCTCCATTTCTGCCGGCCGTCCATGTCCAGCGCGAAAATCATCAACTTGTTGTTGATTTCCCCAGTGATGTAAATCGTCCCCCCGGAGACCACTACGCTGGAATAGCCCTGGCCGATATTGTCGACTTTCCACAGCAGCGGCGGACCGCCTTCGGGCCACTGTTTGAGCAGGCCCTTGTCGGGCGAGCGGCCATCGCGATTTGGTCCGCGGAAAGTAACCCACTCGCCCGGCGCGGCGCCGCCGCCCGAGCCGGTCACTTTGGCCAGCCACTGGCGATCTGCTTCGGAAAGCCGCTCCAGCGGCACGGAGATCAATTCTCCATCGGTCCTGCGGAGCTTAACCTCCGTTTCGCCAAGCTGCACCAGCGCTGCACGGACCCTGAACTGGCCCGTGTCGTCAGTCCACACCCGCATTTGTTTTGCCTCGGGCTTTAGCGTGGGTTTATCGGATGCTTGGCGCGGTGCTGCCTCGCCCCGGCAGGCTGCCAGCAGTACCGTCATGCCGACCAAAGCAAGCGATGCCACGGCCTTCAAGCGCATCTGGACCCTCCCGAAGTTGTCTAGCAAAACTGGTTTTCCCTGTGCTCGGCAAACTACAATCGACCGCTACCTCGGCGATGCAGAGTAACAAATTATCGCAAACGGTAACACGCCGGTCAAACGAAACGCTGGTTCGACAACGCCCCGTGTGTGCATCTTGATTCTGCCTGGAAAAGGCGGCAGGTGGAGCACCGGTGAGAAGGTTTACCCATTTTCCCGTGCAACAGTAGAGTTGCTGGGTGCCGTCCGACTGCGGCGGTATCGCGCGGTACTACATTCCCAGGCGCCGCTTGCACTCTTCAAGCACTTCTACGGTGCGAGTGCAGCCGAAGCGGGTGACGCCGATCGCCCGCACGGCCAGGGCTTTATCCAAATCGCGCACGCCGCCTGCGGCCTTGACCTGCACCTGCGGCGGACTGTGCCGGCGCATTAGTGCGAGGTCTTCCAGAGTAGCGCCGCCGGCGCCGAAGCCTGTGGAGGTCTTCACCCAATCGACGTTCAACTGGCCGCAAATCTGGCACAAGCGGATTTTCTGCTCATCGTTCAGATAGCAGTTCTCGAAGATCACTTTGATCTTAGCGCCGTGCTGGTGGATCAGCTCGGTGAGCAGTTGCAGTTCGCCGCGCACGTAGTCCCAGTCGCCACTGAGCACCTTGCTGATGTTGACCACCGTGTCCAGTTCCTCGCCTCCGTCGTCCAACGCTTGTTTGACTTCGGCCAGTTTCACCGCCGTAGTATGGCCGCCGTGCGGAAAACCGATGGTGGTGCTGGCCTTCACGCTGCTGCCGCGCAGCCGCTCGGCACATCGCCGCAGGTAGTACGGCATGATGCACACACTGGCCACATCGTACTTCAGGGCGATGTCGATGCCCTGCTCCAACTGCGCGTCGGTCAGCGTGGGAGCAAGCAGCGAGTGGTCGATCATTTTGGCGATGTCTTGATAGGTGTAGTCCATCTGATGCCTCCGCTGTGCCGAGCTTATTGATATTCGTGAAGGGTGGTGACCGGCTGATATAAGGTTTTTCTTATTGGTTCGTGTCCCCACGTCTTGCGAACGTCAATAATGCGTTGTGCGGGCCGAAATGAGACTTCTTGCTTTGTACACGTTCCAGCCCTTGCGAACTATACACCCAAACCGGCCTCCCGCAGGGAGCTACGCGCTGCGGGCGATGAACTGGCGCAGGTAATCGCGGCTTTGTCGCAGTGCCCGCTTCCGGCTATCGAGCGAACCCTCGAAGGCCCGGTCTTCCACTTCGATGCATATCGGGCCAGTATATGCCGCATCGGTCAGCGCCGAGATCAGTCGTCCCCAGTTGACATCTCCCAGCCCCGGCAGCTTCGGACGGTGATATTCCAGCGGCGTGGCCAGAATGCCCACGTCGTCCAGCCGGTGGCGGTCGATGCGGGCATCCTTGGCGTGCATGTGGAAGATGCGTCCGGCGAACTCGCGCACCGGTGCGACGTAGTCGATCTGCTGCCAGACCAGGTGCGACGGGTCGTAATTCAAACCCAGGTACTGGCTGGGAAACTCGGCAAACAACCGGCGCCACACGGCCGGGCAATGGGCAAGGTTCTTTCCTCCCGGCCATTCGTCTTTTGTGAAGAGCATGGGGCAATTCTCGATGCCGATGCGCACCCGGTGCTCCTCGGCAAAGCGCACCAGTGGTTCCCACACTTTGCGGACTGCCGGCCAGTTGTCCTCTACCGAACGCCGCGGATCGCGGCCTATGAAGGTATTCACCAGTCCCACTTCCAGTGCTGCCGCTGCCTGAATGACCTTTTTGATGTGCGCTACCGCCAAGCGCGCCTCTTGCGGATCGGGCGATAAGGCGTTGGGATAGTAACCCAGCCCGCTGATGCTCACCCCATTGTCGCTCATCAGGGCCTTGATTTGCCGGACTTTCTTTTCCGCCAGCCGAGTAACGTCGATATGCGTCACGCCGGCGTAACGACGTTCGGCCCTGCCCGGCGGCCAGCACATCAGCTCCACGCACTCGAAGCCTTCGGCCGCTGCAAAGCCGATCACTTCTTCCAGCGAAAGATCGTGCAAAATGGCACTGACAAAACCTAGTTTCATTCGATTGTCTCCGCTGCACGAGTAATATTGAACTTACGTTGCGCTGGGCGTTCACAGCCGCCGTCGCCCACACGTGGCTAATGCGGCGCCAAGACGCATCTGGCACGGATCGCCCATTTGCCGCGGCGCCCGGACGCATGTTGCAAAAAGCTGCTCATTTGCTATGGTGGAACCTGCACGGATGGCGCACTTGCGCACCTTCAAGTGCCGCGCCTGTCACTTTACCGCTATCCAGCGCTGTTGGCGATGGCTTTCCAGAATCGCCTCGCACAGCAGCACTTCCCGGTGGCCGTCGGCAAACGTGGGAAATAGTGGCGGTGCAGACCAGTCGCCGGCATTTATGTACTGGTAAAACGCGCGGAAGCACTGCTTGAAGGTGTCGGGAAATCCTTCGTTGTGCCCGCCCGGATAGTTGGTAAAGCTGCGCGCCAGATCGTCCAGCAGTGCCGGATCACGGATCACCTGTTGGTTCGGACCGTCGCGGCGCCCGATCCACAGCACGTTTGGCGACTCGCTGTTCCATGCCAGTGCGCAGCGGGCGGCGGATATCTCGTAACGCAGGCAGTTCTTCCGCCCGGCAGTAACCTGCGAGACGTACAAACTGCCCCGCGCGCCGCCGCGAAATCGGAACATCACGCAGCCGTAGTCCTCGGTGGTGATGGGCACCTCGACGGTCTGTTGCTCGGTCTTGAGCTTTCCGGTGAATGTTTCCACCTCGCCAATGGGGCGCTGCCGAACTTTGTGAACGGTGTACAAGTCGGCCAGCACTTCTTCCACTTCCAGGCCGGTGATCGAGCAAATCAAGTCCATCCAGTGAGTGCCGATGTCGGCCACCGCCCGCAGTGGGCCGCCCTGCTCGGCCAGCACCCGCCAGTTGTAATCGGTAGGATACAACAGCCAGTCCTGCACATAGCTGCCGTTGACGGCGTAAATCTGGCCGAGTTCACCTTTGGCAACCATTTGACGGGCTTGCAGGTTCAGCGGGTAAAAGCGGATGTTGTAGCACACGCCTGCGGCCAGTCGGGTGCTGCGGGCAAGCTCGACCAGCTCGGCCGACTGCTGCGAGTTCATCGCCAGCGGCTTCTCGCACATCACGTGCTTTCCGGCCAGCAGCGCTTGCCTGGCCATCTCGTAGTGCAGCACGTTGGGCACCGCCAGGTGGACCGCATTAACTGCGGGGTCGGAAAGCAACTCCTCGTAACTCGAGTAGGCCTTTGGCAGCCCCAGCTTCTTCTGGGCCGAGAGCGACTCGTTCTGGTCGCATCCCAAGATGCCCGTGACCGTTACGCCCAGCCTTCGCAGGGCCTCTACATGTACCGGTCCGATGAAACCGGCCCCCACCACCGCCGTGCCGATGTTGTGCATGGCAACCCCCATCCCCGTCGGCATCTGCCTGATGATAACCTCGACAAGCCGACATTGTGGCCGATCAACCGCCAAATGTCCACGGCGAGCCGGGCGAGTCATCGCCCGGCGCGATGCCAACCGGCAAGCATAATCGCCCGGCCTCACGGCGAGCCGGGCGAGTAATCGCCCGGCCCTGCGCTGTCGGCCCCAAGAGAACCCCCGGTCGTCCGTGGCCGTTGGATGGCCTGCCCGGCGGGGTCACCTACCGAGTACCCCACTAGATGATTACCGAGTACCCCACTGGATGATAATGTGCCGCGGCCCCTGTGCGTCCTGCGGTCGAGTAAGCTGGTTGCGCAGCGGCGCGAACGTTGGCGGCGCTGCCTGCTCGGCCAGCGGCGCGGCAGT
>Ga0308412_1000210_pt1 | contig 28300 bp, 24 predicted proteins | sample HotsprottomLayer_FD_202357 | JGI IMG/M metagenome (GOLD analysis project Ga0308412, IMG submission 202357) | Hot spring phototrophic mat microbial communities from Octopus Spring, Yellowstone National Park, Wyoming, United States -... | ecosystem: Environmental > Aquatic > Thermal springs > Hot...
GGCACCCTCGGTGCGCGCGTAGCCCAGCGTCGCCGACCAGGCCACCCGCCGGCCGGCCAGCAGGTCACGGGCCCGGTCGAGGTCCGCGACGAGCGGTTCGTACGGCGGGGCCTTCGGCAGCGACGTGGGGTCGGTGAGCGACGGGCCTCCGGTCACGTCCAGGTAGCGGGCGGCGTCACGGACGCTTCTCACCATGGGCCCGGCCACCGACGTGAGCCCGGTGTCGAACGGGTCGGCGGGCCCGCCCGACGCGATCCGCCCGAAGGTGACCTTCATGCCGGGCAGACCGCTGTAGCTGGAGGGGATGCGGATCGAGCCGCCGCCGTCGCTGCCGGTGCAGACCGGGAACATGCCCGCCGCCACCGCCGCGGCCGACCCCCCCGAGGATCCCCCGGGGGTGCGGCTCGGGTCCCAGGGGTTGCGGGTCACGCCGTGGAGCCGGGAAGCGGTGAACGACGGGATCCCGAACTCCGGGGCGGTGGTGAGACCGGTGAGCACCGCCCCGGCGGCCCGCAGCCGGGCGACCTCGGGGTTGTCGTGCGGGGCCACCTCGGCGGCGAACACCAGCGAGGCGTGCGTGTCGGGCCACCCCTTGACCTGCGCGAGCTCCTTCACCCCCACCGGCACCCCGGCGAACGGGCCCGGATCCTCGCCCCGGACGACCGCGGCGTCGATCTCGGCCGCCCGGGCCGAGGCACCGTCGACATCGAGGTGGCACACCGCGTTCAGCGTGGGGTTCAGGGCCTCGATGCGGGCGAGGCAGTCCGCGAGGATGTCGGTCGCCCGCAGCTCCCCGGCCCGCACCCCGTCCGCGAGCTCCCAGGCGTCCCGGTGGGTGAGGGGCGTCACGGTCGGTCCCGCCCGGCGCCGGCGTCCTCGGACCGGGGGTGCTCCTCGGCCGCCTTGTGCAACTCCCGGAACGACTCCTCGAAGGCGCGCACCAGCACGTCGAGATCCTCGAACGCGTCGCCGTCGGCGAACAACCCGACGTGCAGCACCCCGCAGTACGACAGGATCGCGATCCCCAGGGTGAGGTTCATCCCCAGCGGCACGATCGGGTAGGCCTCCAGCATCCGCGCCCCCATGCAGTAGAGCGGCACCTGGGGGCCGGGCACGTTCGTGACCACGAGGTTCACGAACCGCTGGTGATGCATGACCCTCGCCGCCAGCCCCATGAGGGTGGGCGCGGCGTAGTGGGTGAGGTCGAGGAGGAACGCGGCCCCGACCGCCTGCCGGCGCTCCTTGAGGTCGTGGGTCTCGGCCCGCACCGCCTCCAGCCGGGCGACCGGGTCGGCTTCGGCCACGGGCAGATCGACGATCATCCCCGACACCCGGTTCCCCAGCTGCATGCGCTCCGAGTCGTCGCGCACCGACACCGGGCAGAACACCCGCAGCCCGGCGGCCGGGAGCTCCTCGGCCCGGGCGAGCAGGAGCCGGCGGATCGCGCCGGCGACACCGGCGAGGACGACGTCGTTGACGGTGCCCCCGAAGGCCGCCCGGATCGCCTTGACGTCGGCCAGGGACACCCGCGCCCCTTCGAAGCGCCGACGCCGCCCGATCGGCCCGTTCAGGGAGGTGCGTGGGGCGATGGTGCGCCGGTCGACGAGCGTCGAGAGGGACCGGGTCAGTTCCTCCACCCGCCCCAGCGCCCGGCGCGGGGTGCGCATCGCGGCCCGCACGGTGCGCGCGATCTCGGCCGGCTCGGTGGCCCGCTCGTACCACGTGTCGAGCAGGAGCCGGACCGGGTTCGGCGGCGGCTCCATCACCCATCGGGGCGGTTCCAGGTACGTCGGGGTCGGCGTGAAGTCGAGCAGCACCGTGGCGACATCCACACCGGAGACCCCGTCGACGAGGGCGTGGTGGGTCTTCTGGATGAGCCCCACGTGGCCGCCTTCGAGGCCCTCCACGAACCACAGCTCCCAGAGCGGCCGGGTCCGGTCGAGGAGCTGACTCTGGATCCGGGCGCACAGCGCCATGAGCTGCTGGCGGTCGCCCGGCTGTGGGAGGGCGGTGAGCCGCACGTGGTAGGCGATGTCGAAGCGCCGGTCGTCGACCCAGATCGGGCGCCCCTGCTCGAGCGGAACCGGCATGAGCCGACGGCGGAAGCGGGGGATGAGATGGAGACGGGACGCCACGAGGCGGCGCACCTCGGCGAGGCGGAACCGGCCCGAGGCATCGAAGAAGGGCTCACCCTCGAACACGCTCACCGCGCCCACGTGCATGGGGGTCTCGATCGACTCCATGTGCAGGAACGAGGCGTCGAGCGCGCTGAGCCGGTCGTAGCGGGCCACGACGGGATCGTACCGGTGCCGCCTCCATCCCTGCCCGGGGTACCGTGCCCGGGTGCGGGTGGCGAGCTGCATCTGGACCGTGCGACCCGCACTCCTCGAGGCGCTGGCCAGGCGTCTCGGGCCGCCGCTCGACGCGTACCTCAACGGCAGCCACACCTGGCACACCGACCTGGACGTGTCCCCGGCCCCCGGGGATCCCGGCACCGGCGGGGGGCGAACGCTCGAGTGGCGGCTCCACCCGGCACCCGGGTACCGGGTGCCACGGGGCATCTCGCCGTACGACTGCTGGGACGCGGTCCTCGCACAACTGCGGGCCGGGGCCGACCCCGACCGCCTGCGCCTCGGCGCCGAGACCCGCCCGCTGCGCTCCCTCTGGGAGGGCCTGGAGTGCTTCGTGGTCTTCGGCGACGATCTCGAACCGGCGCAACTCGCCGCTGCGGCCACCGAGCGGCTCGGCATCCCCCCGGACGCCTGTGGTCTCGTCGACCACGAGCGCGTGGCGACGGTGTGGGAACGTCGCCGTGGTGCGACCTCGATCCTCGATCTCCTCCGGGACCAGCTGCGGCCCTGACCCGCGTCCTGGTGCGACCCAGAGGCTCCGCGCGCTCAGCCGGCCGACGGACCGGTCCGCCAGGGAGGGGTGCGGGGCGGGTCGAAGTCGGCCGGGAGCACCTCACCGTCGATGGCCCGGAACGCGACGTCCACCCAACGGTGCGCACCGGCGAGCGGTTGGGGCAGCTCGTCCCGGGCGAAGAACCCGACCGCCCGGGTCTCGAGGGGGTGGCCACGCAGGGTTCCGCCCAGCATCCGGCAGTGGAAGACGAGCGAGTACAGGGGGAGACGGGCGAACCCGAGCCGGAGCCCGTCGAGGACGGCGAGGAGCTGCACCGGCTCGACCTCGATGCCGGTCTCCTCGTACACCTCCTTCACCGCCACCTCCGAGGGGGAGTACCCCACGTCGGCCCACCCCACCGGGTACAGCCAGATCCCCGAGTCGGACCGTTGCGTGAGCAACAGCTCACCCCGCTCGTTGCCGACGACCGCTGCGACCGCCACCTTCGGCGTGACGTAGCCGGCGACGCCCTCGCCCACCGTGTCCAGCCACTCCTCGAAGAGCACGTCGGCTTCGGCTTCCTCGATCGCCGCGGCGCGGATGTCGGCGGCGATGCGGAGCACCTCCTCGAACCGCTCCCGCTCGTAGAGGCTCTGCGTGAACGACAGCCCCGTACGGGCGATGCCCGACAGGGCCTCGGCCCAACGCAACAGCTCGGCGGCGGACACCATGTCCGGGCTCGTCACCCGGCGGAGCCTACGTCGCCGGCGGCGCCGATCCCGCGGCGGCGGCCAGGCGTTCGACAAGCGACGCGACCGCGGCGTCGTCGAGCTCCCGCCCGCCGGTGCCCCCCACGTAGAAGGTGTCGACCACCCGGTCGCCGAACGTCGCCGCCTTGGCCACCCTGACGTCCGCACCGGCAGCGGCCAGGGCGGCGGCGAGACGGGCGAGCAGCCCGGGGGTGTTCGGTGCGTGCACCTCCACCACGGTGGCGGTCGCCGAGGCGCCGGGCACCACCTCGACCGTCACCGCGTCGTCACCCCGCCGCCGCCACTGGGGGCGACGCCGGCGGGCCAGATCGCCGGCGGGGTCGGTGCGCCCGGCGATCGCGTCGAGGATGCGGCCGCTGGCCGCGGTCCGGTCCTCGGGACGGCTGAGCCGGGCACCCGGGTCGAGGCCGGTGAACGTTTCGAGGGCGACGCCGGTGCTCGTCGTGCGGGCGGTGGCGCTGACCACGTCGAGCCCGCTGAGCGACAGCGCCCCGGCCACCGCGGCGAGCAGGCCCGGCCGGTCCGTGGCCACGACCCGGCACCGCAGGTGGCCCGGGTCGAGCACCTCCCAGTCGACGGTGGCGTCCCCGGTGACGGTCACCTCGGCCACCTCCACCCCCGGACGCTCGGCCCCCCCGGCCAGGAGGTCGGCGGTGCGGGCGTAACACTCGGCGAGCAACGCCCCCTTGGCGACGCTCCACGCCGCGGGCCCGGTGGCACGCGAGTCGGCGATCGTCAGGAGGTACAGCAGCACGAGCCGGTCGAGATCCCCCACCCGGGCGGCGAACGCCCGGATCGTGGCCGGATCCTCGAGGTCACGCCGGGTGGCCACCTCCGCCATGCACAGGTGGTCCCGCACGAGCCAGCGCAGCGTGGCCCGGTCGGACCCGTCCAGGCCGATACGGGCGGCGACCGTGTCGGCGACGGACGCCCCGAGCTCGGAATGATCGAGGGTCGAGCCCTTGCCGACGTCGTGGAGCAGCGCCCCCAGCAACAGCAGGTCGGGCCGATGGCAGGAGCGCGCCACGATGGCGTGGGGCCCTCCAGTACCGCCGAGCAGCGCCGCGGCCTCGACGACGGTCTGCAGGAGATGCCGGTCGACGGTCCAGGTGTGGTACGGGTTCCGCTGGGGCAGGGCCCGCACCGAGGCCCACTCGGGGAGCACCAGTTCGAACAGCCCGAGGTGGTCGAGCACCTCGACCGCCTCGCACAGCCCGGGCCCGACCTCGAGCAACGCGAGGAACTCGGCCCGCAGTCGAGCGTCCCATCGCGGTGGCTCGGGACGGACCGTGGCGAGCTGATGCCGGTCGAGGGGCCGGCCGGCGAGCACCGCCAGGCGCGCCGCGCGCAGCACGTCGGCGGCGTCCGCCCGCTCCGGGTGCCGCAGCCGTACCCTCCCGTCACGCACGAGCACCCCGGGCCCGAGGGCCCGGTCGCGCCCGGAGCGTCTCCCGAACGGCCCGCGTTGGGTGGCGCGCAGCCGGTCGAGGCAGTCGCTGGTGATCCAGGCGACCCGGCGGGCACGGCCGGCGAGATCCCGGAGCAGCTCGGTGGCGTCCGGCTCGGCAAGTTGGGCGCTCACGTCGTCCTGCTGCTCCAAGGTGAGCAGGTCGGACGCCCCACCGGTCGCCCGGTGGAGCGCGACCCGCACCTCGAGCAGCCGATCGGCGGCGGCGACGAGCTCGCCGGGATCGTCGGGACCGAGGTACCCGTAGGCCTCGAGCGCAGCCAGACCGCCGGGCTCACCGAGGCACCACCCGATCCACCCCAGGGTCTGGATGTCGCGCAGGCCACCGATCCCGTTCTTCAGGTCGGGCTCGAGGCGTTCGGCCACCGAGCCGGGGCCGACCCGCCGCCGCTCCCGGTCGTCGACGAACGCCCGCAGGAGCACGTCGCGGCGGGCGGGGGCGAGCCGGCGGGCCGCATGGAGGAGCGCCGTGGCCTCCTCGGCCAGCGAGCCGCCCACCACCCGCCCGTCGAGCAGCGCGGTGAGGGCCTGCGGATCGGCGTCGGCGGCCCGGCGCGCCTGCCGGGGCGTCCGGACCGCGTGACCGAGGACCACCCCGGCGTCCCACAGCGGGTACCAGAGCCGCTCGGCGACCTCGCGCAGATCGGGTCCGTCCCGTTCGGTGACCAGGAGCACGTCCACGTCGGAGCCGGGGCAGAGCTCGCGCCGGCCGAAGGACCCGAGCGCCACCACCGCGGCCCGCACCGACCGGTCGTCGAGCTCGCGCAGCAGCTCGCGCAGGGTGCCGTCGAGCTGCTCGCTCCACGCCACCCCGAAGGCCCGACCCCGAAGACCCGGGTCGGCCACGAGGGCGGCCCGGGCTTCGCGCAGGTGCCGGGACGGGTCCACCGCGCGGCCCGTCTCCCGGTTCTGCCCCTCAGATCGCGTCGGCGTCCACCTCACCGGTGCGGACCCGCTGCACGTGCTCGACGGAGGTGACCCACACCTTCCCGTCACCGATCTTGCCGGTACGGGCCGCGTGCACGATCCGGTCGACCACCTGGATCACCTCCGCATCGCCGACGAGCACGTCGATGCGGATCTTGGGGACGAAGTCGATCTCGTACTCGGCGCCCCGGTAGACCTCGGTGTGGCCGCGCTGGCGTCCGTAGCCCTGCACCTCCGACACGGTGAGCCCTTGGACGCCGACCCCCTTGAGGGCCTCCTTCACCTCGTCGAGCTTGAACGGCTTGATGATCCCGGTCACGAGTTTCATCGCGCTCCTCTCCTGCATGGGGTTGTGCCACCTGGGTGTGTGCCGCGCGGTCGCCGTCCCGGCGTGACGGCGACCGATGTCCGCCCCGCCCGGGGGACCGGCGGCCGATCGCTACATCCGTTCCGTGGCATAGGCCACCTCGGAGTGCTGGCTGATGTCGAGGCCGGCCTCCTCGTCCTCCTCGGCGGCCCGGATCCCGCCCGGGAGCACCGTCCGCAGCACCAGGAGGATCACGGCGGTGGCCCCGAACGAGAACACCATGGTGGCGACGGCGGCGAGCGCCTGCTCGCCGAGGAGGCCCCATCCACCACCGAGGAACAGCCCGTCGCGGGCCGCCTCGTTCACCGAGGTGTCGGCGAAGCAGCCGAGCAGCAACGACCCGACCAGCCCGCCGGCCAGGTGGACACCCACGACGTCGAGTGCGTCGTCGTAGCCGAAGCGGAACTTCAGGCTCACCGCCACCTGGCACACCGCACCGGCGGCGAGCCCGATCCAGATCGGTGCCATCCCGCCCACGAACCCTGCGCACGGGGTGATGGCGACGAGTCCGGCGACGGCGCCCGAGGCGGCACCGAGGGTGGTGGCGTGCCCGGAACGCAGCCGCTCCAGCGCCAGCCACCCCAGCATCGCCGCCGCCGCCGCCATCTGGGTGTTCAACAGGGCCTGCACCGCCAGCCCGTCGGCCGCCAGGGCCGAGCCCGCGTTGAACCCGAACCAGCCGAACCACAGGATCCCGGTGCCCAGCAGCGTGAGCGGCAGCGAGTGCGGTGGCATCGCGGTGCCCGGCCAGCCCCGGCGCCGTCCGAGGACCAGCACCGCGGCCAGCGCCGCGATGCCGGCGTTCACGTGCACGACCGTCCCGCCGGCGAAGTCGAGCGCACCCCGCTCGAACAGCCAGCCCGAGGGGGCGAAGACCCAGTGCGCCACCGGGGTGTAGACGACGACCAGCCAGAGCCCACAGAACCAGGCCCACGCCCCGAAGCGCATCCGGTCGGCCACCGCCCCGGTGATGAGGGCGGCGGTGATGATCGCGAACATGAGCTGGTAGGTGGCATACAGACCCGGCGGGACCGAGAGCGTGACGCCCGGTGGCGCCTCGGCGGTGAGGTTCCGCATCCACGCGAAGTCGAGGTTGCCGATGATGCCGCCGGTACCGCCGAAGGCCAGCGAGTAGGCGACCACCGCCCACAGGACGCTCACGAGACCGATCGAGAAGAAGTTCTGCATGAGCATCGCCAGCACGTGCTTGGCCCGCACCATGCCGCCGTAGAACAGCGCGAGCCCCGGCGTCATGAACAGCACGAGCGCCGCCGAGACGAGCACCCATGCGGTGTTGCCCGAGTCGATGTCCACCTGGACCCCCTCCCGTCAAGGTGACGGCAGGATGACGCAGGGCTGTTTCGGTGGGGTGCCCCCGACGTTACGGGCGGGTTACGGGGTCGCCGCCGGCGCCGGGAGGTCGCCGCGGCGGAGGAACCGCCGTTCGAGCTCGGCCGCCTCCAGGGCCGGAGCGAAGAGGAATCCCTGCACCAGGTCGCAACCCAGCTCGACGAGCCGCTCGAGCTGGGCGGGCGTTTCCACCCCTTCGGCGACCACGGTGAGCCCGAGCGCGTGACCGAGCTCCACCACCGACCCGGCGATGGCCGCCGCGCGCGGGTCGGCCATGAGCGGGACGACGAAGTCCCGGTCGATCTTGAGCACGTCGACCGGAAGCCGCTGCAGGTAGCTCAGCGACGAGTAGCCGGTGCCGAAGTCGTCGATCGCGAACCGCACCCCGAGGTCGTGCAGCGCCTCGAGGTGCCGGCGCGCCTCCTCGATCACCAGGACGCTCTCGGTGATCTCGAGGCACAACGCGCCCGCCGGTACGTCATGACGGCGGAGGGCGGAGGCGACCGCCTCCACGATGCCGGGGTGTCGCAACTGCGCCGCCGCGAGGTTCACCCCGACCGTGAGACCGAGGTGGTCGCGTCCCGACACCCGCCGCCAGGCCGCCAGCTGACCGAGCGCGGTGTCGAGGACCACGTCGCCGATCGGGTGGATGAGACCCGTTTCCTCCGCCAGGGCGATGTCGGGACAGCGGAAGGCGCCGTCGGGTGAGGGCCACCGCAACAACGCCTCCACCCCCACGCATCGCCGGGTACGGGGATCGAGGATCGGCTGGTAGTGCACGCGCAGTGTGCCCTCGTCGAGCGCGGCGCGCAACGCACGTTCCCCTTCGAACCGGTCGCACGCGGCGCGGCGGGTCTCGGCGTCGAACACCCACCAGCAGGCGCGGCCGGCCTCCTTGGCGCGGAACATCGCCGCGTCGGCGTCGCGCAGCAACCCCACCGCATCGGTGCCGGAGCCGCCGATCGCGATGCCGACGCTGGCGGTGACCCGGACCTCGGTGCCGTCCACGTCGACGGGGTCGTCGACGGCGTGCAGGATGCGCTCCGCGACCTCGATCGCACGGGCGGCCGCCCCGCCCGGGGCGAGGTTCTCACACAGGACCGCGAACTCGTCCCCGCCGAGGCGGGCGACCACGTCACCGGCCCGCACGGCCGACTGCAACCGCCGGCCGAGCTCCACGAGCATGCGGTCACCGGCGGTGTGCCCGAGGCTGTCGTTCACCACCTTGAACCGGTCGAGGTCGAAGTACAGGAGCGCAACCGTCTCGCCGGTGCGCGCCCCCCGGGCCAGCGCCCGGTCGAGGAACTCCTGGAACAACGCCCGGTTCGGCAGCCCCGTGAGCGCGTCGTGATGGGCCTGATGCACGAGTCGCTCCTCGGTGGCGTCGCGTTCCAGCACGATCGCGGCGAGGTCGGCGAGGGTCTCCACCGTGCGCCGCACCTCGGCATCGGGGCTGCCGGTCGCCGAGCCGTAGACGGCGAGGGTGGCGACCACCCGCCGGCGGGCCGCGTCGAAGACCGGCACCGACCAGCACGACCGGATCCCGACTCGGCCCGCGAGGTCCCGCCACGGGGTCCAGGCCGGGTCGTCGGCGACGTCCGGGGTCACCACCACCTCGCCCCGGGCGGCCGCGGTGCCGCAGGTGCCGACACCCTCACCGACCCGGATCCCGCCCTCGAGCACGTCGAGGAGGGGCTCGGGCAGGCTCGGCGCCGCGCAGCAACGCAACCATGCGCCGGCCGGATCGGCCACCATCACCGAGCACCGCCACCCGTCGTCGTAGCGTTCGACGGCCCGGCACAACCCGGCGAGCACCTCGGCTGCCGGATCCCCCCGGGCGATCCGGGCGAGGATCGCGGCCTGATCGGCGAGGAGCTGCTCGGCCCGGGCCCGGGCGGTCACGTCACGGGTCGTGACGAGCACCCCAGCGAGCTGCGGGTCGTCGCGATGGTCGACGGCGGTGCACTCCACGTGCCGCCACCGCCCCGCTGCGTCCCGCAGCCGGAACGCGATCGGGGGGTCGCGCCGCCCGGCGAGCACCTCGGTGAACTCGGCCCGCACCCGTTCCACGTCGTCGGGGTGGACCTGCCCCAGGGGATCCTGCTCGGACGGGTCGCCGTCGGTGAAGCCGAACACCCGTGCCGCGGCCGGGCTCGTGTAGCGCACGGTCCCGTCGGGCCCGATGAGCGTGACGACCTCGGAGATGCCCTGCACGAGCGCCCGCCAACGGGCTTCGCTCGCCGCCCGCGCGTCGGTGGCGGCCCGGGCGTCGGTCACGTCGTGCCCGTTGATGAGGATGCCCTCCACCGCCGGGTCGCCGAGCAGGTTCGTGGCCACCATCTCGATCCAGCGGTACGCCCCGTCGGCCCGGCGCACCCGGACCTCGAACCGGCCGGTGACGGCACCGGGCCCGTCGGCCACCAGCCGCCGGAACCGGTCCAGCACCTCGACGTGATCGTCGGGATGGATGTGGTGGGGCCGGTCACCGACGGCGAAGCCTTCGGCCTGCCCCAGGAAGCGCTGGGCCGACGGGCTCAGGTAGGTGACGACCCCGTCGGCGCCGTACACGAGCACCAGGTCCGACGCGTGCTCGGCGAGCAGGCGCAACCGCTGCTCCCGACGCTCGCTGAGCAGGAGCGCGTCGTGCCGTTCGAGCGCGGAGGTGAACACGTCGGCGAGCACCCCGAACGGTTCGAGGTCGCCCTCCTCGAGGCGCGCCGGGTTGCGACGCCACCCGAAGCCGAGCAGCCCGCCGAGCCGGTCACCCAACCGCACCGTGAGGTAGGCGCCGGCCTCGAACCCCCGCCGCGCCAGCGCCGCCCGGGTGGCCGCGGTCGCCGGATCGGCGTCGGTGCCGCGCACGATCCGGCGGGGTTCGGCGAGGAGCTCCGCCGACAGCGCCCCCAGGAGCGCCGCCGCCCCGTGGCCGGTGTCGCGACGCGGCGGCGGGTCGGTCTGGCACCAGCGATGCGTGGGCACCACGCGGTCGCCGCCGGGCGGTACCCGCCCCAGCACCACTTCGTCAGCCCCGACGAACGCCGCCGTGCAGCGGAGCGCGCCGGTCATGATCCCGTCGAAGTCGGCGGGTTCGGCCTCCAGCAGGGCACGGGACAGCTCGCTCACGAGCGCGTCGGCCGCGGCGCGGCGCCGAAGTTTCGTCTCGGACCCCACCCGTTCGGTCACGTCGCGGGTCACCATCACCGCCATCGGCTCCGGCCCCGAGCCGAGCGGGGTGAGCACCGTCTCGAACACGCCGGTGGTGCCGTCGACCCGGCCGGCCCGGTACTGGACCACCGCACGGCCGGTAGCCCCGTCGAGCACGTCGGTGCAGGCGCGAACCAGCCGGGCACGGTCGGCCGGCAGCACGTTCGAGGTGATCCGCCGGCCCAGCATCACCTCCATCGGGAAACCGAGCGCCTCGGTGTTGCTCGGCGAGAGGTACCGGACCCGCAGCTCGGCGTCGGCCACCGCGACGAGATCGCCGCACGCGTCCAGCACCGCCCCGGCGTGTTCCGGTGGCCAGGCCCGTGCCTCCTCGGCACCGGAGCCGTCAGCCGGGCCCACCGCTGCCGGCCCGGTGGTCGTCGGGCCCCCGGTCGCATGCCTGCGCACGTCGCAGGTATCGGGTGGTGAGCCGCGTCCCTGAAGCACGACGGGGACGGCCGGGGCGGGTCAGGAGCCCGGCTCCGCCCGCCGCCGGACCATCACCCGCGCCTTGGCGGCACCCCAGGTGACGGCGAGGGTGGTCAGCCGGGGGTCGCCGAGGTCGGCGAAGCTCCTGGGGGCCAGGTCGTAGCGATCTGCGGGCCGGACCCGCTCGTCGAACGGGTCGCGCACCACCGGCGGCACCCCGGCCTGCTGCAGGATCGCGGTGGGCAGCTCCAGGGCGGCCTCGAGGACCTGCAGGGGGGTGCGTCGCTGCAGGGCGGGATCGGTGGTGCACAGCTCCCGCAGGTCCGCCGCGATCCGGCGGGCCAGGGCGGGGGCGGCAGCGCGGGCCGCGGCCTGCGCCGCCTCCACCCGATCGGGCGGGAGGCGACCCCAGGCCTCCAGGATGCGCCCGACCGACGAGGTCACCCAGCCGGGCAGGGTCGCTTCCACCGCAACGGCGAGCGCGTCACCGGCGGCGCGCATCCGGGCGAGATCGTCGGCCATCCCGGAGGGAGCGTCCACGGGTGCATCATGGCGCGGTGCGGATCCTGGCGATGTCCGTCTTCGAAGGGATCGTGTACCACTGCGCCTGCCTCGATGCCTCCGACCCGGGCCGGCCCCGGCTGGAGGTCGACGCGCTGCTGCGACCGGGCGACGCGGACGGGCCTCTGCTCGTGCCCGTCGCCGACTACAAGCGGATGGTGGGGTTCGACGTCGCCGAGCTGCACCTTCCCGCGCTCGCCTCGGCCGGACGGGTGGTGCAGCGCGACGGGGTGGCCTACCTACGGTTCCCGGTGTGGGAGCGCGTCCCGGCTGCGGACTGACCGTCAGCCCTCGAGCAGGTCGCCCTCCATACGGTTCACGCTGCAACCGAGCGACACCAGGTATTCGACCGCTCCGTCGAGGTGGTCGGAGCTCCCCGACAACTCGAGGATCACCCACCCGGCGTGCGCCTCCACGTTCGCCCGACGGATGTTGGGCACGACGTCGAACCGCTTCACGAGCTCGTAGAGCATCGGTCGGTCCACGAGCTCCTCGGGAAACGACACGAAGAGGCGGGTCCGCTCCATGCCCTCACGCTACCGATGCACGCGGCCGAGGCGGGTTGACCCGCCTCAGGCCTGCAGGCCGACGCGGTCCAGCACGTCGGCCACCGTGCCGGTGAGGCCGACGAGGAACGGACCGAACTCGGCGTAGCGGGCCGAGACCTCGTCGAAGCGCATCTCGGCCACGATGTCCTTGATCGCCACCGGGTCGTCGGCGAGCAAGGTGACGCCCCACTCATGGTCGTCGAGACCCGTTGATCCGGTGATGAGCTGCAGCACGCGCCCGGCGTAGCGGCGCCCGACGCGGGCGTGTCCGGCCATGAGGGCCTTGCGCTGCGCGAACGGGAGCCGGTACCAGTTGTCGTCACCGGTCCGCCGCTTCGACATGGGATAGAAGCACAGCACCCGGCGCGGGGGAAGCCGGGGGTGCAACCGGTGCTCCCGGTACTCGGCCATGCGCTGCCGCCACGGAGCCAGCCGGGCCTCCACCTCGGCCGGGTCCGCGATGCCCTCCTCCTCCCGGAGCCGGACCCGCTCGTCCTCCTCGGTGCTGGTGTACGGGGACAGCTCGGTGAGGGACACGAACGAGTACACCGGCTCCAGGGGCGTCCGGCGCAGCTCACGTTGGAAGCGTTCGAGCCGGGTGAGGTCGGGTCCGAGCGCCATGAACCCGACGTCGGCCTTGTGGCCGAGCACACTGCACGCCAGCAGGTCGTGACCCTGGTCGGTGAGGGAACGGGCCGCCTCGGCGATCCGCGTCCCGGCGGCGGGCTCGGCGTCGGGCACCACCCGGTAGTAGAGGTGCAGCACCGCCCAGCCCAGCGACGGCACGAGCGGCCCCGACGCCGGGCCCGGTGCCGGTGCGGGCCCGTCGGCGCCCCGGGCGGTGCCGCTGGCGGAACCCATCGAGCTGGTCATGCCCTCATTCTGCCCGCAGGCCCCTCCGGCTCCCGCACGAGCGGGCGCCGGAGGGGATGCCCGGACGGGCCCCGGACGCGGGAAGGGCGCCCCGTCGGGCGCCCTTCCCGGGTGGGTGTGGTCGCGCCAGGTGGTGAGCCCGGCGCGTGTTGGTGGTTGCCGTCAGTATGGCAGGTCGCCGGCGCCGGCGCCAGCGGGTGCCGGCCCGGGGGGCGACTCCTCAGGACCGGCTCAGAAGTCCTCCATGCCGCCCATGCCACCACCCGGCACGTTGCCACCGCCCTGCTTCTCCTCGGGCTTGTCGGCGACGACGGCCTCGGTGGTGAGGAAGAGCCCGGCGATCGACGCCGCGTTCTGCAACGCGGAGCGGGTCACCTTGGCGGCGTCGATGACGCCGGCCTTCACCAGGTCCTCGTACTCCCCGGTGGCCGCGTTCAGGCCGTTGGCGCCCTTGAGCGACCGGACCTTCTCCACCGTCACGCCACCCTCGAACCCGGCGTTCACGGCGATCTGCTTGATCGGCTCCTCGAGCGCCCGGGCCACGATGCGCGCTCCGGTGGCCTCGTCGCCCTCGAGGGTGTCCATGAGGTCCAGCACCTTGGCCTGGGCCCGCAGGAGGGCCACCCCGCCGCCGGGCACGACACCTTCCTCCACCGCGGCCTTGGTGGTGCTCACCGCGTCCTCGATCCGGTGCTTCTTCTCCTTGAGCTCCACCTCGGTGGCCGCACCGACCTTGATGATCGCGACGCCGCCGGCGAGCTTCGCCAGCCGCTCCTGGAGCTTCTCCCGGTCGTAGTCGGAGTCGGTGTTCTCGATCTCCTGGCGGATCTGGTTGATCCGGCCCTGGACGTCGGCCTTGGAACCGGCGCCCTCCACGATGGTGGTCTCGTCCTTGGTGACCACGACCTTGCGGGCCTTGCCCAGCAGGTCGAGCCCGACGTTCTCGAGCTTGAGGCCGACCTCCTCGGAGATGACCTGGCCGCCGGTGAGGATGGCCATGTCCTGGAGCATCGCCTTGCGGCGCTCGCCGAAGCCGGGGGCCTTGACCGCCACCGACTTGAACGTGCCGCGGATCTTGTTCACCACGAGGGTGGCCAGCGCCTCCCCTTCCACGTCCTCGGCGATCACGACGAGCGGCCGGCCGGTCTGCATGACCTTCTCGAGCACCGGCAGCAGGTCCTTCACCGCGGAGATCTTCGACGACACCAGCAGGATGTAGGGATCGTCGAGGACGGCCTCCATCCGCTCGGGGTCGGTCACGAAGTAGGGCGAGATGAAGCCCTTGTCGAACCGCATGCCCTCGACCAGGTCGAGCTCCATCCCGAACGTCTGGCTCTCCTCGACGGTGATGACCCCGTCCTTGCCGACCTTGGCCAGCGCATCGGCGATGATCTGGCCGATCTCCTTGTCGGCGGCGGAGATCGCGGCGACGTTGGCGACCTGCTCGCCCGACTCCTTCACCTGGGTGGCCTGCGACTTGATCGAGGCGACCGCCACGTCGACGGCCCCTTCGATCCCCTTCTTCAGGGACATCGGGTTCGCCCCCGCGGCCACGTTGCGCAGGCCCTCGCGCACCATCGCCCAGGCGAGCACCGTCGCGGTGGTGGTGCCGTCACCGGCGACGTCGTCGGTCTTCTTGGCGACCTCCTTCACCAGCTCGGCCCCGATCTTCTCGTAGGGGTCCTCGAGCTCGATCTCCTTGGCGATGGAGACACCGTCGTTGGTGATGGTGGGCGCACCCCACTTCTTCTCCAGGACGACGTTGCGTCCCTTGGGGCCGAGGGTCACCCGCACGGCGTCGGCGAGCTTGTTCATGCCCGCCTCCAGCGACCGGCGGGCCGACTCGGCGTAGGCGATCTGCTTCGGCATCTGTCATACCCCCTGGGGGATGGTGGGTTCGTCGGTTCGCCGGCCGGGCGGCCGGTGGCCGGGCGGGTCGACCCCACGGGTCGCACCCACCCCGGCGGTTAGCACTCTAGCAGGGAGAGTGCAAAGCCATGTTGGCACTCGCGCGCTGCGAGTGCAAGTCCGCCGGCGGCGGGATGCTCCGGGCGCACCGAGCCACGACCCCACGCAGGTCACACGCCGGGACCGGGCCGAGCAGCCGGGCGAGCCGCCCGGTGTGGGCCCGGGTGGCCGGGGGATCCGCCGCAGGGGCGGGACGGCGGCGCAGCGCCGGGACCACACCCAGCTCCGCGGCCACGGCGGCGAGCAGCGCCTCGAGGGACACCACCCGCCCCGTCCCCACGTTCACCGGGCCGGGAGGCAGGTGCTCGGCGAGCGCGAGGAGCGCCCGGACCACGAGGCGCACGTCGGTGAGGTCACGACCCCGCCGCAGGGAGCCGAGCACGGTGACCGGCTCCCCCGCCCGCAGCGCCCGGATCCACCGGGCGAGGGCCATGTCGGGGCGCTGCCGCTCACCGACCACCGTGAAGGGACGCGCCACCGCGACGAGCCCACCCCGCGCCGCCCGGGCGGCGCAGATCCGTTCGGTGAGCACCTTGGTGCGGGCGTAGCCACCCCGGGGTTGCAGCGGGTCGGTCTCGTGGCTGGGCCGGACCCGGCCGGCGACGACACGGGCCCCGCCGTACACCGACGACGACGACGCGACCACCAGCGGCAACCCGAGGGGGGTGGCACCGCACACGGCGAGGGTGGCGGTCACGTTGTCCCGGCGCCGGTACCGGGTGGCGTCGGGGTCGGCGTCCCGCACGCCCGGGCGCGCCGCGAGGTGGAACACCACCTCCGCCTCCCGGCAGACCGGCGCCAGCCGGGCCGGCGCGTCGTGGGCAGCGAGGTCGAGGGCGAGGTGCTCCCAGCCTGCGCCCGGTTCCGGGTTGCGACGATCCACGCCGAGCACGCGGGCGCCCAGCCGGCACAGCTCGTGCACGAGATGACCGCCGATGAACCCGGAGGACCCGGTGACCACCACCCGGACCCCGGCCCACCCGCTCACGGGCATGTCCGCCACCCGATCCCGTCGGGCAACCTTCGGGGCACCGGGACGCGCCGGTCGCAGCTCGACCGGCGCGCCGCACCGAGGGCACCGGCGAGCGCGACGACCCCGAGCAGCAGCGACCAGGCGGCGAGGAGGAGCTGGTCGCCGGGGGCCCAGCGCGCCAGGTCGGGCATCGACGCCCGTAGCAGGCCGAGGGCCGGACCGGGGACCCGCTCGACGTCGACGACGAGCGCGAGCCGCCCCGCACGCCCCTGGAGCGCCAGCCAGGCGGTGACCGCCCAGCCCGCCAGCGCGCCGAGGGCCAACCCGGCCCGCGCCCGGGCACCGGCCACCGCGTCGGCCCACCAGAGGACCACGAGCGCCGCGAGCGGCAGCACCACCACGACCTGGCGGCCCGGCCACCACCAGCCGTGCATGGTGAGGGCCAACCAGGTGGCGTTGCCCCACCCCACCGCCAACGGCACCACCAAGGCCGCAGCACCGCGGGGGCGGCGGACGGCGAGCGCCCCGAGCGCGGCGGGGAGGCACAGGAAGACCGGGGCCCAGGCCACCAGGCCGAAGGTCCGGTCGACGAGGAGTCCCACCAGCCGGACGCTGCGCCCGACGAAGTCGGGTGACCGGCCGATCACGGTGAGCTCCCCGGCGCCGAAGTGCGCCCCGGCGGCGTAGGGGGTGGGCCCCCCGTAGATCACGACGTGCACCACGACGTGGAGCACCCCCGCGACCACCCAGGCGGCGCAGCATGCGCCCAATGCCCGCCACCGACGGTCCCCCACGAGTCGGAGGGCCGCGAGCGCCGCCAGCGTCCCGGCCACCGGGAGGTACTTCACCGACAGCCACGGCAGCGCCACGACCGCAACCCCGACCGTGACCGGACCGGCCCGGCGCATCGGCCCGGTAAGGGCGGCGACGCCCGCGATGACGGCCAGCGCGGCGGGGATCTCCGGATAGACCTGGGTGGCGTAGACGACCAGGGGCGGTGCACCCGCGAACGCCGCCGTGCCGCCGATCGCCAGCGGCACGCTCACGCCGAGCCGGCGGTGCGCAACCCAGGCGACGAGCGCCGCGAGCACCCCGGCCAGCACCGCCACGCTCGCCTTGGCGGCGCGCCATCCGCCGAAGCGCATCGGCAGCGCGAGCAGCACCGGCAAGCCGGGGTCGTGCGGGCTGATCCGCCGGCCGTCGGGACGGACGGCCTCCTGGATCGGCAGCGGGGCCTCGTGGAACGCCCGGTAGCGCCCGGCGGCCCGCTCGTCGGCGACGTCGAGGGAACCCTGGGTGCCGAGGCTCAGCGCGCTGAGGAGGTACTGCGGTTCGTCGCCGGTGGTGTGGGCACCCCGGGTGGCTCGGACCCCGAGGAACGGAAGCGACCACGCGCTGACCGCCACCGTCAGCAGGGTCAGGGCGAGCATGAGGCGGACCCGGGGTGAACGAGGGGGACGCACCGTGGTGAGCATGCCACGGCACGGGCATGGTGATGAAGTTGGGTTTACCTAAGTTCGCCGAGTCCGTTCCTCGGGGTCACGGGGAAGCGGCCATCCCCGGCCGCCGGTTGCACTTGCTCGATGATCTGAATAGTGTTTCTGCACTATGGAGTTGTTGCTGGTCGCCATGGCCGGGTTCTGTGCGTCGGTGGTCGACGGGGCGCTGGGCATGGGGTTCGGCCCCACCTCGTCGAGCATCCTGCTGTCCGCCGGGCTCACCCCCAGCGCCACCTCGAGCGCGGTGAACCTGGCCAAGGTCGTCACCGGGGTCGCCTCCGCCCTCTCGCACTGGCGGTTCCGCAACATCGACCGGCGGCTCGTCGTCCGCCTCGCCCTCCCCGGATGCGCCGGAGCGCTCGTGGGCGTCACGATCCTCTCCCGGGTGGACGGCGACCGGATCCGGCCGGTGCTGGCCCTGCTCCTCGTCCTCGTGGGGCTGCGCATCCTCGTACGGTTCAGCCGCCCGCTGCCCGTCACCGACACGGCCGGGCAGACCGAGGTGCGCACGGCCGGGGACATGCCGCCCTTCCACGATCGGGGCACCGAGGTCGCCGGCGCGCTCGGGGGGGTGACGAACGGGATGATCGGCGCCTGGGGACCGGTGGTGACCCCGTTCCTCCTCCACCGGGGTTGCGTGCCGCGCTGGGCGGTGGGATCGGTGAACACCGCGGAGGTCGCGGTCGCGTTCGTGTCGGCCACCGGCCTGGTCGTGTCGCTGGGTGGCGGGGGGATCGACCCGGCGGTGGTGGCGGCCATGCTCGCCGGTGGGGTGGTGGGCGCGCCGCTCGCCGCGATCGTCGTGCGGGTCATCCCGGCCCGGGCCCTGGGCCTGGCCGTGGCGGCCCTGCTGCTGGCCACGAACGCCGGGCCGCTCGCCGCGTGGATGAATCTCGGCGGCACCCGCTTCGCCCTCTACCTCCCGTTGGCGGCCGGGGTGGCCGCCGCCGCGGCCCGCCCGTACCTCCCGCTCCGAGCGGGACGCCGTCACCCGTCGCGTGCCTGAGACCGGCCCGGCGGCGCCGAAACCGGCACCCGGCCGGGTCCTGTGCTTCTTCCCCGCCCGCAACGAGGAGGCCACGGTCGCCGACGTGGTGCGGCGCGTCCCGTCGCAGGTGTGCGGCCTGCCCGTGGACGTGGTGGTGGTCGACGACGGCTCCACCGACGGGACCGCCGGACGGGCCCGGGCGGCGGGCGCGGAGGTGGTCCCGACCACCATGGGCGCCGGCCTCGGCGCCGCGGTGCGCACCGGGCTGGCGCTCGGTGGGACCCGCGGCGCACGGGTCGTCGCGTTCGCCGACGCCGACGGCGAGTACGCCCCCGAAGAGCTCGAGCTGCTCGTGCGCCCGATCCTGGAGCACCGGGCGGACGTGGTCACCGGCGACCGTTTCGCCGGTGCCCGCCTCGCCATGCGGACCCACCGCGCCGTCGGGAACCGGGTCCTGAGTGCCGTGCTGTCGCTCCTCGCCGGCCGACGCATCCGCGACGCCCAGAGCGGGTACCGGGCCTTGTCGGCCCGGGCGGCGGCGGTGGCGGAGATCGTCCACGACTACAACTACGCCCAGGTCCTCACCCTCGACCTGCTCCGCAAGGGGTTCCGCCTCCTCGAGGTCCCGATCACCTACCGGGCACGCCGCCACGGCCGGTCGTTCGTGCGGTTGCCCACCTACCTGCGCCGGGTCGCCCCGGCGGTCTGGACCGAGCTGCGCCGCCCCTGAGGGGCGTCGGCCCGGCCCGGGCCGGTGACCGGCCGGTGACGGGGGTCGCCGGTCCCGTGCACCGACCGGCATCGAGGCGGTCAGCCCAGCGCGGTGGCGAGCACGTACCCGGCCGCCAGCAGCGACCCGGTCACGAGGTGCAAGGCGATGTTCGTCTGCATCGCCCCCATGAGGGCGTACGGCTCGTCGTAGTGCCGGCGCAGGCCGCGGCGAACCGGACCGGCGAACGGCACCCCCGCCAGGGCGAGCCAGGTGGCCGGCGGGGTGATCCCAAGCAACGGCCCGACCAGCACGAGGAGGAACGCCGTCGCCACCGCGACGTCGTAGGCGGCGATCACCCGCCGGGCCGGCCAGCGCACCACCAGGGTGCGCTTGCCCACCCGGGCGTCGGCGTGGCGGTCGGGCACCTCGTTCACGAAGAGGACGAGCGCCACGAGGATCGCCACCGGCAGCGAGGCGTACACCGCCTCCCAGCTCCACCGCCCCGCGCACGCCAGGTAGCTGCCGGCCACCATCACCGGACCGAACCCCAGCGCGGTGACCGGCTCACCCAGCCCCCGGTGCACCAGCTGGAACGGCGGCATCGAGTAGACGAACGAGAGGAGGATCCCCGACGCACCCACGGCCAGCAGCCAGGGGCTGCGGGCCCAGGCCAGCCAGAGGCCCAGACCGACCGCCACCGTGTAGGCGCCGGCGGCCAGGGCGAGCATCTGGGACCGGGTCACCAGGCCGTACTGCAACACGCGGGACCCGCCGCTGAAGGGGGTCGGCGTGGTGTTCGCCGCATCGGCCCCGTTGCGGTCGTCGAACAGATCGTTGGCGACGTTCAACCCCACGTGCACCGCCAGGCCGGCGACGAGTGCCACGAGGAACCACCCCCAGTGGAAGCGACCGTCGTGGGCGGCCACGGCACCGCCGAGGCCCACCGGCACGGCGGTGGCGGTGAGGAACGGCAGCCGGGCGGCGAGGAAGATCGTCCAGCCCAGCGGCAGGCGCGGGCGCTGCCCTCGGCGCTCGAACTCGGCGCGGGCCTGGGCCACGTTGCGCTCGGCGTACTCGAAGAACGGGGTCTCGGCCTCGTCCCAGCCGGCCGCGCGCCTCACCTGCACCGTGACCGGCCTCGCGACCTCCGGGTCCGCCGCCCCCGCCGCCGGGCCCTCGACCCGCCCCCAGCACGTCACGTAGCGGCGCTCGTCGTAGCCTTCGCCGGGACGCGGGCGGATGTGGCTGCACGTCACGCACACCTCACCGCCCTCGGGCAGCGGCACCGGGAGCACGACCGGCCCGATCTCCAGGCGCCCGGCGTCCGGTTCGGCCCGCACCGCCCCGGCCACGGCGACCGGGTACCCGTCGGTGCCGACCCAGGACAGCACCGCGTGCGGGTACCCGGCGGCACGACGGAGCGCCTCGGCGACGCCGAGCGCGCTCACCGGCGGCGCCCGGCCGCGGTCCCCGGCGCCGCCGGAGGAGCCGGCGGCGCCTCGAGGTCACCGGCGGCCGTGACGGGGCGCGCCTCGTCGAGGCGCGGTGGCCGGGTGGTGTCACCGTCGGCCCAGAAGAAGCTGCGGCGCGGGGTGATCTCGATCACCGCCCGCTCGAAGAAGAGGGGTAGTGCGAACCGCTTGCGCACGAACCCGTCGATCGCGGGTTCCTTTTCCCGCCACAGCTCCAGCAACGGCTCCCAGGCGTGATGCAGGTCCTCGTCGACGATCCTGGCGTCCCCCACCACGACCGTGCGGGCGAACGGACCGGTCCGCAGCGCCACCGGGTCGCTGATCGCCAGGCAGACCCTCGGGTCGGCGCGCAGGTGCGCGAGCTTGCGGGAGAACAGCACCGAGGAGGTGAGGAAGATCCGGCGTCCGTCGTACAGCGGGATCATCGGGTAAGTCACCGGCCGCCCGCCCCGGGCGACCACGGTGAACTCGGCGACCAGCGCCGCGTCGCAGCATCGCTCCACGTCGACGGGCAGGACACCGGGCACGAGCCTCGGCGCGTGGACCACCAGCGACGGGGCCTTCGGTGACGGTGCGGTTCGGGCCATGGGCCCACGCTAGGAGCGCGTGCCGGCGACCCGCGCGCGCCCCGCCCACCTCCGGCGCGATCAGTCCTCGACGACCTGGGCCTCGAGGTGCCGGCGGGCGGTGTGCCAGGCGTCACGGTCGAAACCGTCCGGGCCGACACACGCGGCGAGCGCGGCGCCGGCCGCGAGCGCGTGATGGGTGTTGTCGTGCACGAACATGCCGTGCCGGCCGAAGGGCACCACGCCGAGCGCGTCGGTGACCCAGGCGGTGAGCGCGCCGACCACGGCCTCGTCGCCCGGTCGCGGTGCCGGGTACACCCCCGGCACCCGGCGGACCACCACCTCCCGGGGTTCGGGATCGGGCAAGCCCACCGCCACGAGCTCCCGGGCGAGCCGCGCACCGAGCGCGGCCGGTGCGACATCCCAGAGATCCTCGCCGGGGGAGGCCGGGATCTCGGCGCACAGCACCGTCCGACCGGGAGCCTCACCGGGGTCGTCCCGGTACGCCTTGGGCTCGGTGACCCGCACCGCGACGATCTCGGGCCCGGGGAAGTAGTGCGCCTCCCAGTCGGTGTAGCGGTCCCGGTCCACCACGAGGTAGCAGAGCACGAGCCCACGGCGGGCGAGCCCGGCCGCGGCGCGCCGCAGGTCGGGCGGGGCGTCACCGAGGGTCGCCAGGGTGCCCAGCGGCAGCGTGGAGGCGACGAGCCGGGCCCGCACCCGGGTGTCGCCGGTGATGACCACTCCCGGGGCGAGACCGGTGACGGGGGTACCCAGGCGCAGGTCCGCGCCGGCGGCGCGGGCCGCTTCGGCGAGGACCTCGGGGATCCGGCCGAACCCGCCCCGGGGGTACAGGTACACCCCGGCATCCGGGTCACGGCCGGCCAGGACGCGCCGCACCAGAGCCCCGCTGCTGTGCAGACCGATCCGGCGGCGGGCCAGCGCCCCGCTCAACTCCTCGGGTTCCCGGCCCCACAGCTTTCGGGCGTACGGCCGGTAGAACCATTCCAGCACCGCCGGACCGAGCCGGGACCGCACCACGTCGGCGAAGGTGTCGGCGGCCGGTGGGCGCCGCCACGGCCCGGTGACCAGATCACGGCCCGCCCCCAGTGCGAGACGGGGTGGGGCGTGGCGCAGGAGGTCGACCGGCTCCAGCGGGAAGCGCAGGAAGCGGTCACCCAGCCGGATCCGGCCCCGGCGTACACGGCGCTGCAGATCGTCGCCGAGGAGCGCTCGCAACTCGGTGAGCAACGGTGCCGGGGTCGCGGTGTGCAGGCGGTGGCTGCCGTGGTCGACCCGTATCCCTCCCACCTCGAAGCCCGCGGCCAGGCCGCCCGGGTGGTCGCGGGCCTCCAGCACCACCACCGCACGGCCGGCGCGGGCGAGCGCGAGGGCCGCCATGAGCCCGGCCGGGCCCGCGCCGAGCACCGCCACGTCGTAGGTGCGGTCCGGGGTGTGCGGGCCCGGCGGGCCGTCGCCGTTCAAGTGAGGTTCACCGTAGCGGCGACGGCCGGACGGCGGCGGCCCGCCGGTAGGCTCGGCGTGTGGCCGAGCTCCACGACACCACCGAGGAGTACCTGGAGACGATCCTCGAGCTGGAGGAGGAAGGCGTGGTGCCGCTGCGGGCCCGGCTCGTGGAACGCCTCGGTCTGTCCGCCCCGGCCGTCTCCGAGACCGTGCATCGCCTCACCCAGGCCGGTTACACCGAGCTGCTGCCCGACCGCAGCATCCGGCTCACGGCCAAAGGCCGCAAGTTGGCCACCACCGTCGTCCGCCGGCACCGCCTGGCGGAGCGGCTCCTCGCCGACGTGATCGGGCTCGAATGGGAGAAGGTGCACCGCGAGGCCGACCGGTGGGAGCACGCCATCTCCGCCGACGTCGAGGAGAAACTCGTCGAGCTGCTCGGCGATCCGCTCACCTGTCCGCACGGTAACCCGATCCCGGGGAGCCGCCGGCGGCCGGCGTGGGTGGCGGCGGTCCCGCTCGCCGAAGCCGCCCCCGGTGCGGTGACGGTGACCCGCATCTCCGAGAAGCTCGAGCTCGACGACGACAGCCTCGCCTTCGTCGCCCGGGCCCGGCTCATCCCTGGCTCGAAGGCCACCATCGTCGAACGCCACGACGACGGGGTGGTGGTCACCACCGGGACCGGCCGTCACACCGTGCCCCGGCCGGTGGCCGAGCAGCTGTTCGTCTCGAACGGTCGCTGAAGGGTCCCAGGACCCGCTCAGCCTCCCGCCACCGCGGGCACGATGCTCACCACCTGCCCGGCGCCCACCGGGGTGTCGAGGCCGGAGAGGAACCGGATGTCCTCCTCGGCCACGAAGACGTTCACGAACCGCCGCAGCGAGCCGCCGTCGAAGAGCCGCGCCGCGAATCCGGGGTGTGCCGCCTCGAGCGCCTCGAGCACCTGACGGACGGTGTCGCCCTCGACGTGCACCTCGCCGGCGCCGCCACACAGGTCACGCAACTGGGTGGGGATCCTGACGGTCACCGCCATGCTCAACCCTGCCCTTCCCGCTCCAGGCCCTCCCAGGGGAACGCCTCATGGAACGCCTCGAGGGTGGGTGCGATCGTGGCGCTGGGCGCCACCACCCCGGAGACCGCCTCCAGGGTCTTGAGCCCGATGCCGGTCACGTACGCGACCACCCGTTCGTCACGACGGATCACGCCGCGGGCCACGAGCTGCGCCAGCGACGCGATCGTGACCCCACCCGCGGTCTCGGCGAAGATCCCCTCCGTGCGGGCCAGCAGGCGGATGCCCTCCACGATCTCGTCGTCGGTGACCGCGGCGGCGCCACCCCCGCTCTCCCGGATCGCCTCGACCGCGAACCACCCGTCGGCCGGGTTCCCGATCGCGAGCGACTTCGCGATCGTCTGCGGCTTCACCGGTCGGATGAACTCGGCCTGCTCGGCCCATGCGGTCGCCACGGGTGCGCAGCCGGCGGCCTGCGCCGCCGACACCCGGACCCGGGGCTCCTCACCGATGAGGCCCACCCGGTGCAGCTCATGGAATCCCTTGCGGATCTTCGTGAGCAGCGAGCCGCTCGCCACCGGCACCACGACGTGGTCGGGCACCTCCCAGCCCAGCTGCTCGGCGGTCTCGAACGCGAGCGTCTTCGAGCCCTCCGCGTAGAACGGCCGGACGTTCACGTTCACGAACGCCCACGGGTGGGTGTCGGCGAGCTCGGCGCACAGCCGGTTCACGTCGTCGTAGGTGCCGTCGACGGCCACGAGGTTCGGGGCGTACACCGCCGTGGTGACCACCTTGCCTGCTTCGAGGTCGGCGGGGATGAACACGAACGCGCGCAGGCCGGCCCGTGCCGCGTGCGCGGCCACCGAGTTCGCGAGATTGCCGGTGGAGGCGCAGGCCACGGTGCCGAACCCCAGCTCGAGCGCCTTCGAGAGCGCCACGCTCACCACCCGGTCCTTGAACGAGTTCGTCGGGTTCAGCGTGTCGTTCTTGATCCACAGCTCGTCGAGACCGAGCTCGGCCGCGAGTCGCTCGGCCCGCACGAGCGGCGTGTACCCGGCCCCGAGATCCACCGCGTGCCCCCGGGCCACCGGGAGCAGCGGCTCGTAGCGCCAGATGCTGGGCGGTCCCGCCGCGATCCCGCCACGACTGATCGTCGCGGCGATGGCGTCGTAGTCGTAGGCCACCTCGAGCGGGCCGAAGCACCACTCGCAGGTGTAGACGGCCGCGATCGGGTAGGTGCGCCCGCACTCACGGCAGCGCAGGTGCTGCACGTGCGGGCCGGTGGCATCCGCCGGGGCGGCTGCCGGGCCGGTGCGTGCGTCCCGGTCGGCGGCGGGGGCATCGTCGCGCGTGAGCGACGCGTCGGGGGTCGTGGTCGCACCGTCGGTCGTCATGGGTCCGCTCCTTCCGGTCGTCTCCCAGGCCGCTGCCTGTGGTCTCGACGCGCTCGTGGTTGAGCGCCTCGAGCGGAGACGCCGGAGACCGGCCGCCCACGCTCTGGGCTCTCTCATCGTTCGGGCATTGGCACCTGGCGCACGTGCGCTGGTTGCCGCGGCGTCGTCGGGCCCGTCCCTCAGCCGCTCTGGATGAGCGCGTACGAGCAGTGTAGACGCGGCGGGCTCCGGCCATGCACCTCGCGGTCGGTGCCGGCGGTGGCGTCGGGGCCGCCGTCTACGCTGGCGGTGCGTGCCGGGTCCGCTCCCCACCTTCTCCCACGAGGCCTTCGATGCGGCCGCGGTCGCGTCCGCCAAACGCGCCTCCGGCCAGCGGATCTCGGTGTGTCTCCCCGCCCGTGACGAGGCGGACACGGTCGGGACGATCGTCACCACGATCCGCCGGCACCTCCTCGAGGCGACCCCGCTCGTCGACGAGATCGTCGTCATGGACGACTCCAGCGACTCCCGCACCGGGGACGTGGCGCGCCACGCCGGGGCCACCGTGTGGCGGGTGGCGGACGTCCCGGTCGGTGACCGATCGGGACGAGGCAAGGGCAACGCCTTGTGGGCGTCGTTGTACGCGTGCGAGGGCGACCTCATCTGCTGGGTGGACGCCGACATCCGTGACTTCGCCCCGCACTTCGTGACCGGCCTCGTCGGTCCGCTGCTGGTGGATCCCGGCATCGGGTTCGTGAAGGGGTTCTACCGCCGCCCGTTCGACGGACAGGCCTCCGGCGGCGGGCGCGTCACCGAGCTCATGGCCCGCCCACTGTTGTCGTACCTCTTCCCGCACCTCGCGCCGATCCGTCAGCCGTTGTCGGGTGAGTACGCCGGGAGGCGGGTGGTGCTCGAGGCCGTACCGTTCGTGGAGGGCTGGGGGGTCGAGCTCGGTCTTCTCGTGGACGTCGCCGCCCGCTTCGGCGTCGGCGCGATCGCGCAGTGCGACCTCGGGGTGCGGGTCCACCGGAATCGCTCGCTGCGGGACCTGGGCCCCCAGGCAATGGAGATCCTCGTCACCGCGTTGCGGAAGGCCGGGCTCGAACCGGCCGGGCGCAACGGCGATGAACGCCTCGTCCGGTTCGACGACGCGCACCGCCTCGAGGTGGTCGAGCTCGCGGTGCGGGAACGCCCACCGATGCGGGAACAACCCGCCTACCGGGCCAAGCACGGACTCGAACTCAGCGCCTAGGCACGCAGGGATCCTCGAGACGATCGCACCCGGCCCCGAGATCGCCCCGGGCCCGCCGTCCCGCACCGATCAGCCCTGATGCCCGGCGGCCCGCCGCCCGATCCGGGCCGCCGCTTCGGTCACCAGTTCGCCGGCGCGGGCGAACGCCTCCGCGGGTCGCGGGGCCAGCTCCAGGAGTGCCTCGGCGAGCACACCGGCCGACGCGAGGCGCTGCGCCGCGTCCCGGGTGATCTCCCCGGCCACCACGCCCAGCCGCGCCACACCCGCCGCGCTCGCCCGTTCCAGCACCTCCCCGACCACCTTCCCCTCGAAGGACGACGCGTCGAGCCGACCTTCCCCGGTCACCACCAGCTCGGCATCCTCGAGCGCGTCGAGGAACCCGACCGCCTCGGCCACCACGTCGAAGCCCGCCTCGAGCCGGGCCCCGATCGCCGCGAGGCCGCCCGCCAGGCCCCCGGCGGCACCGGAGCCGGGCACGTCCCGCACCTGCACCCCGGTGCGGGCCTCGTAGAGGTCGGCGAGCCGTTCGAGCCGGCGCACCAGGAGCTCGACCTGCGCCGGCGTGGCCCCTTTCTGGGGGGCGAAGACCCGGGCCGCGTCGACGAAGGTGGTGCGCACGTCGCAGGCCACCGTGACCTGGGCACCGCCGAGCGACCAGCCCAACGCCTCGAGTGCTCCCAGGCCGCCGTCGGTGGTGGCACTGCCACCCACCCCGACGAGGATCCGGCGGCAGCCGGCGGCACAGGCCGCACGAATCAACTCACCGGTCCCCCGCGTGGTGGCGCGCAGCGGATCGTTGCGGCCCCCGGTGAGCGCATAGCCGCTGGCCTTGGCCATCTCCACCACCCCGGTGCCGTCGGGGAGGCGCCCCCAGGCGGCGTCCACCGGGTCGCCGAGCGGACCGGTGACCCGTTGGAACCGGAGGGCGCCCCCTCGCGCCGCCACCACGACCTCGAGGGTGCCCTCCCCACCGTCGGCAAGCGGCAGGGCGACCGGATCCCACCCGCTGCCCCGCAGACCATCGGCGATCGCGTCGGCCGCCGCGGGTGCGCCCAGTGACCCGCGGAACTTGTCCGGGCAGGCGAGGGCGGTCCGGGCCACGCCGATAGATTGACCCCGTCCATCACCTTCGGGAAGGATCGCGCGTGCTCGAACGGGTGCCGCTGCTGGAAAAGGACCTCACCGAGTACGCGGAGGTGGTGGGCGACGAGGTCGTCGAGCGCCTCCGGGCCCTGGCCGAGCCCCTGCACGGTGTCCGCGTCCTGCACGTGAATGCCACCGCGTACGGGGGCGGCGTGGCGGAACTGCTCGCCACCCACGTGCCGCTGCTGCGGTCGGTGGGTCTGGAGGCGGACTGGCAGGTGATCCACGGCAGCGACGAGTTCTTCGGGATCACCAAGACCGTGCACAACGGCCTGCAGGGCGCCAAGGTGCCATGGACCTCGGAGATGCAGCGCGGCTACCTGGAGAAGGTCCTCGACAACGCGCTGCTGCTCGAAGGCACCTGGGACGTGATCGTCGTGCACGACCCGCAGCCCGCCGCGCTCCGCACCTTCGCCGAGGGCTCCCCGCTCGGCGGGAGCACGCGCTGGGTGTGGCGCTGTCACATCGACCTCACCGCCGCCGACCCGGACGTCTGGGAGTTCTTCCGTCCCCACGTGGAGCGGTACGACGCGTCGGTGT
>Ga0308412_1000217_pt1 | contig 27949 bp, 27 predicted proteins | sample HotsprottomLayer_FD_202357 | JGI IMG/M metagenome (GOLD analysis project Ga0308412, IMG submission 202357) | Hot spring phototrophic mat microbial communities from Octopus Spring, Yellowstone National Park, Wyoming, United States -... | ecosystem: Environmental > Aquatic > Thermal springs > Hot...
TCCGCGGGGGCGAGCTGCGGCTTACCAAGCAAGCGCGCAACCACACCCAGAACACCCCCTTCGCCAGCAGCGCCCAGGGCCGCCCCGGCGAGGTGCTGGAGTACCGCATCGAGTACCAGAACATCGGTAGCCAGCCCATCTTCAATGTGATCCTCTTCGACCCGGTGCCCTTCTTCACCACCCTGGTGCAAAACGCCTACGGCGGCAGCGGCGAGGTGGAGCTGGTCTGTCCCAACGGTGCGGTGGTACAGCCCGACCTGGGTCCAGTGAGCAGCATTAGCCTGAACCTGGCTTCGCTCTGTACCCTGAACACCGCCCCCCTCCCCGGGGGAGGCAGTGCGCCCGCGCTGCTGCCGGGACAGGGGGGCTTCTTTGTGTACCGGGTGCAGGTGAACTAAAAACCAATCCCATTCCAGAAGCCTGAGCGGGTTTGGCCTTAAACTGGTAACGTGCTGCTGCAAGACTTACACGAGTCGTTGAACGTTACCTGGCATACCCAGGGCGGGTTTAGAATCCCGTGGAACTATGGCGAGGTGGAAGCGGAGCTCGAGGCCCTCCAGCACGGGGCGGGGTTGCTAGACTTCTCCCACTACGGCTTCCTCGAGCTCAAAGGCCCCGACCGCACCGACTTCCTACACAACCAGTGCACCTCCGATATCCGTTCGATGCTGCAGGATAGCTGGGTCGAGACCCTGTTCCTCAACGCCAAAGGCCAGATCGAGCACCTGGCCCTGGTGCTGCATCTGGGCGAGGCCTTCTGGATCGGCTTACCGCTGGCCAGCCGCCTGGCCAACCGCTTTCACAGATACATCGTGTTTGATCAGGTCGAGGTCGGAACGCTCCCCTGGACGATCTTGCGCCTGCAAGGCCCCGATACCGAGGCGGTGGCCCAGAAGCTCTTTCCCCTCCCCCCCCGCTGGGGGCTGAGCAAAACCCCGCACCTGGTCTTGGCGCGCGACGAGCTAGGCCTATGGCTGCTGGTGCCCTCCAGCCAAGCTTACCAGCTGGCCCAGCGGCTGCTGGAGGCTGGGGCCACACCATCCGGACACGCCGCCTGGCAAATTTGGCGGGTCGAGCGCGGCGTACCCGACCTACCCGAGGCCCTGGGCGAGCTGCCCCAGGAGGTGGGCTTGGACAGTCGGGTGAGCTACAAGAAAGGCTGCTACTTGGGACAAGAAATCATGGCCCGGCTCGAGGCCCGCGGCAATACCCGCTACCGGCTTATGGGGCTCTTAGGCCAGAAGGAAATCCCCAGCGGAGCCGAGGTCTTCCGCGAAGGCCGGCCCGTCGGCCGGGTGGGCACAGCCGTGGAATCCCCCCGGCTGGGGGCCATCGCGCTGGCCCTGCTGCGCAAAGAACTGGCCCCTGGCGACCAGGTGCAGATCGAGGGCTGGTCGGCGACCGTTTCGGGTCTGCCGATGCCCTGATAGCCCTAGGGCTATTTGACCTTTTTCAAAAGTAGCTGTAAATTATAGGAGAAATTATGTTTTTAGCAGAAATAATCGGCGTAGGGGATGAACTGCTGTACGGCGAGACCATAGATACCAACACTTCGGAGATCGCTGTTAGCCTTCAGCCCTACGCCGTAGGAGTACGCCGAACCCTTCGGGTAGCCGACGACCTAGAAACGCTGGCCCAGGAGGTGCGCCAGGCCTGGGAAAAAGCCCGGCTGGTGGTGCTTTCGGGGGGGCTTGGCCCCACCCCTGACGATATCACCCGCGAGGCCGTCGCAGCGGCCCTGGGCGAGGCAATGCGGCCCGACCCAGAGGTGCTGGCGTGGCTGGAAAAGCTGTTTGAGTCCAGGGGCTGGAAGATGCCCGAGGCCAACCGCAAACAAGCCCTAAAGGTTCCTTCGGCCACCTGGATCGCCAACCCCAGGGGCACCGCGCCCGGCTGGTGGATCCACCGGGAAAACAAAGACCTGATCTGCCTGCCCGGCCCGCCGGCCGAGTGGCGCCCGATGTGGGCCGAAGTTCTGCCCAAGCTGGGGCTGCCACAGAAATCCTACCGGCAGGTCACTTTCAAAACCTTTGGCCTGGGCGAGTCGCGCATCGTGGAGCTGTTGGGCGACTTGTTCAGGCGCAACGGGGCCGTTGAGGTGGGCACCTACGCCAAGATGGACGGCGTGGCGGTGGTGGTGCGGGGTGAGCCGGGCCGGGTAGAAGAACTCGCGGCCCAGATCCGACCTTTGCTGGGGGCGGCGGTGTGGGGCCAGGAAGGCGATACCCTTCCGGCCCTGGCCATAAAACTGCTGGCGCAGCAGAGAGCCACCCTGGCGACCCTCGAGACCATGACCGGGGGGATCTTGGGGGCGCTCTTGACCGAGGTGCCGGGAGCTTCCCAGAGCTACCTGGGGGGCCTTGTGCCCTATAGCCCGGCGGCCAAGTCACAGCTCCCCATCGCCCCAGAAGTGGCCGCCCAGCAAGGGGTGATTTCCTCGGCCTTTGCCGAAGCCATGGCCGTGGCGGCCCGTGGGATGCTGGGGGCCACCTACGCCCTCTCCACCACTGGTGTGGCCGGTCCCGAGGAACTGGAAGGCCAGCCAGTGGGCACGCTTTATGTGGGCCTAGCCGGCCCGCAGGGCGTGAAGTCGAGGCATTTCCGCCTGCCAGGGGCTAGCCGCGATATGCTGCGCCAGCGGGCAGCCCACGCAGCGCTGGCCTTTTTAGTGGGTGAGCTTAGATGAGGCTCTTTTACGCCATCTTCCCCCCGCGCGAGGTACAAGCCGCCCTCAGCCAGGCCCAGGAAAAACTGCGGGCCTACAAAGGTTGGAAACCCAGCCCGCCTCACCAGCTCCACATCACCCTGCTCTTTTTGGGCCAGCAGCCCCCCGAGCGCCTACCGGAGTTTTGCCGCGTCGGGCGCGAGGTCGCAGCCGGCGTAAAGGCTTTTGAGGTGGAACTGGGCGGCACCGGCTACTTCCCGCCCACTGGCTCCCCCAGGGTCTGGTTTGTCAAGGCCCGTGGGGCGGGCCTCGAGCCCCTGGCCCAGGGGCTGCAACAAGCCCTGCCTGAGCTCGAGGCCGCGCCATTCAAGCCCCACCTGACCCTAGCCCGCAAAAAAGGTCCGGCGCCCCGCATCGGGCCGTTGGTGATGAATATTCGATTCGAAGCCAAAGCGGTATGCTTAGTAGAGTCCAAGCTCGAGCGTTCGGGTTCGCAATACCGCGTTTTGGAACACTTTCCGTTAGCTTGAACGGCAGGAGTGCATATGGATAAAGAGAAGCAAAAAGCGCTGGAAGGGGCCCTTAAGTCCATCGAGAAGCAGTTTGGCAAGGGGGCCGTGATGCGCCTGGGCGAGGCCCCAAGGCAGCAGGTGGATGTGATTTCCACAGGCAGTTTGGGTCTGGATATAGCCCTGGGCATCGGGGGGATTCCCAAAGGGCGTATCATCGAAATTTATGGGCCGGAATCGGGCGGTAAAACCACCCTGGCCCTCTCCATCATCGCCCAGGCCCAGGCCGCCGGGGGGGTGGCGGCTTTCGTGGACGCTGAGCACGCGCTGGACCCCAACTATGCTAAAAGCTTGGGGGTTAACATCGACGATCTCCTGGTCTCCCAGCCTGATACCGGCGAGCAGGCCTTGGAGATTGTGGAGCTCCTGACCCGCAGCGGTGCCATAGACGTCATCGTGATTGACTCGGTAGCAGCCCTGGTACCCCAGGCCGAGATTGAGGGGCAGATGGGCGACGCTTTTGTGGGCGTACAGGCCCGCTTGATGAGCCAGGCCCTGCGCAAGCTGACTGCGGCCCTGGCCAAAAGCAACACCGCGGCCATCTTCATAAACCAGATCCGCGAAAAGGTGGGGGTTATGTACGGCAACCCCGAGACCACCCCGGGCGGGCGGGCCCTCAAGTTCTACGCCTCGGTGCGGTTAGATGTGCGCAAGCAAGGCCAGCCCATCAAGGCGGGCAACGATGCGGTGGGCAGCCGGGTGCGGATCAAGGTGACCAAGAACAAGCTGGCCCCGCCTTTCCGCGAGCATGAGATCGAGCTGTACTTCGGTAAGGGCATTGACCCCATGGCCGACCTGGTCACCGTAGCCATCGCCGCCGAGGTGATCGAGAAATCTGGCTCCTGGCTCTCGTATGGCGAGACCCGGCTGGGCCAAGGCAAGGAGAAGGCCGCCGAGTTCCTGAGGGGCGAGCCGCAGCTGGTTCAGGAGATTCGCGAGAAAGTTTTGGCCCGAGCTGGTAAGCTATCGGTATTGGCAGCCTCCGAGGAGGACGAAGCGTCCTCTGCGGCGGTTGCCGAGGCATAAGCTGCTTGATATGTGGGGTTCTCCCAGTATGAAGGGCCAAGCAACCATCGTTCCCAAAGTCTGCCCAGTGACTGGGCGGCTGAGTAGGGAGCGTGGTGATGGTTTACCGTTGGTCTGGCGTTGGGCTTGGGCAAATCTGATCAAAGTTCCCATCGTTGCTCCGCCGGGTGCGCGGGGTGGGTTCTCCAACAGCGTGATACACAGGCTGTTCACAAGAGCCGTTCAGCGCAGGGGTACGCCTGAGGAAGCTAGAAGAAGCGTTTAGCCATACGCCAATCTGACCTGAAACTGCGAGAACCTCCTTGTGATTCACGGAGGTTGAGATGGCTTTTAATCCTTTGGACTTGATACTCACCCTGATCGTGATTGTGCTGTCGGTGGTTGTGGTGGTGCTGTTACAGCGTATCAACCGTCAGACCGACGTCAACAAGAGCGAACTCGAGGCCGCCCGCCGTGAGGCTCAGCAGACCCTGGAAGCCGCCCGCCGCCAGGCCCAGGCCGCTCTCGAGCAGGCCCAGGTCCAGGCTCAGGCCCTGCTCGAGACCGCCCGCGCCGAGGCCCAGAGCCTGCGCCAAAGTACTCAGACCGAGGTGCAAAACCTTCGCCTGAGCGCCCAGGCCGAGCTCGAGCGCCTGCGCCAGCAGGGCGAGGAGCGCTTGCGCCAGCGGCTCCAGGAAGAGCGCGAGCGCCTGCAGGCTGAGCGCGAGGCCCTATTGAGCGAACGCGCCTCCCTCCAGGCTGAGCGCGAACGTTTACAGGCCGATCTGCAGGCCAGCCGGGCCGAACGCGAGGAGCTCAAACGCGAGACCGAGCGGCTGGCACGGCGGGGCGAACAGCTCGATGCCCGTGCCGCCAGGCTCGACGAGCAGGAAGAAAAGCTGGACGCTTTTGAAAAAGCCCTCTACGCCCGCGAAGCAGAGCTGAGGCAGCGGGAAAAACAGATTGATCTCAAGCTCCAGGAGGTGGCCGGGATGAGCCGAGAGGAGGCCCAGAACCTGCTTTTGTCGCGGCTGGACGCCGAACTGGAAGAGGAAAAGGCCCTCCGGGTCAAGGCCAACCTCGAGCGCATCCGGCTCGAGGTCAAACGCGAGGCCCAGAAGCTATTAGCCCAGGCCGCCCAGCGCCAGGCCTCCGAGACCGCCGCCGCGCTGGCCGTCTCGGTGGTGCCCATCCCTTCCGATGCCATGAAAGGCCGCATCATCGGGCGCGAAGGCCGCAACATCCGCACCTTCGAGGCCCTCACCGGGGTGGATCTGATCATCGACGACACCCCCGAAGCGGTGCTCCTGTCGAGCTTCAACCCCATGCGCCGCGAGATCGCTAAAATGGCCCTGGAACAGCTCGTGCAGGACGGGCGCATCCACCCTAGCCGCATCGAGGAAGTGGTAGAGAAGGCCAAAAACGAGATGAAAACCTTCATCTACGAGCGCGGCGAGGAGGCGGCCCTCGAGGCCGGGGTGGTGGGCCTCAAGCCGGGGCTGGTGCAGCTTCTGGGCCGGCTGCACTTCCGCTCCTCGTATGGTCAGAACGTGCTCAAGCACTCGGTGCAGGTGGCCCACCTCACCGGCATCATGGCCGCCGAGCTGGGCCTGGATGCCGCCCTGGCCCGCCGGGCCGGGCTGCTGCACGACCTGGGCAAATCGGTGGACCGCGAGATCGAGGGCACCCACGTGGAGATTGGCATCACCCTGGCCTCCCGCTTTGGCGAGCCCAAAGAGGTCATCGACGCCATCGCCCACCACCACGACCCCGAAAACGGTGAGACCCTCTACTCGGTGCTGGCCGCCGCTGCCGACGCCATCAGCGCGGCCCGGCCCGGCGCCCGGCGCGAGAGCCTGGAAGAGTACATCCAGCGCCTGGAGCAGCTCGAGCGCATCGCCCTTTCCTTCCCCGGTGTGGACCACGCCTTCGCGGTGCAGGCCGGGCGCGAGGTGCGGGTCATCGTCAAGCCCGACCGCATCAGCGACGCCAAAGCCACCTTGCTGGCCCGCGAGATTGCCGGGCGCATCGAGCGCGACATGAACTACCCCGGTCAGGTGCAGGTCACGGTGGTGCGGGAGAGCCGGGCGGTGGAGTACGCGAAGTAAGGGCCCCAACTTGGTTATTCCTCAACGACGCACCTTTGAGCATCTCCCGGTCAACTCGCGCTCAAAGCACTAAGATAAGCCCAGCTATGCGAACCATCAAGGTTGTGGTCGAGAAGCACGAAGAGGGTTTTGTGGCCTACCCGCTGGGGCCGCAGGGCGTGGTTGTGGGGCAAGGGGATACCTTTGAAGAGGCGTTGGCCGACGTAAAGTCGGCCATCCAGTTCCACCTCGAGACCTTCGGCCCCGAAGCGCTGGAAGAGAACAACAGCGCCCAGGAAGCCTTCATCGCCGAGGCCCAGGTGGAATGAGGTTTCCCAACGACGCACCCAAGGAGCGGATTCTGCGGGCGCGCGAGCGGCTGGGGTTCCGTGTTGTGCGGGAGGGGAACCACATCCCCATGATTCGTGAGAACCCCGATGGCACCCGTACCCCTTTGACCCTGCCCGATCAACGCTTTATTAGGGCCCCAACCCTGCGCGCCATATGCACCCAATCGGCCATCTCGAGAAGTGATTTTCTAAGAGCATACAAAGAATCTTGACTTTTTCCGTAAAAGAGTGGCTGTCTATTTAGACAGACTGTCCATTGCTATCCAAAGCCCTAACTCCTACCATAAACCTATCTGGGCCTGAGCCAACTCTTTATTCCTAGCCCAAAAGGAGGCAGCAAATGGCAGTTAAGGAACCTCAAGTTACCCTCAAGCGCGTCTCACACTGGATCGGCGGTAAGCTGGTGGAGGGCCGGTCTGGGCGTTCGGGCATCGTTTGGAACCCGGCCACGGGGCAGCAGCAGGCCACGGTAGACTTCGCCTCGGTGGAAGAGCTCGACGGGGCGGTGGCCGTAGCCAAGGAAGCCTACAAGAGCTGGCGGCAGACCCCCCTCTCCCGCCGGGCCGAGATCATGTTCAAGTTCCGCGACCTGTTGGACCAGAACCGCCGCAAGCTGGCCGAGCTGATTACCCTCGAGCACGGCAAGACCATCAACGACGCCCTGGGCGAAGTGGCACGGGGCCTGGAAAACGTGGAGTTTACTGCCGGCATCCCCCACCTCTTGAAAGGTGGCTACTCCGAGCAGGCCAGCCGCGGAGTGGATGTGTACCAGATCCGCCAGCCGCTGGGCGTGGTGGCGGGCATCACCCCCTTCAACTTCCCGGCCATGGTGCCCATGTGGATGTTTTGCAACGCCATCGCCTGCGGCAACACTTTCATTTTGAAGCCCTCGGAGAAAGACCCCTCCCCCAGCCTTTTCCTGGCCGAGCTCTTGCAGCAGGCCGGGCTACCGGATGGCGTCTTCAATGTGGTGCAGGGCGACAAGGTGGCGGTGGACCGCATCCTCGAGCACCCCGAGATCAAGGCCGTGAGCTTTGTGGGCTCCACCCCCGTAGCCCGATACATCTACGAGACCGGCAGCAAAAACGGCAAGCGGGTGCAGGCCCTGGGGGGGGCCAAGAACCACATGGTGGTGCTGCCCGACGCCGATATCGACATGGCCGCCGACGCCGCGGTGAGCGCGGCCTACGGCTCGGCGGGCGAGCGCTGCATGGCCATCTCGGTGGTGGTGGCGGTGGGGGATATGACCGCCGACGAGCTGGTGGCGGCCATCCGGGAGCGGATGCGCAAAATTAAGGTGGGGTCAGGGCTCGAGGAAGGCGTGGAGATGGGCCCTCTGATCACCCGCGAACACCGCGACAAGGTGGCCTCTTATATCGAAAATGCCCCCAGGGAAGGGGCCACCGTGGTGGTGGACGGGCGGCAGGACCCCGTCGCCCAGTCCGAGGGCTTTTTCCTGGGCACCAGTCTACTCGATCACGTCAAGCCCGGCATGAAGTGCTATGAAGACGAGATCTTTGGCCCGGTGCTCAGCGTGGTGCGGGTCAAAACCTATGACGAGGCCCTAAAGCTCATCAACGACCACCCTTACGGCAACGGCGCGGCCATCTTCACCCGCGACGGCGGAGCTGCCCGGCAGTTCCAGTTCGACGTGGAAGCGGGCATGGTAGGCATCAACGTGCCCATCCCGGTGCCGGTGGCCTACTACAGCTTCGGCGGCTGGAAGGCCAGCCTGTTCGGCGACCTGCACATGTACGGCCCCGAGGGGGTGCTGTTCTACACCCGCGCCAAGGTGGTTACCAGCCGCTGGCCCGACCCCAGCACCAGCAAGGTGGACCTGGGCTTCCCGCAGGTGCGCTAGCCCCTAAACACCCGCTTCACCTTGTCCCAGAAGCCCTCGGGCGCGACTTCTTCGCCCACTTCCTGGGCGTACTGGCGCAGCAGTTCGCGGGCTTTTTTGGAGAGGTTGTTCGGGACGGCGATCTGGGTGATCACCTTTAGCTTGCCTCGGCTGCGGCCACCGGGGCGGGGCAAGCCCTGGCCCTCGAGTTCGAACACCTCGCCATCGTGGGTGCCGGGTGGGACGCTGAACTCGAGGTCGCCCTCCAGACCGGGTATCACAGTCTTGACCCCCAGGGCCGCCTGAGCCAGCCCCAGCCTAAGCTCGTAAATCAGGTTGATGCCCTCGCGCTTGAGGTGGGGGTGGGGCCGGATCTGCGGACGGACAAACAGGTCGCCCGGCCCCCCTGGCCCCAGGTTGCCCATGCCCGAGACCCGCAGGAGCTGGTTCTCGTCGATGCCCGCGGGCAAGGTGACCTGGATCTTTTCCCTGCGCCGCACCCGGCCCTGGCCCTTACAGGTTGAGCAGGTCTCGGCCAGGATGTAGCCCCGGCCCCGGCAGGCCGTGCAGGGCACCTGGGCCACAATGTTGCCCAAAAAGGTGCGCTGGATTTGCTCAAGCATACCCCGTCCCCCACACGTGCGGCAGGTCTGGCGTCGGCCACCCTGGCCGCGGCAGGCCTCGCAGGTAACCAGCCGATCGTACTCGATGGGCTTCTCAGCACCGTGCAGCACATCCACCAGTTCCATCTCAACCGCGACCTCGAGGTCCTCGCCCCGCGGCGCACGACCAGCCCCACCCGGCGTGCGAAAACCAAACACCTGCTCGAACAAATCGAAGATATCGCCAAAGTTGCCCCCCGCCGTACCCGGTACCGCAGTGCCGTAGCGGTCGTAGTTGGCCCTTTTTTCAGGGTCGGAAAGCACGGCGTAGGCTTCGTTAATTTGCTTGAACTTCTCCTCGGCTTCCTTGTTACCGGGGTTTTTGTCGGGGTGGTACTGAAGCGCCAGCTTGCGGTAGGCCTTCTTAATCTCCTCGGCGCTCGCGTTCCGACCTACACCCAAGGTTGCGTAGTAGTCGTTCATCGAAGTTTAGTCTACCAAGCTTAGGTATTTTTCTTGTGGTCTTAGACACGAGGCGGTTTTACCTTGAATGCTCGAGGCTGGGCGTGTTTTGACAAATGTGCATATACCCCTGTATATTCAGGCCAGATGCGATTCTCCGCTCAAGCTACCCTCTAACGGCGCTCTTCTTCGGAAGAGGCCGTAGGGGTTCGCCCGGCGGGGAGTCTTTTTTTGGAGGAAGCGCATGGTTCTCTTGACGCCCGGCCCCACCCCCATCCACCCCAAGGTGCAAATCGCCCTGAGCAAAGAGATGCGCGGCCACCTCGACCCCGAGGTGCTGGCCACCAACCGCCGCATTCGCGCACAGCTCGACGCTTTGTTTGACCCCGGCCCGGGCGCTTTGCTGGCCGCCATGCCAGGTTCGGGCAGCCTGGGGATGGAAGCCGGACTAACCAACCTGGCCGACGAAGGGGACGCCGTTTTGCTCCTGGTTAGCGGTACCTTTGGCGAGCGCATGGTGGAGATTGCTCACGTCTACCGGTTCGACTACAAGGTGCTACGCTCCGAGCCAGGCCACCCCATCGACCCCCAGGCCGTGGCCGAGGAGCTGAACCGCCGCCCCTACAAGTTGGTGGCCCTGGTGCACGGCGAGACCAGCACCGGTGTGCTCAACCCTGTCGAAGAGATTGCCACCCTGGTACAGGCCCACGGGGCCCTATTCATGCTGGACGCCGTGACCACCGCTGGCATGATGCCGCTCTCGATGCAAAAGCTCGGTATCGACTATGCCTTTACCGGCAGCCAGAAATGCCTCTCAGCCCCCCCCGGGCTGGCCCCCTTTGCCCTTTCGCTACGGGGGCGCGAATGCCTGGGGCAGGTGCGGGGCTGGTACTCCGACTTATCGCGCGTAGCGGTGTACTGGGAGCAGGAAGGCTACTTTTGCACCTCGCCGGTGCTGCTGCACTACGCCCTCGAGGAGGCCCTCAAACTGGCCCTGGAAGAGGGTCTGGAGAATCGCCAGAAACGCGCCGAGAGCCTATACGCCGCAGTGCTGTCGCTGCTGGAGGAGCTGGGCTTTAGGGCCTACGCCGCCGAGGGTGCTCGGCTGCCCACGGTGCTGGTGGTGCGCCCACCCCTGGGCCTGCACGAGGCCGAGATCCGCAAGGAGCTCTACACTCGGGGGGTCGCGGTGGCCGGTGGCATCGGCCCCACCGCCGGCAAGGCGCTGCGCCTGGGCCTGATGGGCGAGAGCGCCCGGCCCGAGCACTATCGGGTCTTTTTCAAAGCCTTGGGCGAGGTGCTGGGCAAGGGTGGCCTCGAGCGGGCCTTTGAGGAGCGCCTGGGCTTGCTGGCCATTTAGCCTGCCTGGCTTTTAGTTTTGCGTTAGGTAGTAGTGCTCAAGCTCGCCCTCGAGCTGCGACAGCGCTTTTTGCAGGCTCGCGCCCCGAAGCGGCAGCACCCCGTAGGCCTGGATGGCCAGACTCTGCCGAATACGACGAAAAACCACCTGGGCCCCCTCGAGGTTGCTGCCCTGCAGAACGATCAAAAAACGGCCTGGCTTGAGCTGAAAAACCATGTCCGGCTGGCGCAGGAAGCGCGACAGCAAAGCCCCAGGCTGGTCGGCCTGGGTATGTAGCAGCAAGAGGGTCACCGGCCGCACGGCCGAAAGGGCCTCGAGGCTGGGAGCCAGGGCCGGCAAGGCAGAATAAGGCAGAACCCCCCCCTCCTGCTGAGGGAAAGACAGGCCGGGTACCTCGCGCCGCAGCAAGTAGAACAACCCCAACAAAAACATCGCCGCTCCCAGCAGACTGGCCACTGCTGCCATCACCGCCACATCCGCCGGTACCTGGGCCAGGTCGCGGCTGGCCGCCAGCGCCACCACGCTGCTCATCAGGCCCAGACCTAGCACCCAAAAAAAGCGTACCTGTGGGCCCAATGGTGCGCGCGCATACAGGCTAGCCGTCGCCGCTAGAACCAAGGCGGCCAGCAAAAATAGCAAACCGGGGTAAATGCTCGCCTGACGAGGGAATAGCCATAACGGCAACAGACCTAACAGAACAAACCCCCAGGGCAGGAGCGACAACCACATAGCCCTTAGCATAAGGCTCTGACTCGGGGCGCCGTACCAAGAATAACCAAAAGGATGGTCCGAGGCCAGGGGCCGGGCCTAGAGCCAAAGGAGCCCCTGGAAACGATCTTCTCATCCACCCCGTTACTATTTTGCAGGCGCCACCCCTGGCCAGGCGGGTGCTCCCCAGAACCATCCAGATCAGGCCATAACGTCACCAACGAGGAGAGGGCCGGGCTCGCTGACCAAACTGCCCAAAGACAATCCCCTCTAAATACTGCTTACGCGGCTATTCAGCTTGGTGCCGGTCTCGCCGGTATCCTGGGGAGGGTCTAACCTTGGGGGAAGTGGCTGCGCTAGATGGGCTGGCTATTGCAAGGACAACCCTGGAAATTTTTGGAATTCGCCACTGCAACAAAAAACCGGAGATGAACTACATCCCCGGCCTTCTCGTCAAAGCGCTATTGCTCGTGTGCTGCTTCCTGGTCTATGCGTTCGGCCTCGGCGGCTTCACTAGCTTGGGCAGCACGGGCTTCAACATCCTCGTTGAGACGCTTGCGGTCACCCTTGATGCGGGCCGCCTTACCCCGCAGCTCACGCAGGTAGTACAGCTTGGCCCGGCGCACCTTACCCCGGTTCACCACCTGCACGCTTTCGATGAGGGGCGAGTGGAAGGGGAAAATGCGCTCCACCCCTTCGTTGAAGGAGACTTTGCGCACCGTAAAGGCGCTGTTGAAGCCATTGCGTTTGATCTTGATTACCACGCCTTCGTAGGCCTGCACGCGGGTACGGTTACCTTCGACCACCTTGTAGTTTACCCGCACCGTATCGCCCGGCTTGAACTGGGGGATGTCGATACGGGTGTACTTTTTCTCGACCACCTTGAGCAATGCGCCACGGTTCATGGTCTCTCTCCTTGCTCCAGCGGAACCTACTCATGCGCCCTTTGCCGGCCTGGCAAGCGTGCGGGTTCATGGATTGCAGCCCTCTAGCGTATCCGCCGTGCAGATACTCGGGACAGGTCAGCAAGTTGTGATTCTAACAGCCGGGGATGGAGTTGTCAAAATTCGCCGTTTCCCTCGAGCCAGGCCAAATCCTTGGGGGTCAGCTCCGCTTTTTCCAGCAGGTCGGGGCGGCGGGCTTTGGTTCGCTTGAGGGCCTGCTTGCGCCGCCATTCGGCAATTTTGGCGTGGTGGCCCGAGGTGAGGATCTCGGGCACGGCCAGACCGCGAAACGTCGGGGGGCGGGTGTAGTGGGGGTAATCCAGCAGACCGCTGGAGAAGGAGTCTTGTTGATGGCTCTCGGCCTCTTTGATCACCCCTGGAAGCAGGCGGGCGGTGGCCTCCAGGATCACCAGTGCACCCAATTCGCCCCCCATCAGCACGTAGTCGCCAATTGAAACCTCACGGGTTACGAAGTGCTCCACGCGGGCATCGATCCCCTCGTATCGCCCGCAAACCAGCACCAGGTGCGCTTTTTCGGCCAGCTCCTCGACCAGGCGCTGGGTGAGGGGTTGGCCAGCCGGGGTGAGCAAAATAACCTCGTCGGCTGGGCCAGCCGCCTCGATGGCGCGCACCACCACATCCACCCGCATCACCATACCGGCCCCACCCCCGTAAGGGGCGTCGTCCACGGTTTTGTGTTTGCCTTCGGCATAGGCCCGGATGTCGCGGATGCTTACCTCGATCAAGCCCTTCTGGATGGCTTTCTGGACAATCGATTCCTCCGTCCAGGGGCGGATTAATTCGGGAAACAGGGTCAGGACGGTGTATTTCATGGCAGGTCTACTCGAGCAGACCCGGTATGGCCTCGATGTGAATACCGTCGGCCTCGATCTTCACGTATGGTGCCAGAAACGGCACCATGTAGGTTTTGCTCTGGGCCCGCAAGGAAGCACCCCTGGCCCTGATAATAAGCCGCTCCTGAGCACCATCCTCTACGTCAACCACTTCTCCGAAAGGCTGGCCATCGACAAAAACCGGCCTGCCGATCAGCTCGAAATAGTAATACTCACCTTCCTCCAGCCGAGGCAGGTCTTCCTGATCGGCATAGACCCGCAGGCCAACCAGCCGCTCAGCCTCCTGGCGGCTCTTCACACCCGCCAAGTACAGCACTATCTCGTTACCCTGCTCCTCGGTTTCTTCAACGGCCCGGTAGCCCAAGCCCTCGAGGTAGACCCGCTTGAGGTCGAAAACCACCGGCTCGCCTCGAAACTTGAGGCCCCCCGCCATGCCATAGGCTTTTCCGATACGTCCAATTTCAATACGCCGCATAAAGGGTCGAGCAAAAGGCCCGGCGACTAACGCACTTCCACCGAGACACGGCCCTTTGAAAACGAGCGCACCACCATGCGAATGCTCTCGATGACGCGGCCCTGCCGCCCGATAATCCGACCCTTGTCTTCGGGATGGGTCTCGATATAGTAGACCAAACCCTCGCGGCCTCGGCGCTCATCCACGCGAACCGAGGCCGGGTGATCCACGACCGCTTTCGCCAGGTATTCGACAAGGTCTTTCATAGATACTAGCCTAAAGCCTCAAGCGAAAAGCCGAAAGCCCAGGGGTTTTGCGCCTAGAGCTAGTTGGAAGAAGGACACGCACGGCCTGCCCCAAGAATCGCCGCCGTAGGTGAACAGCGGCGCTGGCCGTCTGTCCCAAAGGGGATCGTCCCTGTGTGAACAAGCGCGTAAGCCCTCTACCCTGTAGGCGATCTTTCCCCTTTAGGCCCCGGGGTTGGCCAGCTTGATGAGCCTCTTGACGGTATCGGTGGGCTGAGCCCCCACCCCCAGCCAGTACTGCAAGCGCTCCTGGTCAAGCTTGAGCCAGTCTTTGGTGGTCTTGCGGGGATCGTAGTAGCCAATGCGCTCGATGTGGCCACCATCGCGCTTGGTGCGGCTGTCCACCACCACGATGCGGTAGTGGGGGTTTCCCTTGGAACCGAAACGAGACAGACGAATCTTGGTCATGTTTTACTCCCTCTTTGTCTACAGCGTTTAGCGCATTGTCGGTCGCAGACCTCTGCGACATCCGAACCTATCTCCTGAACAAACCCCGCCCTCCCCTGGCCTGCTGCTTGGCCAGGGTCTTCAACATCTGCTTGGTGTCCTCAAAGGTTTTGATGAGGCGGTTGACCTCCTGCACCGTTGTGCCCGAACCCGCCGCTATGCGTTTGCGGCGCGAGGCGTTCAAAATGCGGGGGTCGCGGCGTTCTTTGGGGGTCATAGAGAGCACGATGGCCTCCATGCGGTTAACCTGCTTTTCGTCCACCGAGAAGCCTGGGGGCAGCATTCTGGACATTCCGGGTATCATGCCTAAAATTTCGCTAAAGCTACCCATCTTGCGCAGCTGGCGCATCTGGTTGATGAGGTCCTCGAGGGTGATCTCCTTGAGGTCTTTTTGGGGCGCCTCGAGCTCAGCTTGCTTGGCCCGCTCCAGAAGGGTCTGGAGGTCGCCCATGCCCAGGATACGCTGGGCCAGACGGTCGGGGTAGAAGGGCTCCAGGCCCTCGAGCTTTTCCGAAACCCCCGCAAAGTAGATGGGCTTGCCGGTCACATAGCGGGCCGAAAGCGCCGCACCGCCCCGGGCGTCGCCATCGAGCTTGGTGAGAATTAGGCCCGAGACCCCAATGCGCTCATCAAAGGCCTTGGAGACGCTCAGGGCCTCCTGGCCGGTCATGCTGTCCACCACCAGCAAGGTTTCGGAGGGGCCCAGTGCCTGCTTGAGCCGGGCCAGCTCGTCCATCAGGGCCTCGTCAATCTGGAGGCGACCGGCGGTGTCCACGATCACCAGATCGCGGTAGTCGAAGGTCAGGTGCTGCTGCAGGCGGGTGCGGGTGGTCTGGGGGGGCTCACCGTCGGCCACTTCCAGAACCGGAACCCCGATTTTCTCGCCCAGGATGCGGAGCTGCTCGCGGGCCGCGGGGCGCTGGGTATCGGCGGCCACCAGCAGAGGACGCCGCCCCTTGGACTTGTAGAAGTGGGCCAGCTTACCGGAGGTGGTGGTCTTACCCGAGCCTTGCAACCCCACCATGAACCACAGGTTACCCTCGTTTTTGAGCAGAGGCTGCCTAGCCTCCCCTCCCAGCATCTGCACCAGCTCTTCGTAAACCACGCTCAGGATTTGCTCTGCCGGGGTCAGGCTCTCCAGCACAGCCCGGCCCAGGGTCTTTTCCTGCACCTTGTTTACGAAGTTTTTAGCCACCTCGAAGTTGACATCGGCCTCCAGGAGCGATATGCGAATCTCCCGCAGGGTGGCCTTGAGATCGGCTTCGTTGATGCGACCCCGCCCACGCAGCTTGTCCACTGCGGCTCGGATGCGTTGGGAGAGGCTTTCAAACATAGTTAGCCCAAGAAACCACTAAAGGTATTTTTGCGATTTTTGGCCCACGTCTTGCAGGCCGACCGCTAGGTTAGCAGCAAAAGGTTGAGCGTGTCAATATCAAGTTGCAGCGACCCCTCCCGCAGCAAAGGCAGGGCCTATTCCTCTATCTCGCTTTCCTCGGGGTTTCTTTTCATCAGCTCGCGCAGCACAGCGGTGGCGTAGGCCCCTTTGGGCAGGAAGAAGCGCACCCATAGCCCCTCCGGCGCTTCCTCCACCCCCCATTCCGTCAGCGGGAAGCGGATTAGGCGGCGATCCCCCCGGCGTGAGGCAAAGTGGCTGCGCTCGAGCCGATATTTTTGCAGAATCCGATCCTCGAGGGCCCGGGCCAATCCTTCGGCTTCCCGGTATTTTTTACCGTACAGAGGCCCTGTGGCGCTAATTTCAAAGCGCAGGGCGCGGGGATTTTCCCGCGCTGCATCCTGCACGATAAACTCCCCACCGGTATCGTGCTTTTTGGCCACATCGCCCTCGATGACCTGGGTAAATAGCCCTTCTTCCAGGCGCAAGGCCAGCCAGTCGTTGAACAAGAGGCTTTGTAGGCTCGAGAGCAGAAACTTCTTCAGCCAGGAGGGGCTGTGCACCTTGTTCTTTTGGGCCAGCGCGTAACCCTTGAGGGGGTTCAACCCGCCAAGGCCAAAGCGCTGCGGTCCATAGTAGTTGGGCACCCCCTGGCGCTCCAGCTCGCGCAAGATGGCCTCGACCCGCGGTTTGGATAGGGGGGCCTCACCCCCCGCGCGAATCAGAATGCGGAAGCGGTTACCCCGCAGGTGCCCAACCTTTAGCTTGTGGGGATGCAAGCCCCGCTCCAAGACCCGTACCCCCTCGAGCTCGGCCAGGCCCTCCAGGCGCGGCTCGTAGCGGGCGGGAATGCTGAACCACTGCCGGGTCAGGGCGTGTTTGTCCTTAAGACCCGCCACCCCGATATGGGCCTCGTTGATGTGCAGGTGGTCGCGCAAAAACTCGAAAACGGCCCTTGTGGCCAGGCCCACCTTTTCGATGAGCACAAACAGGTGCTCCCCGCTGCCCAGCGGGCTATAAGCCGGCACTTCCTCCACCTGGAAATCCTGGGGGAGGTGGCGGATCACCCCCGCCACCCCAGGCAGGTTTGAGGTAAGGTAGGGATAAACACTGAAGTCGAAGCGCAGGTTGGGCGAGGGCAGCATACCTTATAGCATATAAGGGTGGATTCGCTGGAGGCCAGCCAGCTTGAAGCCCAGTTTGCCACCCATCTAACCCGTATGGTGCCTGAAGGGAGCCTGGTTGCCGCAGTATCGGGGGGGGGCGACTCGGTGGCATTGCTGCTGTTGCTCACCTCCACCCCCCGCAGGGTGGTGGTGGCCCATCTCGACCACGCACTCAGGCCCGACTCGGCCCAGAACGCCCAGTGGGTCAAGGCCCTGGCCGAGCGCCTGGGCTACCCCTTTGAGTCAGAAAGGCTCGAGGTGGCCCGCATCGCTAGAGAACGGGGGGAAAACCTCGAGGCCACCGCCCGCGAGCTGCGCTATGGTTTTCTGGCTAAAGTAGCTAAAAAGCACCAGGCCCAGGCTATCCTGACCGCCCACACCGAGGACGACCAGGCCGAGACGGTTCTGCTGCAGCTTTTGCAAGGCACCGGTCGGGGGCTGGGCATGCGCCCCAAACGGGGCAAGGTGGTGCGACCGCTGCTCGAGTTCAGCCGCAGCACCCTGCGGGCCTACCTGAAGTGCAAGCAGCAGGACTGGCTCGAGGATGTCTCCAACGCCGATACCTCGCTGGATCGGAATTTTCTCCGCCACGAGATACTGCCCAGGCTCAAAGGGCGCTTTCCCCAGACCCAAAGCACCCTGTCCCGCTTCGCCGCCATCTCCCAGCTCGACGACGAGGCCCTCGACCCACTGGCCGAACAACTGCTGCTGCGCGACCAGCGCTGGCCCTGCCCGGCCTACCGCATCGCGCCGCTGCTACAGGCCCCTGCGGGTCTGCGCCGCCGGGCTTTGCGGCAGATGCTCGAGCAGATCAACTTGCGGCCCGAGATGGGCTGGGTGGTTCAGCTCGAGCGGGCCTTGCAGGGGGAGGCCTTTACCCTACCGGAAGGCTGGCAGGTGCGCCGGCGCGATGGCACCCTGTTTCTGATTCCTCCGGTAATAGAGGCCTTCCCGCCCTGGCGGGGCTCGAGGCTCCCGCTGCCCGGCGACCTGATCGACCTGCCCAGGGGCCTGGTTCGACTGGTGGATTTTTTCGCTGAGCACAGCGTCCCCCCCGAGCTCAAACAAGTCTGGCCCGTCCGCGCCGTGGGCAATGTGGTGCAGGAGGTGTGGAATCTCTGGCCCGAGTCGGAAGACCAGGAGTACATGCGCGCCGCCCTCGAGCAAGCCCGGCTAGCCCTACAAAGCGGCGAGGTGCCCATCGGAGCTGTGGTCGTCTGGGATGACGAGCTGCTAGCAGCTGCGCACAACCGGGTCGAGCAAAGCCGCGACGCCACCGCCCACGCCGAGTTACTGGCTCTGCAAGAGGCCTTGCACAGCAAACAAGCCAAGGTACTGCCCGGTGCCACGGTGTATGTGACGCTGGAGCCCTGCCCCATGTGCTTAGGGGCGCTCTTGGAGGCCCAGGTTCGGCGGGTGGTGTATGCGGTGGAGAACCTCAAGGCCGGGGCCGTAACGGTCCACCGCATGAAGCCCCCCTTGGCCTGGGAAGGGGGCTGGCTCGAGCGCGAGTCGGCTAAGCTGCTGCGAGACTTTTTTGCCCGTAAACGCCAGCAGCAAGACGGCTAGAAGGGGCTTCAGCGGCCTCACGGGACGCTCCCTGGGAAAAACCCGTGACTTTATGCACACGTTATGCTAAAGTCTCAATCTGGCACGGCCAAGCCCGCGGAGGGGTGCCGGAGTGGTTGAACGGACCGGTCTCGAAAACCGGTATAGGGGTTTCCCCCTATCGAGGGTTCGAATCCCTCCTCCTCCGCCAAAGACTCTGGTTGCCACAAAAGAGCCGGGCTGTGCTCGGAATACCGGGAGGTTTTGGCCTCCACTGCCCAAAAACGTCGCGCGGGAAGCGCATGCGCCGACATCTTTCAAGATGACCTTCAAAAAAAACACCGGGGGGCCATCTTTTTGAATCCTAAAGCACGCCCCTCGCTGCGCTCGGCGAAAACAGCGTATCCCGCTTGGTCGGGTTAGTTCGCCACCATTCGGTGACGAACTAACCGAATCCGGTATTCGTCTTCACTGCTAAGAAAGCGTTTTGGGTTGTAACCTAAAGAGCAATGGATACCATTCTGCGCGAAGTCACCACCGAAGAGGTCCGTATTTTACTCGAGCAACTCGGCACCAACGCCGAACAGGTCAAGGAAGATCTCTTCCACCTGGAGTTTCCCAACGGCCTGCGGGGCCACCTGATCACCTACGGCGAACCGCACGTGAGCAGCCTGCAACTGCGGGCCGGGTTCTCGGGTTTCCAGCGGGTGGAACCCCGCCACCTCCTCAATTGGGACCGCCGCTATCGTTTTTCCAAGTCGTATCTGGATGCCGACAACGACCCGGTCATTGAAAGCGACCTGCGCCTGGAGGGGGTTACGCCCGAGGCGATTCAGGCCTTTATACGCGATTTCGGCGACCAGCTTACGCTTTTTTTTCTCCTATTTGCGCATGATCGATGCCAGCCTGGTGGAGTAAAAGTGTGCAAGAATCAACCAACCCAGAAACCATACGCTCCACCTAGCAGCCGACGTCTTTCCAAGACCCGCCCAACGGTTTCCAAGCCTCCTCGCAGCGCCTCCTGAAAGTCCTGCTGCCCCAGCAAATAGATCAAACTCGCCAGCTCTCCAATCACCGTAAAACCGCGCACTTGCTGTTCGGTGGCCCATAGCTGCTGGGCGGTGCGCTCGGAGAGCTGCCACGGCACGCGAAGATAATGCTCGGGGCCATGCCAGGGCCGGAGCTGGGCTAGGTACCGGGTTCGCTCTTGACCCCGCAGCCGGGGGACGGCTCCCGGAGCGCAGTAGCGGGCCTCGAGGTTGGTCAGCACCCCCCGGCAGGCCAGGGGGCGATAGGGATGCACCGAGCAGGCTCCATCCGACGTCAGCAAGGGGCAGGGGTTCGCCTCCAAGAAATACGCGGTGGGAAAATCGGGTCGGTGTTTTTCCCGCGCGATGCGTTTTATTCTTTTTTGGCCCTCGGCCTCGGTACGGGCCAGCACTTCAGGTTGGTGGGCCTCGAGCGCTTCACGCAGGTACTCAGCCTCGGCCAGCCCCACCACCACCCAGGCCGCGCAACACGCACTACAGCCACGGCCACAGCTCACGCGAATTTGCTGCTTGGCCAGATAGCTGGCGGTGCGGTGCTCGAGCTGCCGGTGGGCTTTGACCACGGCTCGGCGCAATACCGGGCGCATCGACCCCATAATGAACCCAGTCCTAATTATGGACTCCTGACTTTCGCCTGGTGGAGACGGTGGTAAAATCCGATGCCATGAATGTAATCGGTCGAATCGTGAGCATGCCCAGCCTGCCCGAACCCCTCAAGGGCCTCGGCGAGCTGGCCTACAACCTGTGGTGGAGCTGGAACCCCGATGCCCAACACCTTTTTGAGCAGATCAATCCTTCACAGTGGAAGCGCTTCCGCGCCAACCCGGTGCGGGCCCTGCTGGAGGCCGACCCCGAGCGTCTGGCAACGCTGGCCGAGAATGCGGGCTATGCGGGCGCTGTCGAGGCCACCCTGGCCAGCTTCCACCGCTACCTGCAAACCCGTCCTAAAAAACCCCCACGCATTGCCTACTTCTCGATGGAGTACGGCTTCCACGAGTCGCTTCCCATCTACTCCGGCGGTCTGGGCATCCTGGCCGGCGATCATATCAAGTCGGCTTCCGACCTGGGGCTGGAGCTAACCGGGATCGGGATGTTCTACCACGAAGGTTACTTCCGCCAGCAGCTCACCCCCGAGGGCCAGCAGCGCGAGGTCTACGAACCTCTGCTGCCCGAGGAGCTGCCCCTAACGCTGGTAAGCAAGGACGGCAAGCCTCTACGGGTGGCGGTGGAGTTCCCCGGGCGTATGGTCTATGTAATGGCCTACAAGGTCCAGGTGGGCACTATCCCGGTCTACCTGATGAGCACCAACCTGCCCGAGAACCGCCCCGAGGACCGCGCCCTCACCGCCCGGCTCTATGCGCCGGGCCAGGAAATTCGCATCGAGCAGGAGCTGATCTTGGGCATCGGCGGAGCGCGGCTGTTGCGGGCCTTGGGGTTGGAGCCGGAGGTCTGGCACATGAACGAAGGCCACGCGGCCTTTTTGGGCCTGGAGCGAATGCGCGAGATGGTCGCGGCGGGAAGTTCGTTCAGGGAGGCCCTGGAAGCCACCGCGGCGGGGGCGCTCTTCACCACCCACACCCCCGTGCCCGCCGGACACGACAGCTTTCCGCTGGATCTGGTCGAGCGTTACCTAGACGGCTGGTGGAACAAACTGGGTATTAGCAAAGATGAGTTTATCGCCCTGGGCCGCGAGGAAAAGAGCTACGGCCCGGTCTTCAGCATGTCCAACCTGGCCCTGCACACCTCCCGCGCTGCTGGCGGGGTCTCGGCGCTGCACGGCGAGGTCTCGCGCGGGATGTTCCAGCATCTGTGGAAGGGGCTCGAGCCCGAGGAAGTGCCCGTTGGGCACATCACCAACGGCATCCACACCTTCACCTTCCTGCACCCCGAGATGCACAGCCTCTACGAGCGCACCTTCCCCAAAACCTGGGCCGAGCAACTGCACGACCCGAACCAGTGGACGGTAGACAAGCTCGAGGAGGACGAACTCTGGCGTATCCGCAACAAGCTGCGGGCCCAGCTCATCGAGGAGGTGCGGGTGCGGCTGTTGGAACAACGCCGCCGCAACGGCGGCCTCCCGGCCAGCCTGCGAGCAGCCGAAAAGGTGCTCGACCCCAGCGTGCTGACCATCGGCTTTGCCCGCCGTTTTGCCACCTACAAGCGGGCCATCCTGATGTTCACCGACCCCGACCGGCTGGTCTCGATACTGAACGGCCCGTTGCCGGTGCAGTTTGTGTTTGCCGGCAAGGCCCACCCCAAGGACGAGCCCGGCAAAGAGTTCATCAAGAAGCTGGCCGAAAGAATCAAAACGCTGGGCCTGGAGGACAAGATGATTTTGCTTGAGGACTACGATATGGGCCTGGCCCGCACCCTGGTGCAGGGGGTGGATGTCTGGCTCAACACCCCCCGCCGCCCCATGGAGGCCTCCGGCACCTCGGGCATGAAAGCAGCGATCAACGGCGCTTTGAACTTCTCGATATTGGACGGCTGGTGGGCCGAGGCCTTCAACACCACCAACGGCTGGGCCATTGGCGACGAACGCACCTACGCCACCGAGGAAGCGCAGGATCACGCCGATGCCCAGAGCTTCTACGACACCTTACAATACGAGATTATCCCGCTGTTTTACGCCAGGGGTGCGGTGGGCACCCCCAGCGGCTGGCTGGCCATGGTGCGCGACAGCATCCGCACCTGTGGCCCCACTTACTCCGCCCAGCGCATGGTGAACGAGTACCACCGCAAGTTCTATACGCCCCTGGCCCAGCGCTCAGCCCACCTGATGGAACAGAATAGGGCGACCCTAAAAGAAGTGGCGCGCTGGAAAAGTCTGGTACAGAGCGCTTGGGGCGATGTAAAGATATGGGTCGAGGCTCCGCACAGCGCAGCCCACCAGCCCTTGCAATTGCGGGCTTTTGTGCAGGCCTATGGCATCCCCACCGAAACCCTGCGGGTCGAGCTGGTGGTGCGCCGCAGCAGTGGCGAACTGGAAGTGGTCGCGCTCCAACACGCCGGACAGGAGCGGGAAGCTTTGCTCTACACCGGCGCCTACCTCCCCGCCCGACCCGGTAGTTACGAGTACGGCGTGCGGGTGGTCGCAGTCCACCCCGAGCTCTCCAGCCCCCGCGAGGTGGCCTTCGTGAAGTGGGCGGGAGCGGTGGTGGAAGAGCCGGTCAAGGTCTAGCCCAGGGCGCAACGATTGGCTGCATCTGTCGTTTAGGTTTCTCATACTTATTACGTAATAACGTAATAACATATTGCTATGGATATTGAGAGCCGGCTCCATCGGCTCGAGGCCCGCCTAGAAGCGCTGGAACGAGCCTCGAGGACCTCGCCAAAGCCAACCGAAGGCCCCTTCTGGGCGCTGGATTACCTGCGTCATGCGGCTGAGCCCGGGGGAGAGGTGGTGTTCGCCGGGCGGGCCGAGGTGGCTTCGGGCACCTGGGCTTGGCAGTGGGGGCTGCGGGTCGCGCCGCTCCTAAAGACCTCCTGGGCTGAGGTGGCCGAAACTCTGGCTGCCCTCGCCCACCCTGTGCGCCTGGAGCTTCTACGGGCCGTGCTCAATGGCAAGAGCAGCTCGCAGGAGCTCCAGCAACTCTCGGATATCGGCACCACCGGTCAGCTCTACCACCACCTCAAGGAGTTGCAAAGTGCAGGCTGGCTCAAGGTGGGCAAGCGAGGCTCCTACGTGGTGCCGCCGGAAAAGATCATCCCTTTGCTGGTCATCCTCAGCGCAGCCGGGGGCGAGGCCCTGGCGTCGCAGTTGGAGAGGGAATAGCAAGGAGGTGGCGATGAAACTTTGGATGACTTTGGGAATTATGTTGCTCGGCCTGGGATTCACCCAGACCCCCCTGACCCCTAAGGCGGCCCTCGAGCGCCTCTTTACCGAGCGCCCGGCCCGGCCCGAGTGGTTCGCCCCGGTCTTCTTGCAGCAGGTGCCGCTGGCCCAGGTGGAGGCCCTTCTCCAGCAACTACTAACGAGCCTGGGGCGCTACGAGGGCGTGGAGCCGGACGGCCCCAACTTCCGGGTGAACCTCGAGCGCGGGGTGGTGCCGGCGCAGATCTCACTCGACACAGAGGGGCGCATCCAGGGGCTCTTCTTCCGACCGGCCCAGCCCAAGGCGGCCCTAACCCCGGAACAGCTCCTGGCCGAGTACCGCAAGCTACCGGGGCAGGTGAGCGTGCTGGTGCTGGAAGGCTCGCAGGAACGCCTGAACCTCGAGGCTGACCGGGTGCTGGCGGTGGGCTCGAGCTTCAAACTGGCCGTGCTGGAAGCTTTGCGCCAGCAGATCGAGGCCGGGCGGCGCAAGTGGAGCGATACCGTGCCGCTGCGCCCGGAGTGGAAAAGCCTGCCCAGCGGCACCCTGCAGAACCTGCCCGATGGAACCCCCCTGAGCCTCGAGCGGTACGCCACCCAGATGATCTCCATCTCCGACAACACCGCCAGCGACGCCCTCATTAACATCGTCGGGCGGGCCGAGGTGGAAAAGATCGCCCCCCGCAACCGGCCCTTCCTCACCACCCGCGAGGCCTTCGTGCTCAAGAACCCGCAAAACCGGGAATGGCTCGAGCGCTACCGGGCCAACCCCGCCGGGCGGGCGGCCTTGCTACCCCAGCTGGCCCGCCTTCCCCTGCCCGACGCCGGCGTGTTCGCCGGGGGGCCGGTCGCCATCGAGGTGGAGTGGTTCTTCAGCGCCCGCGAGCTGTGCGCGCTGATGAGCCGCGTGCAGGCCCTGCCCCTGATGTCGCTCAACCCCGGCCTGGCCAACCCCGCCGACTGGCAGCGGGTGGCCTACAAGGGGGGCTCCGAGCCAGGGGTGCTGAACCTGACCACCTGGCTTACGGCCAGAGGCGGCCAGCAGTACTGCGTCTCGGCCACCTGGAACAACCCCCAGGCCCGGCTGGACGAAAACCAGTTCTTCTTGCTCTACACCGGCCTGCTCAACAGCCTGAAGTAGACCAACCTTATGCGCCTCGTCCTCTTCCGCTTCGAACCCATCGCCTTCTGGCTCATAGAACAGCGCAAACTCCCCTTTGAGGAAGTCTGGGCGCCCGCCACCCTGCATGGCGGCCTACCCGATGCGCCAGTTGGACGCAGCAACGCAGGGTAGTCACCGCGGTGTCCCGCAGCGCCCCAGGCTGAACACCCACCCATGGGGTGCCACTCTCAGCCGCGATGAGCTGCGTTGCGAAGCCGAAAACCGGAACATACCTCAAGTGAGACGGGGAGAGAACGCAGGGCATTCCCAGGCCTTCACACCGGCCTGGCAAAGACCAAAAGCCTCGCCCCACACACGTCTCGGTCGACGGCAACCCTACCCCGTTCGCGAAAGGAACACGGTATTGGCCACGCTGGAAACAGGCCCACGGCGAACCCGGTTCGATGAGGAGTCAGACATAGAATTATGCGCAGGTCACCTTGGTTAGAAAAAATTTTCTATCTGGCCCTATTCTACTTCCTGCTTTTTGAGTTCCTCTTTTCTGCGGCGCAAAGCGTAGGGGCGGTGAGACTTGGCCTCTTACTGTCCACGGGAATCATGCTGCTGTACCTCCTGATAGGGCTCCTTCGGTGGCTCGGCCTGGTTCGTCAGCGCCCAGGCACTGCCCTGAGCTTCTTCCTGAGCTTCATCTCCCCACCTATCCTCGCAGACGGCCTACTTCAGCTCATCGGCGGATTCATAGTCCTGAACCGGTACCGCTTCCGCGCACCCAGCCCGGATTCCTACCAGCAGCGGGTTCGCTATGGTCTTCCCTTCGAGGGGGTGTGGTGGGTTGCGAATGGCGGACCAGAGGCGTCAACCTCCCACTCCTGGGAGCTAGTGGGCCAGCGCTACGCCTACGATTTCCTCATTACCGACGAGAGCGGAAAGACCCACCGCGGCCAGGGAAAGCAGGTCGAAGATTACCTTGCCTTCGGGGCTTTGGTGCTGGCCCCGGCCGATGGTGTCGTGGTAGCCGTTCAAAACCGCCATCGCGACTGCCCCTGGCCCGGCACAGTTGACCCTCTAGCTTGGAGCATCCTTGGAAACTATGTGGTGATCCGTCACGCCACCGGCGAGTTTAGCCTCCTCGCTCACCTGCGCCAGGGCAGCCTGAAGGTACGCCCGGGGGACTGTGTCCGACAAGGACAAGTGATCGGGGAATGCGGCAATTCCGGGCACTCCACCGAACCCCACCTACACTTTCAGGTTCAAGACCATCCTAACTTCTTTCTCGCCGCCTCCCTCCCGGTTCGGTTCTGCGATTGGTACCGCATTAGGGGAGACGACCGCCAAGCAGTGAGCGAGGGCTTTCCAGTCCGAGGCGACCGTGTTATGAACATGGAAAACACATCCGATCCTCGGCATTCCAACCGATAACTCCCCCGACCACGCACTCCTCTAGCCCGGTAAGCTTATCCCATGAAACCCCTGGTGCCCTTCCGCTTCGAACACAACACCTTCTGGCTCCTGGACCAGCGCAAACTCCCCTTCGAGGAGGTCTGGGTGCCCTGCCAAAGCGCCCGCGAGGCCGCCACCGGCATCCGCGAGATGGTGGTGCGGGGGGCCCCGGCCATCGGGGTAACGGCGGCTTTTGGCATGGTGCTGGCCCACCTGTCGGGCGAAGACCTGGCCGAAGCCGATGCCCTGCTGCGCCAGAGCCGACCCACGGCGGTCAACCTGTTTTACGCCCTGGACCGCATGAAGCCCCACTGGGGTAGCCTCGAGGCCTCGCTAGAGGAGGCCCGGGCTATTTGGAGGGAGGTAGAAGAAACCGAGCGAGCCATCAGCCAGCACGGAGCGCGGGTGCTGCGGGGCCAGGTGCTCACCCATTGCAACACCGGCCCCCTGGCCACGGGCGGATACGGAACGGCTCTGGGGGCCATCATCGAGGCCCACCGCCAGGGCCGGGTGACGCACGTCTGGGTGGGCGAGACCCGACCCTACCTGCAAGGAGCCCGCCTGACCGCCTACGAGCTGCAGAGGGCCGGGGTGCCCGCTACCCTGATTAGCGACAACATGGCGGCTTACATGATGGGCCGGGGCCAGGTGGATGCGGTGATGCTGGGCACCGACCGCATGGCCTTGAACGGCGACTTTGCCAACAAGATCGGCACCTATGGCCTGGCCATTCTGGCGCGATACCACGGCATCCCCTTCTATCCGGCCCTACCGCTCTCCTCGGTAGACCCTAGGCTCGAGCGCGGCGACCAGATCCCCATCGAAGAGCGTTCGGCCCAGGAGGTCACGGTCATTCGGGGGCAGCCCATCGCGCCCGAGGGTTTTCCGGCAGCCCACCCCGGCTTCGATGTAACCCCGCACCATCTGATTACCGGCATCGTCACCGAGAAAGGGGTGCTCTACCCCCCCTTCGACGAAGCCCTGCGGGCCGCCCTGGGGATGGGGTGAAGCGTGAACCCGTTGCTGGGCTGGTGGGAGCAGCTAACCGGGGCCATCTGCCCTGGCTGTGGACAGCCCCTCGGCCAGCCTTTACTGTGCTCGAGCTGCCGCGCCGCACTCGTTCCCCGGCACCTGCCCCAGTTCGTTTACCTAGGCGATTATCGGCGTTTGGGTCGGTTGCCCAAGGCCATCAAGTACCAGGGACAGCGCAAACTGGCCGCCTACCTGGGCCAGCTGCTGGCGCAGGGCGTGAACAGGCCGGGTGGGGCCTGAACGGTGTAACCGCCGTGCCCACCCTGCCCTTCCGACAGATCCGGCGGGGCTACAACCAGGCCGAGCTGCTAGCGCTGGCCGCGGCCCAGGCGCTTCAAGTTCCCTATAAGAGGGTGCTCTTGCGCTCTGCCTGGGACAGGTCGCAAACTCAAAAAACCCTGCTACAGCGCCTACAACTTTCCCAGACCACCTTCAGGCCCGGCGCAAAAGTAAATGGCGTCTGGCTTTTGGTGGACGACGTGGTTACCACCGGGGCCACTTTTGAGCGGGCCCGCAAGGCTTTGCTCGAGGCCGGGGCCGCCAAGGTTTACGGTGCGGCTATTGCGGTCAAAAGCCCACACGACTTGTCGCGGTATTCCCTATAATAACTCAAGTTGCCACCTAGACATTCCGAGCCAGAAAGCAAAAACCAAGGCCACTATGAACCGGACTGTTCTAGTGGCCTTCTGCATTATAGACGATCTGCTCAAAGCCCTCGGACACCAGGACGAC
>Ga0308412_1000218_pt1 | contig 27933 bp, 37 predicted proteins | sample HotsprottomLayer_FD_202357 | JGI IMG/M metagenome (GOLD analysis project Ga0308412, IMG submission 202357) | Hot spring phototrophic mat microbial communities from Octopus Spring, Yellowstone National Park, Wyoming, United States -... | ecosystem: Environmental > Aquatic > Thermal springs > Hot...
CCACCGCAAATCCGGGGTTATCACCAACGAACCCATCAACGCCGAAGCGCGTGAGGTGCCCCACGCGCCCGGTGGATGTCAAAAGGCGGGCAAGCGACGGATCGCTCACCCGCCCGAACGTGGCTTGTAAAGCCTTCAGTACGCTCCTCTCCTTTCTTTTCCAGCGAGGTTCACTTTTAGAACGGCACTTCGTCAATCGGCTTCTCCTTCCGCCGCGCGCGAACGGGGGCGATGTGGACGATCTCAACCCACCCGGAGGGTTTCGTCTCCAGTGTGAGTTGATACTGCCGTCCAATCGCCTCCTTCTCCACAAATTCTTCTGCGTTCTCCAACTGTGCGTCCGACATCTGAACGACGCCGTACAGCGCCGCCAGCGTCTTGTACAGGTTTGTGACCTTCCCGCCGTTTGGATGCGTCAACCTTTTCGGTTTGCGCACCCACTTCGAGACGCGGATCGGTTCGTCAAAGTCGGCGTCTACAACCTCAAACTCGAAGACAAAAACGTCTTCGAACGTCGGCTCCGGGTCGTTCCTCGTCTCGAAGGTCGGTCGTTGACGCTGGGACACGCCGCGAAAGATCGCTGTGTACGCACCGTTCAGTTCCGGTCGTTCGCGTCCGTTGCCGGAGTTGCTGATGAGTTCCTTGAACATAGCCTTCGCTTCCTTTCTTACTGTTTCGGCACAACCGCCTTAGTCCGCAGTATACTCCAGAACACCCGTTTTGTCAAGCGGCTCACACCGTTTTCTGAACGGACACCACCGGCACTCCTCCGTTCCCCACGCCGTCGCTTCTGCAATATACCCCTCCAGCGCCAGCGACTGAAGTCGCAACGCCTTGTAGAGCAGCGCCTCCGCGCGGGCGCGGTCGATCTCGAAACGCAGTTCCTCCATCTCGCCCGTATCACGATTGACCAGCAGCACAACCCCCGTCTGCGCTTCGACCAGCGCCGCGTAGACGCTGATCTGATCGATATACTCCTCGACCTTCGAGCGCGTCGCCCACTCGCGCGCGCTGACGGTTTTGATGTCAACGACCGTCAGCGCGTCGTTGTCGTCAAGCAGCAGCGCGTCGATCCGCCCCGACACCGCAGCGCTCATCACCCGAACCTCTGTTTCAACGCGCCCCGGATACGCTTCCTTCAGCAGCGCTTCTAAGTGCGCGTGGATCGCGTCGCCCAGCAGTGCAGACGGACTATCCGCCCTCGGCGCGTCCGGTTCGCATCCCAACAGCGCGAAGGTGATGCGTCGGTCACAACCGGAAATCTCGCTCGCGTACACCCGATCCCGCGCCGCAACTGGGCGACGTTTCGCGGCGACGGTTGCGCGGATAGCGTCAACAATCGGCTGTTGTCGTTGTATTTTTACTCCAAAGAACTCGCTCATCAGTATTTCCTCCAGTTCTTAGAAATCGGATTGGTTTCCACCGCAGGCGGGCACTGCGTCATATATCGCTTCGCTGCGTTGAGCATCGTCTGCTCCAACCAGCGCTGCGCTTCCTCTTCCGGCAGCGACGCAGGTACAATAGCAAGCGCCTCATCGTAAATCGGCGCAACGATCATTCGTTCGATCCCCAACGTCGCCTCAACGTCGCCCTCGCGCGGCTCGCAGAGACGGAACGCATCCGCCATCGCGCGCGCCATCACCACCGCGTTTCCGCCCTGGCAAGGGTGGTTCATCGCTTGCCTCTGGATCGCGCCGCGCTGCTTCCACTGCTCGTTGCTCGACGCAGCGGGCTTCGGCAGCGTGAACCAGCGCCGCAGACCGGCATACGTCGTGATGTACCCGGCGGTTGACCCGTCGGCGCGCTTCACCGACTGCTCGAACGGCGCGCGTCCGCAGTCGGTGAACCAGCGCGAGAGCGTCGGGTACGCAGCGCGGAAGTCGCGGAAGAACTGCGCCGCCTCTTCGACCGGTATATGCAACTTTTTCGACAACCCGACCGGGGTTCCGCCGTAGAAGAACAGAAATGCGACCGTCTTCGCAACTTGCCGCGTCGTCTTCTTATACGTCTTCCCGATCTTCTCCATCAGCCCGCTCTCGATGATGAACTGCACCGTTCGCTGAGCGTCCCAGCCCGCCGGGATGATATATCCTTCAACCGGCGTCTGCTGGAACATCAGCGTCGTCGGTTCCTGTTCCGCCACATCCCCGCGTTTGAGGTGGAACATCAACGCAGCGGTAACGCTGTGATTGTCGCCGCCCGCGCGGAAGAGCGATAGCAGCGCCGGGTCTTCCGACAAATCCGCTGCGATCCGCTGCTCCATCGCCGAGTAATCGGCGTTGACGAAGACGTACCCTTCCGGTGCGACGAAGGCGCTGCGGAAGTCGAGGTCGTCGCCCTCGCCGCGCGGGATGTTCAGCAGATTCGGTTCGCCGCACGCGAACCGTCCGGTGTCCGTCCCGGCTATTTTTAGGTTTGGGTGCACCCGTCCGGTGAGCGGGTGGATGTGCGCCAGAAACGAACGCCCGTAGGTCGAAACGCGCTTCTGCCAGTGCGACCACCGGCGGTACAACTCGAAGAAGCGATGTTTTTCGGGGTCGTCTTCGTATTCGCGCTCGACCTCGCCGAGTTCTTGTTTATCCAGCGAATTGACGTCAATCCCGCGCATCTTCGCAGCGGTCTTCACCAACTCGCGCTTCGTCAACTCATTCGGTTCGACGCCGAGGTACTCGGCAAACTGCTCTTCGGCAGCGCGCAGACGCCGTTCCGCCTCGTCTGCTAACTCGTTCCAGCGGGCGGCGTCGATACGCAACCCGCAGTACTCGACGGCGGCAGTCGGGACGGTGAGGGCGGTGAACAACTCAACCGCTTCCGTTACTTCAAGTCGTTTCGCGCGTTCGAGTTGACGGTTGTAGATCGGAAACAACACCTCCACATCTTTGAGTGCGTACTCGATCTGCTTCGGCGTCGGCTCCAGCGCATATGGCGTCGCGAACGTCTCTCGCACGCTCTTATCAAGCGTTTCCCCCGCCCAGCGCTCGGCGACAGCAGCGAGCGAATGCGGAACGTCGAGACCGAGCGTGATGACGCGGTCGGCAACGACCACATCCCACGCAACCCGCGGGAAAACACCGGTGGTGTGCAGTACGAACTGCACATCAAAGGTTAGGTTCGCGCCGATAAGCGGTACGCGCTCGAACACTGGAAGGAAGATATCCAACCCGACCCGCAGCGCGTTGAAGCAGTAGGCGTCACCACGCGGGGTTGCGAATTGAACGAGGAAGACGCGCGAGGTGCGCGGGTCGAGACCGGGGCGCACCGGGTCGTTAGCGTAGTCGCCGGTCTGCAACAGCCGGGCGACGTGCCGCATCACCCACGCCGGCGCGGGTTCGTCTTCAAGCGCCTCAAGCGCGCGCTCCAGATCGTTCAAGCGCCGGTTCGCCGTCTTCCCGCTACGCGGGGCGGCGGCGAGGAGACGTTGCAAGCGCTGTTTCTCGGCGAGATGATCCACCGGCGGCGGCAGCGGGTCGGGGAGATCGTCGGGGTCGGGGTCATACGTCAGACCCCAGCGGTTACGCTTGAGGTACTCGAAGTACGCTCGGTACTCCGATTTCGTTCGTTTTGAGGGGTATGGAAACAGCGGTTGCGTCTCGATGTCGAACGCAAGCGCCTCGCATTCGAGTAACTTCTGCACCGCTTCAAGCGCTTCTTCTCTGTCGTTGATGTACTTCCTCAACCTTCACCAACCTTTCTGAGATGTCGTATTCTCGATGTTTCCGCAGCGCCCCGCGCCGCGTGCGCAGCCAGCGCGCGGTCGAGGGCGTGCGCAGCACATCGAATACTGCCAGTCCGTCGAGGAAGAGAATAGCAGCAAACGTTGGAACTGTCAAGCGCCTCGCCGCGTCAACGACGGATTGCGGCAGAATGGTGGTGCGGTACGTATCGGATCGGATCGAGCGACGCTTGACTTCCAGCGCGGCGACCGGTCGCCCGCCGTCAACGATCAGAAAATCCAGCGGCGCGTAGGCGCCCAGTCGCACAAGCGCCAGATCGAGACGCTGCGGGTAGAGCAGCAGCAGCGCCGTCTGCGCGATCAAGTGTTCGTAGGGCAGACCGAACGCGGCTTGTTCATCAAACGAGCGCACCGCCGCCCCCTAGTGTGCAGCAGTAGCAGCCGTCACAGCAGCAGTCTTTCTTTTATTTCTATGATGTGTTGTGACAGCGGTCTGTTGTGACGACCCAAGGAACTCGAACACCGGCGTATTCCGCTCTTGATGACGCTTGCGGATGCCGGTCGCCCGCGCCCGCGCCCGGTCAACGTTGACCAGCCGGTAGACGCGCGTTCTCTTCCCGCCTTCTACGCGCTGTTGTTTCCCCTCGATGCCGACGCCGATGCGCGCAAAAAGCGCGCTGACGAAGGACATCGGTTTTTGTCTGAAATCGGCGCGCACTTTGATCCCCAGCGCGGCTTGGATCAGCAGCCGGTTGCGGTCTACGAGATCGAGAAACTCTTCGGTGATTACAATTTCTGCACCCTCTTCGATCCGCAGCCGCAGCGCGGTCAGCAGCGTGTTGAACCAGAACGCGAACAGCGCGAACAGGTTGCGGTCGGCGCTGAACCGCCGCGTGCGCTCGGTCTCGTCCAGCGCTTTTGCAATCTCTGCGTCCTCCACCGCCGCGAACCGTTGCGCTTGTCCGTATGCGCCGCGCTCGTCGTCGAGCACCAGATCGGCATCGACATCGATCCCGTAGCGCTCTTCTAACTCAACCTTCCTCTCCGCGTCGCGCTTCTCTTCTTCCGTCTTCGCCTCGTCCGGCGTCGGCGCAGCAGCGATGCGTTCAGCGCGGGCACGCTCTTGCGCCTCGCGCTGCTCGCGCAGTGACTTCGCCAGTTCGCGGCGACGGTCGGTCGGCAGTTCCGGCTTATCGCGGTCATCCCAAACCTTGACGCCTTCAGTCGCGTATGCGCCGGTAAGGTTCTCAAGAAACCGGTTCTTCTGCGCGGCGGTCTTCGCTTTGACGACGCAGTAGAGGTCAAGGTAGACGCGATCCCATTCCGTCGCCGGTTCCGCCGCGCCGGACGCCCGTGAAATGCGGAAGTCCTCTTCCAGTTCGCGCAGTTTGGTGAGGTCGCGGTAGGCGTCGGGCGAGGTCGGTTCGTTCATTCGCTTCGTCTCGACGTAGACGTTGATCTCACGCTCAAACGGGTTGCGGATACGCCCCAACTGCTGGCGGAAATCGTCAACGTCGCCGACGCCGACGCCGTTGCGTGCGATGCCGAACAACGCGAACCCCTCAACGTCAATCGAGACGCCGGTGCCGACCGACGGCGAGTAGATGAACACATCAACGTCTCTCAGAATAGCGTTGATGCGCTCCAGCGTCTCGTTGTTATTCTCGCTTGTTTCCGACGTAATCTTCAGTATTCGCGCGTCCGGCAGAAACCGGCGGTAGAACAGTTCGGCTCGGTCGGCGTCGGCGCGGGTGTTGCACGCGATCGCGATTTTACACCCGTTGGAGTTGTACCAATCCAGCGACTTCTGGAGGACATCTTCCGGCGACGGCAGCAGTACGAAGTGATCAATCATTCGATGCGCGTACTCGTTCTCAACGTAGGCTATCGGCTGGTCGGGAAACGCAGATTGAATAAACGTCAACGTCGCCTCGCCAACGTCGGCGTCGGCGAGGATGATCAACCGCGCCTTGCGGAGATGCTCTATCAACGCACCGAACGCCTGAACTTTTCTGTTTTTGAGATTGCGGTCGCCGACGATTGCCTTCAGCACTTGTTCGATCTCGTCGATGATTATGAGTTCATACGGTTCTTTCACTTCGAGTTTGTCGAGACTGTGGATGGTGGTAGCGATACGCGGCGCGTCGGTGATCCACTTCCCGTCTTCGTAGTACGGCGTGAGGTTAAGGCGCGCCGCGCTCTGGCGCACCAGCGAGACGCGGTGCCCCACCGACAACACGCGCGGGTAGCACTTCGCCGCCTCCGCCAACCACTGTGTTTTCCCGGTTCCTTTTGCGGAACGAATTACAACGATGTTGGGGTACTGATCGTCGGGGTCAATCTCGATGTCGAGGTAGCGCTGATTGATGCGCATCGCGTCGGGCAGTTCCGGCGACGTAACGTACCCGCCGCGCAGACCGGGGATCGTCCCCTCGAACCCTCGCTCGCGCGCCAAATTGACCAAAACACCGATCCCGCTATCGACGTGATCGGGTTTTTGGTGCTTTTCCCAATCATACGTCCACTGATCCAATACCTCAGCCGCGTCCTCTTCCGGCAGCGCGGACTGGATCGCCCAGACCGCTGCTAACCACTTATTGTACTCCAGACCGTCTCCCGGTATATACCGCAGCAACGTCTCGATTGTCTCGCGCGTCGCTGCGCCCCCCGTCCGGCGCGGGGCGAGCAGCGGGCGACGGGCGAACGCGGCGAATTCGGTGAGGTCGTAGTAGCGGTCGCTGTTGCGGATAATCGCAACCGGTTTCTTTGTCGGGCGCTGCTTCCAGTTGTACGATCCGATCACGCGAATCGACCGTGCGGCGTCGCTGGTGTTGTCCAACGTCCAGCCGTAGCGCGCTGCTGCGAGACGCAACTGTGCTTCAACGCCCGCTTGTACCGGCGCAACGTCATTGACCCAACGCGGTTCGCGCAGAACCCACATCGGCATCAGACCGTTGCCGGTGTGGACGATCAGCGTCGGTTCCGGCAATCCGCTTTCTGTGATGAGTTTCAGCGCGTCGTCTTTGGATCGAGGCAGCGTCTGCGTTTTGTGAGCGTCGGATTGGATATCGATGTCAGCGGTGATGACACGCTGGCGGTAGGCGATCTCTGCACCGCCGGATGAACCGCGATCTGGTTTCACGTATTGCGAGGAACGTTTAATATAGATGTCGTAATTGAGGTTTCGTTTAATATGATCAGCGATCTCGGCGCGTTGTGAGAGCGAGAATGTCTGGCAGTCGAAGCGACCATCGGCGCGCTTGACGCTGACGGTCGTATAGGCGGCGGTGTCATCGCCGTAGAGTAAGTCAAGGTAATCCGTAATTGTGATAGACATACGCTCCTTTCTCCTCCTCCTAAGCCGGGGTCTGATGACCCAAGCGTTAGCCTAGTACACAAGTTCCTATTTGTCAAGGGCTTTCGGCGGGAATTTTGGTTGAGATTTGTCCCTTGACAGACGGGCGGGCGTGTGGTAGAGTATGGGTGCGACAATCATCTATATCGAAAAGGAGGTAAGAGAAATGGTCACTTCGGTAAAAGTCGAACGGTTCAAGGAGTATTCCGAACTGGTTCGGGTCGTGTCGCGCGCCGAAAAGACGCCCGCGACGAACAAAGACCGGATCGTTCCGCTCAACTATGAACTGCTGGTCGGGTCTCATTTGCCCGAACCAGATTGGCATCGCTTGGGCGCGCTGATTGTCACCCTCTTCCGCAGTTTCGCCGTTATCGATGTCGAGATTTGGCAGACCGACGCCGGTCTCTGGGTCGCCGACGCGCTCGTTGCTTTCGGCGACCGTCGGCGGCTGCGGAAGGGCGAGGGCGACACGCCGCTTGCAGCGGTGATCGAACTCATCACCGACATTCAGCGCTACTAGCCCGCGCTTCTCCCGCCTTCTGCGCTCCACACCAAATGCGGGGCGCTTTTCTTTTCCCTCTTGACAACCCCGCGAAAGCGGGGTATACTATTTGCGTAACGATTTTACTCTACTCAGAAAGGAACCACTCTTATGGCATCCCTCACCGTCAACGTCGAGCGCTGGCAAGGAACGGATATGGCGTTTGTCCGCTCACGCGCTTCCGACGCGCCGGAAGCGGACAAAGACGTTATCCGCCCGATTGACTATGACATCTTCAGAGATACGTGCCTTCCCGCAGAACACCAACTTCGCGCGGGGGCGTTGGCGGCGCTGATGATGCACTATCCGAAGCGGGATGTGTTGCTCATCGAACTCAAGGCGTTCCGCAACGGCCCCCTCTGGGTGGCGGAAGCCCAGATCGCAGAGGACAGTCAGGTTGTCTACCGACGCGGTGTCGGGGCAACGCCGGTGGACGCGCTGGTTGACCTCGCGTTTGATGTGCAGATGTTAGATTAGACGCCCCCGCTTTCTTCGCGCCTCAGCATCTCGCTGAGGCGCTTTTTCTTTTTCCCTCTTGACAACCACGCTTCGTTGCGGTATACTACAAGCGTAATCGCAATACACACATAAAGGAGGTCAACAATGAAGACGGTTTATCACACGAAAGACGTTTATTTTCCCGCATTCTCGATCAAGATCGAACCAGAGCCGGGAACCTGGTTCGCGGATGTCTATGTACGCTACACGAACGCCCTGAATGATAAATACAACGCTTACATCGGCGCAAATGATTTCCTAGCCGGGACGCCTATTCCGGCGCGCGACCGTCGTGACTTAGCGAAGGCTATCGAGAGTCTCGTATTTGATTACGGTCTTGTCGATCTTGTTATCTATCCCACTCGCGAGGGATGGGGAGTGAGCATCACCCTCTGCCCCGAACTCGAAAATCAATACCTGCACGGGACGGGCGCAACGCCCGCCGACGCAATCCGCAACAGCAATTATCCGCCGCCGCTGCGTGACCTGTGACGCCCGCCCCACCTCGACCGCGCGCCTCAGTGAACAACTGGGGCGCTTTTCTTTTTCCTCACCCGTCGCCATCGTTCAATCCGCGTCACCAGCAGCACCAGTACCGCCGTCGCTGCGACTTGCGCCGCGTCGGGGTGAACGAACGCGAGTGCGAATGCGCTGATAAGCAACAGAACGTCGAGTTTCATCTCCGCCTCCGTTCCACAAACCAAGCGATCTTGTCGATCAGCGCCGGTAGCAGCGTCGGCGCAACGACGCCCGCGACAAACGGGACGTAGCCGGAGTAGCCGACCAGCACGCCCGCGCCCGCACCGACCAGCACGCGCCCCAACGCGCCCAACTCGACGCTGTGCTGTTCGGGATCGTAACGTGGGAGAAACACCTCGCCGTTGGTGTCGGCGAGGTACGCCGTCGCCGCGCCGATTGCGCCGAAGACCGCGTTCCAGACGTAATCGATTGCGGTCAGCCCGTTGTGTCCCGCTGCCAACAGCCGGAAGATTTCAATGATGTCCATCTCGTTGCTCCTCTCTCTGCCAACGCCGAACGAGCGCCACAACGAAATCCGCGTAGCGTTCCGGGTTGTTGCCGTCTGACGACGGCGCGTAGCGCGGCAGCACTTGCCGCAAACGGCACAGCCCGCGCCGCGTGCAGTACTGTTCTTTCAGCAACTCGCACCAGTCGTTCAACCCGTCCGCCCAGCGCGCGTAGACGGCAAACGGGTGCGGCGTTTGCGCGATCATCCGCTTGCCGCGCCGGAGGTTGCCCCAATTGCGCGTGCGCACTGCGACGCCGCGCTGCCCGTAACTGCTTTCTTTCGCGAAAAACGCCAGCGCGATGCCGCGATCTGCGCCCCACGCATCCAGCGCCGCCAGCAGCGCGTCCGTCTCGACAAACGCCGGACTACGCGCGGCGCGCAGCACGCGCCGGAACGTCTCGGCGCTGATGCTGTGCGGCGCAAAGATCAGCGGGTTATCCTCAATCATCACCGCCTCCCCCGCAGTGCGGGCTGAACCAGATGCATTCCTTATCCTTATACTGCCCTAACCCGCTGCGTCGCCAGACGAACCGACGCCACGAGTGCGGAAACAGCGCGTCGCTGTCGGCGTCGTTGTAGCCGCAGATCGCAATGCGCAGTTTGGGATTGTCGCCGTTGGCGACCGCCCAGCGCGCCGCGCGGTTCCAGATGTCCGCGTCGTCGGTGTCGTAGTCGTAATCCCGCAGATGGCGCGGGTAGGGCGGGTCGAGAAGGATACCGACAACGCCGAACTCGGAACGGTCTGCCTTCTCAACGACAACCTCAAAATCATTCCACCACACTTGAACGCCGCGTAGCCGTTCAGAGAGCGCCGCGACGTATTCGGAAACCCGACGCTCTTTGACGAGCCGAGCGAGGACGCGATGCGTGGTTGTCATACTGCCGCGTATTCGCCCCTCGCCGCGCGCGTACATCAATCGCCCGTCGCGCACCAGCCAGCCGCCGGGTTTTTGCAGCGACGGGTCGAGTTTGTACGCCATCACATACGCCCAGCGTGCGGCGAGGATCGGATCGTAGTAGTCCGGGTCGCCGCCCAGCCGCGCGACAAGTTCGGGCAGTTTGTCTTTAGTGTAGTGGTGATACGCGATCAACTCCAGTTCGGCGCGCGGGAAGTCGAGAAGCTGCGCTACCACCTCTGGCGCGTACTTGACCGCGCGCAGATAGTTGACAACGTAACCGTCCAAATCGTTGACGATCTCGTATGCGACCGGCGGCGACGCGAGTATCCAACTCGACGATCCGGTGAACGCATCGATGCGCGTCGTAATCGCGCCGAAGCGTCGGTTGATCTCCGGCGCGACGGTGTATTTGCCGCCGACATACGGAAATAATTGTCGAGGCATCGAACGCTCCTTCCTCACAGCAGCGCGGTTACGAAATCATCGGGATTGAACGAGACGGTATACGTCGTTCGGTCGCGCGTGATGGTGCGTGATGTAATCTTCGCGTTGCGGAAATAGCCCGACACAATCGCGTAATCGCTGACATCAGCAGCCCAGTTCGGCACCGTCACGCCCTCGCGCGTCATCAGTTCGTAGCGCGAATTGTCGAGTTCGATTGTCAGCGGCGCGATCTGGCGATCCAGCGCGACCGCCGCCTCATCCCGGCGCGTTTCTGCAATTGACGTATTGTCGTACGCTCCGACGCTTGCGAAGCGCTTGGCAAGATGTCGGCGCGTTTCGAGCGACTGGATCGTTGTCGGCGCAGTCAAATAATCCGCCAGGTACCCAGGATACTGGGCGTAAACGCGGTTCGGCGCTTTGGAAATATCAACGACGCGAGTTGTTTCGGGGAAGCGCCACACGAGCGGACTGTCTGTGCGAAAATCGATTGTCGGGCGCGGGCGGTCTCGAAGAAAACGCTTGATGTGGTATCTGGTTGTAGTGTCTTCTGCGTTCTCAATAATATCGCGTACGTTCGCGTCTGGTTTTGTGATGCTCGCCTTTGTGTTGGCTGGTAAATGAATAGTACAACACCCGCCGCGTACGAGCAGCGCTGTTGAGAGTAACGTTTCGTCGATTGCGCCGGACGTTAGATTGTTAATCTCCGCGCGAACCCAAACCGATGTCAAACCCGCAGTCGTTTCGTTGCCGGACGCGCGTACGCCGATCACCCAACCGAAGCAGTTTCCTGCAATTACGCTTCCGCTGGTGTTGATACTGTTAAATGTTCCGAGTGCTAGTTGGTATGTGGTGGTTTGTACCACAGTCACCACCGGCGCAACCCAAACGCCGCTCGCCAATCCAGAAGAAGATTCATATACGAATATACGCTCGATGTTTTCGATTTTATAGTAATGTTGCGGCTGGTCGAACAGATACGCGATGAAGAAAAGCGTCGTGTTTGAAATCGTAAATGTCTTCTTTGTTCGTATGTGTACTAATACATACCCGCTGTACGAAACGAGTTCGTGTTCCCACAAATCCCCGCGTGAATCGTACCCGCTGCCCGCCATAAACCCCGCGCCGACCGGTTGCCAGCGCGTCATATCGCTCATATTCCGCACCACCGAAATCCGCGCATCGCGCTGGAGCGCGCCGAACCCCAGCGCGTGCCAGGTGATGCTTCCGTCTTTCGCTTCTTCGATCCGCTCAATCTGCCCGCGCCAAATAGTGCGCGACAGTTGCGTGCAGTAGACGATCAACTCATCGCCGATCTGCGTCATCACGCCGGATCGCGCGTAGACCGGCGGCAGCGTGACGCGCCCGCGCTCGTCGCCGTCATCGGATGTCGAGAATTCGTAGTCGGCGACGGTGAGCGGAATGGTAAACTGTTGATGCGGTTTGGCGATTGCAACGAGCATATTCGTCTCCTCACGCAAACGCGGCGGGTTCGATCCGGCGCGAACCGATAAACAACGTTGCGGATGCACTTGCGAGCGTCGGCGACATCGCGCCGTGAAACACCGCCAAGTAGCGACTTGCAATACATCCCGGCGCGCCGTAGACGGTTCCGGGCGGGCTGGTACCGAGCGGTCTCGAAGCGGCGCTTTGGAAATCGTAGACGGTGAAGGACAGCAAAGTCGGCGGCGTGATAACGTTCCAGACGTATGCGCCGTCGGTCGGGATGAGAACGATCGGCATCACGAGCGTCCCAGTCGGCACGTTCTGGACGTTGAGCGTAATCGATGACATCGAGTTGCCGCGTTTAAACAGCGCCGGCATATACCACGAGCGATCCCCGACTATCGTTTCCGCGATTTGCGGTTGTACGTCCCAACTCACGAGATAGCGCGCGTTTGCTGATGGGGCAGTTGGGCAGAAAATCTCGATAAACAGACGATAGATATCGCGCGAAAATGCGGCGGGATCGACGGTGTAGGTGATCGTTCCGGTTGTTGTTGACGTAAATTCTGCGCGCGTCAGCGTCGCCCATCCCGCATTCCAGTTTTGCGTCGTAATCCCCCAGGAGACCGTCGCCGGATTGATAACGGCGATGCGACTTGTCGACGTCGCGCTCTCTCGTTCCTCAAACACAATCAGCGCGTTGTATAACCCCGTCATCGAGTTCGTAGAGTAGTCAAAACTATGCCTATACAGATACGCATCGCTCAATCCCGACAGCGCGACAACGCGGCGTTCGTATGGTAAAAGCGTTGAGAGCGTATTTGGCGTAAACGCAGGAGTGAAGAACGAACTGACCAGCGTCCCCGTCACCCGCACCCGCGCGATGACGCCGGTTGCGGTCGTCTCGATGCTGAGCAACGTTACGCTGCTATCGCGCAGATACGCTCGCAACGACGCGTCGCCCGCTGCGTCTTCAACTACCACCAGCGCGCCGCCCGCGACGGCAAAGCGCTCGTCTTGCCGTCGCTGCGCGTAACTGTACAGTTCGCGCGCGAGTGCGTTCACTGCGTTCAGTGCGTCTTGCCGCGTCGCGCGCCGGAACGCGATCTCGACCGCGAACGGCTGCGGGTCAAAAAGATCGTTTGTGCGAAATCCGACGCCGGGCGCATCTTGGTTGATTGCGTCAACAACGATGTTCGTATCGTTGTCAAACACGAGCGTGCCGATTTGTCGTACTCTCATTTATACCCTCCCGAAGCGCGCCAGCCGCGTAAGGTTGTCAATCTCACTGCGCACCAACGTTGCGACGCGGTGTTCATCCATTCCCGGCGCTGCGTTGACCGTAATTCCTCCGACGTTGACGGTTGACGTTGCGGGCTGTGCGGTCACCGCGTCGCGGGTGAGCAGCGGCAACGGCGCTAATCCTTCTGTCAGACCGCGCAAAATACCCTCAGCGAGCGGCACACCCACTTCCTTCGCCGCAACGCGCGACGGCGAGCTGATGCCGAGCGCCGCCTTCGCCGCATCGAGCGCCGCCTTCGCCGCCCGCGCCGCTGCTTCCGCCAGCCCGCGCGCCGCGCTCTCCACGCCGCTGCGTATCCCGTCAATCAACGCCGCGCCGAGTGACGGCGCAGCCGCAATCGCCTCCCGGAACGCACTCTCCAGCCGCGGGTAGAGCGTCTGGAACAACGAGGACAGCGTACTCATCAGATTTTCCGCCGACGCTTTTATTCCGTTCCAGAGTGCTTCGGCGATGCCTTTGATTGCCGTCCAAGCAGCGTCCCAATCACCGCGCAGCGCTGCGGTTCCCGCGTCAAACAACCCGCGCAGCACTGCAAGCGCGGTTTCGGTCAGCGTCTTGACCAGATTCCACGCAAACTGCGCGACGGTGGTGATCTCGTTCCCGAAATTCGCCCATATCCACTGCGCCGCCGCAACCAACGCCTCGATCGCGGCTTGAACGAACCGCGCCGCCGCGCTGACGACGCTCATTATCCCTTGCCAGGTACGTTGCGCAAACGCGAGAATGTCAGCGCCGTGCGCGTTCCAGATTTGCACCACCAGCGCAGTCGCAAACGACACCGCTTGCTGCACTGCTGCGAGTGCAGTCTGCACCGTCGACTGCACCGCGCTCCACGCCTCTTGTGTCGACGGCGCAAGTGCGGAGCTCAGTGCACCCCACGCCGCGAAGATCGCAGCAGCGGCAGTAGTGATCATCTGCTGCACGCCTTCGGTCGTCACGCCGACCAGCCCGATCTGCGCCGCCAACGCCGCAACGGGATCGGCGGCGCTCAGAATGCCGGAAGCCCACGCAGTGAATGCGTTGACGCCTTCCGCCGCCGCCGCAACTAACTGCGTCAAATACGGCAACAGCGCACTCCCAATTGTGATCTGCAACGTCTCCACTGCAGCGTTGAATTGATCGAGCGTGAAACTGTACCCTTGCTGCATTATCGCAGCCGCTGCCGCCGCGCCGCCCGCGTCGCGCATCGCCTGTCCCATCTCGTTGTAGCCCGCCGCGCCCGCTTCGGCGATTGCAGCAGCGGCGCGGATCGCGTCACTGCCAAAAATGGTGTTGAACGCCAAAAACTTCTGCTCTTCACTGAGATTTTTCGTTGCGTCGTGCAGCAATTTTGCCGCTGCCTCCATTCCGATAAAACTACCCGTCGCATCGAAGAACTTTGACTTTCCGTCCTTCGTCGCCAACCCAAGTTTGATCATCATCTGCGTTGCGTCTTTCGTTGTCGGAATCAGACGCTGGAGGAATGTTTTCATTGACGTACCGGCGTCGGCGGCGCTGCTGAACGAGGGTGCAATCAACGCCATCGTCTGCACCGTTTCCTCAAACGATAGTCCGGCGACTTTTGCGCTTCCGCCGACGTTCGCCAACCCCAACGCGAGTTCCTCGACGTTGACGGTACTCGCGTTGGCGGCGGACGCGAGCAGATCGGCGACGTTCGCGGCGCTCACCCCCGTCTCGCCCCAGACGCCGAGTTGTTTGGCTACTATCGTAGCCGCGTTTGCGAGATTGAGTTGCGCCGCCGCCGCGAGCGCGAGCGTCGCATCCGTCGCGTCGCCCAGCACATCTTTGACGTTGATTCCGCCCTTCACTAACTCGGTCATCGCGTCCAGCGCTTGCTGTGCGCTGAACTGCGTTGACGATCCGAGTTCGAGCGCTTTTTGTTTTACGTCATCAAACGACAGTCCGGCTTTGGTCAGCGAATCGCCCGCCACTGCTTGGAACTTGAAAAGCGCGCTCTCGAAGTTCGCCGCAACGTCAATGCTTGTGCGCAGTTGATCTCCAAGCGCAGCGATCCCCGCCGCCGCCAGATTGACCGCCGCCGCGCCGATCTGCCGTAGCGCGCCGACTGCCACCTGCTCCAGCACGCCGAACGCGCCGTGCTGCGCGCTTGCGGCTTGTCCGACACCGCGGACATTCTGGGCGACGCGCTCCAACACACCGCTTGCAGCATCAATTGCGCTCAGTTTGATGACGACATCGCTCATCGGCGTTTCCGTTGATGCGCCGCGACCAGCGCTTGATGCCGCCGCTCTGCGCGCAGCGCTGCGAGGTGCTGCGCGACGCGCCGGAGCGGTTGACGATCAAGCGCGTCGGGCGGGCAGTGGTAAATGTCCCGGCACAACACCAATTCGGTATACGCGGCGGGCAGCGGCGCGAGGTCGAGCAGACCTAACGCCGTCGCCCGCACTATTCGTTTCCCTCATTGCCGATTGTGTCAAAAATCTTTTTGAGCAACAACGCCGCTGCTGCATACGGCTCGTTGAGAATGTCCTCACCGTAGGCTTTGATAAGCAGCGTCGCGGCGACCGGTGGGAACGCGATCTTCCGTTCGCTGGCGTCGAGAAACTCGTGGTACTCGCCCAACGTAATCTCGCCGACTGCGGGCGTCAGCCCCGCTACGCGCGACCGCACCGCCTCGTCCGGCTCGAAAATCTGCGGCAGCACCCGCTCGTACACGCGCTTGAGCGCGCGTAGCGGGAAACGATCCGCCTGATCTCCAATCGCTTTCCGAACCAGCCGCGCCACCACCGGCGCGGTCAGTTCGTTGTTGAGTACAGACGCGGCTTCGCGGATTGTCAGCGCGCTGCGATCAACGCGAAGCGCTTCGATGTCGTAAATCTCTGCCGGTGTCGTCATATTGTCCTCCTTTACGGCGCTGGATTGAGGTTGGTCGGGCTTGATCCAAGCGTGTACCGGCGCAGCGACGGTGTTCGCACCGTCACCATTGCGACGTAGGGTTCGGCGTCGCTTGGGTCAAGAGCGCTTAGTGTGACGTTGGTAATCACCCCCAAGCCAAACGACGTTCCGCCGTCGTTGCTCGTTCCGTATGCCCGCGCCGAACCGACAAGACCGCGCGGTGACCAACGCACACCGAGGCGAGGCGAGGTGCTTTGGAACTGATCAAAGATCGTATTCGCCGCAGAGTTCGCATCCTCGTTGTACAGAAACGTCAGCGTAATCTCGACCGGCTCCCGTTTGCCGATGGTGATCGTCGCGTAGTCGCTCGAACCGCCGACAAACGCTTCGCCGGAAGGTCGGTTCAGTTCAACGTCGTCAATTTTAACGTTCGCGTTTGAAACCGCCGTCCAGGCTGTGTTGTCGGTCGAAATCTCGACCGCGAAGTTCCCCGCGTAAAGCCCGGCAAGAACTCCAGAGTGCGCCATCTGCTATCCTCCTTCTCCTTACGGCGACGGCGCGCGCACCAGGTGGGCAAATCGCGTGGTCATCACAACGCCCTCATACGCCCGCTCGCCGTATCTGACAACATCCACTATCCCACTGACGTTGAGCAACTGCACATCGCCGCGCGCAAGCCAAGCAAAGCGCAGCAGTTCAACGTACTGCTCAATGTAGGCAACCAGCGGCGTTGCCGTATCTGCAACCCCGCGTCCCATTCCGACATCGCGCACGAGTAGCAGATCGTCGATCTCCCACACCGCCCGCATCGAGCGCGTCGGAGTGTACACCCCGCCCTCGACCAGACGCAAACCGCCGAGCGCGGGGATGATCCTCACCGGCAGTTCCGCCGCGTCCGTCCAGTTCGGCTGTGTCGTCAAACGTTGGACGGGAACGGCGTTGCCGTCAAACTGCACCACCAACCCCGCCAGCAACTCCACAATATCAACGAGCGTGCTAAACGACATCGCGGTAACGCTCCAGTATCAGTCTCACGTCATCCGGCAGCGCCGACGGCAGCAGTACTAATCCGCCGTCGGCAACCGTCGGGCGGTCAGGGTCGTTCGCCGTTCCGCGCTGGCGGTACAACCACGCCGCGAGTCGGATCGTTGCGTGAACGATGTCGTCTGGCGGGGCGATGCTGTACCTCCAGATCGCAGTGATTTCCGCCGTCTGCGTTCTGCCGCACCAGCGCTTATCGCGCCGCGCGAGGACGGTGTACGGCGCGTCGGGCGGGTGTTTATCTATTTCCGTCAGCGGAATCGCCGCGCCGTCGCCGTCTTTCGCGCCGGTGAGGGCAGCAATATAGCAACCCGACGGCAGCAGCAGATAATCCCGCTTCATCACGCCGTCCCACAGCATCGCCTCGCGCCCGAACTCGCGCGCGGTCGAGGTCAGAGTTCCGGCGAACGCCTTGCGCGTCATCTGCTCGATAACTGCAGTTGCGCGCTCCAGCAAATCCGTCAGCAGCGCATCGTCTGCGGTCGATGTGATGCTGAGATAATCTTTCAACTGCGCCAGCGTCGCGTACATCGCTCATCTCACAGCACGCGCGTCCAGTTCGCCGGAAGCGACGCGGGAATATCGCGTCCGGGGAACGCCGAAATCTCAATCGAGATCGGTACAGTTGCGGTATCCGTTACTTCCACTTGTACAAACAGATATGCCGCGTGTGCCATTGCTGCGTATACCTCTGCGCCGGTCACGAAAATCTCGTAAGACGAATCTGAAGCAAGCGACGTAATCGCCTTATCCGTCAACTGCGTTGCACCCGACGTTGAGTTTGTGGTATTGACGAACACCCGCAGCGCCGCCGTTCCCGTTACCGTTCCTGTGTGCGCAACAATGCGCACTGCCTGTGTGTTGGCGATGCTGATCACCGCCGTATCCGTATCTGCAGTGATGTTCGCGTTGAAGTAGCGCAGCAGCGGCTGGATGGTCTCCTGAACAAGCATCGTATGCTCCTCCTCTAGTGCGCCGTCACAACACCTGCATCTCTTTTATTTATAGAGCGTGTTGTGACAGCGCCCGTTGTGTGTTCAACCGTTGATCCGTAACCGCCGACACAACACCGCATCTTCTTTTCTTTCTATGCAGTGTTGTGACAGCCCGCCTCACCCAAACGTAGTACTCCCCACCGCCGGTGTCATCAGCAGTAGCAGCGTCACAACACAGCATCTTCTTTTAATTAAGAGATGTGTTGTGACACTGCGCTTGTATTACGATCCAGCCTCGATCTCGACGAACGGGCTTACCGTGTTGTTCCCCGCGCCGTCAGCCAAAATCAGCGGCGCGTTGACGAGCGGCGCGCCGTCAATCCGCACCCCGAACAGCCAGACGGATTGACGCTTGAGGAACCTTACGTGCTCGCTGAACGCGACGCTGAACGATGCGCGTTCCACCATTGCGTAGTACGACAAATCCGCCAGCACCAGCGATCCGGCGCTGGTCACCGTCGGCAGATGCTCGCTGTAGGCAATCGGAATACCCGCCAAAGTATCACCGTAGACGAGCGACTGCCCGTTGACGGTATAGAGCAGCGTCTCGCTGAGTCTCGTCGCCATCAAGCGCGAGCGCCAGAACGGATGGGCAATCCAGACGGCGGTTGCGCTGCCGGGCAACAAGCGCTGGATCATTTGCAGAATAGTGTTCGTATCGTTTTCGACCTGCGTGCCGCCCGTCGCCCGCGTCACGCTGATCGCCGCCGGGTGCCCGACGATCCCGCGCGGCTGCCCGACGCCGGTTCCGCGCAGCATCACGCGCGCCTTCAACACCGCGTAGGCGCGCCCGAACAACGAAACGAGCGTATCCTCCAGCGCCTGCGGCGCGTCGGTGATGAGTTCCGTTGCTGCCGCAACGTAAGCGTCCGCCGAGTGCGGGCGGAAAATCCTTTGCTCAAACTTCGGCTCGCTCTCCTGAACATCAGCACTCTGTTCACGCCAGATAAGCCGCACCCCGCCCACCAACGCGCTGCTCTCAACGTTCGGCGCTTGGTCTTGCTCCAGCACCGGGAGCGCCAGTTCTGCAGCGTTGGTGCGCAGTATCAGCGGACCGCGCCCGGCGGCGACCAACTGGTCGAACAACATCGGCGCGCCGACCGCGCGGATGCGCTCCTCAAACTGCGTCGGCACCAGAAACCCACCGCTTGCGCCGGTCGTTTCATCCAGCGCTTTCGTACTCTTGTACACCGCGCGCAGACGCTGAACGTCGCCGGTTGCAACGCACTTCAAGAAGTCGCCGAACGAACCCTCGCCTTCGGCGACGGGTGTTGTCACCACCCCAACGCTCTGCGCCTTCACCGCCGCCGCCACCTCGTCACGCAGCCGCGCGGCGATCTCGGCAGCGAGTTCCGACTGGTTCATTACGATTTCCGTCATCTCTTCCTTCTCCTCCTTCTACTTGATGACTAACCGATAGACGTTTCGTAGCATTGTGCGCGGCTCTGCGGGCGTCGGCGTAATACTCGCGTCCAACCCCAGCAACCAGCGTTTGATGAATGTCGCTTTTCCGACCGCTTCACGCATTACCAGATGCGCCGCAGTGCCGCTCGACCAGCCCAGTTCCGGCGCGATCTGGGCGAGGTAGCGATACTTTGCATCAAGCAGCCCGCGAATGATCACCCCCTCATCGGTGATCTCCAGCGCGCCGTAGCCGATCGGCTCTTCAACGAGAATCACCCCCGACGCGGTTTTGACGGGTTGCGCGTGGTTCAACCAAATCGGCGTTTCGCGTAGACGCCCGAAGTCGGTATCTCTCGTGAAAAACTCGTTTTCGAGATCGGTTGCGTCGGGGCTGCCGAACACCACCAGCAGTCCTTCAACGTCGCCGGTGTATGCCGCCTTCAGTGCCGCGCCGGGCGCGGTCTGCCACTCCATCTCTCACCTCCCCCTCTCCTTCAGCACCGCAAGCGCTTCCTTCAGCGCCGCCTCTGCCGCGTCCTTCAGCGACACCCAGCGTCCGCGATGGACGCGCGCTTGCGGCATTCCGTACACAAACCGCGCGTAGGATGCGGTGTTCTCGACGATCCTCGACGTTTTCGACAGTTTCTTGATCCGCAACTTCTGCCGCAGATTCCCCGTTCGCCGATACCGCGATCCGGCGGGCGGGGGCGGGTAGACCTGCATCACACCGTGCGCCGCTGCCGCGCCCGCGTCAAGCGCCGCCTCAATCTGCGCCGAACGCGGCAGCAGTTTGCGCAGTGCGTTGTCGAGATCGACAGAGACGCTAACCCGCATTTACCCGCTCCAGTCTGACGCCGCACCGACAGCGCGGGTGTGCGGGCGGACCGGAACGCCCGCCCCACTCGTCTTCACGCTTGCCGTGAAGCGCGCCGCATATCGGGCAGACGCGCTCGTCGTTTGCGGTTTCCCAGATCATCACGTACTCCAGATTATGCTCTGCGCGCATCCCTTCACGATACGCCCGCACGCCCGCGGTCGCCGCCTCGGTCGCGGCGGTGATGGCGACGGTCTCGGCGCGCTTCGCTCCAACGACCGGCTCGATCATTGCAACGAGTTCGGCGCGGTCGGCGTTCGGCATCCGACGCCAAGCAGCAACCGCGCGGGCGATGTAGTCGCGCGTGTACGGGTAGAGTAACTCCTCAACTTGCCGCCGCGTCGCTTCCTCCGCCCAGTCCGCCAGCAGCGCATCAACGTTGACCGCAACGCCGACCTCAACGCGCATCTCGTCTGCGAACAGACGCGCAATCGTCTCGATATTGCGGCGCATCGCCGGATACAGCGCTTCGTTGAACATCTGCGCCGTAATCTCGTCTGCGCCGTCGAGCATTACCTGACGTAGTTGCAGAAACGCGCGCTTGAGGTCGCGGTACAGTTGCACCTCGTGCGGCATCAGTTCCGGTTCGGCTTCGTCTTTCTTCAGCGACTTCGCTTCAACGTCCGCCGGTTCCTCACCCGCCGCGCCGTTGACGCCCGCCAGCCGCAGCGCTGTTCTTACGTCGAGACCGGCAGCAACTGCTTCCCGCGCAATCGCCAACCGGTTACGCAGACGCAGTAGTTCTTGGTCTGCCGCGTCCTCAACGAACTGCGGGAGGTCAAGCCGCGCCCGGGCTTCGTTCAGCGTCAGAACGGGCTGCCCGGTGAGTCTCTGGATCGCTTCCGCTTTTTCCAGTTCCGAGTTTTGCACCGCGTCAATGCGCGCTTCGTTGCAGCGCAGCGTTTGGTTGTACGCCGTAAAGTGCGGTTGCAGCATCGCCGCAATTTCGCGTGCTCTGGTCAGTATTGTGAGAAGAACAAACGTTTGGTAGTCGCGCAGCGCGGTTGCGTAGTTGCTGGCGTTGCTGAAGACCAACGACATCGGAACCTGGAACGCAGTCAACATCAACTCCGCCGCGCGCTGGAGCAGTTCCGGCTGAATAACGTCGGAAAGTTTGTCGCCCAGCGTCACCGTTTTGATCTCGCTCGACAGCGCGAGGTGCCGGAACGCATTGCGGATGCCGCTGACGAGTTGCCGCAACCACTGCTCGAACCGCGAGCGCTCCGCATCGGTGGGACGCTGGGCGAACATCCACACCGTCGGACGCACCGCGCCACGCTCGAAATATGCGCTCTGGTACCGCTCCGCCGCAAGCAGTGTGCGGGCTTGCAGCAGCGCAGTCGTCACCAGACCGACGCCGGGTTCAACCTCACTTCTTACCGACGGTTCCCATATGTGCAGTAGTTCTGTTTCCGGTTCAAGTCGAACTTCAACGTTGTTCACGCGGCGCGTAAACCCGACCAGCCCGCGCTTCGCGTCGGTGATCGGAATGATGGTGCGGGGGTGCAGACGACGCAACCCCAGCGGCGCTGCGGGATCGCGCAGGAGATACGCCGCGCCGTACAGACAAAGATCAATCTCAATCCCGCGAATGAGCGCCGCCAGTCGCTCGGCGTCGAATGCGACCAGCGTACCGCGCCGCGTCGTAATCTCCCACGGCAGCGACGCGAGGGCGTTGGCGCGCAGCGTCACCGCCGTGCGCACCACCGCGACGCGCTCATACGCCGTCTCTACGTCAACCGCGTCGCCGTCGCCGGTAAACACGCTTGTCCACGCGGTCGGAAGGAAATCCTCCAGATTGAGCGCCTTGATCTCGTAGCGCTCGCTCTGCGACAGCACCAGTTGTGCAACCGCTTTAGACATCAAACAACACCTCAGCGCCGCGCGCCGCGCCCCACACCGCCAGCGCCAGCGCAATTACGCCGTCATCGTGACATCCTTCCGGCGCGCTGTAGCGGGCGCGTCCGGACGCGGAAATATCGACGCTGTACATCTCTAACTCGTTGAGCAGCCACTCCAGCGAGGGCAGCACAATCGTTCGCTGCTCCAACGCGAGCGCGAGGGTGTCAATCAGCAGCGGTTTTGTCGCTGCGGTCGTCGTAAACGCCTGGACGGGAAGCCCGGAGCGCTGCAATTCTTCGATATTCGGCGCGCCGATGCTGTTCGCTTCTGCAAGCACCGCGCCTCCGCCGTTCCGCTTCCAGAATGCGACCAGCGCGCGGCGCTGCGCTGCGAAATCCACATCAACCAGACGCTCAACGTCAACGACGCAGCGCGTCTGCGGATCGAGCGCGGCGAACACCGTTGCGTCCTCGTAGCGCCCCCAGTCAACGCCGATCACCGCTGCTTCGTTGCTGCGCTCGATTGTTCCGACGCACGCGCGGACGTTGCGGAACACCGCGCCGCCGTCATCGAGGAACTCGGCGTCCAACTCTTGGCGCGCGGCGCGTTCGGTCATTGCAGATCGCAGCAGCGCGATGTCGGCGGGATCGAGACGCGGGTTGTCGCTGGTCGAACGCCGGATCGTCACCCAGCGCGGGTCTTCGGTTGCCGTCTGGTAGATGCGCCAGAAATCCCCCTTCCCCTTCGGCGTTCCGGCGAGAACGGCGCGCCCGCGCCGATCCAGCAGCGCGGGGATAAGGTTCTCGCGCCAGAGTGTTTCGAGATTGCGCACTAACCCCGCCTCGTCCACCACAATCAGATCGTACCCGCGCGACCGACCGGCGTTCTCGTTATCGAGCGACCAAAACTCAACCCGCCCGCCGGTCGTTGTATCAATCCTACGCTCCGCTTTATACTCATCCGCAACCGGCGCGCGCAGTACGCGCCGCACTTTTTCCCACACCGGCAGCATCAGTTTGTACGTCGGGGCGAAATACCCGACGGTCTGGCGGTGCACCAGCGCGGCTTCGACCAGCATTCGCGCCAGCAGATGCGACTTCCCCCACCGCCGCCCGGCGCGCAAGTGTACGAACCGCGCGCTTCTGGTCTGTTCCGCAACCGCGCGTTGATCGGCGTGCAATTGCGGCAATCGCACCTCATACCGTTTTGACGAACGCCGCCTCATCAACGATCACCAGCACGTTCTGATCGGCGTTCGGATGTTCCTCGAACTGCGACAGAAACAACCGCGCCGCAGCGACGCGCGCGCTTGCCGGCTCGTTGTCGTTGACAACGATCATAAACAGCGCACGCAACACCGCAGCGCGGGCTTCGTCTGTCAGCAGTTCGTCTACGGTCATTTGCGGTAGAACGTCTGAGCGATTGCTTTAGCCTCAACCTCACTTAGCGGGATGTGATACGAGACGACGTACCCGATCATCACCGTCAGCGCCGACTGCACCTCGGCGGGAAGGTCAATCCCCGCGAACTCACGCAGCGCCCACGCAAGCACAACGACAGTTGCCGCCGCGAGCGCGCCGAAGGTGATTTTATCCAGCGGTCGTGTGAAGGGAAGGTTCACGCGGTTTCCTCCTACTGCTCCTCTCTCAGCGGGGCGCTGTACACCCCTCATTTTAATTATACCGGGAACGCCCCGCGTTTTCGTACGCCAGATCGCGGGCGCGGCGCGGGGTGTCACAACACTCTATAGAAATAAAAGAGAAGAAAGTGTTATGACGCTGCTACTGCTGATGACAACTGCGGCGCGGGAAAAAAAAAAGCCCCGCGCTTGCGGGGCGCGGGGCTTGAAGGTGTTGCTGGTTAGATGAGGTTCATCCTTTTGAGCACCGGGCGGAACCCGCGCTGCGCAGCGGTTTCCAAACTGTCATACTCGAACAACGATGCGCAGTCGCCCTCACCCGGGACGTTTGACCAGTCGTAGACGTGGATGATAATTCTACCGTCCGACTTCCGGTACGCGCGGTAGATGAGACCGCGCCGGTCGTCTCTGTCCTCGCACTCGCCGAGTTTCTCGGCGTATATCTCGATGATTTCGTTCTCTTTGTGCTCCTCACCGACCCACAGTTCGTACCTTGGTAGGGGTTTACGTCGCATTTCTGACCTCCTCTGCGGTGATTGATTATTGTGACTAGAGTATACCGCGCAAATCGCCGGTTGTCAAGAGGTGAGTTTGAGAAGGTGGCGCGGGGCGTCGCAACAGCAGTCGTTCTTTTATTTCTATAGAGTGTTGTGACACTGCTGAAAGCAGAAACCCCGCCGGCACCGGCGGGGTTCTGGAGAGGGGAAGGGGAAGGAGGTTACGACAAAACGTACTCAACCAACCACCCGCGCCCGCCCGCCCGCGCTTCAGCGAGCGAGGCGTACACTTCATAGAAGTAGTACGTGCGCGGGTCTGGGGTCGCGTCTGGGTAGGGATCAACTTCCCACTCAATTTCTTGAATGTAGACCGATCCGTCTTCCGCCTCGAAGACGAGGAAAAAGCCGCCGTTCGTCGCCGCCCGCTCCTTGTTCCACGCGGGCGTGTTGTCCCAAACGTAGGGGCGACCAAGCGGGCGCGCTTTGATGCGTACTCGCTCGTAGTCCGCAACGCCGTTCTTCGGGATGGGCCCGTTGATGATGATCACATCTTGAAACATCTACGCCTCCTTTCCCCGCTGCGCGTCCTCGTACCTCAGCGTCTCGACCAGCCGCCGCGCCTCGGCTTCGGTCGGTCGCCAGCCGACCGGCTCGCCGCGGTACTCGACCGCGTAGTCGCGCGTCTCGCGGTCGAACAGAATGCGGAAGTCCCCGCCGGACGCAACGACAATTTCGCGCTCGCGTGCGGGTTTTGGCGCTGAACGTCGCTTGGGCATCAGATGCTCCTTTCCGGTAATCGATCACACTCACAGTATACCGCACCCGGCGCGGGTTGTCAAGCCCGCAAAATTCGCGGGAAAATATCGAAAATTGGGTATTGACAAGTCGCGCGGGGTGTGGTATAGTATAGTCACAGAAAACAAACACACAAACACAAGGAGGCACACAAAATGGAGACGTACAAAATCTGGAGCGGAACTCGAACCTTTCTGCCGGGCGACGACAGTGAGTATACGGTTGAGGAGATTGTCGCTGAGGACATCGGATGGTTTATAGACTTGCCAGACGACGGTTTTATTGGAAAAACGTACAGCGTCTACCGGACGGAGAGTGAGATCGTCATCCACATAGTTCAAGAAGCCGGTCTTGGCGACCCCAACACCGGATCAATTCACCGCTACCGCAGCCTTGAGGAAGCGGCGGCAGACGGCTTCGATCGGGTGTTGAGGGAGATGCGACTCATCTAAACGACAACGACCGACCGAACCCCCGCGCCTCGCAAGCGCGGGGTTCTTTATTTTCACCCACCCGCGCCGCCGGTGTCACAACACAGCATCATCTTTTATTTCTATAGCGTGTTGTGACAGCGCTGAAAACAGAAACCGCCAGGCGCGCGCCCGGCGGTTCCGGCGTTTGTACCGCGGGTCAGTCGCGCTTGACGAACGGGGTGACGGCGAACAATCTGCCCCAATCGTCGCGGAACGACAGCCATCCTTGTTCGTTCCGAAACACGCTGACCGCATCCCGCGCTCTGAACAGACGCAATCCTTCGCGCAACTGTCGGACGCTGTACCAGACCTTTGCGTTCGGCATCTTTCGCTGAAACAACTCGCTGCCGCGCTTTGGCGCGTCAACGAGTTCAACGAATTCGCTACTGCGTAAGGTTTTCACGAGTTTCAGCGACGGCGCTTCGCACAGCAGCGTTGCGTCCGGCGGCAAGCAGCGCGGCAGAAACGACTCGATGCGTAGAACGCGGCACGCGAACGGCGGAAAACTCACAATGAGACGCTCAGAGCGATCCTCGTACTGTTCCCGCGTGACGAGATTGACAGCAGTCCCGTCAACCTCGATGTAGTCCAGATACACATCGTTCGCGAGCGCCGCCAGCGCCCTCGCGGTCGCGGGCGGGATCATCCCCTCGCCGCGAATATACTCGCTGCTCAGTCGGTACGCAACCAGCACCACGCCGTCGGACGCCATCAGCGTTCCGTTCGTCACGCGAACGCCCGCGTAGGCGGGCGTCTGGAGATCGAGGGCGACATTCAGAAACTGTGCGAGCATTGAGTCTACCATTTTCGTTCCTTTCTGAGTAATAGAAAAACGCGGCGTGCGAGGGTTCGCAGCCGCGCCTGTCGGTTTATTCCTCTTCCTCAACCCGCCGCAACCAACCGTCCAAATCGTACGTCGGCGCGTCATATGCACCAACACGCACCAGATCGTTACGATAGTAAAACGCCGCGCGTTCAAGAGTGTTGTAGACCTCGACTACGCCGATGTCGTAATCCCCCGCGCTCCAGTCACCGTAGCGGTGCTCGGCAACGACAATACGACCGTCAAGCGTTCGATAGAATGAACGTTCGGTGGGTTTCCCATCAGACACGCACCGCAGCGTTCCGAGATGTTCACCGTCAAACTCCAACCAGACGAACTGTGAAACGTCTTTATTGCCGTGAACCGCTCTCCAACCGTCCCAAACTCGAATTTTCGTAGCCATAGCAGTGTTCCTTTCTATGTCGGTCAAGTCGATTACACTCATACTATACCACAACCCGCACCGTTTGTCAATACCCAACTCTCAAGACAAACAAAAAGCGCCGGACGTTCGCCCGGCGCTCTCCAACGTCAACCCGCACCGCTACCTCGCCAGCGCCCACACGCAACGCGCCAGCGCTTCAGAAAGCGTTGCCGCGTCTTCCTCATACTGCGCCAGCGTGCCCAGACCTTTATGCCAATACGCCACCTCGACGCGCCAACCGCCGCTGCGCTGCTCGATCTCGACGCACACGACGCGCGGGAGCGCGAACAGCGCGTCGAGCGGCTTGAGCGCGGCGGTGTGGATGTCAAGTGCGAGCGCGTCGATGGCGTCGCTTGCGCGGGCGACGGTGATGATGCGGTCGCACTCGCCCGCGTCGGTCAGTACGACGCAGATAGCGTGCGGGTGTCGTTCAAACTGGAGTTTCATAAATCCCATCCCTCGAACGTCCGCAGATTCGCCCGACGCGACGGGTGTAAGCCGATCTGCTCCAACACCCAACCAAACCTCCATCTGGCCTCGTCGAGTGTGGAGAAGAAACATACACACGCGCGCGCTTCCTCGCCTTTCAGACGGGTTTCGTGGATCACATAACGCCCGTCAGACGCTCGGTAAACATCGGTCTTTTTTACGAGTTTATCTGTCACTTCTTTGACCGAACCGACTTCCTCGCCGTCGAACTCGAAGAGTTCGACATTCTCGAATTCGTCGCCGCGCTTTACTCCTTCCCAAACCCGTACCCGCATTTTGAACCTCCTTTACAACGAAGGGGCGATCCGGCGAACCGGAACACCCCGAACTGCTACTCGTCCAGACCGACTGTGAGCGGCGGGATGAGACCCGCTTTCCTGAGTTCCCGCCAGAACATCGCCGCCGCTCCATTCACCCCTCCCATCGAGGGGAAGACGTGGACATAAGCATATGTCGCCTCGTTCTCCCAACACGACCACCGGATAACGTGCACCACTATTCGCCCATCCGGGGTGCGGTAGAACGTCGTTTGAGTTCCTCTACTGTTCTCCTCTTCCCAGCACGCGCCGAGGGTCTCACCCTCGAACTCTTCGTACTT
>Ga0308412_1000220_pt1 | contig 27877 bp, 31 predicted proteins | sample HotsprottomLayer_FD_202357 | JGI IMG/M metagenome (GOLD analysis project Ga0308412, IMG submission 202357) | Hot spring phototrophic mat microbial communities from Octopus Spring, Yellowstone National Park, Wyoming, United States -... | ecosystem: Environmental > Aquatic > Thermal springs > Hot...
CTATCCACAGCGTCAAACTTCCCCGTTTGACTAAGGCCTGGTTATACTGGGGCCAGTTACGCACCTTATAGTGGTCTTTGCTTGCTTTCTTCATCAGTTATCAAGAGTTATCAAGCTACCACGGGGTGCGTAGCTCTTTATTTATGCAACAACGCCCTTCGTATATATCAGCAAGTGCACCAACTCAAAATCTATTTGGACGCACCTACAGAGCAAAAGCGGCGTTTAGGCCGGAGGGACATTTCGAAGTGGCTGGCGAGTACAGAGGCCGCTACGACCACCAAAACCGGTTTGTAATCAGTGAATATGCCCCCCAGGGGATAAACCTAAGTCCCGGTGGCATTACAGATTTGGCTATTGCAAGGATAAATGTTCCCGCCGAAAGGAGTTTGTATATCCGTCGGGTGCGCTATCGTCTCTTAGATCCATTGCGAGTGAGGATCAGCACTTCTCAAACTACTTGGACAGCAAGCAATGCGGATATGGATGCAGACGTAAATTTTGCGATATTTGCGGGTTCAGGAACCACCGATCTAAGTATACGTGTTACCAATGTAGGGTCGATTAACCAAACTTTGTTTTATGCTCAAGGGGTGTGGGTAGAGTTTGAAATACGTTAGAGGTCACTATGAACGTACTTCTGTCTAAACTGTTGCCGCTTGCTAGCGTTGGTATCGGTCTATCCAGCTATAAAAATCTGCTTTACATCACAGGGTTGCGGGACGACATAAATGTAGAGGCGCTACAAGCCGAGCTCGAGGCCTCTTGGCTCGATCTGGCAAAACAGGAAGCCGCCAACCGCGTCAAAGTTGCGCTAATTGCCGCCCAGGAATCCCGTCGCCCAACAAATTTCTCTGATCTGGCTGTCAAACTACAGCTTGGCAGAGCCACCCCTGCCGAGCGTGAGCGGTTGAATGCCTACTACGACGCGCTGGATGAGCTGGAGCGAGAGGCAAAGGCGCTGCTCCAGAGGCTGGAAAAGGCCAAAAGCGTTGAAGCGATAAATAAAATCCCCTGGCCGGAGTGGGTAAAGTGGGAGGTGTTGCCGAGCGGGTTTAGGCTCGAGGCGCCACTCACAGTTGAGAAGCACAATCAATCTGAAACCTCTAATAATAGACTTAGTTAGTTCATGCCTGTCTCATTCTTTGCTAATCTGTTGGAAGCCAAATTTGGTGACATTTAGCGTGTTTCTCATTTTTCAAGTGGTGACATTTAGCGTGGCGTAAAATGGGCAAATAGCGTGGCGCGTGACACTGGGTATTAAAAAGCCAGCCCCTGGCCTTACCAGGCCAGGGGCTGGCTGGGATGGGAAGAGGAGTAAGCCGGGTTCTGTTTCCGCAGCCATCTCTCTGGGATGAGCGTCACCGCTCAACTCAAGCGTCCCTGCCGCAGGTAATAACGAACCGGGTCAGTTCTCCCTAGCGTGTCGCCTCGCCACAGCGAGACGTGGGACTTGCAGCGGATGGGGTTTGCCTAGCTGCCCCTGTTACCAGGGGCACTGGTGCGCTCTTACCGCACCGTTTCACCTTGACCCCTGCCCGAGCACCTCAGGGTCGGGGTGAGGGGCCGTCTGCTTTCTGTTGCACTATTCCGTCGGGTTACCCCGCCCAGCCGTTAGCTGGCATCCTGCCCTGTGCTGCCCGGACTTTCCTCTGGCGGTTTTCCACCAGCGGCTGCGCCCTCTTCCCAGACGACTATTGTAGCAGACCGTCAGGCGAGAATGGCCTCTTTATTGCTGCGTCAACATTTTCTCAACCACCCGCTTCACCCGATCCCCCGGTGCAACCGGCCCTAACGCCTTGGTCACCTGGCCAATGGCGGCCATGGGTGACTTGAGCGAGCTGAAGTCGATATGGGCCTTTATCCAGGCTTCTATTTCTTCCTCGCTCATCTCCTGGGGTAGGTATTTATCCAGGAAGGCCGCTTCAAAGGCGTTCTGGTTTTCTTGCGCCGTAACCCGGAGGGCTTTGAGAATCTTCACTGCATCAACATCGGGCAGGGGACGGCCGTCACCCTTGCGGTCCAGCTCAGCCTTAACCACACGGGCATAGTCGCGGGTGAGGGTATCGCCGCGCTTTATAGCTTCGACGATCTCTTTCTTGATGGCCTCATAAATGGATGCGTCCATGGGTTTAGCTTAGCCTGCTGCGCCTAGCCAGACCGTTGTGAAGATGCCAATAAGCTGTGGTAAGAGGTCTGTTCTTCGAAGTAGCAACGTGCAAAAGGTATGATGGGCTGCAGTATGCGTGCGCTGTTATCGGTGTCGAACAAGTCGGGCCTGGTGGAGTTTGCCCAGGGTTTGGTGGAGCTGGGTTTTGAGCTGATCTCTACCGGCGGTACCCACCAGACTCTGCAGGCAGCGGGCCTGAACGTAACCCACGTCTCAGAAGTAACGGGTTTTCCCGAGATCTTAGATGGGCGGGTCAAGACCCTGCACCCCCGGATTCACGCTGGGTTGCTGGCCAGCAAAAGCCCCCAGCACGAGGCAGAGTTGCAAGCCCATCACCTGATTCGCATTGACCTGCTGTGCGTCAACCTGTACCCCTTCCGCGAGACCCTCGCGCGCAGTGCCTCCTTTGAGGAGTGCCTGGAGAACATCGACATTGGGGGGCCGGCCATGCTGCGGGCTGCTGCTAAGAACCATGCAGCTGTGCTGCCGGTTTGCGATCCCGCTGATTACGAGCAGGTGCTACAGGCCTTGCGAACCGGAATCAGCAGCGAGTTTCGCCGCAGGCTGGCCCATAAAGCCTTCGTCCACACCGCTGCTTATGATGCGGCCATCGCCAACTTTCTGGCTTATGAGAGATTTCCTCAGACCAAGCTCTTGACCCTGAAGCGACTTCCGGGGGTGGCGCTGCGTTACGGTGAGAACCCCCACCAGGAAGCAGCCTTGTACGCCTGTGAGGGTCAGCAGGGTCCAGTGCTTCACGCCCAAGTGCTGGCCGGCAAGCCCATGGGCTTCAACAACTACGCCGACGCCGAGGCGGCCTGGAGCCTGGTCAGGGAATTTGAGCTGCCAGCTTGCGCGGCCATCAAGCACGCCAACCCCTGCGGGGTGGCCATCGCCGACGATCCCAAGACGGCCTGGGAGCGCGCCCGCGATGCCGATACGCTCTCGGTGTTCGGGGGGGTGGTGGCCTTCAACCGCCCGGTTGATCTGAAGACTGCGATGGCTACCCGTGGCACCTTCCTCGAGGTGCTCATCGCCCCCGAGGTGAGTCCGGAAGCCCTCGACTGGTTTCGTAGCAAGAAGCCCGATTTACGAGTGCTGGTGGCAGCTCCAGAAGACGCTGATGGGAGGGAGTTTCGCTTCATGGCAGGTGGATTTCTCGCACAGGATCGAGACTTTCGCCGCTGGGAGGAGCTCAGCCTACGCTACGTAACCGAGCGCATTCCCACACCTCAGGAACTGCTCGACCTGAAGTTTGCCTGGTATGTGGGCAAGCATGCCCGCTCGAACAGCGTGGTGCTGGCTAAAGATGGCGTGACGGTAGGGCTGGGTACAGGTGCGGTAAGCCGCATCTGGGCTGCCGAGCGCGCTATCCAGAACGCGGGTGAACGGGCCCGCGGGGCCGTGCTTGCCTCCGAGGCTTTTTTCCCCTTTGACGATGTGGTACGGGCGGCGGCGACAGCGGGTGTTACGGCCATCGTGCAGCCAGGTGGGGCCAAACGGGATGAAGAGGTAGTAGCTGCTTGCAACGAGCTTGGCATTGCGATGGTTTTTACCGGTTCGCGCCACTTCAAACACTGATGTTCAGAGAGGGGCGCCCCACAACGCCGGATTTGACTAACCCCTTGCGGCGCAGTCAGAGCGGGCTTCGGGCGGCTGCAGAAAACCAGGCCCGCCCCACAAGCGCCAGGGCGGCCCCTATCCAGGTTGGAGCCTTAGGGGCTCCCGTAGTAACATCCGGCCCAACAGCAGGACAGCTACCGGATTAACTTAGAAGCAAAAGCATTGCCGCAGAAATGAAACGTGTGGCTCCCATACAAAAGGGCTCAAAGCCATTGAGGAGACCAACTTTGGTGGCCAGATAGGTGCTGCTCCAAACCAGATAAACCACCAGGAGGTGCAGCAGGCCAGCGCGAGAGAGAGGCGCGAAGGGGGCTAGAAAAGAGACTCCTGGCTCACCGTTCTGATCTCCACGCCCTGCTTTGGGCCTAGCTCGTCTAGGGTTTTCTTGACCAACTGGATGTCCTGCCAGGTCAGGTGTTTGGGGCTGCCGGTTTCACGGGAGGGATTGCGCAGCAAGTAAGCGGGATGAAACATGGGAAAAATCTTGATGCCCTGCCACTCGAAAAACTTACCCCGGGCTTTGGTAATGGGAACCTTTTCGCCAGCAAAATACTCGAGTGCGGTCGCCCCTAGGGGGATGATGATCTGGGGTTTGACGAGCTGGATTTGCTTTACTAGCCACAGCGATGTACAGGTTTTGGCCTCGAGCGGCACGGGGGCACGGTTACTTGGCGGACGGCACTTGACGATGTTGGAGATGTACACGCTGGGCCGTGGAATTCCGGCGGCCTCGAGGATTCTATCCAGTAGTTGGCCGCTGCGCCCCACAAAAGGCCGTCCCTGCAAATCTTCATCCTCGCCTGGCCCCTCGCCCACAATCATCAGCTTGGCATCGGGGTTACCCTCGCCGAAAACCACATGGGTGCGGGTTTTGGCCAGACCACAGGCCACGCAGGCTTTGGCTTGAGCAGCGAGAAGTTCGAGGTTCATGGCTAGGCGTGGAATACAGGGCGAATGGGAACCGGGGAACGGTTTCCTCTAGCGTTCCCAAAAGGGCTTTATTGTAAGGGTTTACGTGCCTTGCGGGCTTCCCGGCGTATTTTAGGATCGAGGCCAATCATCAGGAAGAAGTTCTCGAGGGCGTTTTCCTGGCCTTTGATCTCAGGGTGCGCATCCTCGGCGGTGCCGGTCACAAAGGGTAGCTGCTGGTATAGCTTCAGGGCCTGACTCACCACCGCATCGGGGCCTTCGGCTTCGGCCACTTCGGCCAGCTTAGCATAGATCTCACGCCGGGCCTCGGCGTGCAGGCGAAAGATGTCGGGGTTCGGTGTCTCCGGGGCCCGAAGAACATCCTGCTTGGCAATACGGCGGTAGTGCTTGAGACCACGCACAATCTCTTCGGTGGAGAGGGTCACCTTGTACTCCATCCTAGCTCCTTTCAACGCAGAACCCACTTGGGGGTAACCGTCGATTTTTACTATGTGATTATAGGATTCAGGAAAATGAGGTGTCAACGCATTTGGAGATCCGCTTTTAATACCCCTTTACACCCACTTCAGAACACCGAGGTCGGGCAAGGGTGTCCGGCTTTGACACGCGATATACTGCCCAGTATGGAAAGCCTGGGGCACTACTTGCTACGGGAGCGCATCGCGTTACCGGGGGTAGGTGCAGTGGAAGCCTTTGAAGGCCAGGACGTGCGCACCGGCATCGATGTTTTGGTATTTAGACCTATCTCGGAACCACCGCCCACACTGTCTATACCCCATAGCCTTTCCTGGATCGACCAGGAGGAGGACGCCTGGATTGCCGAGATTCCGGTAGGGGCTGTCCAGGCCGCCTGGCTGGCCGGACGGGTTGATGTGGCCCGACTGACCCAGTGGTGTAAACAGCTGCTGCTGGTGCTCAATCGGGCACAGGAAAGCAAACTTCCCATTGGATACATAATTCCTGAGCTAGTTTGGGCCAGGGGCAGCCGGGTCTGGTTGGGGGGGGTGGGGGTGCCCAGCCCTGAGCAAACTTGGGATTTTGCCGGCCTGCTGAAGACAATAAAGGTACTGGCTGGGGAGGCTTACCCTGCTCTGCCCTGGTGTAAGGCCCTGGAGGACTATGTATCGGGCCAGCTCGAGTACGCTGAACTGATGGCGCAGCTCGATGCGCCGGTTCCCGGGCAGGCTTCCCCACCCAGGCCGTCCCCTGACCTTGGGCTAGCCGGCGCGGGTGGCTATCAGGAAGCCCCCGCAGATCGGCCGGGCTCGGAAGCCCCGCTACCTCAGGCAGAGCCTGGGGAGGCAAGACCGGAAGCACCGCCAGACAAAAAGCCAACCATCAGCAAAAGCCTTAGGGTGCAGATCAATGAGCCGCCCACGCCGGCTCCCACAGCCACGCCCCCACGCCGTATCCGCATTGAAGAGCGGCTCGAGCCCCCCTTTGAGGTGCTGGAGCCCCCGCCGAGTCGCCGCGCAACCACGCTGTGGTTATGGCTGATTCCCCTGGTGTTGCTGGCGGGGGGGGTGGGGTTATGGCTGCGCGCGAGAACGTCTGCCTCGAGCCAAGTTGTGGTCTATCCGGTTGAATTCCGCCTGCAACCACCGGGCCCAAGTGCAAGTCTGGTCATTCTGGAGGTTCCCGAAGGCTCCAAGTTGCCGCTCAACGCCGAGGTGGCCCTGCTGCCTGGCCGGGTTGAATTCGACAAGCCCGGCATCTATCGCATTCGCGTTCGTGTGCAGGGCAGGGCGCCGGTGGAATCGCTAATCGAGGTGCCTAACCCTGGTGGGGTCACCATTAATTTGAAGTAGCGGGAGACGCTACGCAGCGAAAAGCTCCGAGAGTCGCCATGCCCCGATGGCACTGGGATGCCCCAAGGCCAAGGGCTTAGGAGGCGCGCAAGGTTTGGCGCTTGTAACTCGGGGCGATATGCTTCTCGTATGAGTGTGGTTATCCTCGACTACGGCTCACAGTACACCCGCCTGATTGCCCGTCGCATTCGGGAGCTACGGGCATATTCGGTTATTCTGCCGGGAACCGCCAGTTTAGAGCGTATCAAAGCGGAAAATCCGCAAGCCCTGATTCTCTCGGGAGGGCCCGCTTCGGTGTTTGACCCCAGCAGTCCGCGGCCTGCGCCGGGGGTGCTCGAGCAGGGCTGGCCGGTGCTGGGCATCTGCTATGGAATGCAGTACCTGGCCCAGCACTATGGGGGCAGGGTGGAGCGGGCGGGGCGGCGCGAATATGGCAAGGCCAACCTGGTGTTTCATACCGGCCCCCTTTTTGCCGGCCTCGAGGGCGAGCTGCAGATGTGGATGTCCCACTCCGATGCCGTTACCGAGCTGCCTCCCGGCTGGAAGGTAATTGCCCGTACGGAAGAAAATCCGGTGGCCGCGATAGCCGCTCCCAACGGCCTTACCTTTGGGGTGCAGTTTCACCCCGAGGTGGTGCACAGCCCCAAAGGGATGCAGGTGCTGGAGAATTTCCTCGAGCTGGCCGGAGTGGACCGCGATTGGACGGCCCAGCACACCCTGGAAAACCTGATTGCCGATATTCGCGCCAAAGTGGGCGAAGATAAGGTAATGCTGGCGGTCTCGGGCGGGGTAGACTCTTCTACCCTGGCTCTTTTGCTCGCCAAGGCCATTGACGACCGTCTCACGGCGGTTTTTGTAGACCATGGCTTGCTGCGGCTGGGTGAACGGGCCGAGGTCGAACAGGCCCTACGCCCCCTGGGAAAGGCCCTGCGGGTGGTGGACGCCGCAGAGCAGTTTATCTCCGCTCTGCAAGGGGTGTCTGACCCAGAGCAGAAGCGCAAGATCGTGGGCCGGGAATTCATCCGGGTTTTTGAACGGGAGGCCCGACATCTGTCGGCCCAGGGCTACAAATGGCTGGCCCAGGGCACCTTATACCCCGATGTCATCGAGTCGGCTGGCAGCGGCGAGGGCAGCGCCAATATCAAGAGTCACCACAACGTGGGGGGCCTGCCCGAAGATTTGGGGTTTGCGCTGCTCGAGCCCTTCCGCTACCTGTTCAAAGATGAGGTACGCGAACTGGCCCTGCTGCTGGGCTTACCCGAGCCCATCCGAATGCGGCATCCCTTTCCGGGGCCGGGGCTGGCCATCCGTATCCTGGGAGAAGTCACGCTAGAGAAGCTGGATATTTTGCGCCGGGCCGACGATATCTTTATCTCCAGCCTGCGCGACTGGGACCTCTACGACCAGGTTTCGCAGGCGGCGGCCATCCTGACCCCGGTGCAAAGCGTGGGTGTGGTGGGCGATGAGCGAAGCTACGGCTATGTGCTGGGTTTGCGGGCGGTGTCCACGGTGGATTTTATGACCGCCGACTGGGCCCGACTGCCACTGGACTTTTTGGACGAGGTGGCGCGCAAAATTACCCGCCAGGTGCCGGAGATTGGGCGGGTAGTCTACGACATTACCAGCAAGCCCCCGGCTACCATCGAGTGGGAATAGAACTCTATGCCATGCCATGATGACCAGATCAAACCTTGGTGGTCAATCGAGCAAGGCTCTCTTTTGAGGGCGCAGTACCCCGCAAGGGGATATAGCGGATACCGCTAACAACGCAGAATGCTGATACTCAGCGGCGGATGGAACCCTTGTCCAACTCCACGAGCCAGCTCACTGCAGCCGACTGCAGGATATGTGGGTTGCTAGCGGTTTGTTTTTCCAACTCTTGCAAGTAGGCCTCGAGGCGCTCGTCGGCAGCCATGGCCTTGACGGAGTTTGCCAGGCGCGTCCAAGCCATGGTCAGCTGGTCGGCTTCGTCTAAGGGAAGGCTGATGTGGGAAAGTTGCTAGATTTGTTCGGTGGGCCAACCCCACATCACCATTACCTGGCCCTTGGAGATGCCACAGTTCTGGTGTACCTGGCTCAACAAGTGTTGCCAGGCCAAGTACTCGAGGTTGAAGAGTCCCGCAATCGTGCGCCGGTACCACACCCGCAAAACCTGCCCCCGCATGGCGAGCTCGCCCTCGCGACATACCGAACGGGTAGCCGGGTGACTGAACAGCCTGTGGTAGAAGCCATTGACAATCGGGTCTACCCAGCGCTGTGGTTGCGGTAGGTAGGTTTTCAGGGTGCGCTCGTCCTGGACGCCAAAGCGTGTAACCAGAGGCAAACCTTCCCAGATTGTCTGCGCCACTTGAACGTACCCCTACAGCGATGGGTATGCAACCAGGGTAGCCCAGCTCTACCGGGCAATTTGCCCCCTCAACAAGCGGGGCTTTTATGGATCAGATCAGGACAATTGGCCCTATTGTCCGGAAGTATGTTGAACGAAAAGCAGTTGTAGGGGTGAGCTATGAGGGGACTTCGCGGCAAGGTAGCGATTGTAACAGGTGCAGCAAGGGGAATCGGGGCAGCAGCAGCCCAGCGCTTGGCCGAGGAAGGAGCCAGGGTTCTACTGACAGATGTGTTGTCCTCGGAGGGAGAGGCCATGGCCAAGTCCATTCACGATCGCGGAGGGGAGTCGGCATATGCCCACCTGGATGTGAGTGATGAAGCCAACTGGGAGCAGGTGGTCAAAAACGCGGTCGAGCGTTTTGGGGCTATTCATATTCTGGTCAACAACGCGGGCATTGGAACATTGCCCGATGTTGAGGAAGAGACCCTTCATGGGTTCAATCAGACCATCGCCATCAACCAGACCGCGGTGTGGCTTGGCATGAAATACACCATACCGCAGATGCGAGTCTCAGGTGGAGGCAGTATCATCAACATATCTTCGATTTTTGGCACGGTGGGCGGGTTTGGCAGGTCGGTGGCCTACCACGCGTCCAAAGGTGCGGTACGACTGATGACCAAAAACGCAGCCGTGCGCTACGCCAAAGAGAATATCCGAGTTAACTCGGTGCACCCGGGTTTTATTGACACCCCCATGATTTCGCAAGTCAAAGACGCCAGCGACCCAGCCATGCAGCAAATGATGAGCGCCATCCTGGGCATGACCCCGATGGGCCGTCTGGGCAAGCCCGAAGAAGTTGCTGCTATCATCGCCTTTTTGGCCTCGGACGACGCGGCTTATTGCACCGGGGCAGAGTTTTATGTAGATGGGGGTTGGACGGCGATGTAGCGTTTCCCCTAGAACATCCACTAAGCGTCTCCATAGTTGAAATACAAGATGGTGTTCCGAAAGATCGCTGGGGGAATTGCGCCAGGCACGCATAGACCTACTGCACTGGTTTTGCCATCTACCCTGGCGCAACTTAGGCCGAACGGGCTTTTGGGGCTGCCTTGCGACGCTGCTCGAGGGTTTTGTACCAGACCACCAGGGCCGAGACCACGTAGATGGAGGAGTATGTACCCACAATGAAACCTACGAAGATAGCCAGTGAAAAGTCCCGCAACACCGGCCCACCCAGGAAGAGCAAGGCCAGGATGGGCAGCATGGTCGAGAGCGAGGTCATGAGGGTGCGGGAGAGGGTCTGATTGATGGAAGCGTTCACGATCTCGTAGTAACTGTGGCCGCGCATTAGCCTTAGGTTCTCCCGGATACGGTCCGATATGATCACCGAGTCGTTGATAGAGAAGCCCACGATGGTAAGCAGAACCGCCACGGTCGGAATCGAGAACTCCAGCCCCAGCAAGCTGTACATCCCGGCCACGATGGCCACGTCGTGGCCCACCGCAATCACGCTGGCCACCCCGAACACCCAGTCGAAGCGGAAAGCCACGTAGATCAGGATCAGCGCCAGCCCCACCAGCACCGCAAAAACAGTATTCCTGCGCAGCTCCGCCCCAATGGCCGGGCCCACCGTCTCGGATTGAAGGACGGTGGCTTTTAGACCTTCCTGGAACTTTTTCTCCAGTTCGATGCGCTTCTCTTCGCTCACCTGGCGCACCCGCACCGAGAATTCATTGTCGCTCACACTGGAAAGCGAAGTGATCACCGATTCGGCCCCACGCAGTTCGGCTATGCCAGTGTTGTCGAGGAAGCTGCGTATCTGTTCGGCTCGAGTGTCGTTGGGAACCCGGATGGTAAAGGCCGTGCCGCCGGTGAAGTCGATGCCGAAGTTGAAGCCCTTAACAAACACGATGGTTGCGGCGATCAGGGCCAGCATGAGGGAGGCCGCCGTAACGTAGCGGGAGACGCCCAGAAAGTCGATTTTGGTACCCCATAGCCAGTAGGGGGGCCTGACCTCGCGGCGGTCGCCGATCAGCTCCAAGAGCCAGCGGCTGAAGACCAGGTTAGAGAAGACCGAGGTTACCACCCCCAGCGCCAGCATCACCGCAAAGCCCCGCACTGGCCCGGTGCTGTACTGATAGAGGGCGGCAGCGGCCAGCAGGTGGCACATGTTGACGTCGAGAATGGTGATGATGGAGTGGGAGAAGCCGCCTGGGATAGCTTGGCGGAACTTCTTACCCATCTTCAGCTCTTCTTTAATGCGCTCAAAAGACAGCACGTTGCCGTCCACCGCCGCACCCAGGGTAAGAATCAGGCCGGCGATACCCGGCAGGGTTAGGGTGGCCCCCAGCAGAGAGATGGAGGCCATTAGCAGGATGGCGGTGTAAACCAGACCCAAAGCGGCCACCAGCCCCATCCAAAAACCGTAGTAGGCGAAGATCAGAACGAACAATAGTACGGTGCCGATAATTCCGGCCTGGATCCCAGCGTTGATGGCATCCTGGCCCAAGGTGGGGCCAATGGCGCGGGTTTCGGCCACCTCTAGCTTCACCGGCAGGGAGCCCGAGCGCAGCACCAGGGCTATATCGGAGGCTTCCTGCACGCTCGAAAGCCCTTCTATCACAGCCCGCCCGCCGGCGATGGCCTGGCGGATGTTGGGGGCGGTGTAGACCTTGTCGTCGAGCACCACGGCCAGCTGTCGGCCTACGTTGGCCCGGGTGGCCTCCTCGAACTTTTTAGCCCCCTCAGGGGTAAACTCCATGTCCACCTGGGGTCGGCCAAACTGATCGAAGGAGGCATTGGCGGTGCGGAGGTCGGTACCGCTGAGCAGGGGTGGCCCCAGATCCTCGAGCTTGTATAAATTTTTCTCGAGCTCGGCCCGGCGCGCGGCCAGGGCGGCCCCGCTGAGGCCAGAGTTGCGCAACTGCTCGTTGATCTGGGCCACGGTGGTACCGCTAGCACCTTGCTTGACGATGCGAAACTCGAGCTTGGCGGTCTGGCCGATCAGGGCCAAGGCGCGCTCCTGCTGGTCCTGCTTCAAGCCCGGGAGCTCCACGATAATTCGGTCGTTGCCCTGCACCTGTACCAATGGTTCGGCCACCCCAATTGCGTTGACCCGGTTTTCGATGACGGTGCGGGCGACCTCCAGCTCTGTTCTGGCTACCGAGGGGTCAGGGTTGGGATTCACCACCTTAAGCGTGATGCGCAAGCCCCCCTGTAGGTCGAGACCCAGCCGGATCAGGCCATCGGCGGGCAGCAAGGCGTTTTGCGGGTTGCGGGCCTCCCAAGGGCGGAAAAGACCCACCAGGGCCGCTAGGAGCAGCCCGATTAGAAAAATAGCTTTCCACGAACGATTGGTCATACTGGCTTCCTGTTACAGTGCGTTCTTGCGAGGGTGTGAGGTGTTTTGAGCGTAGCCAGGCTGCTCCCATCTGGGGGGCCCGGCGCTATGAACCTTGCCCTAAGCAAAGGTGCGGGCTGAGCGTCAAAGCTGGCTAAGGGCCATCGGTTTGTAGACGGGCATAGGCCAGATAAAGCCGTCGCTGCGGAGGCGGGACAGGGTGCGCGGGGGCTGGCCGGCAGGCTGCAATGAAGGGGTTGCGCGTGGCCAGGCTCAGGGCCACCACGAACAGACCCTGTAGATTGGGCTTGCTTTTGGCCTCGAGCAGGGGTTGGGGTAGCGGAGCCACCATCCAGCCCACTTGCTGCGTGGGCTGTGCATGTTCCGAAGGGGATTGTTTGTGGCCCGATCCGCTATCGGCCTCGGCCTGGCCGGGTACCCAGAAGGGCCCCGGCCCCAGGCCTAGCAAGGCCAGGGTTAGAAGGGTGAAGCAGCGCTGCCGGCGAGTCATAGCCTGTGGCCAGATTACTTTATACCTCAGTCCAAGTTTTATCCAGCTCGAGGCGCTGACAAAGGTTCATGCTGACCGAGGGCTGGGCAGGCGCCTGGCCTAATCAATCGGTGGCCACTTCAACCTGCTGGCTGGCCTCGAGCACGTCCCCTTCCTGGAAATCGCCAAAACCATTTAGTAGGATGCCGCACTCGAGGCCCTGGGTTACCTCGCGCACGTCGTCCTTGAGGCGCTTGAGCCCTTCGATTTTGCCTTTCCAGATCTCCTTGTCCTTGCGCAAGACCCGAATATCGGCGTTGCGGGTGATCTTACCCGAGGTGACCAGGCAGCCGGCGATAACCCCCCGGCTTAGCTTGAAGATGGCCCGCACCTCAGCGGTGCCCAGGACTTCTTCCTTGATGACGGGCTCGCGCTGCCCCCTCACCATCTTGCGAATCTCGTCGATCAGCTCGTAGATGATGCGGAAGTTCTGCAGGGGCACGCCCTTCTGCTCAGCGGACTTCCTGACCGAACCGCTGGGGTTGACATTAAAGGAGAGAATGGCCCCGTCGGCGGTGGAGGCCAGCAGCACATCCGACTCGGTGGGGGCCCCCACCGCAGCCAGCAACACGTTGATCTTGACCTCCTGGGTGGCTTCTTTGGCCAGGATATTCTGAATGGCCTCCAAGGAACCCTGGGTGTCGGCGCGCAGGATCAGGTTGATTTCCTTTTGCTCGTCCAGCTGTGCTTTGCGCATCAGATCGGCTAGGTTGCGGGCCCGGTGCAGATCGGCCTTGGCCTCGCTGGCCTTGCGCTCTTCGATGCGCTCCTCGGTGATTTCCTTAGCCGCCACCTGATCGGGAACCCAGGTAAATGTATCGCCCGCCGAGGGCAGTTCGGAGAAGCCCAGAACCTGTACCGCGCTGCCGGGGCCGGCCTCGCTGCGGCGGGTACCCTCGGCGTCGGACATGGCCTTGATCTTGCCCCAGTGCTCACCTGCGACCACGAAGTCGCCAATTTTGAGGGTGCCTTGTTGTACCAGCAGGCTTACTAGGACGCCGGCCTGCTTGTCTACGCGAGCCTCCAGAATCACGCCCTGGGCTTCGGCTTTGGGATCGGCCCGCAGGTCTTCAAGCTCGGCCAGAAGCAGGATGGTCTCGAGCAGGTCTGAGACGCCCTGGCCGGTCTTGGCCGAGATGGGCAGCACTTCGACATCGCCCCCATAGGCCACCGGCACCAATCCGAGCTGCATCAAGTCCTGATAGACCTTGTTAATGTCGGCGCCGGGCAGGTCCATCTTGTTGGCCGCAAAGATGATCTTGGCCCCGGAGGCCTTGGCGTGGGCGATGGCCTCCTTGGTCTGGGGCATCACCCCTTCGGTGGCCGCAATCACGATCACGGCGATGTCGGCAACCTTGGCCCCCCGCTGGCGAATGGTGGTGAAGGCCTCGTGGCCAGGGGTATCGATAAACACCACCGTGCCGCCTTTGGTCTTGACTTCAAAGGCCCCCACGTGCTGGGTAATTCCACCGGCTTCCTTCTCGGCAAGGCGGCTTTTGCGAAGGTAGTCCAGCAGGCTGGTTTTGCCGTGGTCTACGTGGCCCATGATGACCACCACCGGGGGGCGGTGGGGGATGGACTTGCGCGCCTCCTCGGCTTTTCGTGCTGCTTCGGCCACCCTTTGCTCGCCGATCAGCTCCTTGACAGCGAGCGCTGTGTCCTCCTCGAGGGTGCTGGCATGGGACTTGTAGGCGACGCCCATATCGTTGAGGATGCTGAGCAGTTCGTCATTGGTCATGCCGAGTTCTTTTGCGAGCTGATAGATTCTAATTTTTGCCATGCTGTCCTCCAGTGCTAGGCGGCTAAAGTCATCGGTCGTGCGTGGACGGCGGTTCGGTCCGTGAAGCCTGACTGAAGTTTCCCAGAACCATACTCAAGGCTGCGGAGAGTTCGGCAGCTTTAGCCCCGGCGAAGCGGCGCAGTTTTTTCTCGACCCAGCACCCAGGGCGATCGGGGCAGACATAGGCCCCGCGCCCGGGCTTGCGCCCGGTGGGGTCGAGCACGGGGCCCCCCTCGCTCATCACAATCCGCAACAACTCGCGTTTGGGCCTGCGCTCCCGGCAGGCAATGCATTGGCGGATGGGAATGTGCTTGGCCTTGGGCATTTAGCCTCCCCCGAGCCGCTCGCTCGCGCGACCCCGCCCCAACTACTCATCGTCCTTGAATAGGCTCTCGAAGCGGCTCTTGGCATCCTGCGAGACCTTGAGCAACTCGTCTTTCTCCGCTGCTTTCAGAATGGCCGTGTCAAGGTCGGTGATCTCCTCCGCTTCTTCAAAGTCAATCTCGTAGCCGGTGAGCTTGGAGGCCAGGCGTACATTTTGACCCGCCTTGCCGATGGCCAGGGAGTGCTGATCCTTGGCCACGGTGACCTTGGCGCGGTTGGGGCTGTTCTCGCTGGTTTCGATCTTGATTTCGCCCACGGTGGCTGGGGAGAGGGCGCTGCGGATATACTCTTTGGGGTTGGAACTCCACTGAATAATGTCGATCCGTTCGCGGCCCAGCTCAGCGGAGACAGCCTGAATACGCTGACCCTTGTGCCCGATGCAGGCCCCAATGGGGTCTACGTTGGGGTTGTGGCTCATCACAGCTACCTTGGAGCGGCTGCCAGGTTCGCGGGCCACAGCCTTTACCTCCACAATGCCTTCGGCGATCTCAGGCACTTCCTGGCGCAGCAGGTAACGCAAAAGCTCCTCGTGCGCGCGGGATACTACTAGGCTGGGGCCTTTGGTTGAACGCTGCACCTGCTTCAAGTAGACCTTGATGCGCTGGCCAGGGTGATAGCGTTCGGTGGGAATCTGTTCTTTGGGTGGCATGAGGGCTTCGCCGCGACCGAGCTCTACGTAGACGTTGCCCCGATTGTCCACCCGGGCCACGCTACCCGTGACGACCTCGCCTTCTTTATCCTTGTACTCGTTGTGCACCCGAGTGCGCTCAGCCTCCTTGAGGCGTTGGGTGAGCACCTGTTTGGCGATTTGTACGGCGATGCGGCTGAACTCCTCGGGATCGACAGGGAACTCCATCTCCTCACCCACGGCGACCTCGGGGTCGTACTTCTGGGCCGACGTGAGGTCGATTTCCTTATCGGGGTCCTCCACTTTTTCGACCACCCGCCGTATTTCCAGCAACTCGAGGTGGCCTCCCTGGGGATCCAAGTGCACCTCAATGATGGGGCCCTTGCCTTCTTCCTCGGCTTCTTTTCTGCTGAAGCCTTTCTGCCTCAGGTAGGCCAGCCGCAAGGCCTCTTCGAAGTTAGAGATTAGCTCTTCCGCTGTAACCCCACGCTCGTGGGCCACCTGGGCAAGGGCGTCTACAAAATCTTTGTTCACAGATCTTCCTCCTTTGTTTTGACCGGCCAACCGGCCTCACCTGGGTCGGTCGGGCCACTCTGCGAGGTTGGCTTTGAAGGTGCCGAGCCGAAGGGTGCGGGTTTCTTGCTCGAGCAAAAACTCCACCATGTCGCCCTTGACCCGCCCCACCCTTCCGGTAAAGTTGCCCTGGGGGCTGCGAACCTTCACCTTCAGACCGGCGAAGCGCTCGAAATGGCGGGCGGTGAAAAGTGGGCGGTCGGCCCCTGGTGACTCGAGCTGGAGCAGGTAGCGCGCAGGCAGCAGGGCCTCGAGGGTGTCCAGGTGCGCACCGAGCGCACGACTGGCCCGCTCGAGGTCAGCCACCGAGACGGGCGCCTCATCCTTGCGCTCGATACGCACAAGTAGGATGGGGTTTTTACCGCTCCTTAGGTTGACTTCGAGCACCTCGTAGCCCAGGGGCGCCAGTACGCTCTCGGCCACCTGGTTCCACTGGTGAGCGCTCTTGGCACTGGTTTTAGGCCCTGCCTGCCAGGAGATCTCCGGCTCCATCTCTTCACCTCCTCCCTAAGAAAGAAGGGTGGGTTCGCACCCACCCCCTGGAATCTCGGGAGAATTAAGCATTATTAGCGTAGCACCGCTTGGTAAGAAAGTAATGTGAGGCGGGCTGCCTTGAAGGCCAAAGGGAAACCCCCCATAGGGGGGTCGAGTGGTGCCGGGAACAGGACTTGAACCTGCACACCCTTACGGGCGCATGACCCTGAATCATGTGCGTCTACCAATTCCGCCATCCCGGCTCAGGGCAAAAAAAATAGTAGCCAGTTAATCCCGCTTCGTCAAGGGGCTGCAATCGGTCAAAAGGTTTGAGACTTTTGGGGAACCGACCCCCCTGTAGTTTAGCCGGGAACTCCAGGGGCTATATGGGGTCTTCGGTAGTCATCCAGCTCGGCCTGGATCTCATATGAAATCCCGCTGGATTGTTCCGTGTACGCAGGGCCTGAGCGATAGCGGGTGTTCCCTGAGCCTGTCGAAGGGAACACCCTGGGATGGATGCCCGTATGGCTATTGGGGTGTTGGCTTCGACAAGCTCAGCCAACCTTACAGGAGATCTCGCTGGGTTGTCCCTTCGATGCTACGCCTATGTGATAGGAAGAACTCAAGTGAGCGTATTTGAAGGATTTCATATCACCTGTTGCCGAGGGCAGAGGCCGGGTTTGGGACTGATCCCGAAAGGTTTTTTGCGTCCGCTGCAAACTGGGATCGGTCAAGGCCCCTCAGAATTTCCCGCCAGGAACTTCAAGGCCGCTTACGCACAGGTTGTCGCTGAGCTGCGCTAAAGATTACACTCTCTTCTGTGGAGCCTACGCTTTTTCGCAGCCGACGCGAGCGGAAACTGGGTGAGCATATTGCGGTGCGCCTCGAGGGCGTCACCAAACGCTTTGGTGATCAGGTGGCGGTTGATAACGTGAGCCTCGAGGTGCGAGACGGTGAGTTTTTTAGCCTGCTGGGGCCCTCGGGCTGTGGCAAAACCACCTTGTTGCGCATGATTGCGGGTTTCGACACCCCTGATGAAGGCCGCATACTCATCGGGGGAAAGGATATGACCCATGTGCCGCCCTACCTGCGCCCGGTCAACACGGTTTTTCAAAACTATGCGCTTTTTCCCCATATGACTGTGGAGCAAAACATCGCCTTTGGCTTGCGCATGAAAAAAATGCCCCGCGATGAAATTACCAGGCGGGTGCGGTGGGCGCTGGAGCTCATCAACCTGCCAGGCTACGAAAAGCGCCGCACCGACCAGATGTCGGGGGGGCAGCGCCAGCGGATTGCCCTGGCTAGGGCGCTGGTCAACGAACCGGAGGTGTTGCTGCTCGATGAACCGCTTTCCGCCCTCGACCTCAAGCTGCGCCAGGAGTTGCGCATCGAGCTGATGAACCTGCAGGAGCGGCTGGGCATTACCTTCATTTTTGTCACCCACGACCAGGAAGAAGCCCTGGTGATGTCGGATCGCGTCGCCGTGATGAACAAGGGCCGTATCGAGCAGCTCGGCCCCACCGAGGAAATTTATGAGCTGCCCCAGACCGCCTTTGTGGCCCGGTTTATCGGAGACTCCAATCTGATACCGGCCCAGGCCATAGAGCCGCGCAAGGTTCGGACGGCTCTAGGCGAGTTCGTGCTGGACGACGAGGATGCCCTTACCCCTGGCCAGGAGGTGCTGCTTTCGATTCGACCCGAGAAAATTCGCCTCTTTCGCGAGAGACCTAGCCTACCCAACGTCTTGAGGGCCAGGGTTGACGACATCATCTACACCGGTTCGGAAAACCGGTATGTGCTATGGGCTGGTGGCCAGCGGCTGATGTGCGAGACCCTTAACCAGGACATACAGGAACCCGGCCATGAAGAATTTGCCTACGACGAAGAGGTCTGGGTAGCCCTCACCCCGGAAAAACTGGTGGTTATCCAGAGCAGCGGCGAAGGGAGCGACCCCTATGCGTGAAGCCACAACGCCTTGGGAGCGCCTGCGCCAGGTGCTCTTTACCGTGGGGCCGGGTGCGCTTTGGTTGGTAATTTTTGTCCTGGTTCCGACCCTTGTCATGCTGGTGGCCTCGTTGATGAGCCGGGGTAGCCTGGGCCAGCTTGCCCCGCCCCTTGGCTTACACAACTACCTGCGCTTTTTCTCAGATCCGCTGTTCATTGAGATTATTGGGCGCAGCCTGTGGATTGGCTTCTGGTCATCGGTGCTGATCATGCTGCTGGGCTACCCACTGGCTTTTTACATCGCCCAAAGCCGCTACAAGGAGGCCCTGCTTCTGCTGGTGGTGATTCCCTTCTTCACCAACTTTCTGATCCGGGTCTACGCCTGGATTGTGGTATTCCAGAAAGAAGGCCTTCTGAATAGTCTTATTGCCGTTTTTGGTCTTGCGCCGGCAGAGCTGTTGCCGTCTACCCTGGCGGTGTATGTGGCCACGGTGTACACCTATTTGCCTTTTTTTGTGCTGCCGCTGTATGCCGCGGTCGAGCGCATCGATTGGAGCCAGCTCGAGGCGGCCTACGACCTAGGGGCAAGGCCCGTCCGGGCTTTTTGGGAAGCTATTTTTCCCCAGACGCTTCCGGGTTTGTTCGCAGGCTTTCTGCTGGTGTTTATCCCGGCGGTGGGCACTTTTGTGATCGCCGACCTGCTGGGGGGCGGGAAGGTGACGCTGGTGGGTAACCTGATTCAGCTCCAGTTCGGCTCCGCGCAGAACTGGGCTTTTGGCAGCGCGGCCAGCATGGTGCTCATGGCCATGGTGCTGCTGGGGCTGTGGCTTTACACCCGTACCCAAGGGGAGAAGGGTCTGGACAGGTTGGTATGAGGCGGTGGCTCTCCCTTCACGCTGCGCTGGTGTTTGCCTTTTTGTACCTGCCCATCCTGGTCATCTTGGCGCTTTCCTTTAATCAAAGCCGCTTTGGGGTGCGCTTTACCGGTTTCACCTTCGACTGGTATATCCGCCTTTTTGCCAACGAGCGGATCCTGGAGTACCTCACCAACACCCTGATTGTCGCGGTGGTATCTACCCTGGTCTCGACCATTCTGGGCACCCTTCTGGCGGTGGGTCTGGTGCGCTATCGCTTCCACTGGCAGGATGCGCTGCGCTACTTGCTGTATGTGCCGGTGGTGATGCCGGATGTGGTGATGGGTATCTCGCTTTTGCTGCTGTTTGATGTGGTGCGCGACGCTATTGGCTGGCCCCGTCTGTCCTTGTTTACGATCATCTTGGCCCACATCAGCTTCCAGATCGCTTATGTCACCCTGGTGGTGCGAGCGCGGCTAATGCTTTTAGACCCAAGCCTGGAGGAAGCGGCCAAAGACCTGGGGGCTACCCCCTGGCGCACCTTTCGCGAGGTCACGCTGCCGCTGGTCATGCCGGGGGTGATCGCGGGGGCCTTGCTGGCTTTTAGCCTGTCCCTGGATGATTTTGTGGTGACCTTTTTTACCGCTGGGCCGGGTTCTACCACCTTGCCGTTATACATCTATTCCTCGGTCAAGCTGGGGGTAAGCCCCGAGGTGCATGCCCTCTCAACCTTGATGGTGGGGATTACAATTTTGCTGCTGCTGTTGGGGACACTGTTCTGGAGGAAGCGCACGTAGCGTCCCGCAAGTACGATAGCCTGGATGTGGAGGATGGTGAACATGAACAGGGTTTGGCTCGTCGCTATATTGGGGCTCTTAATAGCTGGTTGTGGCCAGCAGAAGAGGGAGCTGCGCCTGTTGAACTGGTCCGACTACATGCCCAAAGAGGTGCTCGAGGCCTTCGAGAAGCGCGAGGGGATCCGGGTGGTAGAGGATACCTACGACTCTCCCGAGGCCATGCTATCCAAGCTGCAAGCGGGCGGCGACACCGAGTACGACGTGCTGATTACCCCGGACTATACCGTGGGGTCGCTGGCGCGGGCGGGGAGCCTGCTGGAGCTGGATAAGGCCAGAATTCCCAACCTGAAGAACCTCGACCCCCAGTTCGCCGACCCAGCCTTCGATCCCGGTGCGCGCTATAGCGTGGTGTACCAGTGGGGCACCACCGGGCTGGCCTACCGCGAAGACCTGGTGAAGGGGCCGGTGGAAAGCTGGGCGGTGTTGTTCGACCCGGCCAAGCAAGTGGGGCGCTTCTTGTTGCTAGACGAGATGCGGGAGATGGTCGGAGCAGCCCTCAAATACATGGGCGAGTCGGTCAACACGACCGACCCCGATAAACTTGCCCAGGCCCAGAGGCTTCTGCTCGAGGCCAAGCGCCGCTCGCAGGGCTTTGCCGGCGGAACCAGCATCCGCGACCGCTTAATCGCCGGTGATATCGCGGTGGGGCCGGCCTATTCGGGGGATATCCTGGCGGCCCAGGCCGAGAACCCCAGCCTGAAATATGTCATACCGGTTGAGGGGGCCACGCTCTGGACCGACAACCTAGTGGTGTTGAAGAAGAGTCCCAACCAGGAACTGGCTTACAAGTTCATAAATTTCCTGCTCGAGCCCGAAATAGCGGCACAGATTTCCAACTCGATCGGTTACGCCACCCCGGTGGCCGCAGCGATGGATCGGATTGAAGAGAAGGATAACCCCATCATCTACCCCAGCGAGGAGAAAAAAGCCCGGCTCGAGCTGCTGGCCGACCTGGGTGACCAGGCCGACCTGTTCAATAAGGTCTGGGCAGAGGTCAAGTCGCGTTAGTGAGGTGGCCTCCTGTAGGGGAGGCCACCGGGCTGAGTCCAGCCGGATCGGGCGGCGGCCTTTAGCCTCGGTTAATCATAGCGGCGCCGGGGCCTAATCTTACTTTTGCAGCAGCCGGCGGGGCTATACTCAGGGTGTGCGAACACTGTTTGGTCTCCTGCTGTTTTTGGGCCTGGCCGTTGCCCAGAGCGGGCCCCAGCTTTATCAGCAGAACTGCGCGTTCTGTCATGGGGACAGTGGCCAGGGGCGGCCCGGCGCATTCCCCCCGCTCGCGGCCCATGCCACTGAACTGGTCAAGACCTCCGAAGGCCGCGCCCATCTGATTAATGCAGTGCTATATGGCATGCAGGGCCCCGTACGCGCCAGGGGCAACATCTACAACGGGATTATGCCAGCTTTTTATCAGCTCTCTGACGAGCAGATTGCCGCCATGCTCAATTACGTCCTCAATGCCTGGGGCAACGACAAGCTGCTGCCGCGGGATCATCGGCCTGTAACGGCGGCAGAAGTGCGCGGTGCGCGCGATGTGGCCGAAAGGCCAACCCCGCAACAGGTTGGCAATGCGCGCTCCCGTATCAACGTTCCCTAGGGTGGGCTATCGGGAGGAGAGTAGATGAAACAGGTCTCGGTGCTAATCTTGCTGCTGATCTCTGGTGTTTTTGCCCAAAGCGGCCCTACCCTGTACCAACAATGCCAGGGTTGCCATCAGCCCAGCGGTACAGGCATCCCCGGTGTATTCCCCCCCTTGGCCGGACATGTGCCCGATATATTGGCGGCCAAGGGGGGACGAGCTTGGCTCATCCAGGTCTTGTTGTGGGGTATGAGCGGCGAGATTACGGTGAAAGGAACCAAGTACAACGGGCTAATGCCAGCGTATCGCCAGCTGAGCGATGCCGAGATCGCCGCCCTGCTCAACCATATTTCAACCCAGTGGGGCAATAAATTTCCTGCTGGCCAGAAGCCTTTTACAGCCTCCGAGGTTCGGGCCCAACGTGCCAAAACCCTAACCGCGGCCCAGGTCTACGCAGCCCGCCGGGCTTTGGGTTTGAAGTGATCACAGCCTTCCACCGGGTTTGCTCGCGGTGTAGGGTGCGGTAGGCTGGTGAGGTGAAAACAGCAACCCATGAGCTTTCGACCACCGATTGGGCGGTATTGGTGGCTTTGCTGGAGCAGCCCTCCCACGGTTTTGGCCTGGCTGCCTTGTTTGCGCCGAGCGGCGAACTGGGGGATATTTGGCGCGTCCAGCGCACGCAGGTTTACAGGGCCCTGGAACACCTCGAGGCCCTGGGGCTGATCGAGGCTGTTGGGCTAGAAGAAGGCGAGGCCGGGCCACCCCGAAGGCTTTTTGCTGCCACCCTTAGCGGTCGGCAGGCAGCGCTGCAGTGGCTTTACACCCCGGTGAACCGGCTGCGCCATGGCCGCTCCGATCTGAGGCTGAAAATTGCCTTTCTTATTCGCCTGAAGCGCGACCTCGAGCCCCTGCTAGAGGCCCAGGCAGCGGTTTTTGCGGCCATCCTCGAGGACGTGAAGCGCCGGTTTCAAACAGCCGAGCGCATCCAGTACGTCTCCATCCTGTGGCGCATGGAGATGGCTGAGGCCAGCCTGAGGTTCATCGAGCAGCTTCTACCCCGAAGTGTGGCCTTGTCCAAGTAGGCTTGGGGCCATATAGTTACACTGTAACTAGTAGGGGGCGATGTGATTCGCGTTTTTTGCATGGGGCTGCTGATGCTGCAATGGGGCCTGGCCCAAGATGCTGTGCGAGTGGTGGCCGCCGCCGATCTGCAGTACGCCCTAAATGAGATCGTGCAGAATTTCGAGCGACAGAATCCGGGCCTGAAGGTCGAGCTTAGCTTTGGCTCGTCGGGAAAGATTTACACCCAGCTTGTGCAGGGTCTGCCAGCAGACATCTACTTTTCCGCCGATAAGGTCTATGCCAGCCAGCTAGAACAGGCGGGCCGCATCGTGCCCGGCAGCCTCAGGTTGTATGCGGTGGGCCGTATGGTGGTCTGGGCTTCTAAGCGGTTGGTTCAGCAAGGGCTAGACCCGCGGAAGCTCGGACCGCGCATCCTGCTGGACCCTCGAGTTACCCGTCTGGCCGTAGCCAACCCGGTGCACGCCCCCTATGGTCGGGCTGGGGTGACGCTCCTGGAGCATTTCGGCTTGCTGCGCCAGATCCGCCCAACCCGCTGGGAGGAGATGACCGGGGGTATCCCAGCCTATTATGACCTGGCCCCCCTCTTGCGGGGTAAGGCCAGCTTTGAATTTGTGTACGGCGAGAACATTTCTCAGACCGCACAACTGGCCCTGACCAGCACCAATATTGGCCTGCTGGCGCTTTCTATAGCTAAGAGCGAAGCCATGCAAAACGCTGGGGTGTACTGGCTGGCCCCTCTGAGCAGCCACCTGCGTCTGGACCAGGCTTACGTTATACTGCGGGGCCAGAATCGTCCGGCTGTACGCCGTTTTTACGGCTACGTGGCCTCACCTGAAGCCCACCGTGTGCTACGTAAGTACGGATTTTTGCTGCCAGGGGAGAAGGAGTGATGGAGGACCCGGTTTTCTGGCAGACCCTTCGTCTGACCCTGGGGGTCAGCCTGGTCACCACGCTGATCCTGCTGCTGTTGGGGCTACCGCTGGGCTGGGTGCTAGCCCACAAGCGTTTCTGGGGCAAGCGGGTGCTGGAGTCTGTTGTGCTTCTACCCCTAACCCTGCCCCCTACGGTGCTGGGTTTTTACCTGCTCTTGCTGCTGGGGCAAAACGGCCCTCTGGCGCAGACCTTTGGCTTCACCTGGGCCTTTCGCTTCGAGGGACTGGTGGTGGGCTCGGTGCTCTTTAGCCTCCCCTTCGCGCTCAACGGATACTGCGAAGCTTTTCGGGGCCTGAACCTCGACTTGATTCAGACCGCGCGTACCCTGGGGGCGGGCTGGCGCCGGATCTGGCTCGAGGTGATCCTGCCCATCGCCTGGCCGGGCCTTCTTTCCGGCACCGTACTGGCCTTTGCCCACACCCTGGGCGAATTTGGGGTGGTGTTGATGGTGGGGGGTAGTATTCCGGGCAAAACCCAGATGGTCAGCATCTACATCTACGATCAAGTACAAGCCCTTCAGTTCGGGCGGGCGGCCGAGGCCTCAGGGGTCTTGCTAGGGGTCAGCCTGGTCCTGGTCTACCTAGTGCGCACCCTGGAGGACGTGTGGAGATCGCGTATGTCTTAAAGCGCCCGGTAGAGCTACAACTACGCTTGCAGGTGCAGGGCTTCACGGTGCTGCTGGGGGAGAGTGGGGTGGGCAAGACCAGCCTGCTTAAGGCCATCGCTGGCTTGATTCCCGCCAGCGGCCAGCCTTTTGCCGGGCTGCGGGCCGAAAAGCGCCCGGTGGGCTACCTGCCCCAGCACTTCGCCCTGTTTCCCCATCTCCGCGCCTGGCAGAACGTGGCTTTTCCGCTGGCGCACCTGCCCGGCCCTGCCCGTAAGCAGAAGGCCCTGGACTACCTCGAGCAGATGGGCATCGCCGAGCTGGCCGAGCGCTTCCCACACCAGCTGTCCGGTGGGCAACAGCAGCGGGTGGCCCTGGCCCGCGCCCTGGCCAGAGAGCCCCAAATTTTATTGTTGGACGAACCCACCAGTGCACTGGATATGGCCACCCGCGAGGAGGTGTTGGGCGGGGTGCTGGAGCGGCTAAAGTCCCTAGGCCTGCCCACCCTGGCGGCCACGCACGACCCCTGGCTGGCCCAGCGGGCCCACCGGGTGGCGGTGCTCACCCGGCGCGGATTGGTGCAGCAGGGCTGCGCGGAGGAGGTTTTTGCCCGGCCGGCCAGCCTCGAGGTGGCCCAGCTAGTGGGTTTTCGCAACCTGTGGGAAGGTGTGGTGCTGCGGCTGGAGGGGGATTGGGTTCTGCTGGAGACCCCGTTGGGTGCACTGCTGGCCACACGCCCCAGCTGGGTTCAGGCTGGCCAGAGGGTCTGGCTGGGTCTCCGCTCGGAGGAGGTGTTCACCCTGGAAGGGCCGCAAAACCGCGTGAGTGGTAGGATTCTTCAACTTCGCTGGCAGGGCTTGCGCTTGCGTGGGCAGCTAGCAGTGGGGGAGGTCGTCCTGGATTTCTTGCTGCCCCGCTCCAGACAGGCCCAGCTCGGATTGGTCGAAGGGCAGCGGCTCGAGGTGGCCCTCGAGCCGCGCTTCTTGCACCTGATGCCCGCAACCTAGGATTGCTTCTGTTCGGGCTTGTTTTCTTCAGGCTTTTTTTCTTCCTCGCTCAGCGCTTTGCGAAACTCGCGGGCCGACTGGCCCAGACCTCGAGCCAGCTCGGGTAGCTTGCGGGCGCCGAACAGCAAAACCACGATCAGCAGGATGATGATGAGCTCAGTAGGGCCTAAAGGCATATTGTTCCTCCTTGGTACCAGTATACGTCGACTGGTATAGATCAACTGTAAAGCCCTTAGATAACAGTAAGGTGAGGACCCCTCATACCCGATTCAAATCTTCAAGCAATAAACGCCATCTTTATGCTTGCTGAGCCCACCGAAGCGGTGCACACCCCTTGCTAAGCTCGACGAAGACCGCGTATCCCTTCCAAGAGGCGGTATTGCCCTATGCTATGTCGATAACTTGGTTTGTCACTGCGGCGACGAAATAAACGATCTGTTTTCAAACATCGCTGTAGCGGTCCCGGTGGACCAGCAGGGCCAATCCCAGACCCAGGTAGACCATAATCAGACTGCTGCCACCTTTCGAAACCAGGGGCAGGGTAAGGCCGGTAACGGGTGCTAGGCCCAGGGTGACTGCTATGTTGACCACCGTCTGAAAGGCTAGCATCGAGAGCACCCCTACGATGACTAAGCGGTCCTCCAGGCGCACGCACTCCACAGCCATGCGGCCCAGCCGGTAAAACAACAGGGCGTACAAGACCATAAGCGTTGCCGCGCCCACAAAGCCCCATTCCTCGGCCAGCACGGCATAGATGAAGTCGGTCTGTCGCTCGGGCACGAAACCCAGCTGGGTCTGGGTGCCAGCGCCAAAGCCCTTTCCCATCAACCCCCCCGAGCCAATAGCAATGGTGGACTGGATCTGCTGAAAGCCCTTGCCCTTGGGATCCCTGGATAGGTCGAACAAAATTTCAACCCGATCCCGCTGGTACTGGCTCAGATTGGGCCAGACCACCGTAGGCAGCAGCACCGCAACCGCTACCACCCCCAAGACGATGTGCTGGGTGGGCATCCCCCGCACGAAGAGCATGCCCAGCAGCCCGGCAATAAGCACCAGGGTGCCCCCCAGATCCGGCTGGACCAACACCAGCCCCAGAATAGGGGCTGCCAGCAAAGCCGGCCACACATAATCCAGCGCACGTTCCAGCGGTCGGGTGGCCAGCACCTTGGCCAGTAGCAGGACGAGGCCAATTTTGGCCAGCTCGAGCGGCTGAAAGCTAAACGGGCCGAGGTCGAACCAGGCCTTGGCCCCGTTGATCTCACGCCCAACTAGCAGAACCAATACCAGCGAGGTCAGGGAGAGCACATAGAGCTGGGAGGCCCAGGAGAGTATCTGGCGACGAGAGAATAGCTGTATTAGCAGGCCCACCGATAGGGCGATAGGTAAGGCCACCATCTGCTGCAACCAGACCCCGCGACTGGGCGCAGCGCTGTAGAGCGTAACTAGGCCAATCAGGTTGATGAGCAGCACCAGTCCCACCATCATCCAGTCGTAGGCAAAAACCGGGATCCTGCGCAACGTCACCCTAACAGTCTATAAGGGCCGGGTGAGATTCGTTAGGTGTGGGGAGGGTGCATCTCCAAAAATCCGTATGCCATGAGGCACGAAAGATCTGGAAAGGGTGGAAGGCTTTGCCTGTACGGAATTGCTGAGATGTACCCATGTGGGAATCCAGGCTGCTGCGAACCGGGCAGATGATGCTAAACTCGTTTTAGGAGGCTAGAACGCGATGGACGAGATAATTACCATTGGCTCGGCTGTGGTTATCGTGCTGCTGCTGATCATGTTCATATTTTTCGTGAAGGACAAAGGCCTGCCCAACAAGGATCACTGAGAAACGTCGCCGCACCTTTACCACAGCTCCTAGAAAAAGAGATGCGTCTGGGTGTCGAGTTCCTGTGGGTCACGGGGTAGGTCAGGCGCTGATGTCAGTTTTGATGAGCCCACCCAGGGCGCATCTTCACGAAGCTCAAGGAATAAACCCGGTTGAGAGGGGGGTTGACGGGGGGTCTGCTGAAGGGATTGGGTGCCTCGAGCAAGGCTATTGTGTAGCCATCGGGCGGGTCGTGACGAACTCGCGAAGCCCCCGGCGTGGCGGCCAACATCCAACGGATTTACGTGGACAGGTCAAAACGACGTAATATACTGCCAGGAGACAGCTATGCGAGAGGTGTTGATAGTCTCAGCGGTGCGCACCCCGATTGGTCGGTTTGGCGGTGCGCTCAAAGACTTTTCGCCTGTAGATCTGGGGGCGCACGTGATGAAAGCAGCCCTCGAGCAAGCGGGCCTAAGCGGGGAAAACCTGAACTTATTCCTTCGTGTGCTACCTCATAACTCCACTCCAGCCATCTTCAGGAGCACCCGACTACGGATGAGGTTGTGGACCAGCAGGATGAGGTTCACCCGGGCCACCAGGCCCCAGAAGGA
>Ga0308412_1000230_pt1 | contig 27319 bp, 20 predicted proteins | sample HotsprottomLayer_FD_202357 | JGI IMG/M metagenome (GOLD analysis project Ga0308412, IMG submission 202357) | Hot spring phototrophic mat microbial communities from Octopus Spring, Yellowstone National Park, Wyoming, United States -... | ecosystem: Environmental > Aquatic > Thermal springs > Hot...
ATGACAAGTTGGTGGATGCTTCACTTCGTTCAGCATGACAGCGCATCTGCAAGACACTGGGGCATAATTGGTTCAATTCGTACCCTTTTCAAAGCGTGCATTCACCTAATTACCAAATTTACTAATTGTAACCTTAGTCGCTTGCCACATCATCATGCGCCACTGGCAACTTTACAAAGAATGTGGCACCCTTGCCTTTACCTTCAGATTCTGCCCATACCTGCCCGCCATGCAGTTCGACAATTTGCTTAACAATCGACAGCCCTAAGCCCGTTGAACTCTCGCCGTCCGTCGGTTGTGCTGAAAGACGTTGAAACTTACCAAAGAGCTTTTTCATGTCGTCTGCGGTCAGTCCTTGTCCCTCATCTTTGACGGCGATACAGACCTCTGCTCCGGCTCTATTCTCCACCTTTTCATTTGTTGTATGCTGTTCGCCGTTCAACTTTTGACAACTTATCGTTATTCGCGTTTCTTTGGGAGAGTATTTGATAGCATTGGAAATCAGGTTGTCGATTACCTCGCGCATGCGTTCTACATCCACCTCAATCAGCACGTCTTCTGTGCATTTCATTTCCAGCACTTGGCGTTTGCGCTCTGCCATAGTGCGGCTTTGCTCGACCGCTGGCACCAGCAGTTGCGACAACAAAACTTTTTCTTTTTGCAGCACCAATTTGCCTGCATCGATTATGGCGGTTTGTAGCAAGTCAGTTATCAGTTTGCTCATTCGCTTTGCAGAAGCAGAAATCGCCACAGCCATACTTCTGACTTCGAGATTGACCCCAGCTTTTTCTGCAATCAGTTCAGCAAATCCCATGATGGATTGAAGTGGATTTTTCAGGTCATGCGCCGCAATGCTCAATAGTTCCGTCTTGAATGCGTTTGCCGCTTGGGCAAGGTCTTTTTGCTGCTGCACTTCCTTGAGTGCATTAGCCAGCTCAACATTTCTCAATCTCTCGATTTCTGCTTCTTTGAGTGAACTTTCTATCACAAAGGCATCAGCCATTTCGCGTAGCTTAGCTTCGGCTTCAGCTTTTTCCTTTTCTGCCTGTAGCGTGTTGATGCGGTCAGCTAATCCTAACGACAGAAGAATGACCTCCAATGCTGAACCGATTTGCGTGCCGTAGAGCGTCAAGAAGTTCGTAGGTGCTACGCCCAAATTTCGCAAAACAGCAAAGACCGCTGTTACAAGGAAAAGTGTCCATGCCATCAGAAAATATACCGCCGGTCTAAATCCTCGACGCAAACAGATGACCGCTGAAGGAATGATGAGTAGCAGTATCGCAAACGGCACAATATAGACCACCTTTATAGCCAGCGTATAAGGCAGTACCATGGACAAGCCCATCATCAGCACGCAGAATATGCTTAATCCGATGAGCGCTTTATCTACAGCAGGCACAAACTTTCCTAAGTTGAGATAACTTCTTGAGAAATTCGATACCCAGAATCCTGCAAATGCAATAAAGAACACTGGCGAGAGGTTATTCCACCACACAGCTTCTGGCCACAAAAGCTGGTAGGCTAAGCCATTCCACGAGAGCTGAAAGAGCCCAAACCCCAGCACATAGAATACATAGAAAGCATAGCTTTTGTCGCGCAGTGAAACCGCCAAAAAAATGTTGTAGAGCACCATCACGAGAAATATGCCGTAATAGAGCCCCAACATAAAGAGCTCCTCAAAGGCTTTGTCTTTGAATCCTTTTGGACTCCAAATGGTTAGCGGTATGGACATTGAGCTTTGCGTTTTCAGGCGCATGAAGCATGTGAGGGTATCGGCACAGTTCGGTAAATAAAAGAGGAAGTTTCGGTATGGAATTTCCCGTGTAGCAAAGGGCATCAAATCACCAGAATGTTTGACCGTAAATTTGCCCGGCTTCAATGTATCTGGAATGTAGAGACTGATGCTGTCAAACATTGGATACGCATATTCCAGATACCAATACGGCACCGTCTGTTGTCGGCTGACGACATGGAATCTCGCCCAATACACGGAACGGGTATAGCCAAAATTAGGCGACTGTTCACGGCTCATGACAAACTTATTGGCATACTCATCTGCACAGACGCTATCAATCGTTAGCGTGCCGAATCTATCTTCATACAGCCAGAGATGGTGTCCGATGTCAAACCTATCGTGCAGGCTATCCAATACAATTACGGGTTGTGCATCTAAGGTTTGCACACAGAGTCCCCCTAAAAGCGCTATGGCAAATACTATGCGCATGTTGCCACCTTCTTTTGCCTGTTTTTTGCTACTACTGTGAATATAGCTTTTCAACCATCAAGATAACTGATAATTATCGCAGTAAGTCTCGCATGGTCTTTACTTTTTCATGAACGCCTTCTGTATGGCTTGACCTTAGCTATTCAGCATGTATGCAGAATGGCGATACCATCCAATTGATGGAATCGCCATTCCTATCTGTGAATCTATGGTTTTTGAGTTGGGCTGTCGTCAGTGTTTTGCTTTACTATTTGCTCCGAGATAAGCTTTGCTTGTTTGACCAGTCCAATAAATTCGGCGCGATAGCCTTCTTCATCGTTGCCTTTTGCCTCAGTGGCTAATTCCAACACTTGTTGGTAACTTGCCTGACCCTTGTGTTCCGAATTGCGCAGCAGCAACCCGAACTCGGCTACGGCAGCGGCGAAACGAAATGTTGGACTGGCTTGCTCAAGGGCAACTGGTTGAGCTGGCACGGTGCGCTCAATCAATTTGCTGACTTCACCATCAGGTGCTTTGTAGCGCAACTTTATTGTGCACAGTTCATTGGACTGCGTTGCACTTGAAGCAACCTCAGAAGTTTGGTATTTGAGTTTATCGGTTTTGCCATCGCCGTGTCGCCCATCGCCCAGCTCTACTTCGTATATGGCTGTAACGCTGTGCCCTGACCCGATTTCACCAGCATCTTTTTTGTCGTCATTGAAGTCTTCTTTTTTCAGCATGCGGTTTTCATAGCCTATCAAGCGGTACGATTTCACCTTGGCTGGATTGAACTCGACTTGAATTTTGACATCTTTGGCAATCGTGAAGAGTGTGCCACCGAATTCGCTTACGAAGACTTTTTTGCCTTCCATCAGGTTATCAATGTAGGCATAGTTACCGTTGCCTTTATCGGCGAGCTGTTCCATTCGCTCATCTTTGTAATTGCCCATGCCGAAGCCTAAGACCGTCAGGAAGATGCCTTCATTGCGCTTTTCCTCGACCATGCGAATCAGTTCGCTGGTGCTGGAGACACCGACGTTGAAATCGCCATCGGTTGCCAGAATCACGCGATTGTTGCCGCCTTTGACAAAGTTTTCTTTGGCAACTTTGTAAGCCAACTCGATGCCTTGACCGCCCGCCGTAGAGCCGCCAGCTTCAAGCCGTCCTAAGGCGTCAAGAATCTTCTTCTTTTCAGCCCCTGAAGTTGAGGGCAATACCAACCCTGCATTGCCAGCATAGACCACAATAGCAACACGGTCTATGGCTCGCAGTTGCTTGGTCAGCAAGGCAAACGAGGCTTTTACTAAATCCAAGCGGTCTGGTCCTTCCATTGAACCAGAGACATCGATGAGAAACACAAGGTTCGATGGCGGCAAATTTTGCATTGGAACTGTCTTCCCCTGCAATCCAATATGCAAGAGTTTATGCGCGCTGTTCCACGGGCAGTCAGCCAGTTCTGTATAGATTGAGAAGGGATGCGTATCTGTCGGTTTTGGATAGTCATATGTGAAGTAATTGACCAATTCCTCGATTCGCACGGCATCCTGATATGGCATTTGGCTATTGTGAAGAAATCGGCGCACAATGCTGTATGAGGCTTTATCGACATCAATGGAGAATGTAGAGAGCGGGTTATCTTTTGCTGAAAGGAAATCGTTCTCGTAGAGCCTTTCATACTCATCGGTGTTCAGCTGCCGTGCGGTTTCATCTGCGTGAGCTTTTGCAGAACGGGCAAGCGTTGGATCAGAGTAACCTATTCCACCAGCTCCTAACCCGGGTAATGCCTCTGCAGACATCGTCGACGGCGCTCCGACGAGTATAGGCGATTTTTCATGCGATGTTTTTTCTGCCCTATTGCATGCGCTGCTGTGCAGAGCAAGTGCCACAAGGAGCAACATGGTCAGCATCAGCGAGCCACGAGGGCTGGGCGATGTTGCGCGTTGTTTCTGACCCGCATGAATCGGTTCGGCGGGTGCTGCGTTTTTAGCCAAGCCTTGACGAACGAGAGAGGTTTGCCGTTTCATGATTTTCCTTCGTTTTGGTTTGATGTTTCTGTTTGAAAAATGCGTTGATGTAGAGTTTGTTGATTTCGTCCCTTGCCAGTTGCGACTGACCAGGAACTGGGTCGGTTTATTGTTCTTCGCTGAATTCATAAGGAATGTCGACTTGCTGCATGGTGCTGCTTTTGATTTCAGAGAATCGCATGTTTCGCACTTTTGCCACAAGTTGGCGCTTGAAGTTATCATTATTGATGCTGCACTGGACAATTTCGGCACTGCGCACGCTACCATCAGGAGCGATGATGATGCGCACAACTGCACTGCCTTTGAGTGACCCGCCTGCTGCGTTCCGTGCCTCGTTATAGACGGCATATATGGCGTTTTTGTAGGATTGCACGGTGGCAAGAATCTCTTCTTTTCTGCGCCCGCCAGATTGCACTTGCAACCGTCTATCGGTTTCGCGAATGACCAATGTGCCGCGCTTGGAGACCACCATACGATTCCCTTCGCCGCCACCGAGCTTTCCTTTGTTGAGCTCGACGGGCTGAAGGGTTTGCGCGCCTGATTCAAATGCCATTGGACCGTTCGCTTCAGTAAGTCCTGTTGGTTGTAACCCTGTCGTGCCGTCCATGCGCGTTACACCGCCTTGCTGGCTTGTGAGTAGTCCGCCTCGTGCCCCTTCTGTCGGCTTTGGCATCCCGTCAGGGTTTTCTGTAAATGGTCCTGTTCCATCAGTTATCTGACGCAGCAGTGCGCTCATGGTGTTTTCCCACGAGCGTTCCACTGCCCGACGCCCTTGTGATGTGCCTGTATTGATATTGAGGACATTGTCAGCATTATTAGGCAGAGTTTTTTTCTCCATTTCTGTGCGCTCCGCGGTTACGGGCGGCGGTGGTACATCGAGCGGGTCGACCACGATTTTTGGTTTCGGTGGGTCTATGGGTATTGGCTCCACAATTGCATCGTAGAGCATGTAACTCCCTAAAACGAGAGCCAGTATACCCAGCGCTACGATTAACCCTATAATCATTCGCTGTTGGTATTCGTCTCGGCAGCGGTATGCAAATGGGCGTTCAGCATACCAGCGCATGGCGACTTGCGCCTGACCTTGTGATGTTCTCATAGCTGTTTTGTCCTTTCGTTTAAGTGGTTGTGTGTTGTTTGAATTGAGCCTTGAACTTGCTCTTTCATTTGCCACACAATGATGCGAAAGGCACTGTCAGCAGTTGTCGCAGGGGTGTAAAACTTTTGTCAAATGGTTGTCAAAACCTTGTCAAAGTTGGCATAAGTCAGATGTGTTGTTCAGAAGTTTGGCAGGCTGTATGTTGCGGGCATTTTCAAATAGCGTATAAGTCAAGATGAAAAAAGACGTTATCATCATTTCCGCTCTGGCTGGCGGCGGGCACAAAAGCGCCATGTATTCACTTGGCGAATCGCTGCAGCGTTTTGCGCCTGAACTTAAAGTCGGCTATTTTGAAAGCCGTGTAGAAGATATTGAGCAGGCGCACCGCATTGTCTACTCCAAATTTCAACGGCTTTACGATAGCTTCTACAACCTCATGGAATGCGACGCCCTTCGTGGCACGTATTTCTGTTCTACCCGCCTCATGATTGATAAACTAAGAGCCGAGCTGACGGACTTGATAGCCGAGCCAATCGCGCCAGTTGTGGTTAGCACGCACTTTATGCAGACCTATGCCCTTCTTCAGCTCAAAGTGCAGCACGATACCGATGTAAAAATCGTAGCCTACGTGCCCGACTTTGATGAATCGCTTATTCATATCCCTACATATAACGGGCTCTTACCTGATGCCGTCATTGCACAAAGTCCAAGCTATCTTGCCAAACTGCGCCGCAAGTATGCATACTTGCCACAGCAAACCATACAAGCTGGCTATGTGCCGCGCAAACCGTTTAGTGAAGCACGCGCACTTTCTACTCAAGCGGCGCGTGTGGCACTTGGCAAGCAAAATTTGCTTTCTCTTTTGCGTCTTTCACCAGACCGATTTACAGTTGTTGCCACGGGCGGCGCCTATTGGGTAGAACATCTCTACTCCGCCTTTAAGCAACTGGCGGAACAAAATGCCTTTGATTGGGAACACGGTCAGGCTTTGATTGTGTGTGGTAGTAATCAGCGGGCATTTGAGAAGTTTTCTCGTCTTGCGGCGCATACGGGCCGGCACATCTTTGCATTGCCTTTTCTGAATGCGGAGCAAATGGCGTTGGTTTTTCGCAGTGCCGATGCGACGGTGCTTTCAGGCATTGCTCCTGCCACACTGTATGAGCTACTTGAGACAGATGCTGGACCGATTTTTATTCATCGTATCAATCCCGGACCGGAGAAGTTCAACCTTCAGATGGTTCAAGCCCATGCCTTAGCGGACTACCGTCCACAGCGTGCCGAGCTCCTGTCGACCCTTGAATTTTTGAGCCGCAACCCAAAAGCCGCCTTTGCTGCCAAAACCAAGTTCTGTCAGCAAGCCCATCGTGAGCGTGCAGCTGCACAAGCACGCGCTAAAGCCGTAGCGGAGTTTTTGGAACAACTGCTGGTTGCGCGTTATGCCTCATAATGCTTGCATCTACAGCTTTACTTATCTTTGCACTCACTGACTTTGAACTACATGCACAGACCGCTCAACACTTCACATGTTTTGCTCCTTGCAGGGGTGATACTGCTCATGCAGAGTTGCTCACTTTTGCGGGAAGCTAACGAAGCCAAAACCTTTGCTCGGTGTCGGTTTCGCTTAGAATCAATTTCTTCCATACGGCTTGCTGGAATTGATGTGCAGAATGTTACCTCTCGCAATCAGCTTAATTTTGTCGATGCTGGACGGTTAGGTCTTGCCCTTGCAAACCGTTCTTTGCCACTTACTTTCCGACTTCATCTTGAGGCACAAAATCCTAATGCAAGCAAAGCGGCTATGTCGCAAATGTCTTGGACACTGTTCATTGACCAGCTCGAGATGCTCTCTGGCGAACTTCGTGAGCGCGTTGAAATTGCACCCAATAGTTCTTCCACAGTTCCGCTGGATGTTTCAGTAGATTTGTTCCAAGTGCTGTCAGGGCAGTCGGTTGAAACGATTGCAAATTTTGCGTTCAATCTTGCTGGCGAAGGCGGCAAACCCGCCAGAATGATGTTGCGTATCAAACCGACGCTTAATATTCTTGGCTCAAATTTTTCTTATCCCATTGACGTTGGTCTCACGTTTTCCGAAGGCGGCATGATGCCTCGCTAACAATCATTTCGCTTTGTTCAATGAACACCGTTATCATTTTGGATTTTGGCTCTCAATACACGCAGCTGATTGCACGGCGTGTGCGTGAACTTGGCATTTATTCTGAGATTTTGCCTTACCACACCCCGTTTGAAAAAATTCTTGCGCTTCAGCCGAAGGCTTTGATTTTTTCGGGCGGTCCAGCCAGTGTCTATGCTAAGTCTGCTCCCATGCCCGATGCACGGCTCTACACACTGAATCTGCCCATACTCGGCATTTGCTATGGGTTGCAGGTCATTGCCAAGCACTTTGGCGGCAAAGTGGAATTAGCCAAAGCTCGTGAGTATGGTCGTGCAAACTTAGTTATCAAGCGCAACGGCAAAGACAATCTGCTCTTCAAACAAGTGCCTGATTCTACGGTATGGATGAGCCATGCCGATAAAGTGACCGTGCTCCCCGCTGGCTTTGAAGTCATCGCCGAGAGCGATAATTCCGAACTATGTGCTGTGGCGTATTGCCATGATGGCAAGCAAATTTTTGGCTTGCAATTTCATCCTGAAGTGCATCATACTGTGCATGGCAAACAGATTCTTGCCAATTTTTTATTTGACATTGCCCATCTCTCCCCTGATTGGTCGCCGCAAAATTTCATTGAGTCGCAGATTGAAAAAATTCGTCAGACCGTTGGCACAGAGCGGGTGATTTGTGCGCTCTCTGGCGGTGTCGACTCTACGGTGGCGGCGACGTTAGTCAGTCGTGCTATTGGTAAAAACCTCAAGTGTGTGTTTGTCGACAATGGTCTTCTGCGCAAAAATGAAGCCAAAGAAGTTAAGGCGGCACTTAGCGGGTTGGGCTTGAACCTGAAAGTTGTTCATGCTGCCCGTCTTTTCCTTTCTCGGCTCGAGCGTGTTATAGACCCTGAAAAAAAGCGCAAGATTATTGGCAAAACATTTATTGAAGTTTTTGAAGCCACTATCTCTTGCGAAAAGTTCTTGGTTCAAGGCACGCTCTACCCTGATGTCATTGAAAGCGTCCATGTCAGAGGTCCTTCGCAGACCATCAAAACGCATCACAATGTTGGGGGCTTGCCCAAGAAGATGAAGCTCAAACTGCTGGAGCCTTTGCGTGAGCTTTTCAAAGATGAGGTGCGGCAAGTTGGCAAGCTCTTGGGTGTGCCGGATAGCATTTTGCAGCGTCATCCATTTCCCGGTCCCGGGCTTGCGGTGCGTGTTATTGGCGCAGTATCTCAAGAGCGCTGCGAGATTTTGCGCAAAGCCGACCGCATCTTCATCGAAGAGCTCAAAGCCGCTGGACTTTACGACAAAGTCTGGCAAGCCTTTGCGGTGCTCCTTCCGATTCAAACCGTTGGGGTCATGGGCGATAACCGCACATATGAGAATGTTGTGGCACTGCGCGCCGTCAATTCTACTGATGGCATGACGGCAGACTGGTCTGAACTTCCACATGACTTTTTAGCCAAAGTCTCTAATCGCATTATCAACGAGGTGCGAGGCATCAATCGCGTGGTGTATGATGTCAGTTCCAAGCCGCCGGCAACGATTGAATGGGAGTAATTTTCTTCATTTCTCGGCTTGAGTAGTGGGCTCGCCTTTATGGCTTGCTCATGACTGCAGTGGCAAGTAGATGATGAATTCAGCAAATTCATGTTCTTGCGACTGCAGTTCAATTTTGCCACCGTGCGCTTTAATCACATCGTGGGTGATTGCCAGCCCAAGCCCTGTGCCTTCGCTATGTAACTTGGTGGTAAAAAATGGCTGAAAAATTTTGTCTTGAATGTCTTTGGGAATTCCTAAGCCGTTGTCGCGTATGGAGATGCGCACATATTTGTCTTCACGGCTTGTGGTGATAGAGAGTTTCGGTAGTTCAGGTCTGCCATGCACCGTAGCTTTTTTCCACGCCGAATAAATTCCATTTTGAATGATGTTCAGAAAGGCGCGGAACATGTCTTGCGATGCCACAGGCAAGAGCGGCAAGCGCTCGGCAAGTTGCAATGAAGTGCTAAGTTCAAAGTTCTTTTCTTGATGACGGAAAGTTTCTATGGCACAGTTGAGGCTCTCGAGCAGTAGCTTATTGATGTCAGTTGGTGTTCTTTCACCAGAACTTAGTCGGCTATGCTCCAGCATGGCTTTGACGATATGCGATGCTCGTGTGCCATGCCATAGCACTTTCTCTGCATTGCGCCGCAGTGTGTTTAAGACTTCAGCCAGTATTTCACGCTCTGCGCCAGCTATGGGTATAGCGGTTAGCACCTCATCAATCATATCCATTGAGAGCTGTGCGAAATTATTGACAAAGTTGAGTGGGTTTTGTATTTCATGCGCAACTTTTGCGGCTAACTCTCCCAGTGCAGCGAGTTTTTCTTGCTGAACCAGTTGTTCTTGTGCAGCTTTGAGCTGTGCTAAGGCGTTAGCTAATTCGACATTGCGAAGGCGCTCAATTTCTGCTTCTTTACGGGCGCTTTCCACATCGTAGAGTGCTTGCATGTTACTAAGGTGCTTACGCTGCTCTTCATTGAGTATGGTCTCTTTGAGCTGATGAAATTTCTGGTATGCCTCAAATGCTTGTTGATATTCGCCTTGTGCGGCATGGTATTGCGCCAAGTGCTCCCACACTGCACACTCTTCTTGCTTTAAGCCTGCTTTCTCTGCAAGGGTTTTAGCATGCATCAATGCGTCTTTTGCTTCCGTCGCTCGATTCAGCCGCCGCAGTGCATGAGATAAGCCTATCAATCCATCCACTTGACCAACCAAATTGCCTAATTCTATAGCTTCACTTAGGCTTTGCTTGTGTAACTCTATGGCGCGCTCAAGCCTGTTGAGATAAGTGTAGATGCTTGCGATATTTTTGCGTGTCTCACTTTGTCCGTATCTATCTCCAAGCTTTTCATATATCTCAAAGGCATGCTGGAATAGCTCTAAGGCACGTTCATACTGACCTTGTACTTCATAAATTGCACCGATGTTGGCAAGTGCGGTTGCTTCTCCTCGCTTGTTTTGCAGGGTGCGCCACAACATGACACTTTTTTCACGGCAGGCAAGAGCACGCTCATAATCTCCGAGAATGTGATACACATTGCCCAGATTGTTCATGCTGATAGCTTGACCGCGCACATCACCAAGTTCTTCGCGAACCAGAAAACTTTCTTGATAATGATGCAAGGCTTTCGGATAGTCAGCAAATCTCCAATACACATTGCCAATGTTGCTTAGCGCATTGGCTTGTCCTTTTCGGTCTTTGACTTCTGCATAGAGACGCTCACTTTGCTGATAATACCCTAACGCCTTTGCGTAATCTGCCAAATTGAAGTAGGCAGAGCCCAAATTGAGCCATGCCGACGCCTGACCACGACTGTCGCCAAGTTCCATGTAGAGTTTTGCCGATTCTTCTGCACGTAAAGCAGATTCCTCATACTCGCTCAGACGCCAAAGGCAATAGCTTAGCGTGCATAGCAAGGCGGCTTTTTGAGCTTGGGCTTCTTTCTGTGACAGGACTGGCTGATGTTCTTTCTGCAATCCTTCCAGACTCAACACATCTTCCACAAGATTCAGGGCTTTGAGCACCAACTCTTTCGTGCGCGCCGCATCCAACTCTTTTAGCTCATAACTTATTTCGTTGAGCTCCAAAATCTGCTCTCGTAGCGGGAGTGCATCAAGATGTGCCAAACGCTGATTGAGTTTCTCTATCGTTTGCATGACTTATTCTGGACTTAGGAGCGCTCTGCATTAGCCGAAGAATTTCTTCGCACTTTGCTTTGCCTCGAAGTTTTTCAAATACATCGGTTCAGCAAATGCGAGACCCGTGAATATACCTTGTTGAAGTTTCTCTTTTGCTATGGGCAGAAGCGCTGCGGCTGAAAATTCTATCTCGTACCAATCGAATTTTTCATGGAGTTGAGCGCGCAATTTTTCAGGACTGCGTCCGCACAGCACTTTGCCTGTCCCTTTGGGAAACTGCTCAGAGAGTTCACTTAGCTTCAGGTAAGATTTGGGAATCTCTGCGAGTCTGTCTGAACGCAGCGTCTCGGAAGAGGTTGCGCCAATAAAAAATTCATCAGCTTTGGAATAAATTGCTGGCACCAGCAGATGAAATGCGCTACCCCTGTGGCAGAGCTGTTCATCTGCCGCTTGTGCCATAGCTTCCAGTGTGCCTACGGTAATCAGGGGTTTATCCAAGGCAAAGCAGAGCCCTTTTGCAGTTGACATGCCAATTCGCAGTGCCGTAAATGAGCCCGGTCCATTTGAGAGTGCCACAGCATCGAGTTGGGGTAGTGTTATGCCAGCACGCGTCAGCAGGCGCTCAAGCAGCGGTAAAATTTCCTCTGAAGTGCGTTGCCAGACTGTGCCGTGTTCTATCATCACTTTATTTTCTACGGCTATTGCTAAGCTTATTGGCGAGTGCGAGGTTTCTATTGCCAGAATGGTCACGCTTGTTTGAGATAGGCTTGTTTGAGATATACTTTCCAGCATCGCACTGCGCTTAGCGGTGGGTGCTCTCATGCTGCCGCTCAAAATTTTTTCATTGCAGTGAAACTACACAATGTTATACTTTGCTGAAAACACATGTACGCTTCGAGAAGGGTTTTTCCTGCTCAAGAAGCAGGTGATAATGTGTGGACAATTTTATTGCTTGTCTCGAAAGAATTTTTTGTTAAGTTCAAAGTGTTTGTAAGAAGCATTGCGCAATAGGCTCTCGCAATCAAACAAGATTCACGATGGATTATCGATTCAGCAAATGGGACGAGCGGCACGCTGCCGGGCAAACCACCCTTGAGAAAATGCTCAAAATTTTTAATCAGCTTTTGGTCTATACCAATGGCGATGCCAATCAGGCTCTGCAATGGATGACTGAAATGGACCGCCAGTATGGGTTAGGCGACGATGAAATCGGTATGGGCGAGTTCATTGAGTGGCTCAAACGTGAAGGCTATCTTGAAGATGCCGCTGAAAGAGGGGAGTTCAAAATCACGGGCAAAACCACAAAGAAGATTCGTGAAGATTCGCTGAATGAAATTTTTACCACGCTGCGCAAGCAAAGTGCATTTGGCAATCATAAAATTCCACGTACGGGTAGTTCAGACGAACGCATGCCCGAGACGCGCGCATGGACGTTTGGCGACAATCTGCAAAATCTGGATATGACCGCCACACTCAACAATGCACTCAAACGCAGCATCACTGACATTTCACTCATTGAAGAAGATTTTCGCATCTACGAAACCGAGCACCAGACGACATGCGCCACCGTATTGATGATTGATGTCTCTCACTCTATGATTCTTTATGGCGAAGACCGCATCACGCCAGCCAAGAAAGTGGCAATGGCACTTGCTGAGCTCATTCTTACGCGTTACCCAAAAGATTCTCTTGACATCATTCTCTTCGGTGATGAAGCATGGACGGTCGATGTCAAAGACCTGCCCTTTGTTAGTGTGGGTCCATATCACACGAACACCAAAGCTGGTCTTGCATTGGCACGCCAAATTTTGAAGCGCAAAAAAAATCAGAACAAGCAAATTTTTATGATTACTGACGGCAAACCGTCGGCAATCAATGAGGGCATCAAGATTTACAAGAACTCTTTTGGGCTTGACCGCAAGATTGTCAACAAAACACTCGATGAAGCCGTCGTTTGCCGAAAAGACAAAATCACGATTACGACCTTCATGGTTACCAGCGACCCCTACTTGCAGGGATTTGTGCGCGAACTTACTGAAGCCAATCAAGGTCGTGCCTACTTCAGCGGGTTGGATAACTTAGGCGAATATCTCTTTATTGATTATATCCGCAATCGCCGCAAGAAACTGCGCTAAACGCTTTTAGCGAAAATCAATATGCTTATGGCTAATCGAGTTGCTCTCATATGCGGCAATCTCTCTAATCTGAAAAACCTAACGGACAGATGCGACAAAATTTAGAATGTGTGCGACTCAAATTCTGCGGTGCATGCAGAGCTAGTAAAAACTGATTAGTCCATGCTGCGTGTGTGCAATGCTATTACCTCAATCAGCCTATGATTACCAGTTGCTCCATAGACGGTTACAAGTATGATGTACTCCTATCATTTGAGCTCATGATAGGGTTTTCTGCAGTTAGAACTGTTACAGCCCGTCTTTCATCTTTCTTGGTAACATTCTAACTGTTTTTGTGGAACTTTGACAAAACGATAAACCTATTGAATTCTATGCGTGACCTTACGAAAATCAAGACTCTTGGCGAACTGAAGCGTTCAGGCTATCGCACGCGCTCAGTCAAAGATGAAATGCGCGAAAATCTTATTGCCAAAACGAAAGCTGGTGAAAACCCCTTTCCTGGCATCATTGGCTATGAGCGCACGGTGCTGCCTCAACTTCAAAATGCGATTCTCTCCAAGCACGATATTATTCTCTTGGGGTTACGCGGACAAGCCAAAACCAAAATGATTCGCTTAATGGTCAATCTCTTAGATGAGTATATTCCTATCATTAAGGGTTCAGAAATCAATGACGACCCCTTCAAGCCTCTCTCCAAGTATGCACGAGAGCGGATTTTACACGAAGGTGATGACACCGAAATTGCATGGATACACCGCTCGGAGCGCTACGCTGAAAAATTAGCTACGCCTGATGTGACCATTGCAGACCTGATTGGCGATATTGACCCAATTAAAGCCGCTTCGCAAAAACTTACTTACGCAGACGAAAACGTGATTCACTTCGGACTTATTCCACGTAGCAATCGCGGGATTTTCGCCATTAATGAGTTGCCAGATTTGCAGCCGCGTATTCAGGTCGGCTTGCTCAACATCATGCAAGAAAAGGACATCCAAATTCGAGGTTTCCAAGTGCGTATCCCGCTCGATATCTTCATTATCTACTCTGCAAACCCCGAAGATTACACCAACCGCGGCAACATCATCACGCCGCTTAAAGACCGTATTGATTCGCAAATCATCACGCACTACCCGAAGACCATTGAAATCGGTATCAAAATCACCGAGCAAGAGGCTTGGATAAATCGTAATTCGGAAGTCAAAGTGACCGTGCCGTATTACTTCAAAGAGATTATTGAGCATATTGCCTTTGAGGCACGGCGCAGTGAATATGTCGACCAAAAGTCTGGGGTATCGGCTCGCTTGACGATTAGCGCTATGGAAAATTTAGTCAGCAGTGCTGAACGGCGCGCCATGCTTAATGATGAATCCGATGTGCTGGTGCGTATCTCTGACCTCTTCCTCGTTGTGCCTGCTATTACTGGGAAAATTGAACTGGTCTATGAAGGCGAGCAAGAAGGCGCTATTAATGTGGCAAAATTGCTTGTCGGAAAAGCCATCAATCAAGTCTTCAAGAAATACTGTCCTGACCCCAATAAGAAAGTTCAGGGACAATCGCCATACGCGGCTATTACCAACTGGTTTTCACAAGGCAATCAAGTCGATATTTATGATGACATGAAGTTTGAAGATTATTTCAAGGCGTTAGATAAAGTAAAAGGCTTACGTGAGGTTGCCGAAAAGACCATGCAACCCAAAAACAAAGCTGAACTGGCAAGTGCTATGGAATTTATTTTAGAGGGTTTGCACCAAAACTCTATGGTCGGCAAAGATGAGTTAGAATCGGTGAGAACCTATAACGACATGATTGGTAAGATTATGAGCAGCGTCGGCGGTAGCAAATATGAGCGCTAACCCTGCTGCATAGCTGAAGGTGTGAGAGCGCAAAACTTGTTGCTTTTTTCTGCGTCTGTGCGGCGACTTTATGCTACGTGTTTGATGAAACCTGTTTTCTGTGTTTACTTTGCTTAAACCTTGCGCCTTATGGCTATTTACGCAGAGATACTTCGGCTTTTTAATTTAACTTTGCCAACATCATTCTGATGCAGAAAGTTAAAGTCGGCGTTATCGGCTTAGGAAACATCTCGCAAGTTGCACATCTTCCCATACTCTCTAAGCTTGATGATGCGGAATTGGTCGCCCTCTGTGATATTGAGCATGCCAAAGCAAAACTCGTTGGTGAGCGTTATAAGGTCAAGCATGTCTTTCGCCATTATGAAGATATGCTTGCCATGCCAGATTTGGATGCGGTCATTATTGCCACACCGACAAATACACATAAAGCTATTACGATTGCAGCCGCACAGGCTGGCAAGCACTGCCTTGTTGAAAAACCGCTTGCACGCACGGCTAAAGAAGCCAAAGAAATTCTCGATGCCATTGCGCCATCAAAAGTCAAAGTGATGGTCGGCATGAATCAGCGGTTTCGTCCTGATGCCATGGTCATGAAAGGGTTTATTCAAAACGGTGAAATTGGAGACGTTTTTTTTGTCAAAGCAGGTTGGCTGAAGAAAAACCCTGTCGACAGGCAGTGGAAGGTGCAAAAAAGTGTCTCTGGGGGCGGCGTGATTTTGGACTTAGGCATTATGGTGCTCGACCTTGCCCTGTGGCTACTGAATTTTCCCAAAGCTAAGAGCGTCTCGGCGGTCAACTTCGAAAAACAAGCTCATGACCACGATTCAGCTAATGTGGAAGATTTTTCATCTGTTTTGGTGCGTCTCAAAACTGGACAAGCCATTTCTATTGAGACAGGCTGGAATTTTGAGGTCGACCATGATTTGCTATTCTGCAATGTCTATGGCAAAGATGGCTTTGCGCGTGTCTATCCGCTCATGTTTCACAAGAAAATTCGCGATAACTTAGTCAACGTCACGCCAGAGCGCATTGGTTCGCTTGAAGATATTTACAAGCGTTCCTATCAAAATGAACTCAAGCATTTTATTGGTGCTGTGCAAGGGCATTTCCCTATCACCTCAACTGCCGAAGAAGCTGTTGAACGCATGCAAATTATCGACGCTATCTACAAGTCTGCTAAGCAAAAGAAGGAAGTGAGTCTGTAAAACATCAATCGCATACTGTGTATATGAATGAGTCTGACTTAAGTGCCTTGACTGCAATTCAGCGCACATTGCTCAAGGATGGGGAAAACTGCCTCAATGATGTTGCCAAGAAATTTGCCGAGATTTTCTCCCTCGAGCTTGCCGCTATCTACAATGCTCACCCAAACTCTGATGGTAGTGTTTGCTTTCACTGTGTTGGACATTCATCATCTTCTCATGCGCCTTCTAATACCTCGGTTACTCCTCTAACACTGGATGTAGGGATCAGCCATGAATTAACGCATCTTAAAACCGTTGAGCAGTTTAGTGGCAGTTCAGTTACAGTCTTCATCCCGCTCTATGTCCGTCAAGAGGTTCTGGGATGTTTGATGCTCAAAACAGATATTCAGTATTATCCTGGCTTGTTTGAATCTGCGCTACTGTCTGCCGTACTTGAATCGCTGTGTGATTACACTCGACACAAACACACTTCAGACAACTTGCTACGCCTGCAATCGGAACTGACCCACATGCGTGAATCTGTGCTGGAAGCCTCGCTTGCCAAATCTATGTTTCTTGCCAGCTTGAGCCATGAAATTCGTACCCCCATGAACATCATGCTGGGCATGAGCGACCTTTTGCTTGAGACGACACTTTCGCCTGAACAACTCCGTTATGTGGAAGCATTCCGACATGCTGGCACATCTTTGCTTTCGCTTCTAAACAATCTTATTGACTTTTCTAAAATTGTATCTGGTGATTTGGCGCTCCGTGAATCTGTGTTCTCTCCTGCAAGCATCATACAGTCTCTGACACAGTTCATGAGCCCCAAAATCCATGAAAAGGGACTCTACTTGCGCACAGCTCTCTCACCGAACTTACCCGAGACGCTTATTGGCGATGCCCATTGTATTCAGCAAATTCTGCATCAGCTCCTTGACAATGCTATTAAATTCACAGAGCAGGGTGGCATTGACCTCTCTGCCGAGCTCGAGTCATCTGATAGCAGGATGGCAACACTACATATCAAAGTTAAAGACACAGGTATCGGTATTCCCGAGCAAAAGCTGGATTTAATTTTTGAGCATTTTGTACAAGCAGATTTCTCTACGGCGCGCAAGCATCGCGGCATGGGACTTGGGTTAGCCCTTTGCAAACGCCTTGTAGATATGATGGGCGGCACAATCTGGGCGGAAAGCCAACTGCACGCAGGTAGCTGTTTTCATGTACGTCTGCCTTTGCGCATTCCTTCTCATGTCAAGCACAACTCGCTGCGCTTTACTGGCAAGCGCATCCTTTTGCTGGATCACGATTTAACCCACCAAAACGTCCTTCAAAGCTATTTAGTTAGTTATGGCTTGCATGTTGAAACGCTGGCTACATCCGATGCGCCCCAGCGCTTTTTGACTCACGCTGCAGAAACACTTCGTCAGTTCGATGCACTTTTTGTCAACTGTCAAATTTCTGAAAAGGACTTGCACAACATTTGCAACACACTGCTTAGCGTGCGCCAACTGGTCAATACTCATCTTGTCTTCTTCAATGCTCGCCGCAAAAGTGACCTACTGCTCTTAGAGCAATTTCCAACGGCTTTTCTACTCAACTCTTCGAATCTTGATGAATTTGAAATGACTCTTCAAAAGCTCTTTTCTGATAATTCTTCTCAACCAGTGTCTCCCTCACCACAGCCAGCCTCACCTAAAGGACAATTCATCGAATGCAGACCGCTAAAAATCTTAGTTGTCGATGATGAACCTGATAATCGGCTGTTAGTCAAATCGTACTTTAAGAAACTGCCGTTTGAACTTTACATGGCTGAAAATGGATATGCGGCACTCAAGGTCTTCAAAGAGCATGTCCTTGATTTGGTGCTCATGGACTTACAGATGCCCGACCTTGATGGCTACTCGACCACATCCAGCATTCGTGCATGGGAAGCAGAGCAGCAGAAGACCAGAACGCCTATCATTGCGCTTTCGGCATTTACCTCACCAGAAGAGCGGACGCGTGCATTTGAAGCAGGCTGTGATATTTGCCTTAGTAAGCCTATCAAAAAAGAGGTGTTACTTGACACGATTTACACATACTTTGCAGACCATGAAAAAAATCGTCGTACGCATTGATGCTGAGCTTCAAGATATTGTGCCTCTTTTTCTGCAAAATCGGCGTGCTGATGTGCTCAAACTTACTTCCGCATTGCGCAATAGCATGTTCGATGAAGTGCTCTCAATTGCGCATAACCTTGCTGGCACAGGCGCAGGCTATGGCTTTGATGAAATTAGCCAAATTGGATATGCGATGTGTGATGCCATTCGTGCAGGTCAGTTTGATAGACTCTCTCCACTTATCTCTCGCTTAGAAGCCTATCTTGACGCAATTGAAGTAATCTATGAACCCTCAAAATAAAATTCCCCCTTTTGCAACGATTCGCCCCCTTAGCGTGTTTTGAGCTATGGATTGCACTGCTCTCAAATAGGCACTTTTCTTTTCAAACAGACACTTTTCAAAGAGTTCAAACAGATTATAGTATTGAGGGACATGAGCGATATTACTTCAACACAGCATTCGGTTGTTGGTCTTTCAAAGTCAGCACTACTGAAAGAACTTCTCGTTAATGCAGCCATATTTGCTGCGCTATGCGCATTTTTCTGCCTTGTTTTTTCCCTGCACTGGCAGGGCGCAATTTATGGCGCCACCTTTGGCATGCTTTTCGGCGCTATCTCTTTTTATTTGACACGCCTTCTGACTCGCTACCTTGGCGACATATTTGCCGATATTCTCATTTACGGTTTTGCTGGCACTGCTTCTGGGGCACTTGCTGGCGGTCTGACCAAAATCATTTGCACTCCAATTGCCCAACTTGTGCTTGATGCTATCTACGGCAATACGATTGGCGAACCCGAACGTGCTTTTTATGCCGTTGTGTATGCAGGTTTTCTAGGTGGATTTTTTGGGTTGGTTCAAGTCTTGTTCCTCAGCGGTGCGCAAGCTGTCAAACAGTCTGAAGGTAAGCCGCTTGTCATTAAGGAAGAGCTCGTTGAGAAAACACCACCTGCACAGCCCTCATCACAGCAGCCTTCACCGCCTCCACTTAAGCCACGCTACTCTATTCCTAAGGAACTCACGAGTGAGAGTTTTTTCAGCGAGAATTAGCACTGAACGAAGCGAAGTAGAGCGAAGCATTCACAATAGATTCCTCGCTGGTGTTGGAACGACGGCACCGCCTCACCCTGTCTGCCCAGCGCAGACATCGTCTCCTACAAATAGGAGAGAGACAAGAAACAGGTTAGCTCTCCCTTGCAAGCAGAGGGGAAAGAGGGCGAGATCAAGTTCCTTTTCCTTATAGGAGCGCGTTAGGGCGCGGTGAGCAAACCACAAAGGACACAGAGATGCTCACAACGTGCGCAAAGCCCATTTGTGCCAAATCTGTTCTATCCGTGTTATCTGTGTGATATTTCTTCTGTGCAAGTTGTGAATACACTTCGTGCCCTTTTGTGGTGAAAGAAGCACCTATTTTTGCCTGAACTGCACTTCAATCGGCACGCCCTTGAATCCAAATTTTTCGCGAATCACTCGCTCGACATACTTTCTGTAACTCTCCTGCACTAACTTGGCATTGCTGGCGTAGAGCGCAAAAAGCGGCGGTTCAATAGCAAGTTGCGCTATGTATTTGACTTTAATTTCCTTGCCTGATTTTGACCACGGCGGCGAGCGTTGAATTTCAGGCAATACGGTGCGGTTTAGTACGCTGGTTTCAATACGATGGCGTCGTGCCTTCCAAATTTCTTCAGCCAAGTCAATCGCTTTAAAGACACGCTGCTTTGTGATTGCCGAGACTGTGATAATTGGTAAGTATGATAGCGCTTTCAACTGAGTCTGTGCCGCTTCTGCGAAGGCTTCTGCCGTTTTTGAATCTTTCTCAATCAAATCCCACTTGTTAATCGCAATGAGCACTCCACACTTGCGCTCGATAGCCATATTGATAATGCGCAGGTCTTGCTTTTCCAATCCTTGCGTAGCATCAACGATGACAATAGCAACATCGGCGCGCTCTAAGGCTTTTTCGGTGCGCGTGGTGCTAAAAAATTCTATGTCCTCTTCCACTTTTGCACGTTTACGCAGTCCAGCAGTATCAATCAAGATGAAGTGTTGTCCATAGCGCCGAAACTCTGTATCAATCGAGTCTCGCGTGGTGCCTGCAATATCAGTTACAATTTGCCGTTCTTCTCCTAAGACGGCATTCACGAAACTGGATTTGCCGACATTCGGACGCCCTACGACAGCTAACTTGATGACATCATTCCGATTTGGTTGCTCTTGAGCAGGCGCTGGAAAAGATTTTATGACCTCATCTAAAAGTTCTGCAACACCAAGACCTTGTTCTCCAGCAATAAAGTATGGCTCGCCCAATCCTAATTTTCGGAATGCTTCTGCTTCTGCACGCAATGATTCACTATCTACCTTATTGACAGCCAGAAAGATCTTTTTATGCACTGCTTTTTTGCGCAAGACTTCTGCAACTTCAATATCGACATCCGTTACGCCGGAGCGCACATCGCATACGAAAACAATAGCCTGAGCTTCTTCCACGGCGCGCATGGCTTGTGCTCGCACGGCAGTGCTGAGGGAATCATCTTCTCTGGTATATCCACCCGTATCTACCAGAAGAAATGTGCGTCCGCACCACTCGGCGTCCTGTATGTTGCGGTCGCGTGTGACGCCCGGCTGGTCATCGACGATAGCATGCCGTTTGCCCACTATGCGGTTGAAGAGCGTGGATTTACCGACGTTGGGTCGTCCGACGATTGCAACGACTGGTTTCATGTTGTCAAACGTCCTGAAGGTTCTGTGCTATGCCTTGCACCATACCGCATGGGTATTATCGTATATGATGTCAGATTGCATGAGCATGTTCGTTCAAGCGCAGGCATTATGAGCAATATCTTCAGATTTTTTGGTTTGCAACTTTAGCCGTTTGCGGCTTTGTGTGCCTTTCTAATTGCAGACCACTTCAAAGCAAGCGCCCTTTGTGGCATCTCTTTGGACAAAAATTTTCGTCTCAAACTGCTCATGCAGCTTATCGAGATGTGTAATGATGAGAATCTTCTCAAAATCGTCTTTCACTGCTTCAATAGCTTCCATCATGGCATCTAATCCTTCTTTATCCTGTGAGCCAAATCCTTCATCAATCACCAGCATTTTCAGACCGAAATTGCGCTGTTTAGCCAGCAGCTTAGAGAGAGCGACACGTAGCGCAAAATCTATGCGGAATCTCTCACCACCTGAAAATGTATCATAATCGCGTGAGACCCCATTGACATCACTGATGTAAATATCCAACGACTCTACAACTTTTTCATTTTGCTGATGTCTTTGTGTCTCAATGCGTAGTGCGAGATAGTTGTTTGTTAAGTTTTGCAAAATGCGATTTGCTTCCCGCTCGATTTCTGGTACGCTTTCTTCAATCAAGAGACTCTGAATACCTCTCACGCTGAAGGCTTCTGCTAAAATTTCATAGAGCTCAATTTCTTCAGCAACTCTTTTTTCTTCATTTTTCGCTTGATGCAAGTTCTGCCGCTTTTGCTCAAGGTCGTTTAGACGTTTTTCCAGAAACTGCACTTCGCTTGCTTTTTCCGTCCATTGGCTGCTTAGCTCGTCCCATTTTCTTTTCAAATTTGCCTTTTGCACTTCTGCTTCTTTTAGCATCTCGACTTGCCCTGCTAACTCTGCCCGTATTTGCTCTGCAGATGTTCTTTCACCTAAGAGTTGGTGTAAGCGTTCTTTCTGCTGCCTGACTTCTCTGCTATACTTTTGCAAGTTTTCCTCTGCAACCTTGATTCTCTCATATTCTACTGGCGCATCGGATAGCTGATTGACCTGCTCACGCAGTACTGCGTGGGCATGCTCATCGTAGGCTAATGCATTGATTTCATTTTTTAGTGATGCCTGTTGCACTTTCAGCTCATGAGCAAAATTTTCAGACTGCAATTGCTCGGATAGGGCTTTTGCGGCACGTTCCAAATTCGCTAAGTCCAGACGCACTCTCTCCAATTCTTTTTCTACTTGTTCCAATTCTTCAAGCGTACTACGCGCACGTGCCAAGTCTTTTTCAATTTGTCTTAACTCTTTCTCCAGCTTTTCTTTTTCATGGATGCAGGTCTCTACATTTTGCATTTCTACTTTGAGCTGTTCCAGTTGCTGGCTCAGCCTGCGGCTTTCATCTCGGAATGTGGAATACTCTTGGCGGTATTCTGCCAACACTTTTTCTCGATGTTCAGCTGTCAGGGCGGAATGACACACGGGACAGACGGCATCTTTGAGGGCTTTGAATTCTTTGGCTTTCTTTTCTATTTGATTCATTTGCGCTTTGCAATTTTCAATTTGGGCGTTAAGCTGACCATGTTTTCCTGAAAGTTCTCTTTGCTGATGTCGCAAGAGTTGCAATTCCTCGACAGCATGGCGTCGGGTCTCATGCGCTTTGGAAAGCGCTTCCAGCTCTTGTTGCGCCTTTATTTTGCGCTGCTGATTGCGTAGCAGTTGTTCTTCATCTTTTTTCAGAGAACTGATGTGATGACGCTCTGTTTCCAGATTCTGCTCGAGCCGCTGCCGCGCCAGCATGATTTCGTTCTGAACATGGATGAGCGTGTCTTTGAGGTGCCGATATTTTGCGGCGAGGCTATCGAGCACTTGAAGCTCGGCTTTGAACTTTGTGTATTTTTCCATGTTGCGCTCAATTTGCTCACGCTGGGCAAGTCTTTCATGGAGCAGGTGGATGTCATGCTCTTGCTTTTTGATTTTTTCTTCGCACTCTCTGATTTGTCTTTCAATATCGCGCAGGCGCAATTCTTCAGCTTGCAGAGCGATTTTTTTCTCTTGAAGCAATTCCAGTTTTCTTTCTTGTTCGGCAAGTTCAGCCTCACACTTTTCTTTTTGATATTTCAGTTCAGATAGCGCGCTCACTGCGGTGTTGTGCTTTTGGCGCAGGACGACTTCATTTGCAAGCTCGTTCTCGAGTAGGGTTATCTGTGCCCGAAGTTGAGTTTGTTCTTCTCTCAGTGCTCTGGTTTTATCCTTTGAGCGCTCCGATAGTTGGCTGTAGCGCTCGAGCTGCAGGATTTCTGCGAGAATTTCCTTGCGCTTATTGGGTCTCTGCACCGTAAATTCATTGGAGCGACCTTGTAGTAAAAAAACCGAGTTGATGAATGTGTCATACGAAATGCCAATTTCGCGCAAGATTCTTGCGTCTGTTTCTCTGACGCCATTGCCGTTGAGCGGTCGGAATCTGTTGTTATCTGCATCCCAGCAAAAGAAGTCCACACTTTGTGTTGCGCTGCTGTCTTTTGAGCGCTTTGCTATGCGAGAAATTTTGTAGAGTTTTTCATCGAGCTCGAACTCCAGTTCTACTTGTGCCTCATTTGCGCCTATGCGAATGATGTCTCTATTTGCCCCTCGTGGGGTCTCTCCCCAAATGCACCATGCAATAGCTTCTAACAGACTTGATTTACCCGCACCATTTCTGCCCACAATGCACGCTACGTGAAGTTGCTCGAAATCCAGTTCCCTAAACTCCTCGCCGTAGCAGAGAAAATTTCTCAAACGCAATCGCTTTGGGGTCATAGCAAGGTTATTTAGGTTTTGTTGAAATGTCGTTCAAACACAGTATCGGTCAATCGTACCGCTTCCATTGAATACTCATCAACATTGAATCGCTTGAAGACTTCTTGATCAAGATAGAGCGAGGCTTCGCGCCAAGTCTTTTTTTGATTGAGCTCGTTAATAGCGAGCTCGTAATTTTCTTCACTGCCGTTAAAGACACGCTTGATGATTTTTTTGCGGTCGCTTTGTGAAATAAGTGCGCGTAAATCTTTCAGCTCGCTTGGTGCGCTTGTCTTTACAGGCGGCACCACAGGCAAGAGCGACGGTTCACTGCGATGAATTGATTTCGGAATCTGTTTTGGTATTTCACCGCTACTTCCTGAATGCGCTTGAGCGGCTTGCTCTGATTGTGCTGACCATGCCTTTTCACTCTCTTGCTGGGCTATAACTTTTTCTTTTTGCAGTGGCTCGAGTTTGCTTTGCTTTTGCGTTATCTCGGCAGATGACGCCGCAAGTGGGACTTCTGTTTTTGGTGATAGCGGCGGAGCAGTAGGTTTATCAGCCTCTTTTGCCGGGTCTGTATATGAGACTGGAAGTGGCTGACTGGCTACGGGTTCAATGCGCTCGGTATTTGCGCTCTCCGCAAAAGACTGTGATGAAGTGGATATGCTACTCTCTGCTGTGCGATGTGTAACTTTTGGGAAAATGTTTGGTGAAAGCAGTGGTTCATCTTCTGGTATGGGGAGCTGTGCCGTTGACTCTTCATTGGGAATAGGCTTGCTTAACACCTCATCTACCAAATGCTGTGACAGATGCGATAGAATAGTTTCTTCAAATTCACGTGATTCTTTGACCGCTTTTTTCTTATGGAGCAAGGGTGAAATCTCCCCTTCAAAGACCATCGCCATATCTTCCTTCTTTAGTGTGTCCATGCCTTGCTCACGCAGTTGTGTCAGCAGGCTTAATGCTGCCAGTGCATCTTTTTCTCTGAGAAAAATTTGTAACTCACTTATGGGGATTTTGGCTTCTCCACCAAGCAAATAAAATTCGTAGAGTGGTTCCAAGAGATGCATCCATTCAGCTGGAGTGTATGTGGCACATACCTTTTTGTCAATATCGGCAATCAATTTCTCGAAGCGCTCTTCCGAGAGTGAGTCCAATTTTTTTTTGGCTAGATATTGCCGCATCACTTCTGGGAGATAGGCGTATTCGACAAAGAGTTCTAATGCAGAACAGATCATTTCTGCTTTGAGCTCATAGCTTTCTGCATAGAGATACTTGCTTAGAAAGTGTTGCGGACGGGAGAGATACTCATACGTCAGGCGGGCACTGTGTTTGAGTAACCGTAGGCAGTCTTCACGTGGCAAGACCGACAGTTTTGCTGCTGCATCAGCCAAAGCACTGCGATAAGGCGCCAGCGAGCTATGCCCAAAGAGAAATTTTTCGGATTTGAATCGGCGCAGTTCTTCGTGAGCTTCACGGCGCAGTTCATGAAAAAACAGATTTTTGAGCAGTGTTGGGAGTGGCAACAGCTGCAGCGCGGAATAGGAAAATTCAGAGAGTTCTCCTAAGTGTGAGGAGAGTTTGTTAGCTACTTTTTCATAGATTGGAGTTGCTTCGCTCATGGCTATCAAGTGGATGAAGTTTTCAAAAAATACAGTTTTAGGTCACACATGCAAGTCGAGATGCTGAAACTGGTTAGCTTTGTGAGGAGATGTACCGATTTACCGAAGATTTAGCCGAAGCGTCCCAGAATGTAATCCTCGGTAAGCTGTTGTTCAGGCTTTGTAAATACCATTCCCGTCGAGTTGTATTCGATCAGTCGTCCTTGCATCATAAAGGCTGTGCGGTCGCTTACACGTGCGGCTTGTTGCATGTTGTGCGTTACAATCATGAATGTGTACTGACCTTTCAGTTGGTCAATCAAATCCTCAATTCTTTGAGTAGAGATAGGGTCTAAGGCTGAGCAGGGTTCATCCATGAGGAGAATTTCTGGCGATGTGGCTAACGCACGAGCAATGCAGAGCCGTTGTTGCTGTCCGCCTGACAATCCTAACGCATTAGCTTGTAGTCGGTCTTTGACTTCATCCCACAGTGCGGCTTGTTTGAGACAGTGCTCGACCGTTTCATCAATCTGTGCTTTCGTATAGCCGCCGATGAGCTTGAGTCCATATGCTACGTTGTCATAGACAGACTTTGGAAATGGATTAGGTTTTTGAAAGACCATGCCGATACGACGACGCAGCACATTAACATCCACTTGCGGGTCATAGATATTTTCACCGCCTAAGATAATTTTGCCCTCTACACGCACAGGGTAGGAGACTTCATGGATTCGGTTAATAGCTTTAAGCAGTGTAGATTTGCCGCAACCAGAGGGTCCGATGATTGCCACGACTTCGCCACGCTTGACATCCATCACGATATTGTGGAGCGCCACAGTTTTGCTGTTGGCATATGAAAATGTGAATTTTTCAACGCTTAAGATGACTTCAGTGAGTGTGCGCAGGTCTTTTTTGGGCTGTATTTCATCCGTTTCATCACGGAAGACAGGCGTGTTATCTCTCGGTTGAGACTCTTCCCGAAAAACAGGTGTTACTTTGGACTTCGAGGATTCGGCGTCATTTGGCAGCATAGATGTTCTAATTTCGGTCAGCGTGAAAATAACCAAAAATGCAACTTTTTGATACAATGCTCATCCGAAAATTGCTATCATTGGGTTGCGTTGTCAATCAGAACTAAGTGAATGCACACTCTAAAGGAATTGAACCGATTATGCTCTGGTGTCTGGGCGGATGCACCGCTATGCTGAATGGAGCACAGCAGAGTGAAGAATCCACATTAGATATGGATTCCTCAATGGTGCTCGGTATGACACAAGACAAGTGCGGAGCAGTGCCGCAAAACCTACGCATTCATTGTCAACACGACCTAACAAGATATGCTCATCACACAGCCTCTTAAGCCGCACTTAGGGGAGCATGAGCGCTACAACGATGCCGCAGATTTTGATTTTTCAAACTCAAACTTTATTACAGCTGCAACATGTGCGCCTCTTTCTCTGAACATGCTTTACAACTGCGCACCGTCAGGATGGTTCTTGCCATTAATCTTATCATGTTTGTTGTGGAGATGATTGCAGGCTGGCTGGCGGAATCGACCGGTCTTATGGCTGACTCGTTAGATATGCTTGCCGATGGCGCTGTGTATGGACTCACGCTGTATGCTATTGGTCGGAGCGATAAAGAAAAAAAACTTGCGGCTTGGTCGGCAGCACTTGGTCAGTTTATGCTGTCACTTTGGCTGGCTTTCGAAGTTGTGCGGCGCTTCTTGGGCGGTAGTGAGCCGTTAGGCTGGGTCATGATTGGTATCAGCATGCTCGCACTTGCTGGTAACTACATCAGCTTTGTTTTACTCGACAAGTACAAAAGAGGCGAG
>Ga0308412_1000232_pt1 | contig 27187 bp, 20 predicted proteins | sample HotsprottomLayer_FD_202357 | JGI IMG/M metagenome (GOLD analysis project Ga0308412, IMG submission 202357) | Hot spring phototrophic mat microbial communities from Octopus Spring, Yellowstone National Park, Wyoming, United States -... | ecosystem: Environmental > Aquatic > Thermal springs > Hot...
GCGCGATTATAACCATCTTGCAAAGCCTGGTCGCCACCATAGCTCAAGGCTTGCTGATACATCTCCATTGCAGCACACCACTCTTTGCGAGCTAACAGGTGCTCGGCATATTTGCCCAGCGCAATGCGGTAGCGATCGGTTGCCGTCCAGCCGCTCCCATCGCGTAGATTCGGCACCGCCGGCGCCACCTGAGCAAAGTAATACACCACCTGTCCCCAGTCTACATCCCAATAACTGGCTCCTAAGAGGTAGAGGCGCGCCCAGTTTTGCAACCCTTTGGTCTCCGTGTCCAGGGGCCCGAACTTTTCAGCCAGGGTCAAAGCGTAAATCCCGCCTTCCAGATTGGCCTCTTTGAGGATTTTATCGCGACCGCTGTTCCGGTATGCCAGATAGAGCAGACCATCCACCACGGCGGGTTGAAAATTCGGCTCGACTTTGCGCAATAAGAGCAGCGTATCGATGGCCACTTGCCATTGACTGTTGAAGATTTGCTGTTTGGCGGCTTCCAAACGCTCTTCGGCGCCGCGTAAATCCGGCGTTGGCGAGACCGTCGGCGATGGAGCGATGGTCGGCGTGGCGGTGATGCTTGCCTCGAAGATCACTTCGGCTAATTTCTCCGCTGCGCCAGGGTAATCGGGCGCGATTTGAATGACATACTCCAGGCGTTGCCGCGCCCGCCCATAGTTTTTGCTGGCGATCTCTTGCAAGGCTAACTCGTATTGCTCTTTGGCAACCAGACCGGCCTGGGTGGCTGCCGCGGCTTTGCGGGCGTTGATGCCACTGGTGTAACCCGCAAAGGCGCTCAGAAAAGCAATCCCGAACAACCCCAGGATGCCGATCAAAATGACCCAGCGCAGACGAGATGGTTTTGTCCCCTGGGAGTGGATAGGTTTGCCTGGCGGGGGTTGATCGCTGCCAACGTCAGCCAGTGGAACGACCTGGGTTGCTTGCAGGTGGCTGTCTGGGGAGAGGCTGGTCTGGTCAGGTGGTTCTCTGTCCTCCGCCTGGGTTGTGGCGTTGGCTGCACTGAGCCTGGTCGGAAGCGTCGCTGCCAGGCTATCGGTAGGCTGCGCCTCGCCTGGCTCTGGTGGATGAACTCTGGAGATAATCGTGTCGGCGAGGGTTGTCTCGCCCGCAGTGGTGCTTTGGGTCTCAACGTTCACCGCCCGCGTCTCGGCGAAAGGATCGACTTGGGCGGCAAGGTATTCAGCCAGCGCCTGGCTCGGCGAAGGGTAATGAAGCTGGGTAGCTGCCAGAGGGTCTGTCTCTGGCAAGTCAGAGGGTGTGGAGATAGAATTTTCCTCCCCTGCTTGCGCGGGAAGTTGTGGTTCAGGCGATTCTTCAGGAGATAGTTTATCGTTTTCCGAGTTTTGCATGAGACGCATTATACTCCAGAGTATAATTTGTATATGGAACAATTCAGGTTCTTTCATCCCATTGAAGTGCGCTACGGCGACCTCGATCCGCAGGGACATGTTAACAACGCCAAAACGGTTACCTATCTTGAACAGGCTCGCATCCAGTATATCAAACAGCTCAATCTCTGGCAGGGTGGCTCGTTTTTAGACATTGGGATTATCCTCGCCGAGCTTCGCCTGACCTATAAAGCGCCCATCCATTTTGGGCAAGCTGTGCGCGTTGGTGTGCGGGTTGTCCGTTTGGGCAACAAGAGCTTCGAAATGGCGTATCGGGTCGAAGATGCTGACACCCACGCCGAGCTCGCTACTGCTTTGACCATCCAGGTCGCCTATGACTATCGGCAACAGAAATCGATTCCCATCCCAGAAGAGTGGCGCAGGGTGATCAGCGCCTTTGAAGGGCTGGAAACCCCTTCTGCATCCTCTTAACTCCAGGAGAATCCATGACAACCATCCCTTTAATTGACCGCGAATTTCTGCTCAATCACCTGGCCCAGCTATTAAACATCCCCAGCCCATCGGGGTTTGCCCAGCGGGCTATTTCGTATTGTGAAGAGGTTTTGAGACCGTTTTCCGCGCTAACCCTGCGTCAGAATCGCAAAGGGGCGCTGATTGCTGAATGGCAAGGTGAGCGAGCGGATTCTCTCCGCGGCGTGACTGCCCATGTGGATACCCTGGGGGCAATGGTGAAGGAGATCAAAGCCAATGGGCGGTTAAAATTGACCCAGTTGGGTGGCTATGCCTGGAATACCGTCGAAGGAGAAGGATGTACGGTGTTCACCCAGAGCGGGAAAACGGTGCGGGGGAGTCTGTTGCTCACCAAAGCCTCGGCTCATGTGTACAGTAAACAAGTCAATGAACTCAGTCGCGAAACTGATAACATGGAAGTGCGTTTAGATGCGCGCACCACCAACGCCGAGCAGACTCGTGCCCTGGGCATCCAGGTGGGCGATTTTGTGGCATTTGACCCCCGCCTCGAAACCAATGAAGGGTTCGTCCGCTCACGCTATCTAGATGACAAAGCAGGAGTTGCCTGTGTGCTTGCGGCGATTAAAGCCTTGCACGATCAGGGGCTGCGGCCGCGCCAGACTACAACGTTTTTGATCTCGAATTACGAAGAGGTGGGACATGGCGCAGCCAGCGGCTTCCCACCCGATTTAGCCGAGCTTTTAGTGGTCGATATGGCGGCTGTTGGCGAAGGACAAACCTCCGATGAATTTCATGTTTCGCTATGCGTTAAGGATTCGGGCGGGCCATATCATCACGAATTTAGCCAGAAGCTACGGCGCATAGCCGATCAAGCCGCCATTGCCTATAAAGTGGATACGTATCCGTATTATGGCTCGGATGGCGAAGCATACTGGCGGGCGGGTGGGGATGTTGCAGTGGCCTTAATCGGTCCAGGCGTGGATGCCTCACACAACTACGAACGAACCCATCTGGAGGCTCTCCTGGCGACAACCCAATGGATTGTTGCGTATTTATTAAGCGAGTAAGATGATGGAGTTTGATGCCACGCTTTCCCCTTCTAATCTTTCTGCGGTTGCCGAAATTGCCCAGGCGGCCGAAAAGATTGGTTTTGATGCCTTGTGGTGCCCGGAAACCAGCCATGATCCCTTTCTGCCGGGCGTTTTGATCGCCGAACACACCCAACGACTGCGCTTTGGCACCGCCATCGCCGTCTCATTCGCCCGCAGCCCGACCACCCTTGCCTATACCGCCTGGGATTTAGCGCAATACTCGCAGGGGCGCTTCTTATTGGGTTTGGGCACCCAGGTGAAAGCCCATATCGAACGGCGCTTTGGAATGCCCTGGCCCGACTCGGTGGTCGGCAAACTGCGCGAGCAAATCCAGGCCATGCGGGCTTTGTGGGATTGCTGGCAGAATGGAACGCCGTTGAATGTGCGCGGAGAATACTATCGTCTAAATCTCATGGCGCCTTTCTTCAATCCCGGTCCGATTGCTCAGCCGAGCATCCCAATTTTTATTGCGGGTGTCAATCCTGGTTTGGCCCAACTGGCTGGCGAAGTTGCGAATGGCTTCCTGGCTCATCCTTTTCATTCAGCAGAATATTTAGCCGAGGTGATTGCGCCGGCCATCCAGCGCGGGACGCAAAAAAGTCAGCGGCAAAGAGAAGCTGTGCAACTCAGCGTTACCGTCTTCACCGCGACTAGTAAGGAGGAAGCCGAGTTTGTTCGCTCCCAAATTGCTTTCTACGCCTCGACGCCTTCCTATCGACGTGTCCTGGAGCATCATGGGTGGGGGGAGATTGGCGAAAAACTCTCCACCCTGGCAAGTCGGGCTCAATGGGGGGAACTGCCAGCCTTGATTGACGACACTATGTTGGAAACCTTCGCCGTCGTTGCCGATGAAAAGCACCTAGGAGAGAAGCTGCGCCAACGCTACGCTGCCCTCGCCCAACGTCTGGCGTTGTATCTCCCGTTTGTACCTGGCAAGCAGGATGCCTTTTGGCGGAACTTAGCGGAGGAAATGCGCTCTGGATGAATCAGGACGAAGAAGCGGTTTTTGAGCGTGAGCGGATGCGCATGGTGGACGAGCAATTGCGTCGACGGGGGATTCAGGAACCGCGGCTGCTCCAGGCGATGCTGAAAGTGCCCCGCCACCGTTTTATCCCCACCGAACACCGTCACCTGGCTTACGTTGATGGACCGCTCCCAATCGGCGCCGGACAAACTATCTCCCAGCCCTATATTGTGGCTTTGATGACCCAGCTTCTCCGTTTGGAGGGCGATGAAAAGGTCTTAGAAGTCGGCACCGGTTCTGGTTATCAGGCAGCCATCCTCGCCGAACTTGCCCGGTTTGTGCATACAATTGAACGCCACGCCGAGCTGGCGGAACGTGCCAGACTGATCCTGCAAGCATTGGGCTATCAGAACATCCGCGTTCATATTGGCGATGGTTCGCTGGGGTTAGCTGAGTTTGCTCCTTACCAGGCGATTATCGTTACGGCAGCAGCCCCCAAAGCGCCGCAGGCTCTCCTGGAGCAATTGGACGAGGGGGGACGGTTAGTCATCCCCGTGGGTGGGCAATGGGGGCAAATGCTTGAACGGTGGACGCGTCACGGTGCCCGCTATGAGCAGGAGGAATTTGTGCCGGTCTCTTTTGTTCCGCTGCGCGGCGAGGCCGGCTGGAAAGATGAGCGCTGGGAGTGGGATTAAGTTGCTCAGGCGTTACTGATCGTGACAAAAACCATTGGGCGACGCTTGGTTTTGGTGTAGAGAAACGACTTTAAGGATTGCTCGAGATCGTTCTGCAAGCGGCCGTTGCTGGTGCAGTCCACCGTTTTGCGCACCAATTGCCGGGTTTCGGCGATGATTTCTTCCATCTCATCGGCGCTTACAAAACCGCGCGTGATGACCTCAGGCTCGTCCAGCAAACGACAGGAGCGGCGATCTAAAACCAGGTTGACCAGCACAAAGCCATCGCGGGCAAGAATTTCGCGTTCGCGCACCAGGCTAGGGCTGACATCACCGACCGAAGCGCCATCAACAAATACATATCCACCCGGTACGCGCTCGCCAATGCGCAGTTGATCTTCGCTCAGTTCGAGCACCATGCCATTTTCCACAATGGCGATCCGTTCGGCTGGAATGCCTACCTCCTGAGCAAGGCGGGCGTGCTGGTGCAGGTGGCGTAATTCGCCATGGATGGGGATTAGGAACTTCGGCCGCACCAGATTCAGCATCAGCTTAATCTCCTCTGCGCTGGCGTGACCGGAAACATGCACGGGAGCGATGTCCTCATAGATGACGTTGGCGCCGCGCCGAAAGAGGCGGTTGATGGTGCGATAAACGCTTTCTTCGTTCCCGGGTATCGGGTGAGAAGAGAGAATGACCGTGTCGCCGGGTAAGATGTCGAATTGACGGTTGGTGCCGGTGGATAAGCGTCCCAAAATCGAGCTGGGTTCCCCCTGGGTGCCGGTGGACATCAAGACCACCTCGTTGGGGTTCATGCGCAGGGCTTGTTCAATTGGTACAATAGCCTCATCGGGGATGGTCAGATAGCCCAATTTACGCGCAATGCGGGCGTTTTCTACCATGCTCGCTCCGACAAAAGTCATTTTGCGTCCATAGCGCATGGCTGCGTTAGCGACCTGCTGCATGCGCGAAATCAAAGACGCGAAGCTTGCCACAATAATTCGCCCAGGCGCTTCGCGAAAGACACTGTCAAAGGCCGCGTCGATCACCCGTTCAGAGGGAGTCCAGCCTGGCCGGGTGGAGTTGGTCGAATCGGAGAGCAGGGCTAAAACCCCTTGCTGAGAATATTCTGCCAGCTTGGCGAAATCGGTAGGCCAGTTATCAACCGGCGTGTGGTCGAATTTATAATCGCCACTGTGAACCACCAGACCAACCGGCGTACGGATGCCTAATCCTACTCCATCCGGGATCGAATGACAGACATGAAAGAACTCCACGTCAAAGACTCCGATCTGCAATCGCTCACCGGCTCGCACCGTGTTTCGTTTCAGCTTGTTCAACAAACCGTTGCGGGCAAGTTTGGCTTCCAATAAGCCAAGGGTTAGGGCGGTGGCATAAATTGGCGCTTGAACCTGTTCCAAAACATGGCGCGCTGCCCCGGTATGATCTTCATGACCATGGGTAAAAACTACCCCAACCACTTTGTGGCGATTCTCGACCAGATATTGAAAATCGGGGATAATGTAATCGATTCCCAACATATCGTTTTCGGGGAACATTAAGCCGGCGTCGACCACCAGGATTTGGTCGGCGTATTCGTAGACCATCATGTTTTTGCCTACTTCTCCCAATCCTCCAAGGGGGAGGATGCGTAAAATTTTTTCTTTCATACTTTCTACAGTCCTTTTTATAAAGCTCAATCAAAGTCAAAACAACAGCCCGAACGGCAAATCACCGACCGGGCTGCTGGTAAGAAGCAAGAATGGATCATGGAATGATTCAAAAAGTTCAAATAGATTTTCCTTCTAAATCTCCAACAACGTCCTCAATCGGCAAACTTTGCCAATCAAAAGCTACTTTTATTTTAACCTTTGGGAAAGATTTTGTCAAAGCCAGTTTTGATATGGGAAAACCTCGTCGGGCTGAGATAGCTTCGTCCACTTTGTGTTATCATAGTATAGACGAAGGGAGTGATGAATGGACGTTAGCGAGTTGCAATCTCCAACGGCTTTTCTCAAGCGGATGTTGGGCGGTTTGCCTATCCCCACCGTGTTGAGTGACTATGAACAATGGTGGGTTGCGGAAGGGATGGAGATCTCAAATCAGGTCGACCGAGCTGGAACGCCATGGCTGCGGATGTTCGATGCGCTGGGCAAGCGCGTGGACGAGATTCTCTACCCCCCGGCCTATTGGCGGGCTCTCCGCCAGGGGTATAAAGCCGGCCTGGTTTGGCGAGCCTTTGAAGGGGGCAGGTTAGCAGACTGTTATTTGCTGGGATACATCACGGCCTTTTTCGACGCTGGCATGTACTGTCCTTATACTGTTTCCCTTTCTACGGCTGTTCCGCTGGAAAAATACGGCGATCCGACAGTAAAAGAACGGTTTATCCCCCTGCTCCTGCGCAAAGATGACCGAGTGTGGCAAGGGGCAACCTGGATGACCGAAGCGGGTGGTGGTTCTGATCTGGGAACGTATGTCGAGACCCGCGCCTATCCCACGCCACAAGGATGGCGGTTGACTGGGGAAAAGTATTTTGCCAGCAATGTCGGTGCTGAATTGGCGGTTGTCGCTGCGCGGCGAGTCGAAGCCCCGCTCACTGTAAAGGGGCTTTCTCTCTTCCTTGTGCCGCGTCACCGAGCGGATGGTAGCTTGAATTATACAATTCGACGCTTGAAAGATAAAATCGGCACGCGCAGTGTTCCCACCGGTGAGGTTGAATTTCAGGATAGCGAAGCTTACCTGTTAGGACGCGCTGAGCAAGGCATCTATCTGATTCTCGAAACGCTGAATCTCTCGCGGGTTGCCAACAGTATTGGCAGCGTTGCCCTGATGCAGCGTGCCTTAGCAACAGCCGCCGATTTTGCTACCAAAAGGGTGGCATTTGGCAAACCGATTTACGAACAGCCGCTTTTGCGGCGCCAATTTGAGGAGTGGTTCACCCTTCTCAAGCAAGCTTTCTGCCTGGCTTGGGAGGCTGTCCAAATGCTTGAGGAGGTCTGGAAAGAGCTCCCTCCCTATCCTCCGCGCTACCACCTCTTTCGGCTGGTGGCTCATTTGGCAAAATATTTTACTGCTGAGCTGGCAGTACAAACTGCCAAGTGGACGATGGAAGTGTATGGCGGCATAGGAGTTCTGGCTGAATTTGGGGTAGAGCGATGGTTGCGAGAGGCAATGATCCTGCCCATTTGGGAGGGCACGCCCCATCGCCAGATCCTGGATGGACTTGAAGCGATGGAACGCAAACGTGCTCACGAACGCCTTTTCGATCATCTTGCCCCCTTTGCTGAACCTCAAGCCTATGAGGAGATCATCTCTCAAGTAGATGCCATGCTCTCGCTGCCGCAAGAGGAAAAAGAGGCGCAAAGCGAGCGAGTCTTTCATCGCCTAGCAAGTTTTGCGGCTGAAAGCCTGTGCCGGAAACACACCTTCCTGCGAGGGGAACAATCTAACTCGCCGCCAACCGGCACTGCGAAAAATCTGATCTACCAAAATCTCAAAATCTTTCCAGTAAAGTGGCGCTAATCCTGTTTGAGCCGGTTGTATTAGCTCGTCTCTAGCACGAGAGATGTCTTAGGTTTCAGCACGGAATTGGTCATTCAATAATCGGCGCAAATCTTCAACTTTTGTTTCATCGAGTTCGCATATTTCTCCCATAAATCGCTGGAGCGCGGATAGCCTGCCCGGAATTTGGTTAATAATCAGCAGTGTGCCTTTGATGTCAGTATTACTCCATTTCCCCTGAACTTTACGATTTTTTTGAAACAATATCTTGCTCAATTCCAGTTTCAGCTACTCGACACCACCACAGAGAGGAACGGTGAAATGTGATCCATCATCTTAGGGAGTGGATAATACTAATTTTCTTAATGCCCCTGCATCATTGGATCTATCGTTTGATGTTGTATGTAAACCTTGCTGCTTGCGTGCTTCTTCTATTTTCCAGCGAATTTCCGATTCCTGCCAGTTGTTGATATCGTCAATGGTCAGTTCTTCCCACCCGATGCATATAAGGCTATTTCCTAAGCTGTCTTCAGCCCATTTACCGCCTCTGCCTAGTTTGACATAGTATGCATTTCTGATGGTAACTGGTTGTACGGCATTCATCCTTTTTAGCAAATGTAAGATTTGAAGATTGAACTTGAGACATATAAGTCGTAAAGTCTACTCCATTCGCAGTTTAGGCAGCCACTTTGATTTACCCAGGTCGATTAATGCGCACCAGTTGACCGGTCATTTGCGGTTGAGCCTGAAGGGCTTTATGAATCCGTTGTGCCAAAGCCCGAAAGTCGGGATCGAACGTATAGACGATATTATCTGCGTGATCTGCGTGTGTCTTATGCAAGTGAACAAAATGTTTGCGATTCAGGGTTGGCATGATGCGCCCTTCAGTCCTGGCAAACGCCAGTGTGGCTTCATCGGGTATTGCCCGGCCTGCCTGACCGCTTTCATAGCTGGTTAGCACCTCATGTCCAAGCCGTCGTAATTCCTCAACAGTGCCCAAGGGAAATTTTCGTAGGCGTATAATCGTGCCATTCGTTAGGCGGCCTCATTTTCAAGGATTTGTTGCTCAATCTCTTCTCGATGTAAGCGGTAGTAAGCCCAGGCATTTACCAAGTCTTCTGAACGCAGACCAGGATAACTTCGCAGCAGGTCTGCTTCACTTGCTCCTAAACGTCTGGCTTGCACTAAAACCCAAACCGGAATCCGTGTGCGCACAATGCACGGCTCCCCACCACAAACGTCTGGTGTGCTTTCGATTCCAGGGAACGCATCTCCCAGATCACGCACGATCCATTGCAGCACTTGCGCTTTTTCAGCGCGGGTTGTCTTTGCCAGAAGCTGTTCAATCTCTTCAAGGAGCTTCATCGGTCGCTTTTTACTCCAATGTCGTATTTGGCATCTTTGGAGTCGGCCTGATTATTGTAATGGACTGCTCTTGTATCAATTTATCTAAATCATAATCTCTTTTTGTCAAACCGCAAGAGGTGTTCTCTTGGTGTCCTTCGCTCTTCAATCTGTGGTGGTTTCACCTTTATTTACGAATGGAGGCATAGTTTTGTCAATTCTCGCTATCCTTGTGGGCAATCACGAGCGGTTTTGTTCAGGGAAAATTCGGTTGGCTTATTAGGAACGGACTGCTTCGTGTTATCATTATTCGTGGGCAAAGGGAGTGATGAATTGGTGTTATCAACCTGTAATCATCATCTACCTTTCTGAAGCGAATGTTGGAAAATTGACAATTTGCTTTAGGAGGATTCATGCCTGCTCAAGTCTTTGGAGAACTGCGTCCAGATGCCACCCATGGGGAACGAATTGTCTTAAAACAGCTCCGAGAGAACTTACCAAAAGAATACTCGATTTATGTGGAGTGTCCGCTTCCTTCCAAACACCGCATTCAACGATATCCGGATTTCATTATCCTGACCAACTATGGAGTGATTGTTTTGGAGGTAAAGGACTGGGTACGACTGCGCAAAGCAGACCGTTACCACGCCGAGGTCATTACCCGCAACGGGGAAACACGCCAGGAGAAAAACCCGGTTCAAACCGTGCGCGAAATTGCAATCGAATTGGAAAATCTGTTGAAAAAGCAAGGTCAAAACGTAGATTGGGGGTGCGCGGTTATTTTACCAAACTTACCGCCCACTATCCTGGCAAACCTCCGCATTGCCTGGGGTGAGAGTCAAGTGTTAGGGCAGGACGATTTACGCCCGAATATCATTCTTAAGAGACTGAGTGCTACCCGGCCGAGCTGGTCAAATCATACTTTGAGACATGAGCAATTGCGCTCAATTCGTCAAATCATTAACCCCTTAGTGGAATTTGAACACCCTGAGCGGGAGCCAATCATCTTAGACGAGGCCCAAGAACAGATTGTTTTAGAACCAACTCGTACTGTCGAAAAAGCCCCGCAAGTTGAACAACCTGCGGCCGAGCAACTCATCCTTGGTCTATCTGAGTACGACAAGGATAAAGATGAACTTCCTGTAGCGGCGCAAAAAGTGATCCAAAGTCTATATGTTCGACTGGTTCGCGGGCCGGCGGGTAGTGGCAAGACCATTGTATTAACCCAACGAACGCGTTATCTCGCTGCCCAATATCCGGAATGGAATATTCTCGTTCTGACCTATAATCGACCTTTGTGCCAGCAGCTTCAACAGGTTCTTAATCCCCTCTCAAATGTATCGGTGAATACGCTCCATGCTTTATGCACGAAATTGTGGCAAGAAAGCGGTCGGACAAACAACCTGAAAGATGATTGCCTTCAAGAGTGGCTAAAAAAACACCAGACCCAATACCCGATTATTCGCCGCTTGGGGCTAAACTTTTTGCTAAGTGAGATCGCCTGGATTAAGGACATGGGGTTTGAAGCTGCAAACGATTATATCCATGCGGAGCGGCGTGGTTTAGGGCGACATCGTCTGAGCACTACTGACAAGGCTGCAATTTATCAACTCATGCAGGCTTTTGATAGCCGCCTTAAATCCTATGAAGAAGAAATGGATTGGATTGAATTTCCTTCCGTGTGCTGGAATGCGATTCGCGCAGGTGAACTCAAGCCATCATTGTTCGATGCGGTGCTGATTGACGAAGCGCAAGACTTTGCTCCCCTTTGGATCAAAATTGTCAAGGCGGTGCTAAAACAAGACGGCTTGTTATTTCTGGCAGATGATCCTTCTCAAAGCGTTTTCCGCTTTTTCAGTTGGCGAGAGAAAGGCATCGAAGTGGTTGGGCGAACGCGCCATCTCAAGTTGCCCTATCGCAATACATATGAGATATATCGTGCTGCCCAGGCTCTCATCGAAAACGACCAGGTCCTGAAAGAGCAATTTCAGCAAGAGGAATTCCTGCTACCCCCGTTAGATGAGCAAGCTATGCGTCATGGACCGAAACCCACTCTCGTTCAACAGGTTAACTTTGAGCGAGAATGCCGCTATTTATCCAACCAGGTCCATTTTTGGTTGCAAAAAGGAGTTAAGCCTGCCCAGATTGCTGTCTTAAATCCTCGACGCAACAGAATTGAGGAGCTGAATAGAATTCTGCGTGGCACAGGGGTAAATGCCGAATCGCTGCTACGCGCTAAAGGGCTGGAATTTGAGATTGTGCTAATCAGTCAGGTTCATCTACTCTTTGAAAATGCCGACAACGAAGAGCGTCTTTCCCATGCTCTCCGTCAGCTCTTCATGGCGATGACGCGCGCTCGCCAGCAACTTGTTATCTGCTATCAGGGTTCCCTGCCGCGTCCCCTTGAAGCCCTCGGTGATACTGTGGAATGGGTGTTGGGTTAGACCAGAGGCTCAGGCGATATTTTATCGTACTGCTGAGGTAGTCGGTTTCTGGAAAAGCTGGGCACGGATTTGGGCAACCTGACGGCGCAGTTGCTCATTCCGTTCCAGTAAATCCTCAATTTTTTCACAACCATACAGGATGGTGGTGTGATCTCTTCCACCCAACAGTTTGCCAATTTGGGGCAGAGAACATTGCGCTTCTCTATGCAGGAGATACATGGCAATCTGGCGGGGCAAAGCGACCTCCCGACTTCTTTCGGCGCTTAATAACCTTTGTTGGGGGATATTGTAGAGCTGACAAACAGCTTCTATGACTTCTTCCGGTTTAATTTCTTGACGATGGGGAACAAAATCACTTAATACGGTATCAACTAACTGAGGGGTGATGGGAGCACCACTGAGCTGAGCATAAGCTGCCACCCGGTTCAGGGCGCCCTCCAGTTCGCGAATATTGGATTGAACCCGCTTGGCAATGCGTTCCAGTAATTCTCCCGCAATGGAATACCCATTTCTTTCCGCCTTGTGGCGCAGGATGGCTATGCGCGTTTCAAGGTCAGGGGGTTGAATGTCCACCGTCAAGCCCCATTCCACCCGAGAACGTAAGCGCTCTTCGAGAGTGACCAGGGCCTTCGGCGGCCGATCGGAAGAAATCACAATTTGTTTGTTTTGACCGTGTAAAGTGTTGAATGTGTGAAAGAACTCTTCTTGTGTAGACTCTTTGCCGGCAATGAACTGGATGTCGTCAAGTAACAAGATATCGATGCGGCGATATTTATCTCGGAAGGATTGCGTGTTTTGCGATCGAATGGCGTTGATCAAATCGTTTGTGAACTCTTCAGCCGAGACATACAGGACTTGCAGACCACGCTCATGACAAAGGTTGCCAATTGCATGGAGTAGATGGGTTTTTCCTAAGCCCACTCCGCCGTAAATGAAGAGAGGGTTATAAGCAATAGCCGGTTTTTCAGCCACTGCAAGAGAAGCCGCATGGGCAAGGCGATTATTTGCTCCGACCACATAATGATCGAAGGTATAACGGGGATTTAAGCTTGCGTTTCTAGGTATGACCGTTATCGTTTGCGATGAGCGTTCGCTTTCTTCTGTGATAGGGTTATCGGTGGGGGTTGGATCTTGCCAAACGGTGAACCGTACCTGTACGGAACGACCCATCAGCCCGGTCAAAAGACGGCTAATCGCCCCGGTTAACCGGCTTTGTAACCAATCACAGGCGTAAGCATTGGGAGCTCCTATGATGAAACATCCGTCTTCGTAGGCAATAAAGGCTGCCTCACGTACCCATGTGTCAAACGCGGCCCTGGGCATCTCTATTTGCAATTGTCCCATCGCGGCTTGCCAAGCTTGCTCTGCTTTCATGCCTTGTCTCCTTGTTATCGGGATTGCATGACGCGACAGCCTTTGCCAGCTCTCCCAACTAGCAGAGATTGGAGCGTCATGATATGTGCTTTTGATATTGCTTAAGGACGCGCGGTGTTCAAAACATTCTAAAAGGGCGATTGTTATGTCCTAAGCATTTTACAAAAGAAACACTTTCTATGCAAGACGATTGTCCTACGGTTGGCTAAAAAAATTGAAAATTTTAAGGTCTTTAAGATGTTAAGTCCATTAAGAGATAGTTCTTTGATTTAAAGATTAACTGCAAGATGGATATGCCTGATATAAGGAATGTCTTCATTATTCCCCCAAATGTAGCGGTTATAAGAGGCGATAAACTGTATTAAGTAATATTAATTGACTTAACCATAGAAATTATTTCGCGATCAATTTACGCAGATTCGCGCGCTTTTTTGGGCAGATATATCAACAACTTTCCTATGAGATGTTAACGATTTTCTTGCATAGATGGATTAACCTATAGCAGTATAGAACCCAAAAACTAGAAGAGAGAGGAGAGAATTATGTCAAAAATTATTGGTATTGACCTGGGAACAACCAACAGCGTTGTAGCTGTGATGGAAGGCGGTGACCCAACCGTAATCCCCACTGCGGAGGGCGGGCGACTGTTGCCTTCTGTCGTGGCATTCAATAAAAATGGCGAACGCCTGGTAGGGCAGACCGCCAAACGACAAGCGGTTATCAATCCCGAGAACACCATTTATTCCATCAAGCGCTTTATGGGCCGGCGTTTCGATGAGGTCGAAGCCGAGCGCAAGATGGTTTCTTATCAAGTGGTGCGCGGTCCTGCAAATGACGCACGGGTGAAAATCCCTGTCACCGGTCGCGAGTATAGCCCGCAGGAGATCTCAGCCATGATCCTCGCCAAGCTCAAGGCCGATGCCGAAGCCTATCTGGGTGAACCAGTTACCAAAGCGGTCATCACCGTGCCAGCCTACTTCAACGACAGCCAACGTCAAGCTACCAAAGATGCCGGTCGGATTGCTGGCTTGGATGTGGTGCGTATTATTAATGAGCCAACGGCAGCGGCTTTGGCCTATGGTCTTGATAAGAAAGAAAATGAAACGATCCTGGTTTTTGACCTGGGGGGTGGAACCTTCGATGTTAGCATTCTGGAGGTTGGCGAGGGCGTCATTGAAGTCAAGGCGACCAACGGTGACACCCACCTGGGTGGGGATGACTGGGATGAGCGCATTGTGAACTGGGTCGCGGAGGAGTTCAAAAAAGAACATGGGATCGATCTGCGCGCCGACCGCCAGGCGTTACAACGCCTGCGTGAAGCGGCCGAGAAAGCCAAAATCGAACTTTCCAGCGTGATGGAGACGGAGATCAATCTGCCCTACATCACTGCCGATGCCTCTGGTCCGAAGCACCTGCAAATGAAGCTTACTCGCGCCAAATTCGAACAACTCACCGAGGATTTGGTTGCGCGACTGCGCGGTCCGTTCAATGCCGCTCTAAACGATGCCGGCTTGAAGGCTTCGGATATCGATGAAGTGGTCCTGGTTGGCGGTGCGACCCGCATGCCAATGGTGCAAGACCTTGTCCGTTCGCTGACCAACAAAGAACCTCATAAGGGTGTCAACCCGGACGAGGTGGTGGCTGTCGGTGCGGCGATCCAGGGTGGCGTCTTAGCGGGTGAAGTCAAAGATGTGCTATTGCTGGATGTCACCCCCTTGTCGCTGGGCGTCGAGACTCTCGGTGGAGTGATGACTACCCTCATCGAGCGAAACACCACCATCCCCGTGCGCCGTAGCGAGATCTTCTCGACTGCCGAGGACAACCAAACCGCCGTGGATATCCACATCTTGCAGGGTGAACGGCCGATGGCAGCCGACAACATGAGCCTGGGTCGCTTTCGCCTGGAGGGCATTCCTCCGGCGCCGCGGGGCGTACCCCAAATCGAAGTTACCTTCGATATCGATGCCAACGGCATTCTCAATGTCACCGCTAAGGACAAGGCAACCGGCAAGGAGCAAAAAGTGACCATCACAGCTTCGACCAACTTGAACAAGAACGAGATCGAACGCATGATCCGCGAGGCTCGCGAACACGAAGCCGAGGATCGGCGGCGCCGTGAACTGGTCGAGGCGCGCAACACGGCTGACCAATTAGCCTACCAGACAGAGAAAACTCTGCGCGAGTTGGGTGATAAAGTGCCGGCTGGAGAGCGCGACTCGATTCAACGAAAGATCAATGACCTGCGTCAGGCAGTGCAAGGTGATGACATGGAAAAGATTCGGCGTCTCACCGAAGAGTTACAGAACGCTTTCCACGCCATTAGCCAGCAGCTTTACGCTCAACAGGCGCAAAGCACAACCTCTAGCGGCGGCAATGGCCGTTCGAGCAGCAGTGGTGAAGGTGAAGTCGTTGAGGGGGAATTTCGCGAAGCCTGAAATCGGTTGAAATCAGCGTGGGAGGATCACCCTCCCACGCCATTTCCTTTGCCGGATTCAACAAGCGATGGGTTTACTTGCGGCGGTTTTGCAAGGTGCGGTCAAACAGTTGCTCGAATTGCTGATCGGGGGCTTTTTTCTTTCTTTTGCGCACTCCCACCAGAGATCCCAGCTTGACGTTCGAGCGTTCCATTGCCTCTCGCAGGGCAATTTCCATTGCGGTTGGTTCGCTCTCATCAGCAGGAGGCGGGTTGATTGGCTCTTTTGGCGTTTCTTTCTCCGGCGCAACGGCTTTGCTCGGCGACGGCACGGCGGGTTGGGGCGGGGGTTCCAGCGTTTTCATCGACAGCTTAATTTGCTTCTTGCGCCGATTGACTTCCAGCACTTGGGCTTCTATTTCATCGCCTTCCTTAACCAGATCGGAGGGCGATTTGATATAGCCATGCGTCATTTCGCTAATGTGCACCAAACCAGGCCTTTCAGCGCCAATATCCACAAAAACCCCAAACTTCTCGATGCGGGTGACTTTTCCTTTTACAACCATCCCTTTGTTAATTTCACGCCATTCTAAATCGAGAGGTTTAATCATGGTTAATTCAAGGCGTTGTTTTTTGGGATCCACCCTGCGCACCCAAACTTCGACTTGTTGTCCAACCTGGACAACATCTTCGACCCGCTTGGTTTCACCCTCCTGTAATTGCGAAATATGCACAACGCCGGGTACTGCTAAACCCACATCAACGATAGCGCCGGCGATGTTGATCTTTTTGACCACACCGTTAAATTTCATCTTGCGTTTGATTCCCTCAAGAGGAATCGCCTGTTGTGTTGCTGGGGCTGCTATCTCGTTTGCTTCCATAGCGCCACTCTCCACTCTTTCTAATCAGAAGTTAACCACCAGTAGGGTGGGAATAAGCCTTGGTCAAAGCGGTAATGACCGCGAAGTGAAATTATACCCCTGAGGGAGTGAAATGTCAAAGTATCTGAGAAGGTTAATTTTAACAACCGTTTACTTTCTCCTCTCGACAAAAGAGTTAGAGAGGACTATAATCATCCGATATTTAGCGTATTAAAGAGAGGTGAAATATGCCGATCTATACGTATCAATGCGAAAATTGCGGTATTCGATTTGAGCAACAACAAAGCTACAGCGACTCGCCTTTGGTGCGTTGTCCTGAATGTCATAAAAACGCTTTAAGAAAAGTCTATACGCCGGTCGGGATTGTCTTCAAAGGATCTGGTTTTTATGCTACCGATCATCGCTCTCCCTCTGGAGCCAGCCGAACCTCATCCAATTCGGAGCGAGATCATTCATCTTCAGCAACCAAGACCGAGACAGCGAAGACCGAGACGGCTGCCAAATCTACTTCATCAGGAGAGTCAACATGAAACCCGAAGAAATGCTCAAAACTGTCCAGGCCGATCAGGTCAAATTTATTTCGCTCCAATTTACGGATGTCACCGGAGCGGTCAAGTCGGTTGATATCCCGGTCAGTCGCTTGCCAGAAGCGTTGGAGGATGGCGTCTGGTTTGACGGCTCTTCTATTGAAGGGTTTGCGCGCATTCAGGAGAGCGATATGCGCCTGGTGCTCGACCCATCTACTTATGCCGTTCTACCCTGGACGCCTCCTGAACTGCGGCGGGCGCGCGTCTTTTGTGATATCTATACCCCATCTGGCGAGCCTTTTGAAGGCGACCCGCGCGGCACGCTCAAAAGCATGTTAGCAAAACTTGAGGCGCGCGGCTGGGTGTACAACGTTGGTCCCGAGCCAGAGTTCTTTCTCTTCCGTCGAAATGGGCCGGATATGATTCATCCCGTGCCCCATGATGTCGGCGGCTACTTCGATTTTTCGGCCAATGATGAAGCTGTGCGCGTGCGCACCGAGCTCATGGAAGCGCTAGCAAGCATGGGCCTGGAGGTGGAGATGGGCCATCACGAGGTTGCCCTTGGGCAACATGAGATTGATTTCCAATACGCTGACGCCTTGCGCACCGCTGATAACGTCCTGACGCTCAAATACACTGTGAAAGCCATTGCCGCGCAGCACGGGTTGGTAGCTTCTTTTATGCCCAAACCAATTTTTGGCATTAACGGTTCCGGCATGCATTGCCACCAATCCCTGTTCACAAAAGATGGCGAGAATCTATTCTCCGACCCTAGCGATGAGTATCATCTCTCAGAAATCGGCAAGGGTTTCATTGCCGGCCAGTTACACCATGCGCGCGCCCTCTCGGCTGTGGTTGCCCCAACCATCAACTCTTATAAGCGGTTGGTGCCAGGTTATGAGGCACCGGTTTACATTGGCTGGGCGCAAATCAACCGCTCGGCCTTGATCCGCATCCCCCAATTTACGAAAGGGCGGGAGAAATCGGTGCGCGCCGAGTTGCGCTGCCCTGATCCCTCCTGTAACCCCTATTTAGCCTTTGCAGTGATGCTGGCAGCCGCTCTGGATGGGATCGATCGCAAATTGCCCTGCCCGACGCCGTTGAATAATGTCAATGTCTATCACCTGACGGCTGAAGAACGCGCCCAGATGAACATCGCTGAACTGCCCGGCTCACTCTCTGAAGCACTCCGTGAGCTGGAGAAGGATGAAGTGCTCAAAGATGCGCTTGGACCCTTCACCTACGATGCTTTTCAACGTGCCAAATGGGCCGAAGTCGAAGAATCGCGCATGAAAGTCACCGATTGGGAGCTGGAACGCTATCTGGAGACAGCCTGAATGGCGTCTATCTCTATTTTGATTTGTAAAGAAATCAGGTCGGATGCTTCCGACCTGATTTCGACTTAACCTACCTTTACCTTTTCCACCATGCGACAAAAAGCGCATAAACCTTCTACCGTTGTAGGGCCTCCACAGCTTGGACAGGTTCGCAGGTGTTCGCCAGCAGCTCCAACCTCTTCTTCCCCATTGACCGGCGGTTGAGCAAATAACCCTTTTTCTTTTGCCTGGAGGAAGGCAAGATAGAAGCTCAACTTAGCCCCTGGGCGATCAACTTCCAGTTGATTGAGCAGAGTTTTGTAGTAAATCGTGGTTGAACCAACCGCATGAGGACATTCTTCATAGATGTAATCAATGCCGCGCACTAGAGCATAAGCAGCCATTTCGCGCTCATAAAAACGACAGAGTGGTTTTACTTTCCGTACCAGGCCGGCATGACGGGCAGGTAAGACCGGACTTTGGCGGTAGAGATAGCCAACGTTCCAATTCAAGGTGTTACCAAACAGGACCGCCGCCTCATCATCCAAGTTGTGGCCGGTGGCAAGCACATCGTACTTTCCTTCGCGGGCAATCTGATCGAGAATATGCCGTTTGGCTAAGCCACACACAGAACAGGGTTTGTTCTTGCCCCGTTGAGTTATGGCTGCGAGTTCGGGGATGGTCAGCCCAATCTGTTGCGGAGCATCAACCACGATCAGTTTCAAGTTGCGTTGAGCGGCGAATTTTTCACAGCTTTGTTGCGATTTTTGGGAGTATCCAATACCGCCATCGATTCCCAGAGCAATATATACACCGTCAGCCGCATACCCAAGCTGCCACAGAATGTCCCACAAAGAAAGCGAATCTTTGCCCCCCGAAACGGCTACCAGAACGCGATCGGCTGGCGTGAACATGCGGTATTTTTCGATGAATCGTTGGGTTTGTTCCACCATCCAAAGCGGAAAATGCTCTGCACAGAGCGCCAGTTTATGCTGGCGCATATTGATCACGGCTTTTTTTCCACACTTGCGGCACTTCATTGTTTATTCCTGATTATCCACCTGAGATCACCGCTACCAGGCGGATGGTCTCACCTGGACGCAAGATTTCGTCATCGGTGATCAATTCCCCTTCTCGAGTTGCTAACACACTCTCCCGGTTGATTCCCAACTTTGCCAACGCGTCCCGTAAGGTCAGGCCGCTTTTGACTTCGTATTCCTGATTGCGTAAAACAATCTTTACCGTGTCCATTGCACCTCCTGATTTCCATTGGAAATAAGTCTACAACAATACTCCGATTTCGTAAAGGAAAAGATTAGAGAGAACCGTTATGAGAGGTGAATAGCCGTCGGAAATACTGCCAATAACCCTAAAAAACCATAGAAAAATTGTCCAAAAATATTGTAAAATATTTGATATGAGCACCATTGCAGAAGTTTTGGACTCGCTGACCTTAGAAGGTGAGCTATATGAGAAGCTCGCTGATGGCTCGGTGCGTTGTTTTGCCTGTGGACATCGTTGCCTGATCCGACCTGGCAAACGCGGCATTTGTAAAGTACGCTATAACCAGGACGGTCTCTTGCGGGTACCGTTTGGGTATGTCTCTGGCTTACAAGTCGATCCGATTGAGAAGAAACCCTTTTTCCATTTCCTGGCTGGCAGCGATGCGCTTACTTTTGGCATGTTAGGCTGCGACTTTCATTGCTCATTTTGTCAAAACCATCTTTCGTCGCAATTTTTACGTGACCCGGCATCGAATCTGGCTGCTTCTTACGTTCGCAAAGTTTCGGCGGAACAGATGGTCAAACTGGCACTGGAGAGTGGCGCCGAAGTAATCGCTTCCTCTTACAATGAACCCTTAATCACCTCGGAGTGGGCAGTAGCGATCTTCCGCCAGGCTGTCCAGGCGGGTTTGAAGTGCGTCTATATTTCGAATGGCAATGCCACTCCTGAGGTGCTCAGATACTTACGTCCCTATGTCAGTGGCTACAAGATCGATCTGAAGACGATGCAAGATCGTCATTATCGCCGCCTTGGGGGAGTCTTGCAACACGTCCTTGACAGCATTCGCCTGGCGCATGAACTGGGCTTTTGGGTAGAGGTGGTTACGCTGGTGATTCCGGGGTTCAACGATAGCACCGAAGAGTTAATGGATGCAGCCCGTTACATTGTCTCCGTGTCGCCAGATATTCCCTGGCACGTAACCGCCTTTCATCCGGATTACAAAATGATTGATCCACCGCCCACGCCAACCCGCACTCTCTTAAAAGCGGCCGAAATCGGGCAGGAAGCCGGCTTGCGTTTTGTCTATGCCGGAAACCTGCCAGGTCGAGTGGGAGAATATGAGAACACCTTCTGCCCACAATGCAAAACCTTGTTGGTCGGACGGCAAGGGTACACGCTCTTCAGGTATCAGATTACGGCGGAAGGGAAATGTCCCCAGTGTGGCACAACCATCCCGGGGGTGTGGAGTGAGCAACCTCAAGCGGTGCGTCTGGGTGGCTGGGGGATGCCGCGTGCCATCTTCTAGTCCCTTATTTGCCTCACCGTTCCAGGCGGGCGCGCATGACAAAACGATCGATAGCGCCAAAGCGATATTTATACTCCTCGTTCCCGCGCATGAAATCAAAAGCGCTTCGTCCGTTCTCGTTTGCCCATTTGAGCAGGTAACTCAATAAAACCCAACCAGGCGAATAGAGGTTAAAACGGTTATCCATCCCAGAGTTATAGACCCAGATTTGATTGCCATAATCAAAATTGAGGTAGCCGGCCGCCTTTTCTCCCGCAATTTCTAAAAAAGATAACTGTAACCAGCCAGCGCGAAAAGCTGTCCAGATGGCAGAACGCATCTGGGAGCGCATCACGGTGGTCAGAAAGGCTTGTTTCTCTTCGTCCAATGCCATGAGTTCTAAGAAGTCATCGATTTCCTGGTCGAGCGTGTGTTCGTCTTGTACAATGTACCAGCGGAATGGCACTCCCGATTCTTCCAGCCGTCGTAATTTGCGCCGGATTTCATGGCGCTGTTTTTTATTAATGTTTGCCAGATAGACCTCCCAATCGCCGGGCAGTGGAATGTAGGGAGAATGTTGCAGATGTTCTACGTGATAGCGCCATCCGAATCGCCTGGCTGCGGTTTCTAATGCGGAGAGGGTTTGTGAACTGTCCAAAACATTGTACAGGTCGAGCACCTTCCAGGGCGGAGAGGTGACCGCTGCCAGATGGCTTAATAATCCCTCGCAAAAGGGAACTAGGTCGGCCTCGCGGACAATGAAATCCAGGTAATCCGAGATTTCGATGCTACCCAGCAACAGGAAAGCCGCTTCCCCCTCGCGGTTTTGGGTGAAGAACAGCGGTGCAATACCGCGCAGTCCGCTGTTTCCATCGCGGGCAAGCACAATATATAACTCTCCGCTTTCCCATTCACCTCCGCCTAACGTTTGCCACCAGGTAAAGAGATATTCATGACGCAGAAACGGCACGTGACTTGCACTCTCTGCCAGCAGGGCATTCCATTCCTCTGCCAGCGCTTCGAATTGCTCAAGGGTTTGAATGACTTGGAATTGCCACATGGATTTGATTAACCAGATGCTCCCTTCTGTTTTCGTGGCAGATCGCTCTGGTTCGCGAAGCATTTCCCACGAAGATTGGATCGATGCTGGTGATTTTACCAGTATAATGCTAATAGGAAACTTTCGGTTGACTCACTTCGGCAAGGATGTTGCCTGTGTTTGACATTCACATTTTACCCCTATCTTCTCCGCTCAAGGCAGAGCAATTTACCCCTCAAGCGGATTTCTTTACCGCTCGAACGGCGAAGAAAGTCGCCCGGCAGCGACGCAAGGATACGCTTCTTTTGCATCTCAGCCTCCAGGGCGGATCAACTTTATCTGCGGATAAACGCTCTTTGCTTTTACAACGGTTGAGTGAGGTCTTCTATAAAACACCTGGCACGACCACTGGCGCTCTGCGCGCCGTAGCTGAGAGTCTGAACCAGTTTCTCTTTGAGCGCAATGCGCGTCTGAATAACGTTGATAATCGAGTCATTGCTTTTCTAACCCAAATAGTAGCCGGACAAGGCCGTTTGACCATTGCGCAGAGCGGGTTGACCCATGTTTACTGGATTAACTCTCGCGGGGTTGAACATCTCTACGATGCCGATCTGGCCGGAGAAGGCTTGGGCGTTGGTAAAGTAGCGAAAATCCGCTTTGTGCAGGGACAAATCCAAAGCGATGAGGCTCTGCTGGTTTGTGACAAACCGCCGGCTACCTGGAGATCAGCGCTTCTCACCTCGCTATATGGTCAAGAGCTGAGTGGCTTTAGACAGAAGCTGGTCGCGGAAACCACCATTGAAGCGTGGGCGATCCAGTTTAAGGCCGGTTCTGGAAAAATCTTTCACATTCCCGTTGCATCTACCCAGGTGGCGCTGGAGACCCCATCTTCCCCGACTTCGGTTGCTGCTGTGAAAGCCGAAAAAATAACATCGGTTTCTCCCTCTGAGCTGGAAAAAGAAATCTCTTTCGTTTCTCCAACTTCTGCCTCCCCGCAGAGAGAAGAACTCTCCACACTTGCACCTGTCGCACCATCCTCCGAGAGCCAAAGTACCCCTGTGGTTACACCGCAAGAACCGGTGGAGACCTCCTCCCCGCCGTCCCTTGCCGAGAGCCTGCAGCACCCGCCATCCTCTCACCGCGCTTCTCTGCTGGATGGTATGCAAAAGGATTTTAAAGGAACGGGACGGCGACTAGTTCAAAGGCTCAGTCGTTTGATACCGGATGCAACGGTCTTTCAAATCCCGACTTCGGTCATGGCATTGATTGCTATCCTCACGCCATTAATCGTTGTCACGGTTGCAGCTCTGGTTTATTTTTGGCAAGGGCAGATGGGAGAATTTGAGCGCTATTTTGCGCTTGCCGAGCAGGCTGCTCAGCAAGCCCAGACCCTTCCAGACCCCCTGGCGCAACGTTCGGCATGGCAGACAACCCTGGCTTATCTCGATCGAGCAATGGCTTACTCCACCTCGTCGGAAGCCCAGGCTCTCCGTGCCCAGGCCAACGCAGCTATCGATCAATTGGAAGCGATCAAGCGACTGGATTTTGCCGTGGCAATGGACGACCTGCCGAAAGACGCTCAAATTGTGAAGATCGCTGTCACGGAGAACGAGTTGTTTCTGCTGGATGCCAGCGCTGGCGTGGTCTGGCGCGCCGCGGCAGCCGCACGTGGTTATGTCCTTAATCCCACAGCCTCTTGCGGTCCAGGCGTTCAAGGAGCCGCGGTGGGCAAACTGGTTGGCTTTGGTTTGATCCGCAAACCCACGCAACTGCAGGCTGTGATCGTCGGTTTAGATGCAAAGGGAAATGTGGTCAATTGCGACTTTAACCTTCCCCCAGTGGTCGTTTCGTTGACTCCTGACGAGCGCGGTATGGGAAACATCCAAGGGTTCTTAATCGATCGCGGCAATGGTTATGTGCTTGATCCGGATAAGAACGCTGTTTGGATCTACTGGAAAAATAAATTTGATCAGAAGCCAGAGTTGTTCTTTTCCAATGATGTGCCTCCGATGCAAGATGTCATTGACTTTGCCATCTATGGTGAGGATTTATATCTCCTTTATGCGGATGGGCACCTGGCGCAGTGCACCTATAATCCCTCAACCCCGACCCGCTGTGTCGATCCGCAACCGTATAGGGATTCACGACCAGGGCGCGAGAACCAGCTCTTACAGAGTGAGACGCCTTTTACCCGCCTTTATGTCTCGCAGCCACCTGAACCAGCGCTTTATCTGCTCGAATCCAGCCTGCCGGCGATTTACCAGTTCAGCTTGAGACTCCTTGCATTTCACACTCAGTTCCGCAGCATTGCTACGCCTTCCTTCAGCCCTCTACCCCAAGGGCTGCCGGCCACTGCGCTGGCAGTTTCATCGGAACAACGCCTGGTTTTTCTGGCTTTTGGCAACCGCATCTATTATGCCACTTTGCCCTGAGTCATCAGGGTTGTGGAGTGTTGGTGGGCCAGGGGGTAAATGTAGCCGTTGGCTGTAAAGATGGTATGGGAGTTCTGCTGGGAATGCCTGTGTGCGTGGGACTGCCGCTATCTGGTGGAGAAAGTGGCTCTGCGGTGGCAATAGGGGAGAAGAAAAGCGGGGTTTCCTCGAGTACCGTTGGCAATGATGCCGAGGGTGTGGGATTGGACCGAAGACGGTGTAAGAGTTGATTGCTATCAGAGAGGTAGAAAAGCAAGATCGTAGCTATCAGCCCGATTGCAAGCAAAGTCCAGAATGTGGCTGCCGCGATCCAACGGACAATTCTCGAGGGCGTTTGTCCTACTTGCAAAGCGACAATTGTAATATTATCATGTCCACCCCGCCGGTTAGCTAAACTCACCAACTCTTGTAAGGCTTGCTCAAGGGGGCGCTTTTTAATGATGGCAAGAATTTCATGGCTGGCAACTAAATCCGTCAAGCCATCGCTACACACCACAATTCGGTCACCCGGTTTTAGTTTCGTGCCCTGATTGGCTTCGGCTTGCTGATCTGTCTCGTCGCCTTCAAGATACAAGCGTGTATCCGGCTGAACACCGTATGGGGCGCCAATATATCGCCGAATCACATGGGCGTTAGGATGCAAATGAGCGGTTGCGGCGGGAAGGGTGCCGAGGTCGATGGCTTCCTGGATCCAGGTGTGGTCGCGGCTGAGTTGAGAAATCCGTTTGCCGCGGATCAGATAAATTCGCGTATCGCCTACCGAAGCGGTATAGAGGTGATTGCCAATCACGAATGCACAGGCACAAGTGCTCCCCATGCCTCCCCAATGGGGGTTGGATTGGGCGCTTGCTAAGACGATTTGATTGGCGTCTTGGATGGCTTGTTTCAAAGCCAGTACGGGATGATCCAGGTTCTGTCGCTCTATGGAGCGTACAATTTGTTCGCTGGCTAATTCGGCTGCAATTTCTCCGGCATGATGTCCACCGATTCCGTCAGCAACCACTGCCAGAACAGCTTCCTGGCGCTTTGGGGTGATCAGGCGGAGGATCCGAAAGCGATCTTCGTTATTTTTGCCGCTCATCCCGGCATGAGTGATGGCAGCAGTTTTTAGGGCTGGTGTTTTTCCAAACCTCATTGGTTTTCCTCCCCTCGCTAGGCAGGCCTGATGTTGGGACTTGACTGTCGCACTCGAAATCGAAAGCCAACTCGCCCGATGTGAATCAGATCGCCATCTTCTACGTTCACCCCTTCTTGGGAGACTGGCGTATAGTTGACCCAGGTTCCCATCAGAGAGCCGAGGTCATAAAGACGGAATTTTCCATCCGCTTGTCGCTCAAGGCGGGCATGAAACCCTTCGACGGTTGAGTCGTCGATAACCAGAAGATTCTGCGTGGCATTGCTACCGATGGTCAGTTTATCGGTGACCATCATAAAGGCGCCTCCTGTGTCTCCGTCAATGGAGTCGCTGAGTCGGTATAAAAGCGCAAAGACAGGCGGTTTCGGTGACGGAGATGAGGTCGAGGGGGTTTCGCTCGCTCGATGAACACTCATCTTCGAAGGCGGCAAGGGGGGGATAGGAATAGGTTGGGTTAAAGGATCCAGGGGACGTTTTTTCTGGATGCCTAGTCGGCGACTCAAACGTTGGGAAGTTGGGACAAGCTGACCGCGCATGGTGAAAACTAAGGCGAGGAACGCAACCGCGAAGAATCCCAGGGTAAGGATGATTAGAGGAAGATTGCGGTTGAGGATCTTTGAAGGTGCCGGCAAGGGACGATTGACTTTGACCAGAATTGGTGTTGCGACAGTCTTGGCACTCATTCCAAATTCATCGGTAATCTCTGCTTGCAGAATGTGTTGCCCACTCTGGCTATACTCGCTCAGATCCCAGACGAAACTATCGAAGGGTGGTTCAAGCTGTTCGAGTATCAATTCATGATCAACATACACTCGTAACTTCATAATTGCGCGCGGCCTTCCATCTGGAAATTCAATGAGAAGGTTCAATCGAATGGTTTGCGGGTTGAGCGCTTCGGGTGACGGGGCAATAGCCGAGGCGTTTTCTGACGGCTGACGAAGGATCTCAGCCGGTGGGGCAAGGAAGACGACATTGGGGGATTGAAGATTGATGCGAAAGGCGACCGGCTGTGAACGAATCACCTCTTCGCCGAGTTGTACTTCTGCTTCCAATCGTCGATCGTTCCCTGCCTCAGGCGTGGTAAGATAACGCAGCGCGTAAACATCTCGCAAAGGCTCTAGGATAACTTCGGGATCGGGTTGATCTCCTGGCTTGTAAAGCACCCAGAAACTCCCTTGGGTTTCTTCTGCCAAAGGTTTGAGAGCCTCGATGGCTTGTGGGTTAGCAGTTGCCGGAGTGGTCAAGACCCATACCACAATTCGCACGCCGTTTTGCTTGGCTTGTTGTAGAACATTTTGAATGGCGAGATTTTGGTCCCCGCTTAAAGGCGCAGTGATGAAGAGGACTAACCTTTCCATACCCTCACGTGGGGAAGGATCAGCAGCGATCTCGATCCCTTTTATCAACGAATCCAGTGTGGGATTCGCATCGCCTGGCACCCGATAAGAGGCAAGGGTATAAAACAACTCGAGGGGATTGTTCAGGTGAGAACGGCTGGGCCCATCGGTGACGATGATGCTCAAATCGTCAATGGTTGAACCAAGACGTCTTCTTGCCCAATCAACCAGGCCATCCATTAAATAATCATAGCGAGTAAAGCCTTGCGCGTCGCGCACAAGAAAGGCTGCACCTGGGTTCAGGACAAAAACCACCTGAGTGCCAACCCGTTGTTCTTTGATTTGCTGGAGGGCAATCG
>Ga0308412_1000234_pt1 | contig 26956 bp, 24 predicted proteins | sample HotsprottomLayer_FD_202357 | JGI IMG/M metagenome (GOLD analysis project Ga0308412, IMG submission 202357) | Hot spring phototrophic mat microbial communities from Octopus Spring, Yellowstone National Park, Wyoming, United States -... | ecosystem: Environmental > Aquatic > Thermal springs > Hot...
CCAAAGGGAAAGCCATAGAACCGGCACAGGGCTACCGCAGCCATGAGTTTGCGAAATGACCCTTTGCCCCGAACGGCATCATGGGCGGCTTCTGTCGGACCATCCAGGCTGAAAAAAATCCGGTACAAGGCGGTTTTTGTTTCACGCAGCACCGGCACAGCCTTTGGAAAGTACCATCCGTTGGTAACGAACGAGTAAGAGAACCCAAGCTCGGCCGTACAGCGCAGGACATCCTGAAAACGCGGATGGAGGAGCACTTCCCCGCCCGTGTAGGTCACAGCCGTCACACCATAATCCCGCGCCTGGCGCAGCACCTTATGCAACAGATCGAAATCCAGATGCTGTGTCTCAGCGACGCGCAGGCAGTAATCGCAATCGAGGTTGCACAGGTTGGTCAACCCGACCGTGAGACGTTTGACAGGCAAGACATCCGAAAAGGCAGCTTCAGGCATGGTCGCAGTGGAGCCGAACAAGGTCAGTAGCCGTCAAATAGGCAGCCAGTCGCGAGGGTTCATGCCACACATCGCGCCCAGCCAGCAGTGCGAAGCTATAACACGACTCAGCCAGCTTACGGTATGTCGCCAGGTGGGCCGCAGCGGTTTCGCGGTCAAGCGCCAGCCACGGGCTATTCGCCATCAAATGGGAAAGGGCATCGGTTGCCGCCAGCGGCAGAACCCGCGTTTCCTCAGCCTCCCAAAGCTGGCAGAAAAACAGAAATGCCGGTTGGACTGATAGCACATGCTGCTGTGGCCAGAGCGCAGCCGGATTGACAACCCATTTCTCGGTACGTTGCCAGCGCCGTTCGGCGTGGGGCCGCAAAGCCGGGAAACGGTCGAGCGTCGCACTTGTCACGGAAAACACTATCCGCCCAGCACGCAGACAAATGGCGGCGGTGGCTCCGGGCTGCGGCACCTGCCTGACGAGCAGGGCATCATCAGAAACGTAATCCCAGCCGGCCTCAATGAGACTCAAAACAGCGCTGGTTTTACCACTGCCCGGTGGACCTGTAAAAACATATCCTTTCCCGGAGTGGACACAGGCTCCGCCGTGTAGCTCAAACCAGCCAAGCCGCCGGAGCAGGAACAGCAATACAAGACGCAGGTACGAAAGAAATTCGTACGGTATCGTGGCGTCTGCCACGAACGGCACTCGTACTGGCGTGACGCGCCGACGCAAAACGTCCAAAACAACCTGCCAGTCTCCGTAAGTGATGCTTAGGAGACTGCCTTGGCGGTGAACCGTCAGGTCCTTCCACACCAGCCAAGGCATCAACTGGCATCCAGTCTCAACCGGTCGCTCATCTGTCAGGATAATGTCGGCTGCTTCAAAAGCCGTCTCCGGCAAGCCAAGATAGTGACACGCTTCAACGACATATCGCAGGGAGGGGGGTATCGGTCTCGAAATACCGAATGAGGGACCTCTGCTTACATCGCTTAGCATACCTTGGAAAGCTTGCCGATCTGAGAACCAAGGGGGCTGATGCCTGTGCACTTATCCAACAACCAGCCCAGCAACAGCCGCAAAAAGCAAGCTTATGGCGCAATGAGGCTGGCAATGAAAGCCTCCAGCACACGCAGCCCTTGGATTTGCTTTTCCAAGTGATCAAAGGACTTGAGTTCGGGTTCAACAAAGACTTTTTTGACCGGCACCGAATCGGTTGGAACCGTTTTGGTTTCAGGTGTGTTCATCGTATGACTCCCGAAAATCTTTGGATTAGGGAGATGGTAAGGTTCAGGTGGCTAACCCGGGCATCCGGTGACGAAACAGCACGCGGAAGCATTTACCCAGGTTGTCCATTTCTAGCAATGGCTGCCCATTGATCTCAATCCAGCAATGAAGCGCCGGACGCCCAAAGCTGTCAAGTGCTCCGGCACCTAATACCAATGAAATATCTGCCCGCTGCTGATGACGTAACATGGCATAAGTCACCAGCGAGCGCAGTAGACACTCGCCTACACCAAAACGCGGCAAACGATGTACGACAGCGCGTGCCGTCTGCGCTATCGTCTCTGGGGGTACGGACTCCGCCGAAGCACGAACCGGCAACCGATCCAGGTGGTCAAGCACTTCCGGCAAAGTTTTCCATCGTACCCAGAGCCATACCCAACCGCACCACAGCAGACAGGACACAACCCTGCCAAGAGAATGCTGCCGCCGCACGAAAAAAGAAGGTTTTCCAACGTTAAACCACAAGGTACAGCAATCCGCTTGACTTAGCGCAGATGAAAGGACTTGCCGAAGCCTTAGCCTACACAACCTCAACCATCAGGTGCAAACTGTTTTCTGGCGCAGGCTGAACTACGATAGCCCGCATGAAAATTCTTTGGCTGATTACTCTGGTCGCTCCAGCGGTGGTGCTACGGCGCAATAGTCCCGCTCGAAGCGCTCGGTGTAGTTGCGCAGCAACTCGGTGACCCGCTCATAACGATCAGAGCGTACAACCAACCCTACATGGTACCGCTTCTTGACACGATGTACGATTTCTGGGTCGGTAAACGAAGATGTGTCTGGGTATTCCTGCCGCGCTAACGAGAGCGCAACACCGCCGTATTCCTGGCGCATCGGCGGCAGAACATAAGGAACCTCCCCGCGTGCCAGCTCGATTTTTGCCCATTCAGCCCAGATATTGATCCCAGTGGCAGCTTCAAGCGCCTCAGCAATGTAAGCACCGCCAACCCGACTGGCAATTTCCAGAAAGTAAAACTCGCCGTCTTCAGCACTTTTGATAAACTCAGCGTGGGTGGCGCCGCGTCGCATCTTGAGCCCCTTGATGAGCTTGCGGTTGAGCTCCAAGAGTGCCGCGCGATCCGGGCTATCATAAGGCAGCGTCTGGGTTGTGAAGACTCCCCCCTCATGCGCAACACTCATCGGGGGACGCCCGTACCGGCTCGCTCCGGCAAACACAACCTCTCCATTCTCAACCAAGGAATCCACGTGATACACATCACCGGCAATGAAACGTTCTAGGACATAGTTACTCGAACGCTCGCTGAGGCGGTCGCGGGCATCAAGATAGTCAATCGTACGCCAAACCTGCTCACTGTCATAAAGCTTCTTGATGCCAATCGCAGAGACATCCGAACGCGGTTTCATCACCCATGGTGGGGGCACACGCTTCATGTAGTCTTCCAAGTCCTGGTAGTTGAGCACGTGAACAAAATCCGGTACCCGCACACCGGCTTCCTGTGCTTCAATACGCATGGCGAGCTTGTCGCGGAAGTGCCGCGCTGTTGTACTGCCCATACCCGGCAAGCGCAAGTGTTCCCGGATAAGTGCCGCTGTCAACACATCGAGCTCTTCCAACGCTACAACCGTGTGTAGCTTACGGGGGCGTGCCAACTGCGCTACCGTGTAGATGAACAGCTCTGGAGAAGCATCATTGGGCAGGGCAATCAGCTCATCGAGACTCTCAAACGGCCAGTCCTCGTGACGAAACTTCTCTTTTGTCACTAGAACTACACGACACCCTTGGCGCTTGACTTCGCGCAGAAATTCAACCCCCTTGAAATAGCTCGCTAAACAGACGACCGTTCGTTCGTTGTTCGTCATGGGTTTGGCCCTAGAACGCAAGAGATTGAGCGCAAGCTGACTTGGCAACGTATGGCAGCAAGATAACCCGCCTACCCAATCTCAAGCAATGACCCAACGTCAGCAGCCTGCTTCAGCAAGCCGTGCCAGTATTGTTGCTACTCTTCCGGGGGATAAGGTTCGACTCGAATTGAACCGCGCGCCGTCATTAGTTGTAATTCAGGGCCTCCAACCCCAAACCTTCCATACGTACGCAGCCCAAAGGAACTCTCCGGGGGCGCCTCCGGCCCGCGGTCAAGTGGGTAACGGATGTCCAGCGGAGTGCTAGCTGCCAACATAACATCGGCTGCAAAACCACGCGGTACGCTCAGCACAATGTCTCCTACCCCAACTTGTAGGTTCAGGCCTGAACCTCGCCAACTGCGTCCGGTAAGTTCGATTCTGGCTGCTCCGGTTGCCAGTTTTCCAGCCACTGTTCCCCCAATGCCGCTCAGTACAATCCGTCCACGCTGTACGGTAAAGACAATGCCACCGTAGACGTCTGCCAATGACAGATCACCGTCAAAAACGGTGATGTCCAAGTCCGTGTATTCTGGGACGACCACTGTGTAATCTATGCGGTAGGGCAAACGCCGCAGCGAGCTTGGAAGACCTTCTGAAACTGCGCGGCGCTCTTTGCGGGACAGGCTCTTGGCAGATGGCCCCAGTGACACAAGGTGCAGGTAAGTATCCCGTGGCGTGATTTGAAAGCCAATCCGCTCTGCCAAAGCGGCTAGTTCGGCAGATGAGGCACCCTCTACTCGAATGTTCGCACAAACAACGAGTTCCGAACGCTTACTGCCAGTAACCGTTAGGCTTCCCTGCGGTGGGAGGGTAATTTTGAGCGTCCGGCCATACTCAAAGCGCATCTTCTGCTCGCAGACATATTCCCGAAAGCGATGCCCGCTATCGGTTGTCCCTTCGGCCTTGAGCGAGACCGTTGCTGGCGGCACGGTTGGCGACGGCGGCAACCGTTGCGCATGGACGCCAACCGGTGTCAGGGTTGACCAAACCAACCCTACGGCTAACCAGTGCGGAATTCCCCTTCTGTGCGGTTTCATGCAGCTACTTCAGTCGGGCGCGCCGGCAACAAGGCAATAAAGGTCTTGAACAAGTATGCCGAGTCATGCGGACCAGGTGCAGCTTCGGGATGATATTGCACACAAAACACCGGTAGATGACGATGGCGAAAGCCTTCTAGGGTGCCATCGTTGAGGTTGATATGAGTTACTTCCAGCTCTGCCGGCAAGCTCTCAGGATCAACTGCAAAACCGTGGTTTTGCGAAGTAATTTCGACTTTGCCGGTGGCCAGGTGCTTGACCGGATGGTTAATCCCACGGTGACCATATTTGAGCTTGAAGGTTTTTCCCCCAAATGCCAGAGCTAACACTTGGTGGCCAAGACAAATGCCAAAGGTAGGCAGGCGTTCAGCAAGCACACGCACTTCGCGGGCAATATCGGCCAGGGGTTCTGGATCACCAGGACCGTTTGAAAGAAATACCCCATCGGGTTGCAAACGTAGGACTTCCTCGGCAGTTGTCATAGCCGGCACAACCGTGATACGGCAACCTAACGCGGCAAGATGGCGCAAGATGTTGAACTTGACGCCAAAATCGTAGGCAACAACATGCCATTTCGGTTGGTGCTGTGCCTCATGAGTAGCTGCTGGCCAGGTGTACGGAGCCGTGCACGTAACGGCCTTTGCCAAGGCTGCCCCAACCATGCTCGGCGCGCTTGCCGCCTTGGCAACTAAACGGTGAGTATCCCTCTCAACGGTGGAAATGACACCGCGCAGGACACCCCTGTCGCGGAGGTGCCGTACCAGGGCCCGGGTATCAATCCCTTCAATACCAACAATCCCGTGCCGCTTCAGGTAGCTCCCAAGCGATTCCGTTGCCCGCCAGTTGCTGACGACCGGCGACAACTCCCGCACAATGAAACCGGCGACAAAAGGCTGCCGGGACTCCACATCTTCTGGATTGATACCGTAGTTACCAATGTGCGGATAGGTCATCGTGACCAGTTGCCCGGCATAAGAAGGGTCAGTGAGTACCTCTTGGTAGCCCGTCATTGCCGTGTTGAACACGACTTCGCCCGTTGCCTCGCCCGTGGCGCCGATGCTTCTTCCGCGAAACAAACGCCCGTCTTCGAGCGCAAGGATAGCTTCCATGGTCAGTTTGTCTCCTGGTTTGAGGTCGTCTTGGTTGCAACCGTTGGGGAAGAAACTAGGCGACTTGCTGTGGACTTACGCAGCGTTGGTCGTACAGCTTCCCACTGGCTCAGCAAGTTGTCCAGTTCCGCCTGCAACCGAGCCGTTGCGTCGGCAATTTCCTCGGCAGTAGCCCCCCGCCGAACCCAAATCGGTTGTCCGTAAAACACGTGCCCTACCGTGAAGGGCTTAGGAACACGAAAGCCATCCCACGTGTTGAGTGTCCAGTAGTCCTCTGTCACGATACAAAGTGGTTGGATGGGCGCGCCGCTCACGCTAGCTAGCATCGCTGCGCCTTCCTTGGCCAAGTAGCGCGGTCCTTTTGGGCCATCAATCGTGAAGGCAGCGTCGGCTCCCTGACGAATTGCCCTGGCCATAGCTTTGAGAGCGCCCACACTGCCCCGCGTTGCCGACCCCCGTGCAGCGCCAAAGCCGAAGCGGCGGATAACCTCAGCAATGATGTCCCCGTCTCGGCTCATAGAAGTCATGACAACAATGCCGCGCTGCTGAAAAAACAATGTCGCAGCCAGAATCTGGTTGTGCCAGAAGGTGTAAATAATGGGTGTTGTCGGGGGCAGATACCCGTGGAGTGGGTCTGGCAGATCGCGCAAGTTGGAAGTATCTAAGCGTATCGTCCACCCCAAAATTCGAAGCACAAGCGTTGCCAGTCTCGCCCACCACTCTGTCATGACTCATCGTTTGGGGTAGCCTCCGGCACTGCTTCTACAGCCGGAAGGTTCTGTTTGCTTTCAGCTAGTGGATTGGTCGGTGATGCCAAAGGACCACTGTAGCGCTCAATTCGCAGGCGAATTGAACGGGCATGACCGTCTAGCTCTTCGGCTTCCGCCAGACGCGTTATCATGTCGGCCGTTTTAACGAGCCGCTCCGTCGTATAGCGGATGACGTTTGTCCGGCGAACGAAGTCGTAAACCCCCAGCGGAGAGAAAAAGCGCGCTGTGCCGCCTGTCGGCAATACGTGGCTTGGCCCGGCAAAGTAATCCCCTACGGCCTCGGCCGAAGCAGCGCCGACGAAAACAGCGCCGGCAAAGGCGATGTCCTCGGCTAATCGCTCCGGTTCGGCCGTCATCACTTCGACGTGCTCCGGCGCTAGCCGGTTGACAAGCTGGACTGCCTCTGACAGAGACGCCACCAGAAAAATCGCCCCAAAGCGCGCTAGCGCGGCTTCTACCACCTCCCGCCGGGACAGGGTTGCTGCCTGATAGGCGAGTTGCTCGGCGACACATGCTGCCAGCGTTTCACTTGTCGTCACGCAAATGGCTGCTGCTAGCTCGTCGTGTTCGGCTTGGGCCAGCATGTCGGCCGCTACTAACACAGGGTCAGCCGTATCATCAGCGATCACGACAACTTCACTTGGCCCAGTAATCGCATCCACATCCACCACGCCGTACACTTGTCGTTTGGCTTCAGCCACGTACCGATTGCCCGGCCCAACAATCTTAGCCACACGTGGAATGCTTTCCGTGCCGTATGCCAGTGCAGCAATCGCCTGTGCGCCACCAACGGTGTAGACCTCGCTTATGCCGGCTTCGACAAATGCTGCGGCCAACACCGGTTGCGTCAGAAACGACCTCGCCGGGGTGACAGCAACCAGTCGGGGAACGCCAGCAACCTGCGCCGGAATGGCCATCATGAGAACCGTTGAAGGATAGGCTGCCTGTCCCCCGGGAACATACATTCCCACGGCATCCAGAGGTTGAACCCGGTGGATGAGCTGTACGCCATCGGGCTGGTTCATCAACCGTGTGTATTCACGCTGAAGCTCGTGGAATTGCCGAATGTTGTTAGCTGCTGTCCGTAGCGCCATCCGCACCTCAGACGACACTTGCCCGGCTAGCTTTTCCAGCAATGCCGGCTCAACGCGCACGTTCTGGGACGACAGGGATATGCTGTCAAACCTTTCTGTTAGTTCAAACAATCCTGCGTCGCCCCTTTCCCGCACCACCTGGATGATGTCGGATACCGTCCGGACTACGTCTGGGTCGGCAACCAAGGCGTGACGGTTGAGGATGGTGGCAAGACGTGCTTGCCCTGCTGATTCATCAAGACGGAAAACCTGCATAGGCTAGCTTACAGAGCGAATTTCTTGACCTGTTTCCGCAGCAAGGGCGCTTTCTTCAGCCTCGTGCCGCCGACCGAACACATAGGCAATGCCCACGCTCAGAAAGTACAACGCCAGCATGGGAATGGCGAAAATCATCATGTTGGGAATGTCCGAAGTTGGCGAGATGATCGCTGCCAACACAAGTACCCCCATCACGGCAAGCCGCCAGATACGGAGCAGAAAGCCGGCCGTCACCAATCCCAAACGCGCCAGCACAAAAACAACAGTAGGTAGTTCAAAGACAATACCCAAGCCAAGCACGATGGTGATGATGAGGTCGAAGTATTCGTTGACTTCAATCATCGGCTGGAAGTTCTTGGCGGTGTCAAGCAAAAACAGACAGGCTTGAGGAAAAGCCACGTAGTATCCAAAGGCAGCACCAAGTAGGAAAAAGCCCGTGCCTAACACCAGCACCGGCCACACATAGGCACGTTCGTGACGGTACAGCCCCGGTGCAACAAAGGCATAAAGCTGATAAAGCGCAAACGGAATCGAAAAAAAGATCGCTGCGTAGAAGGCTACTTTGATGTACAGGTTGAAAGCGCCCTGTACGGTATGAACCACCAGTTGCCCCAGAGGATCAGACGCGGTCAGTAGATCGTCGGCCGGCAGGGTAAAACCTTCTGGCACTACTCGTTGCTGAATAACGAGGGTCTGCGCTGTTTCCAGGCGTCGTTTGCCTTGGGCATCCCGTCCAATCCGTGCCGGTACGGCCGTTCCCGGTGGAACGGTTAGCCCATCAATGGCGACGCCAACTCCAAAGACATACGTCACATGAGCGCCATCGGGAAGGTCAGCAAGGGTGGGCAAGGGGCCGTGAGTTTTGACCTGCGCCAGGCGAGAAGTCCGCAAGGCTTCTGCAACCGGTTTGGCCAGAAAGCCGTAAATAGCATCGGCAAAGCCCCAACACACAATAAAAGCTACCGCAATAAAGGCCACGACATAGAACACCCGGCGACGCAGCTCATCCAAGTGGTCAAGGAAGCTCATCGTCGCGGTGGCTTCCTCGTCCTCGGGTGGCTCGGTAACATGTTCGTCGGGTCTGAGGTGCGGTTCACCAGCCATAAATCACCTGGAGACAGCAGCAAAGCGTGCGGTGAGACTAGCCTTCATACCCAATGGATTCGACAGTTTCTACCGGCGGACGCACCGGTCGTGGTCTCTCTCCTGGTGCTGAGAGGGCAGCCAAAGATACTTCTGTCGGCAAAGGCTCAGAAGCTGGGCAGGCAAACAATTCGGGGCGTTCTACGACGGCCGTCTCGGACAACTCTGCCGCAGGCACCGGCGCTGACAGGCGGGAGGGCGTCCGGGCCAGCGTCCCTTCGGCTGGTAAGACCTCTGTTTCAGTCGGAGTTGACACGGGACCGGTAAGGTCAATGGAAACGGCTGGAATTTGTAGTTCCGAAGATAGCTCCCTGGCTAGACGAGACCGCTCGCTTTCCACTTCTGCTTCCCAAGTTTGCTTGAACTCATCCGCGGCTCGCCGCAACTGAGCCATGAACTCCCCTAGCTGACGACCGATTTCTGGAAGCTGGCGGGGACCGAAAATAAAAAACCCAACGAGAAAGATAAAGATGAGTTCTGGTGTGCCAATTCCAAACATCGTGTCGCTGACTCTCCTCGCTGCAGGAGTGCGTTTTGTCAGTTTACCGGAGAACCCCATAAAACGCACTCTCAAGCAGGCTGCTGGCGCAGCTCTGTTTCATGCTCAGTGGCTTCCCAGATAAAACAGGCTCAGACGCGGTAAACCATAGCGTTCCCGTAACCGCCGTGCCACGTCATTGGCATGAGTCTGCTCGTAGACAGTGGTCGCCATGCTCTTGCGGTGTGGCTTGAGTAGTGCAGTGGCAGCCTGCGCGGCTTCGTCCCGGACTTCCGGTGGTACATCGGCATAGAGTGCGGCAAGCAAGCGGTCTTCAAGCTCCGACAGAGTCATTTCAATCGCCTCAAGGCGCAATGGTTCTGCTATTCGCACCTCCTCGACAAGCGTTTGAAGCCGTGCGATCGCTGCCGGTAACACTTCGCCCAACCGAGCATGAGGGGCATCTGGACGAACGTGGCCGGCAAGGTTTTTGTACGCCTTTGAAAGCATTGCAATAGAGGTTTCAAGAAAGGCCGCTACCTCTGTACGGGAAAACCCACCGGCATCGGCATCAGCCACTGGCACGGCTGCCCCGACCTGAGAAGCCTGATAGGCATCAAAAGCTTCTTCGACAAATGGCTGGCAATAGGCCAATGAACGTATCGGGCGCAGCCGGCGCTTCGGCCGGCCTGCCATCCGTTTTGCATAGACGGCGCAAGCTTGGGCAATAGCACGCAACACAACCGGCAGCGGAATACCTGCCTTCTGCCAGCTTTCAACCAATGCCCAATCAAGCGGTGACAAACGATAAGGTTTGCCGCGATGTGCTGTGAAAGCAGCTTCGACCTCGCTGAAGTAGCTGTAGTAGTTGAAGTGCTTTTCGGGTGGGGCTGCCGGGTTAGGCGTAACAAGACCAGGAGAAGACAGAAGCGGCGCTACTTCATCTGGCTCGGGAAAAGGAAGGTCAAGCGCAGCGTCTGACGCACAGCCGTCCATTGGCAAGGCAGCCGGCACTAGCTGCGGTCGTGCCTTTGCTGTCCGAAACTCCAAAGTAGGAAAGGTCAAGAAAAAGAAGGTCTTCGGTGAATCACCCATAAGACCACATGCCTTTGGCAAACATGGCTACAGATAACGCTTAGCGATGACCTGACCATCGGCGTCAAATTCGTAGTAGAGCGGAGCGCCGGTTGGAATGTTGAGTTCGAGCACTTCGGCTGGCGACAGGCGATCTAGGTGCATTACCAGCGCTCGCAAGCTGTTGCCGTGTGCGACGACTAAGACGTTCTTGCCAGCCCGTAGCAACGGCAGAATGTGGGCTTCATAATACGGCAACACCCGGGCCGCCGTATCTGCCAGGCTCTCTCCGTTGGGAGGACGCACGTCGTAGCTCCGCCGCCAGATTTTGACTTGCTCGTCGCCGTATTGTTGGGCGACTTCCGCCTTGTTCAGTCCTTGCAAATCCCCGTAGTGACGCTCATTGAGCGCCTGATCGCGTGTGGTTGGCAGGTTGGTAAAACCGGCGGTGGCACAGACCAGGTCAGCCGTTTGGATAGCCCGCTGCAGCACGGAAGTAAACAGATGGTCAAAGGTCAGGCCGGCTAGCTTCACACCAGCAGCGCGGGCTTCTTCTTCGCCTCTGGGAGAGAGAGGCACATCTACCCAGCCGGTAAAGCGGTTTTCAAGATTCCACTGAGATTCCCCGTGACGGAGTAGAACAAGATAGGGCATGGGCAACCTTGGAAGGCAGGGGGCTGGATGAAGAACTTACACCTTAGCGCCCAACAAAGTTGGGTTTTCTCTTTTCGAGGAAAGCACGTACGCCTTCCTCTTTGTCTTCGCTGGCAAAACACAGGGCAAACAAATCCACCTCGCGGCGCAGGCCTTCATCCAGACCAGACCGGGCAGCCGTTTTGACAGCCTCCTTGGCCATGCGTAGGGCAATCGGGCTTTTCTCGGCAATTTTGGCAGCGAGCGCCATGGTTTTCTCACGCAGCTCCGCGTGAGGAAATACGTAATTGACCAAGCCTAGAGCGTGTGCTTCTGCGGCAGTGATCATCTCCCCGGTGAGGATCATTTCCATAGCCTTGCCCTCTCCGATAAGACGGGTCAGGCGTTGTGTCCCACCACCGCCGGGAATGACCCCCAAGTTGATTTCGGGCTGCCCAAGCTTGGCTTGCTCGCTTGCCACCCGGATGTCACATGACAAAGCCAGTTCTAGTCCCCCGCCTAGGCAGAAGCCGTTGATCATGGCAATGACTGGCTTAGGAAAGGCTTCCATGGCATCAAACGCCCGGCGCTGGGTCATAATGTCTCGCTGGCTCAGTGCTGTTTGCCCAGCAAATTCCCCAATGTCAGCGCCAGCAATGAAGGCTTTATCTCCTGCACCGGTGATAACCAGCACCCGCACCTCTGCATCAGACTGAAGAGCATCCAGTGCTGCCAGGATTTCGTTTCGCGTCGCAATATTGAGTGCATTGAGCTTGTTTGGCCGATTGACCGTCAGCACTGCAATGCGGTCGTGTTTTTCCACAAGCAGATTTTCGTACATGGTGACTTCCCAACCGTCTGGGCCTATCCAGTCGTTTTTGCCTACGACCGGACAGGCTATCTTCCACAGTGTGGTTTGCTAGCGGGCAGCATGGGCTTGCTCTTCGAGCCACCGCTCGGCGTCAATAGCAGCCATACACCCCGTGCCGGCCGCTGTCACTGCCTGGCGGTACGTAAAGTCCTGCACGTCACCGGCGGCAAAAACGCCCGGTACACTAGTGTGTGTCGAGCCAGGCTTCGTCAGGATGTAGCCCTGTGGATTGAGTTCGAGTTGTCCGACGAACAAGGATGTATTCGGCTGATGGCCAATGGCAACGAACAACCCGTCGCATTTGTAGTCAAACACCTCGTCGGTCTTGAGATTTCGCAGCCGCAGACCAGTCACCCCGGTCTCACGTTCACCGTACACTTCTTCCACAACGGTGTTCCAAAGAAAGGTGATTTTGGGATTGGCAAAAGCGCGTGCCTGCATGATCTTGGAGGCGCGCAACTCTTGCCGCCGGTGAATAACGGTCACCTTCGTGGCGTACTTGGTCAGAAAAAGCGCTTCCTCCATGGCGGTATCGCCGCCACCCACCACGGCCACTTCGCGGTCTTTGAAAAAGAAGCCATCGCACGTGGCACAGGCAGAAACTCCATAGCCTTTGAGACGTTCTTCCGAGGGCAGGCCCAGCCATTTGGCCGACGCGCCGGAGGAAATGATGACTGCATCCGCCGTGTATTCATCATCCCGTGACCAAATCCGAAAGGGACGGGTTTTGAAATCCACGGCCGTCACGTTCCGCGTCAGGATTTCCGTCTCAAAGCGCAGCGCCTGAGCGCGCATATTGGCCATCAGCTCTGGCCCAAGAATGCCGTTCTGAAAACCGGGGTAGTTGTCGACTTCCGTCGTAATCATTAGTTGTCCGCCGGGGATGTTTTCAGGGCCTTCGCCCTCAAACAGCAATGGCTTCAAGTTGGCTCGGGCTGCATAAATGGCGGCTGTCAGCCCGGCCGGCCCTGAGCCGATGATGATGACCTTGCGATGACGAATTGTCACGAGGGGAACTCCTTTGGAAACCGACGTATCGAACCAGCAAGTGGTTCGGTGGTCGTTACGGCAAGTATCTTATGTCCGTTGCCTTTGGCGCTGCAAGCACCGCCAGCATGGGCCCACTTCTGGCATACCGTATCCGCCGGGCAAAAGCCATTTGACAACCCATGATAGAGTTTCCGGCTTGATTACGCCCCGTCAGGCAACCCTTAGGGAGCTCCCGGCGGTGCTTTGTCAAGGAGGGCATCTCGCATGCGCTTACGCGCGTTTGTAGAGCTGGTGCGTCGAAGACCACAGCGTTTGTCTTCATTCAAGGCCTTGTTTACTTTTCTGTTGATCCTGCCGGCAGTAGCCGGTACCTTGGCTGTTCCCGCACAGCAAGAATGCCCAACGGCAACTTCCGCTCAAACGCCACTACCTACTGAGCTATCCAAAGTCTCCCAGGCGATTCCCTTTCTAGCGACAGCCTATAGTTTGAAAGGACGAACCGCCTCAGGCGAGTACACTCGTCCGGGTGTTATTGCTGCCGACCCGCGCATACTACCGCTTGGCTCGGTCGTCAGGGTTCATGCCGAGCAGTATTCCGGTATCTATCATGTCAGGGACACCGGCGGACGTGTCCGTGGACGCCACATTGACATTTACTTGCCTTCTACCTGCGATGCCATCCGTTTCGGGCGGCGTATCGTCCGCGTGGAGGTTCTTCGTCGTGGAGTTGCTCAATCCACCAAGGCAAGAACACCCTAAAGCAAACCACGTTTTGCAAGGCGTGTAGTTTGCCGCGCGGATGTCTACGCGCACCATCTGCGCTTTTTCGAGCCGTTCGCGGTACGGCCTCTCAAACCTATGCAGACCGGACTTGACCGCCTGTTTACGCATCATCTTGACCTCCTCCGTGGCCGTCGCGTCGGCTTGATTTGCAACCCGGCCTCGGTGGATGTTCTCTACCGGCACGCTGCCGACCTATTTGCGGCCTGCTCGGAATTCCGCCTGACGGCGTTGTTCGGTCCCCAGCATGGGTTTCGGGGCGAAACCCAGGACAACATGGTTGAATGGGAAGGCTGGCCGCGCGATCCTCGGCTGGGCGTCCCGGTGTTCAGTCTCTATGGGGAGACCCGCCAGCCAACCCCGGACATGCTGGCCGAAGTAGACATCTTGGTGTTCGATGTGCCGGATGTCGGTACGCGCGTCTATACCTTCATCTGGACGATGGCGCTGGCGATGCAGGCGGCTCGGGCGCAGGGGATTCCGTTTGTCGTTTTAGACCGTCCTAACCCGATTGGCGGCCTCGACATCGAAGGAGCCGTCCTAGAACGCGAATGGGCTTCGTTTGTCGGGATGTACCCTCTCCCGATGCGGCATGCGATGACCGTCGGTGAACTGGCACGCATGTTCAATGCCACAGAAGGCATTGGCTGTGAGCTGTATGTTGTCCCGATGGAAGGTTGGTCGCGTCCGCAGTGGTTTGACACAACATGGCTGCCGTGGGTGATGCCTTCTCCAAACATGCCCACCCTCGACACTGCAACAGTCTATCCCGGCATGGTCCTGCTTGAAGGCACGACGCTTTCCGAAGGGCGCGGTACAACCCGTCCCTTTGAAATCTTCGGCGCACCGTTTATTGACCCCTATGAGCTAGCAGCCGCTCTTGAGCCGCTCCAGTTGCCGGGCGTCCACTTCCGACCACTTTGGTTTCAGCCGACATTCAACAAGTTTGCCGGACAGTTGTGTGGTGGGCTGCAACTGCATGTCCAGAACCGACATACATTTCGCCCCTACCGCACGGCAGTTGAGATTCTCAAAGCTGTCCGGCGCCTGTACCCGAAAGAACCATTGTGGCGCGAGCCACCCTACGAATATGTCTTCGACCGGCTTCCTTTCGATGTCATTGCCGGACAGGCCCGCCTACGGGCTGCTATTGAAGCGGATGCAGACTGGGAAGAGATTGCTGCTGCTGACGAACCAGCCCTGGAAGAGTTCCGCCGCCGGCGCGCCGCTTACCTGCTCTATCACTAGCAACCTCGCAAGGGGAGATCACTCGACGCGCAAACGTCCCCGCGCAATCACTTGTCCACGTGCATCAAGACGTGCTGGCGTCACTACTACGACGTAACCGCTGCCGGGATGGTCGCAGTCATAGACAAAGCTGTAGTTTTGCTGAAAGTCGTCGGCGTAAACGACCTCCTGTGCCGGAAAGATGAACCGCTCGCCCTGATCTTCTAGTTCCAGAAATAGACCGCTTGGATTGATGGAAAAGTGTCGCGTGAGGGCATCTACGTGACCAGACCGTAAGCGTTCCCGGTAGCGTGCAATGATGTCTGAAACGCGCTGGTTCTCGAATGGACGGGATGGGGGGGTAGAAACCGGGAGCGTATCCACAGCTTTGTGGGTTGGCGTGGAAACCATCCCACCCGACAGTGCCGGTAACGGATGCGGTGGGGTCTCTGGCGCAGTCAGCAGGGTTGACACCTTGTTTTTCAGGTAGTCTATTTCTTCGCGCAGCGAATGCATGTCGGATTGAAGCGCCGTCAGCTCCGCGCGCGGCGTCACTTCTGGCGCTGTCCCACCTGTCGCTGCTGGCGCAGATTGACTTTCGAGTCGCTGGAGACGCACCTGCAACGCGCTGATTTGACTTTCAAGCTGCTGCCGCTGCGTGCGAATTAGCCACCAAAACGCTAGGGACGCTCCCCCCAGACCAACAACAAGCAAAACCCCAAGGGCTAGTACGAGTACGACGCCTCCGTCGTCAATCATGGCGGCGTCGTCAATTCGCCGCCCGACGACCTTTGCCACTGTCTTCGGAAGATCAGTTGACCACCACGCCAGAGCGGGAGCCGGTTCAAACAGCAACACCAGCCCCGCAGCGGCCAAATCCCTGCATTGCGGCAACCAATCCCTTTTGAGTCGTCGCACTGGCCGGCAGACATGCAACGACCGGCCTTTCTCTGCGAAAGCCACTTGCGTTTTGGCGTACTGCCCCTGTCCAGGCCCAGTAGTCGGGTGAGAGCTTACTAGCCAATCACTCATAGGTCATTGTCTCCCGACGTGGTTCAGGCGTCTTCATCTGGGGTGGCTGATCGTCATAGAAGCCGGCCTGGCGCGCCATATCTTCAATCAGCGGATAAGGCTGGTCGGGCAAACTCGTGACCAGCTTCAAGTCCGGGTCGGCATACAGCACGCCGGTCACAAAGACAGCCAGTGGTGTTAGTGCTGGGTAGTGTTTTCCACCAGCTAGATAGCCATTGATTGTCGGCCACTTCTTCTCCGGGAGAAGATCAGACTTGCCTCGTGAAGTGAATAGCGTTAGCAAGGCATCCAGAGGGGCGTTGGTCCCAGGTGGGCGAATACTCACCTGGCGAATATCGGCATCTGCTTCCATCCCAAAACGGCGTTTGAGATCGGCTTCGCTCCAGCGGTCAAACCAGTTTACGGACTGCGGGCCGTAGTCGTGTAAGCCGTCACTGAGGACTACTTGTGCCAGGTTCAGTCCGGTAAACGGAGCCGTTCGCCGGCCGCGGTGCTGATTCCCTGCTACCGAAAGTGCCCCGATAGGGACGTTGGTTTTGGCACGACTGATGTCTCCTTCGTTAAGCAGGGTAACATCGTGGATGTGCAGGTCGTGCAGGCAGGCAGCGGCTTCCGGCGGCAGGCCGCTGGCCCGCGCTTTGAGCCGATCTAGCAGTGTTTCCGCTTCAGTCAGTAGGGCTTGCCCGGAACGCTCAAAATCGGCAAACAGCAACAACCCCCAAGCATTCCCACCGAGCACCAGATGAATCCCGTGTGGCAACTGCTCCCGCCCAAGGCGGCGTTCAACAGCGGCTCCGGCAGCTTGCAGGATACCGTAAGCCAGGATATGGCGGAAAAAGAGTTGGGCGCAAAACCGCTGGTAGGCATCGCGGTAGCTTTGGTTTTCAGGCAGGGTGGCGTCGCGCTGGCGTTTTAGAATCAGCCGTTCCCGCTGCACAAAGGTTTCGCTTTTGAGTTCGTTGACGCGCAGCAGGTAAAAGGTGGGCAGGCTCATGTGGTGCTCGCGCAGACCCGGCATCTCACTGACATCCATTTCCACCGGCGCTGCTTCTTCATTGGGCGCCAGCAACAGCCCTAAGTGACGACGAAACACGCCGGCTTTGCGCAGCTTGACGCGAGGTGAGAGGTTCTGCTCGGCTGTACGGAAAAACTGCCGTCCAGCCAGTCGCAAACTGTCCAGGACGAGAATTTCCGTCCCTCGCCGTACGGCAATGTCGGTTGTACCACCACCTACGTCAATAAACACATCGAGGCGGTCAGGGCTCGGCGGTAGGTTGGCTCCAGCCGCCGCAGCAGCACTTTCATCCACGTCGGCGCAGTAGTGATTTGCGGTATCAAATTTACATATCCCGTGGCAAAGCCACTGAATGGCCTGGATGTTCTCCCGGTTTTGCTTATGAAACACATCCCGGTCGGTTCGGCTCATCGCCAGAGGAAACGTAAAGGTGTAATCCGTCACCTGTGCCCGCCGATTGAAGAACAGCTCGGCATGGGCAAACAGCAGCAACAAGCGCAGAAACAGCGCTCGATAAGCTGAGGTTCGGGGCTGGTCCCACTTGAGGCTGTCGTGCAGGTCCCAGGCATTTGCGCCACTGCTGGCAGCCAGCATGCGATTGAGACCATCGGAGTAAAGATTGGGAATGGCGGCTGCAAACAGGTGTTCGACCGTCAACATCTCCGGCGACACTTCCCGCAGCGACGAAGCCCGGCGCGTCAGCAAGGTCGTCGAGAAATAGCCCTTGGCTCCACCCCAATTGAAGGGTGCAAAACCCAGTCGGTTGGTGCCGTCGCCGTTCCACAGACGCAGTGGAGCCAGGGAAAACCGCAGGGTATCGGTCACACCGCCAGCGGCAAAGGCGACCGAGGTGTTGCTCGTACCGAAATCTACAGCCAAGTGGGCAGGGGTCGGCAGCCGGTTGCCTGCGTCCGGTAGCCTTGTCAGCCAGACGATGCCGCGCTCTACCTCACGCCCCTGGGAAGGCCACCACCAGCTCAGCGCACGGGGCCGATTGGCCTGGGCCCGCACGGTAGGATCAGTCGTTTCCTGCGGTACCAACACGGTGACGTATTCTTCCTGGGAGGTGCCAAGCTCGTAGAGCTCACCTAACCGTCCGTTTTCATCTACCAGTCGCCAGCGCCCGGAACGTTCTCGCATGCCCAGCCCATAGGCAGCATAAAAGTGCCATTCCGGATCGACCCTCGGTGGCCAGAGAGATAGGGAAGCGATCGTCAGGTCTCGCGCCTCGAAATAGCGTGCCGTCCATGGGACTTCCCGCCCACAGATCGAAAACGTCCAAACTACTTGCTGCCCATCAAAGGCAACTCGCGCCTGAATACCCTTTCCATCTTCAGCGAGCAACTCTGGGAAATACGCCAGAAACCGACTTGTGACGGGAGCCATACACACGGCAACCCGTGAGGCATCGGTCAGCCCCTGGAGCTTGTGAACTGGATGGATAAGCGCCAGGCGCTGGTCATCGCGCGGATAATCCACCCGCCCAACGTAATCGCTCAAAAAGAGGCTTGCCAGGTCAACAATCTCGTCCCTGACATCTAGCGTCAGCGTTTCGAGCCGACCCCGCACTTCAACCCCAATGGTATTTGGTCCCAGTGCGCGGTAGCTTGCCGGCGATGGCTGCCCCGGACCTAGTGCCGTTGTCATCCAGGTTGGTGGTTGAGGGAACTTGTCTACTAGGAAATAGGTCTGCCCACCACGTGCATTCGGCTTGCGTAACGGATAGGTCTCCAACAAATCTGTTGGTTTAGGTAACTCGCGCACAAGCGGCCAGGCAGCTGGGGCTGAAGGCAACCGTGGAACTTGGTCTAGACCGTAGGGTGCTGCTCCGAAAGCCTCGTCACATAGCTGGTCAAGGCGCTTGCCAAAGCTGAGTGATAAGACATCCCGTGCCAGGCAGCGCAAATGACGATGGCATTTGTCCCGCTCAACCGGATCAGTTAGCAACAAGCTCTGTACCTGCGCCCAAGACAGACGGTCGCCTTCAAGGTAGGGACGCAGGTAGTTCTCCAGCAACCAGTGAGAACGTGCGCGTGCCGGAAAAAACACAATATCAGGGTAAACTCCGCCTAAGGTAGTCGCTCCGACCTTCAAAAGCTGGAACTCCCGCATTCCGCCGCCCTGCGGATGGGTTGTTTCTAAAGCTGGCTGAAGCGCCGGTGGGTATTCCCGTGCTAGCAAGGCCGGTGTTAGCGGTTCGGTCAGATAAGCAACGCCCATCGCGTGCAGAACAAACAGTGTCAGCCACTCCCAGCAGGCCGTCTCATCGCCTTGTTCAACAGCTTGGCGAAAGCGGTAAGCGGCTGCCCAAACCGTCGGGAGTGTTTCAAAGAAACGGGGATCAGGGGCAGGCGGCACGACCCGATGAGGATCAATGGAAAAGAAGGTTCGCGCCCGAAATCCGCCGACTTCACCGAGGATGCCTTGGTTGATGAGGAGTCCCATAGCCCATTCTCACTCTGTCTGCTCTCGTGCTGGCCTAGATGACAGGGTACTCAGGCAGCGGCATGTTTTTGCACCAGAAACGTGTTGGATAACTCGCCGTAGCGATAGCCTGTCCAAGCATCATCCAGCACTTCCAAGACCTGACAACCGGTTTGGGCAATGATCTCGAAAACCCGTCGCTGCGGCAACACGTGCATTTCGACCTGTCCTAGGCGCTCTGTGGTTGTACGCAGATAGTCCATAGCGATGAACGAATAGTGTTGCCGGTAGGTGGTGACCTGAAACAGCGCGACTCCACCGGGCAACAGTGCCGATAGCAGACCATGCAGGATCGTCCGAATCACCGGCGGCGGGTTGTGTTGAAGGACAATGACGGTGTACACCGCGTGTACCTTCGGAAGGTGTAACACATCCTGTGGGTGCTGTATCTGGGAAAAGGTGATGTTGGTCAGTCCCAGCCCATCGGTCCACTGTTTGGCCAGTGCCAGATGGGGCGCGGAAATATCGTAGGCGTACACCTGTCTGAAATGTTTGGCCAGGGCATGGGTTACCCGACCAACGCCGCAGCCGTACTCGAGCACAGCTTTGTCAGCCACCCCCTCGGGAAAACAACCGTTGCGCTGCAAAAGATGGAGGAACTGCGCAGCGTTCCCGTTACCGGAGGCATAAAACTGCTCGTAGTTAGCAGCCAAGTTGGCCTGTTTGAATTCCTCCATGGTCAGCACGGACCAGTGTGGCTCTTTCTGGCCAAGCTTCTGCCAGCTTGCTTGAATGTGGGCTAGCAAGCGCTCCAGCGTGGCGTCATCCACTTCGTCTTCAACCACCATAGGTGCTTCCAGCCCACTTAGGGACGGCCCACACAGAATGCGCTCACGTTCCCGAAACTCCCGGCAGCTAAAGAATTCTTTCCGCAGATGCGCAAGGTCTGGGTAGTGCAGATGGGCCGAGATGTCTTCAGGAGAGGGTTCCCGTCCTAGAATCAACCGGTAGGCCCACTGCACGGCTTCCGGCGTGACTTCGGAGGGTAGGCTCGGGTCTGAGTAAAACCATTGCTTAACTTTCCTGAACATACTCGGCGCAGGGACAGGTCGTCGGGAAGTCACCCTGCACAGGTCTGGTTGGGCTCGCAGGAGGGCGCTTCCTGTTAGTTTGCAACATCGGCCCTAGCAAAGACATTCGCCCACACAAGTCGTGCATAGTCGCCGCGCTTGAACTCCGGCGGCGGCGCCCAGCCGTAGAAGTCAAACGAGGTTAGTTCCACCTTTACCCCCCCGAACCGCAGGGCTTCCTGGGGCTTGTTGTCGGCGGCCAGCCCAAATAGCCGTGTGCGGCGCTTCATGCGCTCGATGACAGTGTTTTCCACACCGGGTGCAATGAGCCTGTCAAGGTCAGCGCGGATGTCCGGATTCCAACCCATTGTTCGGTCAGGTGAAACTGTGTCCTCCATTATCTCGCGGATCAGGTCAAGAGCCACGCGATATGCTAGGCGGTCACGCTCTTGCCGTGCAGGATCAAGTTGGTAGAGGTGGCGCAGCCCACCGGGGTCGTCACTCCAGCCACGGGCATCGGCGTCCCATTCAATCTGATACTTCAGCAGATGAATAAGTACGGCCGTAGCTAAGAAGACTTTCTCCGCATCAACCGGCCGTTCTCCCACCATGTAGACCGGCAGGTCGGACAGCCGCAGCATACTCGGCGACATGTCGCTCCCCCCTGCAGCCAGACTGTAAGATTGACCGCTCCCGACGCGATTCCCAGCAAAGTAGTTGAGGGCCGTGATTGCAGCAGCAACTTCAGTAGCATTGAGAGGGTTACGTTGCGTTTGTCCACCGTTGCTCCACCGCTGGAGCGCATCCGGCTGGGCTTTTCCGATAAGGTAGAGTTCGTCAAACGTTGACGCCAGAATGTCGCGGTAATAGACCAGGCTGTGGCGTGATCGCAGGGGCAAGTCGGTCGGATCGGCGTAAAAACCGGTTAGGATTTGCCGCGCTAGTGCCACCCGCTCTTCTTCATTGAGCACAGCAAAGGCTTCGTGGCTAGCAAACTGTTGCGCTTTCCGCCGGGCTTCCTCATTCACGTAGCGCGCATCGGACTGCCTGTCTTCGGGAAGTGGTTTGAATGGTGGTGGGGGTGGAAGAAAATAGGGCATAAGCAGGCAAGCTCCGATGCTCCAGTTGAGGTTGCTGCGCTGGCGCTCGCGGGCGAGAAACTGTCCAATGACCGGCAGGGCACAGGCACCGGTGCCGCCATAGATGCTGCCGCAGATAAAGAAGCGCACCTGGCTCTGCTTGAGCGTGTTGAAGTCAATCTGGCTGCCGGCCGGCGAGTTGCGGTCCATTAGTGACGCCGCAAAGGCCGCAATGACCGGCGAACCGATAAAAGGCTTTTGGTAAAAGCCCCGGTTGATTTTCACATCCAGGTCCTTGTCCTCATAGAAGGCATGGAGCAAGGGCGTTCCGTCCTTTTTGCCCGGAAACTGACCGAGCAACTCCCGTAGGGTCGAGATGGGTTTGTCGAAGCCGGGTAGTGCCAGCGGGTCAAAGTCCCGCACCTTGGTGTTGATTGTCATTGCCCACGGGCTGGCTGCCAGCGGCTGCGCGTCCTGTGCCGGCGGCTCGCCGTTGCCGTCCTGCATCAGATGCTGAAGGTGGCGATAGCGACGCAACGTCTCGTTCAGGACGGTGAGCGCACCGGCACTGCGGTCGGGATCAATGCGCCAGATTTCGAGTTCGTCGCCAGCGCTTGTGGGTAACCCTCCCTGCATCCGGGTTGGGAACCCTACTGCCAGCAACCGCACAAGTGCATCGGCAACGCGCGTTCCGTTCCCACCGGTCACGATGATGATATTTTTCATGGCACAGGACTCTGCACCTCAAACCAAAACGCCCCCGGCGCAGCCCTCACCTTCGCCGGGGATAAAGATCACGCCGCCAAGGACTTAGCGCATGAGCCAGCAACATCAGGAAGGCATAGAGCAGAATGCCAAAGACTATCCCGACCACCAGACCGTAGCCACCAATGATGCTAGCGTTAGACACAATAAACCGCCAACCAATGAAACACAGCGCAATAAGTGGGAGAAAACCAAGGCAAATAAAGCCAAGGGTCTCTCCCAGCGACCAGTTGCGGGCCTGTGGATTGGGGGCGCTTTGCTTGCGGAGAAACTTCACTCCAAGCATCCCCAATGTGCACAGTAACCCGACGGCGACGAGATAGAGAAACCACTTGTCGCCAACGACTTGCCAATCGCTGTCGCTTGTGTCACTGACGAAATACTGGATGAGTTCTTCTGGTAGCACTGCTCCCACCCGGTCAACCCAAGCCATTCCAGCCGTTCGCATTTTGCACCAAGCTCCATAACAACTCCACCCTAACGGCAAGGATGTCAAGCGTCGCCTCATCACTTAGGACCAACGGCCAAGTAGATGTTAGCGACCGTTTGGCTGCCCACCGGCGACCGCTCCCATGTCGCCTGCCACGTTGCCAGCAAGTTATAGGTACGATTGGCCTGCTCTACTGTACGGTCATCACGGGTGTTCCACTGTTCCAGCCAGCCAGGCAGGCGCTTTTTGGGGTCTAGGCGTCCGGTCAGGCGGAAAATCCGCCAAGCCGGTGTTTTTGCCCGGCTTTCCCATGTCGGTTGCACTGTCACTACGGCTCCCTGTGAACTGACGGTCACCTGCATATTCTCCAACTGGGGATAACTTTTGTCAGGTTCTTCTTGTGCCGGGTACACCGGTGTAAGTTCCCATGTCACCAGCTCCGCAAGCTGTGCAGCATCGGCTGTGTTTGTTGCGGCCTCTGACCACTGTGGTGCAACGGTGATGGACAGGCGGCGGTTGTTTTCTTTGCCAATCTGCACGTTGAACGATGGTGCTACCTCTGACAGTTTGTGCTTGACTCTGGACACGCGCGGCCCAAGCCCTCCGCCGGAGGCTTCTCCGGCTACCTCGACAAGTGGTGGCCCGGCAACAAAACACGATGCCAGTGGCAGTTCGTGAATCTCCGGCTGGCTTTCGAGTTTGCGCAGCTCACGCCGCAAGCGCGCTACGTTGTTGTTGTGCTGGCTGGCATCGCTCGAAAAGACCAGCAGGTAGAAGGGGCGCCATGTTTGTTTGTTGTCTTCTTGTGTCTGGTAGGTAATCACCCGCGTGCGGTCTACCTCTGAATACACCTTTCCGTCGAATTGGCTCCGAATACCGAAGAGCGTGGCCTGCCAGGGTGGATTCCCGTTACTGCCTGCTAGGAGCTTGAGGCACTCATCACGAAAAGCCACCGACAGCGTCGCGCCAATAGACTGCACGCCATCTGTGACCAGCACGTGCATGCGCGGCGGCGGGCCGGTGGGTTTTCCTTCCAAGTTGACGGCAAAACTGCGTACTGCGGCTGCCAAGTCGGTGTCAGGCAGGTTGTAAAATCCTTCTTTGTCTGGGGTTGGCGTCAAGGCCTCCCACGGACGCGGCGGCTCTACCACACTACCAACTTTGCGGAACTGAATCCTCATCGGCGGCTCAAACAAGGGTCCGACTTCCGTTAGCAAGCGCAGGGTTTCGCGGTAGGCGCTTGCCCCGCGCTGATTCAGATAGCCGCGCATGCTGCCACTGCCATCAAGATATACAATCAGGTCATTACTTGCCGGTGCAGCGCTCGGTACGGCGCAAGGCGGTTGATCGAAGCCGGCGAGAGCGCCTTTTTCAATGAGTTCGTTCCAGCGCGGCGGAGGCGTTGCACATCCGCCGAGCATCGCTAAGCATGTACCCAGTACAAAAGCCCAGCCAACTCTCCAGAGCCATTCAAGCCACGGGTGCGTTATCGCCGGCTGTATCCCTTCTTGGAACATAAGGTTGCATCTTACGGCCGCTCTGCTAGGTCGGCAGCAACGGAGAACTCCTCGCAGGCGGTTGTCGCCTCTGACCCGGAGAAATACTTGGTTTGAAAGTTATCTGCAAGTCATGAAAGGTCTTGGCAGTGGAGATGCCGCAGGGCGCGCCGATGACCGGCCCAATGCAGGCGCGCGAATGCCGCTTCAAAAGGCAGCCAGGCGTAGGCGTCATGCTCATCGGACTGGAGCTGCACTGCGTCTGTCTCGACCCGGGCGGCAAAGGCATGTTCCCGGTTGAAAACCGGTCCGGCGGCTGCGGGTGCAAACCAGGCAACATTCATCATGGAGGTTTCCACTACACCCAGTGCCGTCGGCTCAGTTGCCTGGCCAGTTTCTTCCAGCACTTCGCGCCGGGCCGCCGCTGCTAGCGTTTCACCTGGCTCAACCCGCCCGGTGACGGGCTGCCAGAAGCCACCGCGAGCGGTTGTCCGCCGCAGCACGAGATACTCCCTCTGTGCTGCATGCTGCCGAAAAAGCCATACCTGTACGGAAGCTCGTTCTACGTGTCGCCAGATAACCGCCCGCTCAAACACGCTGCCAAAGTACCGGCTAACGTGGCTGGCCACGTCTGCGAGCGCCGGAGCCTGCCCGGTTTCCCTGGCAATGGACGTTACAGCTTTGTCGGCGATGCCGCAGGGCACAATAAAGTCAAAATCGCCCAAGTGTGTCGTCACGTTGAGGGCAAAGCCGTGGGATGTGATCCAGCGCGAGATGCGTACCCCCAGAGCCGCAATCTTGCGTTCCCCGGCAACCCACACCCCTGTTAGTCCCGCAACTCGCCCGGCGGCAATTCCGTACTCAGCAACGGTGCGAATCAGCACCTCTTCTAAGTCGCGCATGTAGCGACGGATGTCCCGGCGGTCTGGATTGAGGTCAAGAATAGGGTAGCCAACCAGTTGGCCCCAGCCGTGATAGGTCACATCTCCGCCGCGCCCTGTCTCATATACGGCAATGTCCCGCTGCTCCAAGACCTCCTTTGGAGCAAGGATATGCCCTGGCTTTGCTGCGCGCCCTAGTGTGATGACCGGTGGATGCTCCAGCAGGAGCAGCGTATCGGGAATTTCTCCCTGCCGTCGCCGGGCAACAAGCTCTTCCTGCATCAGCAGTCCGGCGGCGTAATCCACAACGCCAAGGGGCCAGACCTCCACGATCCGTTGTGAGGACATAGGCTACTGCCCACAAACGGGCTATGGAGATGTGGTCACGTAGTCCATCGTCTCTAGGTCGCGGTCGGCAATATCTGGTTGCCCAAAGAGCTTGAGCCACGTAAAGCCTACCGTGCCGGCTGTCAGCGAAGCCAGCAGAATGGCCATCTTAGAAGCACTGACAATCATGGCATTGCCAGGAAAGGCCAGGTTTGTGATGAAAATAGACATCGTAAAGCCAATGCCCCCCAGAAGCCCGGCCCCAAGCAGGTGCTTCCAGTTCAAATCCAGTGGCATCCGGCAGATGCCCAGCATTATGGCTGCAACGCTGGCCAAAACAATGCCAACCGGCTTGCCGATAAACAGCCCGGTGAAAATCCCAACCCCATTGGCGCTGGAGATGAGGGAAAGCACTCCTTGCTCGATGACAATACCCGTATTGGCAAGCGCAAACAGCGGCATGATGCCAAAGGAAACCGGTCGTTGCAGCCAGCGTTCGAGCCGATGGGAAGGCGAAGTCTCATCCTCGCTTTTTTCCGTGAACGGAATGGCAAAGGCCAGCAGGACGCCGGCAATCGTGGCATGAACGCCTGACCGGAACATACAGAACCACATGGCACCGCCCCCCAGTAGGTAGGGCCAGAGCAACCTAACACGCCACCGGTTGCAGGTGAACAACACCGCTAAGATCGCTGATGTTGCCCCAAGGTAGTGCCAATCCAGCGCCTTGGAATAAAACAGGGCAATGACGACAATTGCACCTAAGTCGTCTACTACTGCAAGCGCTGCAAGAAAGACCTTGAGCGAAGCTGGAACGCGATTCCCCAAAAGCGCCAACACTCCTAGGGCAAAAGCGATGTCTGTCGCCATGGGAATGCCCATTCCCGACTGGGTGGCCGTACCGTTGTTGAATGTGAAGTGGATTGTCGCCGGCACGATAATCCCCCCCAGTGCAGCTACAATGGGCAGCAATGCATAGCGAATGTTAGAAAGTTCGCCAACGTACAGCTCACGTTTGAGCTCCAGCCCGATGAGCAGGAAAAAGATAGCCATCAACCCGTCGTTGACCCATGCTTCAAGGGTAAGGCTGGCTATCTCAATGTGCCAAAAATGCAAATAAGCGTCACCCAACGGAGAATTCGCCAGAATAAGTGAAGCGACCGTGCAGACGAGCAGCAGCAAACCACTGGCTTGTTCCGATAGTAAGAATCGTTTGAAGGTCGGCGACAGTCGAACTTCAATAATCGGCATCAGGCATACTCCATTGGCAAAGGGTTGAGGGCTCTTAGAAGTGTTTTCCAGGAGCCTTCCGGCAAAGCCTGGTACCACAGCCTGATAGGTCTACCGGGGTCAGCGCAGAGCAATGCCCGAACCTTGAGCGT
>Ga0308412_1000244_pt1 | contig 26611 bp, 23 predicted proteins | sample HotsprottomLayer_FD_202357 | JGI IMG/M metagenome (GOLD analysis project Ga0308412, IMG submission 202357) | Hot spring phototrophic mat microbial communities from Octopus Spring, Yellowstone National Park, Wyoming, United States -... | ecosystem: Environmental > Aquatic > Thermal springs > Hot...
CAACAATGACTTTAGCAATCATGTGAGAAAAAACGAGGAAAACCCCACCTAAAACAAAATTCAAAACCACAGCATCCCTAGTATTAAGAATACGACACCTATAAGTAAGCAAAGTCAAAGTATTCGGCACAATAAACCCAACAAAACCAACAATCCCTGTAAGCAAAACAGAAATAGAGCTAAGAAATACAGAAATAACCAAAAATACACTCCTCCACATCCTAACATCAACACCCAAAACTTGAGCATCAACCTCACCAATTGATAGCACATCAATATACCTAGACAGAAAAATCATAAATATAAGAACAAATACCTCTATCCCGAGGTAAACCAAAACAACTCTAAAATCATTAATCCCAACACTCCCCATCATCCACGTAAAAACTGAAGAAAGAGTATTAGGGTCAAAAAAGGATTGAACAAAAACAACAAGCGAAGAGATAAAAACATTCAAAACCACTCCTAAAATAACCACTCCGATTGAGTCCTTACTGTAAAGAGAAATCAAAACCAAAATAATACCTGGTATAAGTCCAAACAAAAACGAAATCAAACCTTTCCAAAACAAAAACAAAGTGCTAAAAGAAGGTAGAAGATAAGAAGCAACCACATACCCCAAAGCACTACCAGACAAAACCCCCGTTATCCCTGGATCAATTAAAGGATTCTTCAGAATCCTCTGAAGAACAAACCCTGAAAGTGCTAACGAAGCTCCGGAAATAAAAACGGAAAACAATTGAATTAGCCTGATATAAATAATTCTAGAGCTAGTTTCATCCCCACCATTCAGTAAATACCCAAAAAAACTAATTCCTGAACTACCAACCTCCATGTAAACAAAGCAAACAATAAGCAACAAAACAAAAAAGAACAAGAACACAAATAACCTTTTCATTTGATTTCTTCAGGCTGTATACCCAAACTTTCGAGTTTTCTGTAAAGATAAGTCCTATCGAGGCCCGTAGCTTTGGATAACTCAGTTATGCTATTACCGACTTTCGCTATCATTCTCTGAAAATATATCTTTTCAAACTGAGACTTAGCATCTCTATACGGAAGGTCAAAGTTTATACCATCCTTCGTATAACCGCCAACCAAAATCTCTGAGGTATATTCTCTAACCTCATCTAGAGTTATTCTACCTCCTTTAGACATTATCACAAGTCTCTCGACTATATTTCTTAATTCTCTAACATTACCGGGCCAAGAATACCTTAAAAAAACTTCTTTAACTTCATCAGAAAATTCCATTCCTTTCTTACCATACTTGGTGGAAAACGCATTCAAGTAATACACTGCTATAGGTATAATATCCTCTTTCCTCTCCCTGAGAGGAAGGATATGAATAGGTATAACATTTATCCTATAATATAGGTCTTCCCTAAACTTCCCATCTTTAACCAAAGTTTTCAAATCTCTGTTTGTAGAGAAAATAAACCTAACATCAACTTGAACCCCTTTATTAGAACCCAACCTATACACAAATTTCTCTTGAAGAACTCTAAGAAGTTTAGATTGCAAAGAAAGAGGCATTTCAGCTATCTCATCAAGGAACAAAGTCCCACCATTAGCCGACTCTATTTTACCTTTCTTAGATGATATCGCTCCTGTGAATGCCCCTCTCTCATAACCGAAAAGCTCCGATTCAATCAAAGTTTCAGGAATAGCAGCACAGTTTATATCGACAAAAGGTTCCCACCTCCTGGAACTTTTCAGATGTATAAGCCTAGCTACCACCTCCTTACCTACACCATTCTCACCCGTTATAAGAACACTCGCATCACTATCAGCTATTTTGTCAATAAGCTCAAGCACATTCCTCGTATGCTCAGACTCACCAACAAGCTTGTATTCAGACCAATAACTACTTTTCTCAAATTCAAGTTCTCTAAACTTCAAGGCGTTTTTAACAGTACTCACAAGCTTATCTATTGATATGGGCTTTTCTATGAAATCAAAAGCACCTAGCTTTATACACTCAACAGTAGATGAAATAGTACCATGCCCAGATATCATTACAACAGGCAACATAGGAAACTGCTTCCTTATCTCCTTGAGAATCTCTATACCATTCACAGAAGGCATAAGCAAATCAAGCAAAACCAAATCAACATCCTCAACATTAAGTATACCCAAAGTGTTACTACCTTCATTAAGAGTTATTACAGAAAAGCCATAATCCTCAAGCACCTCTTTAATCGTCTTAGTTATGTTCATTTCATCATCAACAACCAATATCTTGTACATATTTAGATAAGATCTTTATCCTTCAAAAACGAAAGAAGAACATTGTTAAATTCCTCAGGTTCTTCTATAGCGGACAAATGTCCGCTCTCATCAAAAACAACAAAAACTGAATCTTTTATAGATTTCGCCATGCCTTCCATAACATCCAATGGCACTACTCTATCTTTGCCACCAGCAATAACGAGCACAGGAACATCAATATCTTTAAGAATCCCCGTATAATCAGGCCTAGTAGCAATAGTATATATCTCTGCTACTATACCTTCAACACTTCCATGGCTTATAATCCTATCTATAAAGTCCTGAATATCAGCTCTCTTCCTTTTAGTTTCCTCAGAAACCAAATTGGCAAAGAATTCTTTTACATACTTTTCTTTGTTTTCCCTAACCTTTTCTATATCACCAAGCCTCTTTTTCTTACCCTCTTCATCAAGTGCTTGTGGTCTAGTATTACAGAAAACCATACCAGCAACAATATACTTGTGCTGTTTCCAAAACTCAAGCATTACATACCCACCCATACTAGTACCAAGAGGTATTAACTTTTTGAAAGGTAAACCTTTTATGTTTTCGTAAATTATATTTACCATTTCAGAAATATTCAAATCCTCCTTCGGAGGGTTCTCGCTATTCCCAATCCCTGGATAATCAATAGCTATATAAGGTATACCATGTTCATCAAGAACCTTGTATTGATTTACATAAATCTCTTTTGTCGCTATAAAAGGAGGTAAAAACAACAAAGCATTTTTGCCACTAGAAAGGTTATTATACTTTACATCTATCCTTGTCATAACTTAAGGATAGTAAAAAAAGGTATTTAGTTTCAAATTTTACAATTGCTAACTAGCATCATTATTTTAAGCATCACACCCTATTTGATGAATTCCCTAATAGCAAAATGAAACTACAAAGCATCAAATCAATTTGATAAACTACATCTAAAATTATTATATTTATTGTAGGGTTTATGGAAGTAGAAATAGCAAAAGATATAGGTTTTTGTTTTGGTGTTAGGAAAGCAATAGAATCACTAGACAAAGTCGTTGATGAATACTCTAAAGAGGAGATATACGTAACTGGTGAACTGATACACAACAAGGACGCAATAAAAAAATATGAAGAAAGTAATGTAAAATTTTCTCAGAACATTAATGAATACAATGGAATTGTAGTTATAAGGGCTCATGGGATTTCCGACGAAGAAAGAGAAAAAATAAAAAGCAACCATAACGTAAAGAAAATAATAGACACCACATGTCCGTATGTTCTGAGAGTCCACTACCTGACAAAAAAGATGGTAAAAGAAGGGTATCACATAATAATAATAGGTGAAAAAGACCATCCGGAAACAAGAGGATACTACCTCAATGTAAAAGACAATTGTACTGTAATTGAGCCATCAGTAGGCATAAAGGAATTGCCTAAAGTAAAAAAAGTAGCAGTCTTCGCACAAACAACAATGAACTATGAAAAATTCAAGGAGATTGTCAAAGAGTTGGTAACAGAATTTGACGAAACAAGAATATTCATGACTATATGCCAACCAGTCATAAATAGGCAAAAATCTGTCATTGAGTTATCAAAAGAATGCGACCTAATGGTAGTACTAGGAGGATACAACAGCTCAAACACAAAAAAGCTCAGAGACTTATGTGCAAAATACACCGAAGCCGTACATGTAGAAAGAATTAGCCAATTAAACCCAGAAATTCTGAAAGGAAAAAGAAAAGTAGGAATAGCAGCCGGGACATCTACACCCGACTGGATAATCCAAGAAACTTACGAATTCCTCAAAAACTACACACCTTCATAACCTTAAGCACCACTTTAAGCAGTTCCAATTACTACGTAAATTTAAGAGTAGGACTATTTTACCTCAAATCTATTGTGCTTAAGGTGCAGGATTTTTTCAACAGATTATATTGAGTTTAAAAACATTTGGTAGTATGTTTAAAATTTATGTTATGGATATCACTCAAAGGCTTGTAAGCGCAGCAGAAATAGCAGACTTCATCTCTTCCATCTCATCTACATCACCCAGAGAAGCACTAGGAAAAGCAATTCTATTCCTAACTCAAATAACAGATTCAGACATAGGAAGTATATATGAAGTAGATTCATTAGGTGAAGGGCTCGAAATAAAATTCGTGGTTGAAAAATCAGACGATAAACTTACTCTTAAGCCCAAAAGCAATACTTTTATACCTTTTGACAAAGGAATAGTAGGCTGGGTATACAGAAACAAAGCACCCTATATTTCAGATAATCTCTCTAGCGACAAATTTTTCATTCCACTGTCAGGAGAAACAAAATCAGAAATCACAATTCCTGTCTACGTAAAAAACGAAGTTTTATACATAATAAATCTAGAAAGCTTCACTGAAACCAAATACACTAAGGAATCTCTTGAATTAGTAAGCCTGATATCAACTATTTTTTCAAATATCCTTGAGAAATTATTAGAAATCGAGAAAAAGAACTTAGAAATAACATACTACATGATACTATCAAGAGTGTACAAAGCAACTCAAAACATAAACGAACTTGATACAGCATTTAAGAAAATAATGAATATACTTGTTGAGGAAGTAAGCATAGAAAGAGGAATGATATTTCTGTTTGATAAGACTGATAAAGAAACCTTAAGGATAGTTCAAAGCTTCGGCTTAACGGAAGAAGAGAAAAACAAAGGAGTATACAGAGTAGGTGAAGGCATAATAGGAAATGTCGCAAAAAATCTGTCTCCGATTTTCGTACCCAACATATGGAAAGACAAAAGGTTTTTAAACAAAACGGGAGTAAAGAGAGCAGCAAACAAAAGGATATCCTTTTTTGCTACACCTATAGTCTTCGGAAATGAGTTACTAGGAGTAATGAGTATAGAAAAGGAATTTAAGAACATTGCCGAATTTGAAACAATTGGTAAGCTTTTAAACGAAATTTCAAATAATATTGCCATTTCTGTAATGCACTATATAAAGAGAAAAGAGGAAACCAACAAACTACTAAGCGAAAACGAAGAATTGAAAAAGCAATTGGCATCAAAGTACAAGATAAGCAACATAATAGGTAAATCAGAAAAAATGCTAGAAGTCTTCAGAATTGTAAACATAGTTTCAGATACCAACTCCACCGTTCTCATAGAAGGTGAATCAGGAACAGGAAAGGAACTAATAGCCAAAGCAATACACTTCAACAGTAGTAGAAGGAACATGCCATTCGTAAGCCTAAACTGCGCAGCAATACCAGAAACACTACTTGAAAGTGAACTATTCGGTTACAAAAAGGGTTCATTTACCGGGGCAACAAGTGACAAAAAGGGTAAAATCTTACTTGCAAACGGCGGAACACTGTTTTTAGACGAAATAGGCGATATGCCTTTGTCCTTACAGGCAAAACTACTAAGGGTTTTACAGGAAAAAGAAGTAGAACCAATAGGAGGTCTACCTACAAAGGTAGACGTAAGAATAATAGCAGCCACAAACAAAAACCTTCAAAAACTCGTGGAAGAAGGGAAATTCAGACTAGACCTATTCTACAGGCTGAACGTAATAAAAATCTCACTTCCACCACTAAGAGAGAGAAAAGAGGATATACCTCTTTTGGTAGACGAATTCATAAGGAAATTTTCAGTAGAACACAAAAAGAACATAAGGAAAGTAGACAAGGAAGCTATGAATATTCTAATGGAGTACGATTGGCCCGGGAATGTAAGAGAGCTAGAAAATGTAATTGAAAGAGCCGTAATCCTATGTCAAAGTGACACCATAACCTTGGAATTACTACCTAAGGAAATATTGCTTCAAGCAAAATCACATGCAAACTACGAAGAGAAAATATCCGAAATCATATCAAAGTTCATTGAAAAAGCAGACATAAACAACGAAAATATGCTTTACGATAAACTAATAACCCCAGTAGAAAAAACAATAATAACCAAAGTACTACTCAAAACGAACAACAATAAACTCAAAGCTTCAAAAATTCTAGGAATAAACAGAAATACCCTTGACAGCTACCTTAAAAAACACAACCTTCAATAGAATCACAAATCAATTACATAGTGCCCATAGCAATTAACAATCTTAACACCTTCATATATTGTAATTCTGCTCTCTCTCCTATCGTAGATATGAACATGCCCATGTAAAAGATACTTAGGCTTATACTTTTTCATGAAATCTAGAAAAACCTTAAAACCCCTGTGAGGTAAATCTTTTCCATCATGTATACCAAAAGGCGGAGCATGGGTAATAACAACATCAACAGACTTACCAAAAAGCAACTTTCTTAAAGTCAATCTGAAATCCACACTTCTCACCTTTCTTCTCATCTCTTCTTCAGTGAACTGATGGGGACCATTGTTGTACTTATAGCTACCGTCAAACCCCACAAAATCAATTCCCTTAACATTCAAAATTTTACAATCAACGTTTATACCTCCAAAGCTCCCCCTGTAGTCAAATTGATACCCAAAATCAAACCTTGACTTACTAAGTTGGTTTAAAAAAGGAATACCATCAAAATCCCCTGTCACTCCCCTACCATATAAATCATGATTCCCATGAACATAGAGCAAAGGCACATTATACTTTGTCACGAGAAACTCAAGATAATCAAGCGGCAAATCACCACATGACACCAGAATGTCAGGATTTATTTTATCTGCTTCCTGGGACTCAAAGAAAAATTTTTCGACCACATCACTAACACAAAGAATTCTCATTATTCCTTACTCTTCAACCTCTTTTATCTTGTCCTTTATGAAGTTTTCAAACTCTTCCTTACTCATCTTGTCTTTAAAAAGCTCCCACATTGCTTGTTTCAATTCTTCAATAGAACTAAACTTAGCTCCCTTCTGAGCTCCCTCTTCAATATAATAATACTTTTTGGCCATACCAGCCCCCAACTACAAATAAATACTAAATATACTACATCCCACTTGTCAAGGATATAAGGTTGAAGGCACAAAATCCTTATCTTTGATTTCAATTTTATCTGCTGTTAGGCGATACGGCAGGCTTACTTTATTCAACATATTACCTTAACCTTTTTAATACTGCCTTTTGGATTACTTGAAAACGGTCTTTGATTCCAAAGTCTTTATACAAACTTTCTGTCAAAGAGCCCTCTGGATAATTGGTTTTCTCTTGTATTGCTATAAGTTCGGTTACAACAAGTAAAAATTCTACAGTGAATTCTCCGACTTTGTCTAAATCCTTAAATTGTTCAATATGCTCTGGTTTAAAAAACTGAAGGACTGGTGGAAATGAATTTATAGGTTTTATCTGACCAAGCATTGTTAAAATATGCTATTTCAACTTTAAGGTTAAAAATGGGTTATAAGCGTGCTTGACATACATTTCTAATAGTCCTCTATTTCCGACATTAATTCTGATATCTCAGTCAAAACCCATTCCCGACCACACTTACACTTTTTACGGTATTCATTCTGATATTGACCACCAACGCGGTCTAAAGTTAACTTTTTACCACATGGGCATCTAATTATCATTTTGTTAGGATTCTCCTGTGATTTATCTTTCATAATTTACCCTCCCTGAAATATTTTACTTTCGGTTAGCATTAATTCATAGACTTTTGCATGCCATTGTGAAACTTCTTCATAACTTATGAAATTGGCTTTTCCTTTTATAGGCTTAAAACCTGAAAACTCAATCTTAGATAGAAACTCTTTTTGTCTCTCTTTGTATGAAACAATGTACATCTGGACATTGAAATCCTGAAGTTCTATAAACTTCAACAAAGCATTTTTAAAATCCGTTGTGTGTTCTATTTCAAAAATGGATGAAGGGAATCTTCTCTCATTAAACCAGAATACATCAATGGATTGAACTCTTTGTATGATATCTTCATAAGTGAACTTGAAAATATCTTCCAAATTTACTAATTCTTTTAAAGGTTTGTTTAAAAATCTTTTATTTTTGTCTTGCGGAGGAACATATGTTTTGAATCCCTTAATATTACCTATTTCAACAATCATCCCTTGATAATAAGAATGTGTAAACTTTCCTTCGTTTCCTATTTCTTTATCTTCCTCAATCAATGAAATTATTTCGATAGGTAGTTTATTTTTATAAGTTTTCAATGCCCACAAACCAGGCTTGACTTTGAAAAAGAATCTATTATCCTGAACAATTCTACGAATAGTTGCAAAAGGAGTTTTAGTTTTCCAAACGACACCAGGCACTTTCAGTGCATTTTCATATAAGTAACTCAAACTAGCAAATCCTCCATTTTCTTCCATAACTCTTATTACAGCTTCATACTGTTTCATAAATTTGCGCCCCCTTGAAAAGTCTATGACTATTACAATCAAAAAATGATAAATCCCCTTCTTTAGCATCTGTATAATGAATAATATTTGCATAGGGAGGATGAGCACAGATTAAATCTATTGAGTTATCTTGTAGGAAAGATAAATCTCTCGCATCGCCAACCCTAAGTTCCGGTTCATAAACTTCTAAATGACTTTTTTCATCAATAAAAATTAATTGGTGTGATTCTATGCTAAAATTTATATTCTTCTTTGCCAGTTCAATGGCTTTATCATTTATATCGAGGGCTATACATCTTCTCCCTAAAATTTTACACTCTACAGCGGTTGTCCCTGCTCCACAGAAATAATCTAAAACTAATTCACCAGGTTTTGAATATTTTAGAATTACATTTCGTGGGATATAAGGAGACCAATTTCCTCGGTATTCCCCACTATGAGTTGCCCAATTGCCTCTTTGCTTAAAACTCCAAAAAGTGGTTTGTTCCTCTTTAAAATCTTTTGGATAAAGAGTTTTTATTCTCTTGAAAACCTTTAAAGCACTAATATTAACACCTTGTGACTTAGTAATAAGCCGTTCAATATACCTAAATGTAACTCTGTATTTCTGACCAATTTCTAAATCAGGGATTCCTTTCGCTTTTTCTTGCAATATAGCTTCCTGAAACTCTTTTTCGTTCTTGAAACTTAATTTTTGATTTCTCATTATCTACCTCCCTTTATTAAGTCCGCCGTTTCGCCTAACTGGTTCGTATCCGAAGTAGGTTAGGATATCCTTCCAAAATCTAACTGAACTTTTGCTTGGTATAATGTTCCTCATGCTCTATCCTTTGTTATTGTATCATCTTCAGTAGTTAAAAATCAAGCAAGATCCATTCTACTTTAACACAAATATTCACTATTCCCTCAATATCAAAAATGTTACATAACATTTTTAATTCACTCTAAACTACTTCCGCTTTATATATTTTCGGTTCTATTTATTCGTAATAAACGACAAATAAATCACATACCCACCTAAAACAACAAACGCCAAAAGAAGTACAAACTGAAGTATAGCAAGGTATGAAAACCCATTGAATTTAAACTCTACAACATGTTTGCCCTTCTCCAAGTAAACTGACTGGACGAGGTAATTCGCTTTCATTATCTCCTTCTTAACACCATCAACAAACACTTGCCATTGTGGGCTATAGTACACATTAGCAACCAAGAAACCATTATCAGAACTCTCAACACTGAGTTTCACATAATCCGGTGCGTACCTTTCTACCTTCAAGCTATAAGAAAAGTTAGTTGAAGGCACAAAATCCTTTATATCATTCGTTATAAGTACACTATTCTTTAACACTTCCGTAGGAAGTGTTAATAAAAACTCAAACTGTCCAGTATACTTTATGTAGTTAGGCACTATGTAAAATTTCGGAAGCCCTCCATTGAGTTTATAAACATAAGTTGAGTGCTGTATCGTACTAGGTCCTGAACTCCCTTCACCAAAGTAAACAACAGAATTTATATTAGTAACATATTCCAAATCTTTGATTTCAGCAATCTGAGGAGCAGTAGGCGGCAAATCAACTATCACATACTTTACACCGTAAATCTTCATAATCGGAATAGGTGCCATATTAAGGTAACCTATGAACTTACTATAATCTTCAGGCATTCTACTTTGAGGTATGGTATATATAGTCTCAAGATCATTGTAAGGAAATAGGAATGTATAATAATGATTAGCTAATCCAGAGAATATAGCAACCCTCATTGGGTCTTCTGAAAATTCCTTCTTCAAGTAAGAAACTAATTTATTATCTTCATAAAGCTTCTTAGGGTCAACAGGCTTAAACAAAGTTTTGTCAATTAGATACATGTTAATAAAAGCAAAAAGCACGAAAAATATTAGTAACCCCTGAGGTATTATAATCTCCCTTTTTATCTCACTTGTATCAGGTTCAAATTCTGATTTAGTAGAGAATCTCTCAACCATGAAAAGAGCCAAAGTACCAAAGAATACAAACAAAAATGTCGTACCAACGGACGATACTATATTCTCACTTGCCTTTACTGCTGCGTTGTAACCCAAAGGTGCCAAAGCGTTCGGAGAAGTCAGAGCAAAAGCAATTTCCTGCTTTACACCGAGAAGTATGAGGTAAACTAAAAGCAATACCCCAGAGTAAACAAATAAATATGTCAAAAATTGTTTATTTTCCTTTGAATTTTTACCCAAATTCCTAATAAACGAGTCAAACGAGAAAGAAGAGAGAATAACGATTGATATTACAAATATATCCATCCACTTCGCCGGGTTTCTTAATTTATCAAAGAACGGTATCTGAATGAGAAGCCAAAACAGAGGTGGGAAATACCTACCCAAAGATATAAGAAGTGCTAATATCGCAATAACTAACCAAAATACAAAGTGCCTCTTCCTTTCTCTTTCCCAACCTCCAAAATAAATGAAAGCTAGCAACAAGAAAGGTAAAACAAAAACCCCAGCATGATTGTCTATTCCTAACCTAAAGTTTTTCATCCCTTGCTTCGTTTGTGAATAGCCAAAATCCTGTCCACCTCTACCCCAATAAGGCAAATCAGAATTCTCATCAGAGAAGTATCCAAATATCCCCGGAACAAAGAAATTCAAAATCTCCTCTGGTGGAAAAGAAAACTGAGTAAGGAACTGCCATTTAGCAACCTTATCACCTTTTTTAACTCCTACCTGCTCCATTTGCGTAAATTCAAACATACCAATGATACCATTTACAGAGAAAAGAACGAAAGTGATTAGTATCACTAAAGGTACAACAACGAATTTGATAACATTCTCTCGCTTTTCTTTCAACAAATCTTTTGGTTTTTCATACTTCGCTAGTATCAAGAAAATTATATAAGCTGCAAAAACTAACCCAAAGTAGATAACTCTTTGGAAGTCAGAAAATGCTATTCCAAGAGACACACCAGCTAAAAACGAAAGTATCAAAGATTTCGTATAATCAAGGTTATTAGAATAAATGTACTTTGTTATTCCGAGTGTAAGCAATATAAATCCTAAACTACCGTTTAAGTGTCCACCGTAAACTGAAAGAACACCAAAGGTAGTAAGTGAAATAACACTAGAGCCAAACAAACTAGCCCAAAACGAAACTCCAGAACTCCTTAGAAATAAGTACATTCCTGAAAAAGAAACTATCATATAAATGACAACATCAAAAACAGGTGTTTTACTACCAAAAATTTTAGACAAAAACATTGGTAAATTGAAGTTAACACCTATCTGATTGCCTAATAAGTATGTACTTTGCCAAAATTTATTAAACATTGACCATATCGCTGATGAATACTGCTTTATTATTCCAAGGTTAGCATCAATACCAAAGTATGTATATCCTGTAAAGAGCCCCCACGAGTTAACAATCAAAACAAAAACAATCAGAATAGCACTAGGCAAAACCCACTTTTTCATATACCCTCCACAAAACAAGAAATTTTTAATCAATTATGGTTCAAATGATGCATCTCTTTCAATTAAGAGAGATTGTGTTGAGAAACAGGCTATTGCCTGTTTTTTACAGATTAAGCCTGCTTCTTCTTTAATTATTTAAGAAAGTTTTTTAAGTACATTACTTTAAGTAGCCCCACCCTCCCACCCTATTTAATGTAGAGAGGTGAAACCTCTCTACACTCTCCGATTAATAAGAAAGTGTTATTAAGCACCTATTAAGTACCCCACCCATTTTGCTGCTAGGGAAATAGAAAGGCTCGTTTTCCAATACCTTATTACCTATTAAAGAGGTTAGCAAGCACTTAAGAAAGTGCTTTAAGCGCGTTATGTTTTATATGTGTGCTTTAAGCACAAAGTGCTACTAAGCACCATTTAACACTTCACACAAGGAAATGCATAACATTTGGAGCTTCATTATATCACTTAAGAATGGATTCATCATTAAAGCAACTTTCTGAAGTATTATCACATTCTAAATGCAAAAATTTGTTTAATTACAAAAATTCAAGAGAGGCATAGCCTCTCTTAAACATTTATAGTAACACATTCTTTAAATCGTTATCCATTTGTACCATCAAAATTGACATATCATCGCTTTGAGGATATTTGCCTCTGAAATTCTTTATATCAGTCCACAAAGCACTTTTTATAAGTTCCGGGCTATTTGTACCTTTGAGTATGGAATAAAACCTTTTCTCTGGATAAAATTCACCATCACTGTTTCTCTGCTCAACAACTCCATCAGAAAAAGCTATCAATATACCTTTATCTTTCAAATAAATCTTTTCACTCTCCAAAGATATATCTTCAAATATTCCCAGTGGCTTATTTGATTTAGAAACTGGTTTATTCAAATCCTTACCATTTTTTACTAAAATATACCCATGTCCCATATCCCATAAGTTAACTTCTCCCGATTCTTTGTAAACCTCACCAAAAACACCAGTAACATATTTCTCACCTTGGAAAGAACTCAGAAGGTAATTATTAAGTTTCTCCAAGAAACTATCATATCTTCCTCCTACGAAATCGAAGGCATTGAAAAAACCACCCAAGGTAGTTGTTATTAACGAAGCACTTGGACCCTTACCCGAAACATCACACAATGCAAAAATAATCTTATCACCCACATCCTTAACAAAATAAAAATCTCCTCCAACTTCTTTGGTTGGCTTACTAGCAGCAAAAACAAAAAAACTGCCAGTAACAAATTTGTATTCTTCGGGAACAACATTTCTTTGCACTTCTGTAGCCGAAGTCATATCCTTCTTCATCATTACATATATGTAGCCTAACAAATCTTGAGAGGAAAAAATCCCTGCGAAACTTCCATCTTCATCAACTAAAACAAAAAATTCAGTTTTCTTGTTCAAAATAACACTTCCAATTTCATCGTATAGAGAGTATATATGCAAATAATAGGGATACGTTTTCACCTCTCTCACAAGACTTTTTATGTTCCTATACCTATACATATCCAAAACAAAAGGTCTAGACATTGTAGCCATAAATTCATCTCTAATCAATATACCTAAAGGCTTCATTTTTTCATCCACAACAGCTATTGCTTGAATTTCCGGATTACCTTGTAACTCTATCAAAACATCATACCCTTTTTCGTAATAATAAACATAATATGGTGATGAAACAATTTTATATGCTATCTCACCAAAAGCATTAGGTAGCTTTGGTACTTTCTTCAAAACTAGAGAAACTCTACTTTCATGTTCAAGAACTCCATTCATACAAACCTCCAATTATTAAATCTTGAAATGGAACAAAAAATTTTAAGCAAAAATTTTTTTAAGAATTTGTAAAAAAGCAAATTAGAAAATATCTATTAGATGCCCCATCTTCAAAGCCTTTGTTTTTAAATATTCTTTGTTATGCTTATTAACCCCTACCACAATAGGGACTCTCTCTACAATTTGAAGCCCATAAGAACTTAGTTCTTGTATTTTATTGGGATTATTCGTAATAATCCTAACACTCTTTACGCCCAAATCTTTTATTATCTGAGCGGCAACACCATATTCTCTATCATCAGCCGGCAACCCTAGCTTAAGGTTAGCTTCCAATGTATCAGCGCCCTCATCCTGAAGCTTATACGCCTTTATTTTATTTCCTATCCCTATACCTCTACCCTCTTGTCTAAGGTAAATTAGTACCCCCAAACCTTCCTTTTCTATCATCTCAAGAGCACTAGACAACTGAGCCCCACAATCACACCTCAAAGACCCGAGTATATCACCAGTAAAACACTCTGAATGTATTCTAACGAGGACATTCTCCTTATCTTTAACATCCCCCTTGACCAAAACAACATTCTCTTTGTTAGAAAATAACTCTTTGTAGACAATGATATTAAATGTACCATACTTAGTAGGCAAAAATGCCTCTCCCACTTTCTCTATAACTTTTTCATTCTCATACCTGTACTTTACTATATCTTTTATAGTTCCAATTTTGAGCGAAAATTTTTTGGCAAACTCTACTAAGTCCGGTAACCTAGCCATTGTCCCATCATCCTTTGCAATCTCACATATAACACCAACGGGATAAAGACCTGCTATTTTCATCAAATCAACAGCTGCCTCCGTATGTCCCCTTCTAACCAAGACACCCCCCTTCCTTGCCTTAAGAGGGAAAACATGTCCAGGTCTAACAAAATCCTCTGGCTTAGCACTCACAGAAGCTAACTTTCTTATTGTAACACTCCTATCGTAAGCAGAAATACCAGTTGTTATTCCTTCCTTAGCATCAACTGAAACAGTAAACCAAGTACTAAATTTTTCATCACTGTCATCTGTCATTAAGTAAAGGTTCAGTTTCTCAGTTAATTTGGGGTCCATCGGAACACATATAAGCCCTCTACCATGCTTCATCATGAAGTTTATAATCTCAGGTGTAACAAATTGAGCAGCAGCAACTAAATCACCCTCATTCTCCCTATCTTCATCATCAACTATTATGACCATCTTACCAAGCCTCAAGTCCTGAATTATTTCCTCAACAGTATTGAAAGTAAAATTCTCCATTTCCTCACCTTCCTAGATAAGAAAATATAATCAAACTCAAAAACCTAAGTCAACAACTCAAATCTTAACTATATTAACAAGCACAAGTGCTTTAAGCACAGGTATTTTAAGCACCACCTAAAATTCTAAGGAATGCTATCACATCCCTAACCTTAATGGAAAAGTGTTATTAAGCAGTGCTTTGATAACTTAATTAAAAGTACTATTAAGCACGAAGTGCTATAAGCACAAAGAAAGTCAAAAAACAGTAATAAAGACTTTAATCTCATTGAAGTTTTAGTTGCTATATTCTTAGTAATTTCCTTGGGGCTTTGAATACAACCAATTCATCATTCTCTACAAACATTGAAAATCATTTTTATTAAGTTTACAAATACAATCTCAATGAATCCCTCGGAGACCGATGTTTTGATATATGCTACAAACTTAAGGTACCCATCTAGCGTTATGACAAGTATATTTTAAAAGCGAAGTCAAAAATTTATTACATTTTCAATTTGAAAATGGTATTATTCTTTTCAGTAATACCACTCCTAAATATGCGCTACCGAGAATTAAAACAGTTACTGGACCCGTAGGAAGATTCGCTAAAAAGCTTACCATAAGTCCAATGAAAGAGAAGAGAATCGTTATCAATGTTGATGTTATCATTATTGATGATAGACGGCGATGAAATATTGAGGCAATAGCAGGCGGAAGTGTAAGAAGAGCAATAACCATGAGAGCACCAACTACTTGTAACATCAGAAATACCGTTATAGAAACTAAAAGAAGTAAAACAACAGAAAACAGTGATACTGGAATTCCCCGTATTTTTGAGAATTCTTCGTCAAAACTCACTGCTTTCAATTGAGGGAAAAAAACTGTTACTACAAAGATCACAACAAAGCTCAATATTCCAACCAATATTAGATCTTGCTGAGAAATAAGAAGAATATTTCCAAAGAGATAACTCATAGGGTCAGTGTATGTAGGAGTTAAAGACAAAAAAACGAGACCTAAAGACATTCCTATTACCCAAATACTATTAATCACCGTATCAAATCGTTGTTTACCTTTAATTGAAAACCAACTGAGAAGTAACCCCGACAACACAGAAAACACCAATGTACCAATTTGAGGAGTTACCCATCTCCACTTGAGTACTATTTGGAGGTATAGAGCCAATCCTATCCCACCAATTACCGAGTGACTAATAGCACCAGCAATTGATCCTATGTGCTTAACTACGACGAAGCTCCCAATCATGCCTAGAGGAAAACTAGAAAGTAGCGAAGCAATTAAAGCATACCTAACAAAAGGTACATCCCCACTTAGTAAGATAGAAAAAAACTCTTGCATATTCATCACCTCTTTATTAATGTATCATGTTTAACATGAGCATAATGTTTAGGATACCCATAATTACATGATAATCCATCATCAACGAAACTATGTTCAAACACCGTTCGTTGAACACAAAGTACTCTGTCTGTAATCATATCAACAAAACCCGTATCGTGAGTTACTACAACAATTGTGTGATCTTTTTTGAGATCACTGAGGATCATGGAGAGTTGTTTTTCGTTTTTACTATCAATGTTTGTAGAGGGCTCATCTAAAAACAATATTGGTGCTTCTGATGCCAAAGCTCGGGCAATTAGCACCCTTTGCATTTGACCACCTGAAAGGCTAGAAAATTGCTTCTTTCGTGCTTCCCAAAGTCCCACCCTCTCAAGCACCTCTCTTACAATTTTGCGATCCCTGTTGGTATACCACACAAATGGTTTTACCCTCCCAATAAGTACTACTTCCTCAACTGTAATAGGAAAACGACGATCTAAAAGATTTTGTTGAGGAACATAACCTATCAAATGACTATTCTCTTTAGGAGATTTTCCATAAATACTAATTTTCCCACTCCAAGGTGTAAGAAGTCCACACATTAGTTTGATTAAAGTTGTCTTTCCTCCTCCGTTAGGTCCAACAATAGTAACAAAGTCCCCTTCTTCTATGAAAAAGTTTACATCAATAAGAACAGGCTCTTCTTCATACCCAAAGGTGAGATTACTAACTTCTATAACTTTCATTTCCACCCCTCTACTAACATATCTCCAATTTTCCTCATCATGTTTAAATAATCTGATGTCAAAGGGTTAATTTCAACAACCTTTCCACCAATCGCTTTCGCCACCGTTTCAGCAGATTTCTTTGAAAAACCTTCTTGGACAAAGATTATCTTTACTTTGTGTTTACGAGCAAGATTTATAACTTTAGCGAGTTGAGAAGGAGAAGGCTCTTTTCCTTTAATTTCAATTGATATTTGCCTTAAGCCGTAGTCATCCGCAAAGTATCCTAAAACTGGGTGGTAAATGAAAAATTCCTTTCCTTTGTAAGGTGCCAGTTTTCTTGAAAGTTCTTTATCCAATATATCCAATTCCTTCAATAGGTTTTCATAATTTTTTTTATAAAGTGCCTTTTGAGATGGATTTATCTCTACAAGGGTTTTATACACTACATCAGCTTGATTTTTCATTAAGCGAACTGACATCCAGATATGAGTATCCTCGGCTCCTACTTCATCGTGATCGTGATCGTGATCATGCTTATCAAGCTCTTCTTCTTTCATTATTCTTCGCTTTATTCCAATTGAAGTATCAACAATGCGAATATGTGGATAAAGCGACTTAATTTTCGGCATTATAGCCTGCTCAAACTCAATTCTAATACTAAACCATACCACCGAACGACTTAATTCTTTCATTTGAGATGGAGTTGGCTCATAACTGTGGGGATTTTTCCCAGCAGGGACAATAGTCACCACTTTTATGGTATCACCTCCTATCCTCTCAACAAGAAACCTTTGAGGATCAATACTTACTGCAACCTGAAGAGGTTGACTAAAGCCCATAGCACTCAACACCATCAAAAGGAAAAAGACAATTATTTTGCGCATACACTCCTCCCACGATTTATTTAGAAATATAATCAAAACAGAGATAAAAATCAAGAGATAAAAATCAATGGACTCAAGAGAATGCTCTAGGATTATTTTCTGGTAAAATTAAATATTGCGAAATCAAGAAAGAATAGGATGCTTGCATGAGAAGAACGACAATGTCCTTTCCAAAAAGAGTTCTTTTGGTTTTTGGAACACCTTCCCTTGATAGTTTGAAAAAAATTAGGTATTAAATTTAGATTTTTATTCTTTATGTTTTCAATAAGAGGAATATTTGTAAATGCGTCTGGAACGTTTTTGTCAAGAATCCTAGGGCTATTCAAAAACATCACTGTAAACTTCTTTTTTGGAATCGTTGATGCGTATTGGGGAGCATTCCAAATAGTAAACACCTTTAGGGTGTTTGTAGGAGAAGGAGCAATAAACAACGCCTTCATCCCACTCTACAAAAAAGTAAAAGAGGAAAACAAAAACCTACTAAAGTACTTCGTAATAAAATCATTCCTTTTCGTAAGCTTATTGTCAATAGTGTTCTCTCTACTACTATTCATCTTCTCAAAAGAAATAACATCTCTAGTCATGCCAGGTCTAAGCAAAGAGGACTTCATACTAGCCTCAGAATCAACAAAAATAATGTCAATAGTTGTTTTACTAATAAGCACTCAATCCTTCCTAGCAGCCATAATAATATCAAGAGAGAATAACTTTTTCACATTCGCATACGCTCCAGTAATAGCCAATATCATAACTATAATCTACATACTTCTATTTCATAAAAACGGTTTCTACACTCTACCATGGTCAGTAGTAGCAGGCTCTCTAGGAATGCTATTACTACAAATTCCGTTCACAATAAGAGGAACAAAAATAAAGAATGATTTTGAAATAAAAAAACTCATTCAATTTGATGAAAACACAAAAAAATTCATTCTTTCCTTCCTGTCAGTAATACTCATATCAGTCATAACACAAATAAACTCACTCGTTAGTAGGTTCTTTGGTTCGTTCTTCTACGGGGTCATAACAGCAACAACAAACGCTTTCATACTGATACAGGCACCAATAGGTATGTTCTCAGTTGCTACATCGGTAGTAGGGCTAAACGCCCTATCGGAAGCTTACTCAAAAGACAACAAAGAAGAATTTAAAAGCATAGCTGAGAAAGCAATAAGAATACTGAATTTCTTAATCGTTCCTATCTCAATAATAATGATTGTCTTCAGTGAAGACATAATAAAGCTAATATTCAGAGACATACCAGGTATAATATTAGGTAGCGAAGGTAAGTACGGTCCCAAAGCACTAAAGCTAACATTAGAAATGTTCTCAATATATGTCCTATCAACTTACTTTCTGAGCATCAACTCACTCCTAACGAGGCTAAGCTACGCAAGAAATCAAATATCAGTACCAGTAATAAACTCAATAATAAACCTAATAACCAATCTTGGGGTAAACATACTGATATTCTTAACATTGAAAAATTACCTAGGCATTCCCTTAGCATTCTTAATAGCAAGCATAGTATCAACCTCTTACTTAGCAATAGTAGAATGGCAAAACATTAGCAACAAATCAAAAATATTCCTAAACCTAATAACTTTAGCCCTTATATCTCTTTTCTCAAGCGTGCCAATAAACATTCTTGCCTCTCTTATTAAATACCCTGACACCTACCTCATCTCAGCTCTTGTATCAACAGCCAAAATAACATTAGCACTTACAACTTTTTTAGTAATATCAGCAATAACCAAAATACCCGAAATGAACTCGTTACTAAATAGAATAAAAAAACGATAAATTTCACAAAACCACCATAACGAATGTATCATACTCATTAACTAAATTCAATATCTCCTTAGCCTTATCATCTTTACTTATATCTTCTGAAAGAATTAGCAAAAACCTATCAAAAAACTCTGAAATGTCCCTAGTAGCCAAAAATACCGCCACGAAGTCCTTAATTGTAGCCTTTCCCGAAATATATCTGACAGCAAAATCACCTCCCTCAAAATCAACAACATAACCATAAACATTTTCCGAAAGTCTCAAATTAACGACATTATCAACTAACTCAACTGAGGACATGAAAAAGTTCAACGGTAAATCATTGTTAGCAATGAAATTTCTTGCACTAAGTTCTAACCTATAATGTGTTATATCTGACATAGGAAATGTTTTTATCAACCCTTTTAGAGCCAAGAGAGCAAAACTAGAAAGAAGCAACCTATCAGGTATATGCATCAAAAAAGCAAAAAGCCTATTAAGGTCAAAAAACATATCAAAATAGTACCCCTTAAACGCTGTTAAATCCTCAATAAACTTGTAAGCTATAACCCTATTCTTGAAGAAAGACAAGTAAGCACCCCTTATTAAAAATTCCTTAACTCTATCAAAAGCCTCTATCTCCCTAACAAAACTCTCTCTTTCATCATCAAAAGCCTGGCTAAAAGCGCTTAAAGATGAACTAGAAACCAAATTAACAAGTTCCTCCAAAAGCTCCCTCTCTTCCTCTAGAACCCAGATAGGTCCTCTTATTTTCTTGATTATTAAATAAAATGTCTCAAAAGCAACATCTGACACCCTAAAAACACCAACTATCCTATTGGAACTCAAAAACCTAGAAATATATTCCTTATCAGATACATCATTGAAAAGAACTCTATCAGATGCCACGAGTTTAGTAAGCAAACTCAAAGGTAACTGTTTCTCTTCAATCAAGAAAAGCTTTATAGCACTAGAACTGTCATTAAAAACTTTGATAATATCATTCAAACTCCCAAAGCTACCAAGAGAAAGTTTTAACTTAAAATTTTGTATATCTCGCATCACCTTTAAAGGTGATGCTACAAAATCATAAAAAATCAACAAAAGTACCCATCCAATAAATGAAACAATCGCAAAGACGGAACTTCCCAAGAACAAATCACTTCTGCCAAAAAACCAAGATATTAGCCCACCAATTATCCCCACAAAAACAAGTAAAAAAGGCAATCCCACTAAAAGCATATCATAAGCCAAAATCCCAAAAGGAACTAACAAAGAAAAAGCTGAAATAACAAACAGCGTTAAATAACTTTCTCTAACAAGAAAAAATATAATCCCAACAGAAACAAGGAAAGAAAACAAAAGAGAAAAAAGATTAAGAAAAGCAGAGTACCTAAACCATACTCTTTTTAACACTGAAGCTTCAAATAAAATCTCAAGAAAAATCCAAGAAGCGGAAAGACCAAAAGCAGAAATAAGGAAAACCTTGGAAATTTCAAAAAGCTTAAAATTAAAAATCACCATCAAAAACAAAGCAACCAAAAATGAAAGAATAAATCTCCAAAAATCCAAGTACTTCCTTATGTAGAATGAAGTTAGCCAAACAATTAAAGCCAAAAAGAAAATATTGAATAACCCCAGATTCAAATTAAAAACGAAAGCCGAACCGATTAAAGAAACAAGAGTGAATATAGAGGCTACAGCTTTGGTACAACAATCTCTAAAACGAACAGTAACGAAAAAGCAAAAGAAAAGTAAGCTTATTACCGAAATTGCCAAAGTTACATAAAAAGATGGTAAATAAGCAATAGAAAGCAAAGAAATAAAAGACAAAAGAAAATATAAAACAAGGTCCCAATACATCCCCAAAAGCATTCAAAAAAATTATTAAAGTTCAACAACCTAAAATTAAAGAAATTCATTTCTATGATGAAAATTTTAATATAATACTACCTAAAACATGTCAAAAAGATTAACAGTAATCACATACATTTTTTTAGCAATAATGGTGCTGATAACAATAAGAATAACTTACCTCATATTCACTCAAACGCAAAACTACAAAAAGCCTGAAAAAATCAGTGGTAACAGAGGCTTAATAGTAGATAGAAACGAAAAACCTCTGGCGATAAGCTATAAAACATTTTCTATCTTCTGTGACCCATCCACTTTATCAGAAAGCGAAAAGAAATTCGTAGCAAACACCTTAAGCAGAATAGTAAACCAAAAACCAGATGAAATACTATCAAAACTAAGAAAAAACTCTAAATTCGTCTGGATAGCTAGAAAAATACCAGAGGAATACTTATCAAACCTAAGTAATACAATAACAAACATAAACGCAAATCTAAGTAAAGGTAAGATAGAATTAGAATATGAATTTGTGAGACGCTATCCGCTAAGTAAAAAAGCCAGTGGTATAGTAGGAACCGTAGGAATAGATAACCAAGGGCTATCAGGAATTGAATTTAGTTTCAACGATATCCTCACAGAGAAAAATTACACTGTAGGTAAAGTAATATTATCTATAGACAAGTACATTCAGGAAATAGCCTACATAGAGCTAGCCAAGAGTGTTGAAGAATTTGGTGCAGAAATGGGGATAGTTATAATAGCCAACAAAAGAGGCGAGATACTTGCGATGAGTGATTACCCATCCTACAACCCATATGACCTATCGACTACTCCAAGTTCTTCAAAGGCAGTAAACTACATAATAGAGCCAGGCTCTGTCATGAAGATACCAAGCATGGCATTAGCAATATCCAAAAAACGCAGCATAACCAACGCTAAGTATGAATGTACAGGAACGATAAAACTATTTGACCACACAATAGTAGAGCCAAAGCACGGCATAGTAACTCCTGAAAAGATAATAGCTTATTCCTGTAATGTTGGGATGATAAAGGTATCAGAAGTTTATGAACCAAATGAGCTATACTTTTTCCTTAAATCTCTGGGCTTCGGTGAGAAAACATTTATAGGCTTACCTGGGGAAGAAAAAGGAATACTGAAGGACTACAGGCAATGGAGCGGCATAACAAAACAGATGATTTCAATAGGACAAGAAATAGGAGTAACAGGAATACAACTACTAAAAATGGGACTAATAATAGCAAACGATGGCATCCTGGTAAATCCTAAACTTATAAAGTTCATGGTTCTACCTGACGGAGAAATAAAGAAGATAAACTACAACGATGGCATAAGAATAATACCTGAATATGCAGTGGAAGCCGTAAAATCGTATATGAGAAAATCCGTAGAATATGGGACATCCAAACTGGCAGAGATAGAAAGTCTAGAAATAGGTGGCAAAACTGGAACAGGACAGATATTCAACATATCATCAAAAAAATATTTCAAAGACAAGTACAACTCAGTTTTCCTAGGAATCCTACCATATAAAAACACAAAACTAGTAGGAATAGTTATATTGGTAAATCCTCAAAAGCAAAAGCAAGGGGGGCTATCAGCAGCCCCAACCTTAAAAAGAATACTAGAGAAAGTAGTAGCCTATGACCCATCTCTTATTCAAACTCAATAACTTTGAGCATGTTAGTTGTACCAGAGACACCAACAGGAACACCTGAAGTAACAACGACTGTATCACCCTTGGTAACGAAATTCTTGACCATTTCCTTAGCAATATCCAACATCTCATCAGTAGATGAAGCATCTTTAACGACTGCAGGAATAACCCCCCAAACATGCTTTAGCCTTCTAACCGTTGATATATCCGGAGAAAGAGAAACAATTATACTAGAAGGTCTAAATTTTGCTATCTGTCTAGAAGAAGCTCCCGTTTCAGTAAAGTTAACAATGTATTTAGTGCCGAGCTTTCTAGATATCTCAGCAGCAGCTAGTGCTATAGACTCCGTAATATCAGATGTCTGAGGATACTCATAATACTTATACTGAGACTTATAAAGCTCACTGTTCTCAACAGTTGAGACGATACTTCTAAGAACCTTCACGACCTCAACAGGATAGTCACCAGCAGCAGTCTCACCTGTTACCATAAGCCCATCAACACCATCAAGTATTGCGTTAGTAATATCCGAAACCTCAGCTCTAGTAGGCTTAAGATTTTTTGTCATAGACTCTAACATCTGCGTAGCAACTATAACAGGTTTACCTGCTAACCTTGATTTCTCAACAACCATTTTCTGAACTAATGTAACTTCATTAAGCCCAAACTCAACCCCTAAATCTCCTCTAGCAACAATTATAGCATCCGAAACATCAATTATATCATCTATATTCTTAACTGCCTCAACCATTTCTATTTTAGCAATAAGAGGGACAAACTTTTTGTTCTTTATGACTATATCCCTCGCCTGCTTAACATCATTAGCTGTTCTTACAAAAGATAAAGCTATAAGGTCAACATCATTATTTAGACAGAAAACTATGTCATTAACGTCCTTCTCGGTTATAGAAGAAATACTCAAACTAGTGTTAGGTAAATTGACACCCTTCCTCTCTTTAATCAAGCCACCGTTAACCACCTTACACACAAAGTAACTTTCAAAAACATCTGAAACAATCAGCTCTATCATTCCATCGTCTATGAGTACCTTATCCCCTTTCTTTATTTCTTTAACTATAGGGTCATAGTCAACCCATAAAGCTTTCCCTTCTCCGTTAATAAGTTCAAAATTTGCCTTGTTCGTTATAATTACCTCATCACCAGGGTTAACCTCTAACTGAAGGTCAGCTCCAACCCTTATTTTTGGTCCCTGAATATCACCTATTAAAGCGGCAACTGTATTAAATCTTTTTTCTGCATCTCTCACAAGCTTTATACTCAACTTGTGGTCATCAATTGTACCATGTGAAAAGTTCATTCTAAAAACATCTACACCATGTAACATCATCTGGTCAACTACTTCCTTTTTTCTAGAAGCTGGTCCCAAACTTGCTATTATCTTTGTTCTGTTTACATATCTATCCTTCAACTTGGATAACATACTGCCCCCTACAAAAATATTTGATAAAAACAATTACTACTTCACATTCTCTTCTAATTTATCAATAACCATCTTATCCCTAACTTTTAGCAGGTACTCAGAAATTTTTTGATTGAGTTTCTGATTTCTAAGTTGTGCTCTGATGTATTCCTCAGCCTTATCAGGTGGTATATTATTTTGCCTGAAAAATTCCTTTTGTTTTTGATAAATTTCTTCAACTTCTTTATCTGAAACTTGGACAGATAAGATATCTATCTTCTTAGACAAGAAACCATCAACTATTGATTTCCTTAAAGTTATATGTGCCAAAGTCTGCCAATCCTGTGATGAGAGATACCCTTCGTTATGAGCCTGAATAGCAATAGCTAATTCATTAACTATGTTATCCAAAAACTGCTTTTTTAGAGAAATATCGTTCATATAAAGGTCAATCTTAGCTTTATCGCCACCAGCCGAAGCCTCAATAATAGCTCTGTACTGCTTGTTAAATTCATCAGTAGAAAGGTAATAATCATTGATTTTAACAACATAAGATGAAGGTTTTACCTTAGTAAGTCCCAAAATTCCGAGGTCATCCATACTGATGCTAGTTTTGGAAGCTCCACCAAGAAGCAAAAGCATAACCACTGCAGTGATAATAGCAGAACCCAAGAAAATACCAACATACTGTAAAAAAGATTTTATCTTATCCCAATCCATAAAATCCTCCGTTTTTTAAAATCATAAACAAAGATTACTAATAAATTCAAAATAAGCTTTTCTCACCACCTTTATCTACTTTAAGGTGCTTATATGCTAGTTCCGTAGCAACTCTACCCTTTGGTGTCCTCTTGATAAACCCCTTCATTATCAAAAAAGGTTCATAAACATCCTCTATTGTTTCCTCATCTTCGCCTATGCTTGCTGCAATAGTCTTTAAGCCAACCGGTCCACCTTGGTACTTCTCTATCATGGTAAGAAGTATTTTTCTATCAACTTCATCTAATCCTTCACCATCTATTGAAAGCTTATTCAGTATGTCATCTACAAACTCCTTAGTTATCTCTTTAACACCACTAACAACGGCAAAGTCCCTAATTCTTCTAATTATTCTGTTTAAAATTCTTGGGGTGCCTCTTGATCTTTTTGCTATTTCTTCGGCACTTTCAGGGCTAAGTGAAAGCCCTAAAATCCTTGCAGTTCTGTAGCAAATTTTTTTAAGTTCCTCAACAGAGTAAAAGTCAAATCTAAAGACAATACCAAATCTGGAGAGTAACGGGGAGGTAAGAAGTCCTACTCTCGTTGTTGCACCAATCAATGTGAATTCTGGTATCCTGATTTTTATACTTTTTGCTCCCGGTCCTTCACCTATCATGATTGAAACAGAGAAATCCTCCATTGCTGAATACAAAACTTCTTCAAAAACAGGTTTAAGACGATGTATTTCATCTATAAAAAGTATATCTCCTTTTTGTAAATTTGTAAGAATAGCAACCAAATCACCTACCTTTTGAAATGTGTTAGAAACAGTGTAAATAAAGTTAGCTCCCATCTCATTAGCTATTATCTTAGCCATTGTCGTTTTACCTAATCCCGGAGGTCCAGAAATAAGGATATGGTCAAGCACACTACCTCTCTTTTTTGCTGATTCTATGAAAACCTTCAAATTCTCTTTTATCCGCTCCTGTCCTATGAAATCATCTAAAGTTCTAGGTCTAATACTTTCCTCGTATGCAATTTCTCCCTCTTCTCTCTCCGGTGAAAGTATATCCTCTCTATCCATAAAATACATTCTAAACTTTCCTAAGCTATTCTTTCATTATCAATTAATAAAATTGCCAAAGTTAGAGGAAGATGTTTAAAATA
>Ga0308412_1000248_pt1 | contig 26371 bp, 31 predicted proteins | sample HotsprottomLayer_FD_202357 | JGI IMG/M metagenome (GOLD analysis project Ga0308412, IMG submission 202357) | Hot spring phototrophic mat microbial communities from Octopus Spring, Yellowstone National Park, Wyoming, United States -... | ecosystem: Environmental > Aquatic > Thermal springs > Hot...
CATCTCAAGGAGAGTGGATCAAGCCCAGCTTAGATACCCTCATCAAGCTTTCCATTGCACTCAATCGTCCGGTTGATGAGCTTTTAAGTCGGTTATACCCCGAGCTGGATTTACCTAAACCTCAGGCGCAGGTTGCCCCAAACATGAAGCAAACCCCAGTTGTGGGCGTCGTCGGGGCAGGCCCCGGCCAGTTCGAGCCCACGTTAAAGAGCGTCTACGTTCCCGCCGCTGTGGCCAAAGGCTGCCCGCTCGCGGCGTATGAGGTCAGGGGCGACTCGATGTGCGGCGGCAAGCGGCCCATCTGCGACGGCGATATCGTCGTGGTCAACCTGGCCGACAAGGGCTGCAGCGGCCAGGTGGTGGTCGCCCGCCTTGTGGATGGCAGCTTCGTGTGCAAGGCGCTGAAGGAGGATAAGTTTGGCAGGCGGCTGATGTCGCTCAACCCCCTTTACACCAACTCCGCCCCGCCGGTTATTCCCGCTGAGGAGGTGGACGAGATCATCGGGCGCGTGGTCTGGGTGCAGGGGGCGCTGAACGGTGTGGAGGAATAGCTGCGCGGCCCACCGTTACGTGCTATATTAGAGGTAACCTAAGCCAAACACTCCCCGGAGGAAGCTCCGGGGGTTTTGTTTGGCGCAGAGGAGGCGATATGTTGAGGTTTGCATCAATCCTGGCCGTGAGCAAGCTGGTCTACGCCGCGCTGGGCCTGGTGGTGCTGGTCGTGGAAGACATCATGGACGGCCAGCCAGGGGCGCAGAAAAAGGAAGCTGCAATAGCTCGGGTAAAGGAGGTAGTGACGGGCATTCTGGGGTACTGGCCCGGCTTTATTCCCGACGCCCTGCTGGGATTCCTCATTGACTGGGTGGTGAGTCGGTTCAACGCCGATGGCACCTTTCGTAAAAGCTCTGGCCCTCAGACCAGCACCCCAGCCGCATCCTGAGTCATGGCCACTTGCTCCCGAGACCGCGCGATTGGAAAACCGCAGCTACTGGCGGTTGAAAACGGGTTTGCCTTTGGAGCTGTTCGAGCGGCTCCCCCGGGAGGTTCAGTTTGCACACCCTGACCTCTTCCGGCGTCACTTCGCAGATATCCTTGCAGGACGGTGGCGTCCCTAGTCGGATTCCACTGCATCCGTTTGGGGAGTTTTTCGGCAACGGCCGCCGGTTTGTGTTCGATGAGGCCAGTCTGGCGGCGGTGCGGGAGCAGCTGCGCCAGAATGGCCGGCCCTGGGTGCTCGACTGGCACCACGCCACGCTGGATGTGGAGGCTGGCAAGCGGGACAAAGCCCCGGCTGCTGGCTTTATTCAGGATGTGGTGGTCGAAGAGGGTTATGTGTATGGCCTGGTTGAGTGGACCCCGGAAGGGGCGGCGGATGTGCTGAAGGGGGCCTTCGCCTTCATCTCCCCGGTGCTGCTCCACACCGAGGACGGTCACGTCATCGGCTACCACTCGCACGCGCTCACAAACCGACCCGGCACGCAGTGGCAACGCCGGATCGGTATGGAGGAAAAAATGGACTGGTTAAGGGACTGGTTAAGACAGATGGTAGGACTCCCCCCGGAGGCCGGGGAGGAGCAGGTGCGCGCCACGCTGGAGGCTCTGCAAGCTAAGGCCCAGCTCGGTGATCTGCTGGTGCAGGCACTGGGCCTCAGCGATGCCACCGTGACCCCCGAGCTGCGGGCCCGGGTCATCCGGCTGGCCGCCAACGAGCAGGTGCTCGACGAGGTCAGCCGCCTGCGCGAACAGTTGGAGCAGGAGGCCCGTCAACGCGAGCAGCAGCGCATCCAGGCCCTGGTGGAGGCCGCGCTGGAGGACGGGCGCATCCTGCCCAACCAGCGCGAGCTGTTCCTGCGCCTGGCGCAAAGCGACTTCGAGGCCACCCGCATGGCCCTGGAGGCCCTGCCCCCCCGCGTGCCCACCCAGCTACCGCAGTTACAGCCTGCCCAGAGTATTCCCCGCGCCCGCGGGGATGAACCGCAGAAACGCGCCGCGCTGAGCGACAACGACCTGGCCGTGGCGCAGCTGGTGGGCGTCTCCCAGGAAGCCCTGTTGAAATACGGAGGTGATGAGTAATGCCTGCTGCTACCGCCCCGCGCGACACCTTCATGCGTGAAGGGGATTTATTTCTGATCCCAGTAAAGGCCAACACCAAGATTTTCCAGGGCACCCTGGTCGTGGTGGATGCGGGCTACGCCGCCCCTGGCCGCACCGCCCTAAACCTGCGGGTGGTAGGCCGCGCAGAGGAGACCGTGGACAACACCGGCGGGGCCAACGGCGCGGTCAGCGTGCTGGTGCGCCGCGGGGTATTCAAGTTCGACAACGACCCCAGCGACGCCATCACCCAGGCCGACCTCTGGGCCGACTGCTTCATCACCGACGACCAGACCGTCTGCCGCACCAACGGTAGCAACACCAAATCCAGGGCGGGCCGCATCGTGGATGTCGAAACCGATGGGGTCTGGGTGGATACCCGCTGATGGAGGTAGGACGTGATCATCAATGATGCCAACCTGGCCAGCCTGCGCCGCAGCTTCCGCGCGCTGGCCTACGAAGCGATGTCCCAGGTCGAGCCACAGTGGAGCCAGATCGCCATGCTGGCCCCCAGCAACACCAGCGCCAACACCTACGGCTGGCTGGCCGATGTGCCGGGCATGAAAGAATGGGTGGACGAGCGGGACATCAAGAACCTGAGCGAGTCCAGCTACACCATCCGCAACCGCGATTTCGAGCTGACCGTGGCGGTCAAAGAAAACGACATCGAGGACGACAACCTGGGCGTGTACACCCCTATGTTCCGCATGCTGGGGGAGGAGGTGGCCTACCACCGCGACCAGATCGTATTCGAGGTGCTCAAGGCCGGCTTTACCCAGACCTGCTACGACGGCAAGACCTTTTTCGCCACCGACCACAAGGTGGGCAGGCAGACCGTGAGCAACCGGGGCAACGTGCCCCTGACCGCGGCCAACTTCGAGGCCGCCCTGGCCCAGATGCAGAAGATCCCCAACGCTGCCGGGCGGCCCATGCGCCTGTTCATGGGCACCGGCGAGCGGGCCCCGCTGCTGGTGGTGGGGCCCGACCTCAGGGCCACCGCCGAGAGCATCGTGGCGCTGCGCACCCTCTCCGGCGGCGGGGAAAACCCCAACTACCAGAAGGCGCGGTTGCTGGTGGTGCCCGAGCTGTCGGGCGCTGCTTCGGCCTACTGGTTCTTGTTAGAGACCAGCCGGGCGGTCAAGCCCCTGATTTTGCAGGTGCGTAAGGAGCCGCGATTCACCGCGCTGGATCGCCCCACCGACGAGAACGTCTTCAAGCGCAAGGAGTACGTCTACGGCTTCGACGACCGCAAGAACGCGGGGTACGCCTTCTGGCAGCTGGCCTACGGCAGCACCGGCGCTTAATGGAGGTTAGATGTTCACCGTGGCGGATGTGCGGGCCAACCTGGCGGAGGATGTGCTGATCTACCTCGTCGATGACGAAAACGAGAAGGTCCTCACCCCCGCTGGGATAGCCCGCATCCAGGAGGACATCCGCAAGGCGGTGGCCGAGGTCAACTCCTACGTGGCCCAGCGCTACACCCTGCCCCTGCCCGAGATCCCGGACGTGCTGCGCGACAAGGCGATGGACGTGGTCAAGTACAAGTTGTTCTCGCGCCGGGGCATCCGTCCGGGCACCGCCGACGAGACCATCCGCCAGAACTACGAGGACGCCATCCGCTGGCTGCGCGACCTGGCCCTGGGCAAGACCAGCCTGCCCCTTGGCAGCTCCAACGGGCCTTCGGTGCCGCAGGGCATCGCGCCGCGCATACGCGCGGCCAGGCGGGTGTTCTCGCGCGAGAAGCTGGAGGACTTCTGATGGGCGTGCGGATCGTGGGGGATGTAACCCGGCTCAACCGCGCGCTGCGCAAACTGGCCGCTACCCGGCTGGATCGCGTGGCGGCCAGCGTGGGGGAGGCCCTGGTCTCCTCCACCATCCAGCGCTTCAACGAGCAAAAGGGCCCCGATGGGCGGCCCTGGGAGCCCCTGGCTGCGGCCACCGTGGCCCCGCGCAAAAAGGACTTCAAGAAGTCCGGTGGGCTGCGAAAGCAGGCGCTGGAGCGAATGGAGCAGCGAAAAATCCTGATTCAGTCGGGCCGCCTGCGCAACTCCATCTCTGCCAGACGAGACGGCAGCAAAGTGGCGGTCGGCACCAACCTGGTCTACGCCGCCATCCACCAGTTCGGCGGTCTGGCGGGCCGCGGGCGCGGGGTGCGCATTCCGGCCCGGCCCTACCTGGGCATCTCCCGGGAGGACGAGGTGGAGATCCGGCGCATCCTGAAGGAGGCCCTGGGTGGTTAGCCTGGTTCGCCAGCACCTGACCCGCGGCCTGGTCTCCACCGGGCTGCCGGAGCGGTATATCCGTCAGGAACAGCGAAATCGGGGGGAGGCGTATCCCACGGACCTGTCGGCCTGGCTCTACCCGCTGCAGGGCGAGCTAAACCGGGCCGGCAAACGGCTTTCGGTAGAGCAGACCCCCGTGCGCTCCCGCCGCTGGCTGTGGCTGGGCAGGGCCAATATGCGCTGTGAGCTGTACGCCCGCAACGAGCCGGAGCTAAACCAGATTCTCCAGGGCTTTCTGACCTGGCTGTTCGATCACACCCTGGTGGACAGCGCGGGGGTGCGCTTCAAGGTTCCGGCGGAGCGCATCCGCTTCAGCTACCAGGACGAGGAGGGGGTGCTCATTGCCCAGAACGGTATCTGGCTCGAGATCCCGGTCGAAATCGGCATCTACCGCGACAACGCCTGGACCCCGATCACGGTCGAGATCGAGCGCGAAATTGAAGGAGGCGCAAGTGGCGAGTGAGAAGGATAAAGAACCGCTGGAGCTGCCCACGGTGGAGGAGCTGGCAGCTCAGCACGGCGTGGAGGCCTGGGCCCTGGCCGGTGTGCGGGTGCGCGAGCGCTGGCCCATCGGGTTTCGGGTCAAAGAAGAGGTGTTTTTGAAGGCCTTGGAGCGCTTTTTGAAGGGGCCTACCGATGGGCCTCTAGGACGGAGGAGTGAATGAGCCTGCCGGGTGTTTATCCGATTATTCAGGATGGCGGCCTGGGCGCAGTGGCCCCGTCCGGGGATGGGGCTCGGGTGGTGGTGGGGGTTTCCAGCGCAGGGCCCCTCAACCAGGTGATTGGCCTTTCCGACCTGGGCGCGGTGCCCTCCACCCTGGGCACGGGCCCGCTGGCGCGGGCGGTGGCCGACCAGCTCGCCTATGGCGGGGGCCAGGTCTACGCGGTGCGGGCCAGCGCGGATGTGGCCGGCACCGTGACCCCCGACGCGGGCAACCCCGCCAGCCCTGCGGTCACCGTCACAGGCAGCCCGCTGGATGCCTACGATTTGCAGGTGCGGATCACCCGCGCCGGGGCGCTGGGCACATCGGCGTTCGTGTACAGCCTGGACGGGGGCGACAGCCTCAGCCTGGAGATCGCCACCGCGGCCACCTACGTCATCCCCGGCACCGGCCTGACCCTCAACTTCGCGGCGGGCAACTACGTGCTGGGCGATGTTTACAAGTTTGCGGTGACAGCGCCCAGGTCTAGCGTATCGGCGGCCCAGGCCGCCATCCGGGCCGCGCTCGGCTCGGCCCTGCTCTACGAGTACATCCAGCTGGCCCAGCCCAGCGACGCCGCCATGTGGGCGGCCCTGGATGCGCTGGCCCTGGAGGCGGAAAACCAATTCCGTTACATCTACTTCGTGGCCGAAACCGTTCCTCCGGGCAGCGATGCAGATGCCTGGGTCAACGCCCGGCTGGCGGAAAAGGCCGGCTTCGCCTCCAAGCATGTGCAGATCGTGGCCGCCTGGGGCGAGGTGGTGGATACCCTGAGCGGTCGCCTCGAGGTGCAGAGCTTGGCTTCGCGGATCGCTGCCCGCAGCAGCCGCAACCCCGTGCACATCAAAACCTCCTGGGTGCAGCAGGGCCCCCTGGCGGGCCTGGTGGTGCCTGCGCCTTTCACCGCGGACCAGTACGGCAAGGTCACCAGCTTCAACAACGCCCACGCCCTGGCCCTGGACAACGCCGGCTTCACCACCATCTATAAGTTGATCGGCCGGGACGGCTGGTTCGTGGTGGAGGACCGCATGGCCGCCGCCCCCACCAGCGACTACAAGATCGTGCCCAACCGGCGGGTGATGAACAAGGCCACCACCCAGGTGCGCCAGGCCCTGCTCGACTTCGTGCAGCAGGGGGTGGATCCGCTCGATCTCAATGCCTCCCTGGCTACCCTGGTGGCCCGCGCCAATACCCCCTTGCGCATCATGCAGAGCAGGGGCGAGATCGTGCGGGGCCGGGTCATCATCCCCCCCGGCCAGGACATCCTGGCCAGCTCCTCCCTGCGGGTGCAGGTGCGCATCGTCCCGCTGGGTTACCTGCGCGAGATCACCCTGGACATCGGCTTCGAAAACCCGTTCCTGGCGGCCTAGGAGGTAACTTATGATTAACGGCAGGTATTACGACTGGGAGCACATCACCATCAACCTGAAGGGCCGCACCCTGGTGGATGTGAAGTCCATCAGCTACGGCGACGAGCGGGGGGCCGAGAAGGTCTACGGCAAGGGCCTGCGCCCGCGCGGCTACCGCCTGAAGCGCTACAGCGGCAAGGACGGGCAGGTCGTGCTGCTGCGGGAGGAGTACGACCGGATGCTGGAGGACTCGGAAATCCAGCGGAAGGGCCTGTACAACATCGACCCCTTCGAGATCGTGGTTAGCTACGACAAGGGGGATGGGAACCCCAAAACCGATGTCTTGCAGGACTGCATCTTTACCGAGCGCAGCTTCGACAACATCGAAGAGGACGGGGACGAACTGACCGTTACCCTGAGCTTCCATTACCTGAGCCTGAAGTCCAACGACCAGGACGCACTGGTGGAGTGAGATAAATGGCCGACAAATCCAACGCCTATCACGTTTTTGAGACCCCGGAGGGCAGGAGGTTCGCCTTCCAGAAACCCACCACCGCCCAGATCGACGCCCTGGTGGCCCGCGCCCGCAAAAGCCCCACCCAGGCCACCGCGCTTTTCACCCTGGCCATCATCGAGCCCGCGCAGCGGGCCGAGTGGGAGGCCCTGCTTTCCGACAAGCCGGGCTACGCCACCGAGGTGGTCGAGGCCGTCATGGAGAAGCTGGGTTTTCCGATCAGGGGCTGATCGTAGATGAGGCCCCGAGTCCCCTCGAGCAGTACGCCGCCCTGGTCGAATACTGGCTGCACCAGCCGGCCAGCCAGGACATAGACGAGCTGCGCAGCCAGGTGCGCCGGGCGCTGTGGCTCGAGAAGCGCTACCTCAAACCCCCACCCTGACCCGGGTGGGGGTCAAAATCTTAATCTTTTTCTCTCATAATTGCCCTCTCTCATATTAGAGTCTCATGATATTTTGCGACTTTTTATGAAAGCGCTGTTGCACTGTGGCATTGGTTACTTTTACGTAACATGTTTCACGCCGGGATGCTTTTATTATCGCAAAAACAGCAACTTTTTGATGTTTCACCCACTGTGCAATTGCAGATTAATTTACATTTTGCACAGTGGGTGAAAATGTTTCACGGATTTTTATTGTCGTACTCGTGGCTTTTTGCCTTTTTTGATATGTTTCACCCGGAGTGCAACTGCACAGTGGCGTTTTAATGATGTAAGGTGTTATCTAATACTGATCTTAACGATATTTTCCCCACAGTGCAATCACGTTTTCTTGTACCAAGTCAACGTTTGCACTGTGGGATTATGAGAGGTTAGCGCGATTGCACTGTGGCTAGTATCACATTATTATGTTTCCAGTATATAAACTTCTTGCTGTATCAATAGTTTCATTATGCCCTTGTAGTGAATTACCTGAGGCTTTTTTACACCTATCATTAGAAGTTCTCATATATGGTTAGCACGTAAAAATACACTTTCATTTTCCTAATAATCCCCACATAGTGAAAAATAGCGCGTTTCGTTTTGACATTTAGCGTGGCGCAAAATGGGCGTTAGTGACATTTAGCGTGGCGCGCCCCCATTTTCAGTCGCTTCCACCTCGATCTCACTTTTTTGCAGTCCCATACGGTATTTTTCCGCCTCATTCCGCCTCATTCCGCTTCTTCCACTGGTGACATTTAGCGTGGCGCATAACATTCCGCCTCATTCCGGCTCTTCCACTGGTGACATTTAGCGTGGCGCATAACAACCTCGATCTCACTTTTTTGCAGTCCCATACGGCGTTTTTCCGCCTCATTCCGCCTCATTCCGGCTCTTCCACTGGTGACATTTAGCGTGGCGCATAACAGCGGTATTTTGGCCTACATTGGCAGCGGTGGGAAACCAGCCCATTTTGAACTGCAAAGGTGGGAAAAAGTGGGGCATAAGTGGGAGGCAGTGGTAAAAAGTGGGGATTGCATGGTACATTACGGTCTAGAACAGCGCCTACGGTGGGAAACGCCTGGTGAGACGGGCTTGAAAACTGAAACTGCGCAGGAGAAACGAAATGCCTTACGGTGAACACCAGTATAGCCTCGATGACAAGGGTAGGGTGGTGATCCCACAACCCTTCCGCTCGTTTATCGAGGATGGAGTGGTGATTACCAGGGGCCTCGAGGGCTGTCTGTACATGTACCCACTGCTGGCTTGGAGCAACATCGAGCGCCAGTTGCAAAACGTTCCGCTGATTGACCGGGAGGCCCAGGAGCTGGTGCGCTTCTTGTATTCCGGCGCCCATAAAACCCAGATGGACAACGCCTCGAGGGTTACCATCCCGCCCACCTTGCGTAGGTTTGCCGGCCTCGAGGATTCCAACGAGGCGGTGGTGGTGGGCGCACCCACCCGCCTCGAGCTCTGGAGCGAAAGCCGCTGGTGGGCCGCCATCACCCGCTTTGTGGAGAACCCCAGCGCCCCCGAGGCCCTGCGCAACCTGATTGGATGAGCCATGTATGCGAGCCATCAACACTTTGCCACCAGCTCTCTCCCGCCGCCAAGGAGGAGCCCCATGAGGCACACCCCAGTGCTGTATCAGGAGGTCCTGCACTGGTTGGCCATTCGGCCTGGCGGGGTCTATGTGGATGCCACCCTGGGGGGCGCCGGCCACACCCAGGGCATCCTGGAGCAAGGGGGTCGGGTGGTGGCCTTCGACCAGGATCCCGAGGCCATCGCCCGAGCCCAGGCCCTGGGTTTACCCAACCTGACCCTCATACAGGCCGACTTCCGTCATCTGGTGCCCGAGCTTAATCGACGCGGCATCGCACAAATAGATGGCCTCCTGGCCGACCTGGGGGTCTCGAGTTTCCACTTCGACGATGCCCGCCGCGGCTTCAGTTATCAACACGAAGGGCCCTTGGATATGCGGATGGGCGAGGGCCAACTCACCGCCGATGAGGTGGTCAACACCTACCCGGAAGAAACCCTGGCCGAGATCCTTTTTCGTTATGGCGAGGAGCCGCGCGCGCGCCGCATCGCCCGCTTAATCGTGGAGCACCGCCCCATCCATACCACCACCCGGCTGGCCGAGGTGATTCGCCTGGCCACCGGCTTCCGCCAGGCCGGACACCCCGCCCGCAAAAGCTTCCAGGCCCTGCGCATTTTCGTAAACGATGAGCTCGGCGCGCTCGAGCAGCTTCTACGGGGGGCCGAGGAGGTGCTGAAGCCCGGTGGAAGACTGGTCATCATCAGTTTTCACTCGCTTGAAGACCGTTTGGTCAAGCATTTCTTGCGGGAATCCGCCGTCCTGCAACCCCTTACCAAGAAGCCCATTGGGCCTTCCGAGAGCGAGCGGCGGGAAAACCCTCGAGCCCGAAGCGCCAAAATGCGCGTGGCCGAGCGTGAAGGAGGCAGAGCATGAGCACCGTATTGCGATGGGGCACAGTGTATTTGTTGTTGCTAACCGGACTAACTGCGCTGGGACACTATAACCAGCAGCTCAGCTCAAAGCTGGCCGCTCTTCAGGCCAGCGAAGCCGACCTCAGGCAAAGAGAAACCAGACTACTGCTGCAGCGCTACCAACTCACGGCCCCCCTGGCCTTGCGGGCCTGGGCCGAGGCCAAGGGCTATATACCCATGAGCCTGGGCCGTTGGGTGCAGCCGGAAAGGAAGTCCCCTTGAACCATCTGGGCACCCATGAACAGGCCAGCCTAAACCGGGGCTGGGTGGTGTTGCTGGCCCTACTCGCTTTTGTGTCAGCGCTGGGGTATGGCTTTTATATCTTATGGCACAACGCCCCAGGCCTGGCCTTGCGCCCCGCCCCCTCCCAGGTAAAAACACCCACCGTGCGAGGCAGCCTGGAAGCCGCCGATGGTACCCCTTTGGCCCTGAGCACTGCCCAGGAGGTTCGCCTGTACCCATTGGGGCTTTCGGCCAGCCAGTTGATCGGTTTTGGTGAGCGCAGCAGTGGAAAGGGCCTCTCGGGCCTCGAGCTCGACCTGGAAAAACTGCTCTCCCAGGGCCAGAACGTTCGCCTGACCATTGACCCCCAGGTGCAGGCCATCGCCGAGCAGGCCCTGTGGGGGGGCCTCGAGGCAGTCCGGGCCGACTGGGGTGCGGCGGTGGTGATGGAAAGCAGAACCGGCCGGCTTTTAGCGGTGGCCAACGGCCCGGCCTTCGACCCCACGGCATCCCGGGGCGATATCCGCCAAGACATCGCCTGGCGCAACCACGCCTTTATGCGGGCGCTCGAGCCTGGCTCTACCATCAAAGCCCTTACGGCGGCGGTGTTACTGGAAGAAAAGGTAGCCCGGCTGGACACCAAAGTGCCGGCTCCCATGAGCCGACGTATCGCCGGCTGGACGATCAACGATGTGGTTAAGCACCCCGAGACCCTTACCCTGAGCGAGGTACTCAAATACTCCTCCAACGTGGGCATCACCACGCTGGCCGAGCGGCTTCCGCGCGAGACACTGTACAACTATTTCAAAAAACTCCACTTCCTAGACGAAGCCCTCTTACCCCCGCTCTCCTACCAGCCCCGGATCGCTGTGCAGGTGGCGCCCCCCCAGGTGCGCCCACTCCACCGCTGGGGACCTGCCGAGTATGCCAACGCCACCTTCGGACAGGGCTTCCTGGTTACCCCTCTGCACCTGGCCGCGGCCTACAACACCCTGGCCAGCGAGGGGGTTTACCACCAGCCTATCCTATTCGAAGGCAACACCTCGCAAAGCGCGGTGGTGTTCCAGCCCCAAGTAGCGCGCGCTATCCGTAAAGCCCTCATTGCGGGCGTCACGGAAAACGCCAAGCTGCCCGGCTATGTGCTGGGCGGTAAGACCGGCACCGCCCAGGTGGTGGTGGAGGGTCGTTATAGCAGCAGCGTGTACGCCGCCCTGTTCGCTGGCTTCATACCAGCCGACAGCCCGCGCGTAACCGTGGTGGTTACGCTGTTTCACCCCAAGGGCAGACGCATCCACGGGGCACAGGTGGCTGCTCCCATCTACCGCGAGATGGCCGCCCGGCTTTTCGCCTTGTGGGGCGTTCCCCCCCGGCTGCAGTTGGAACCCTCACCAAACAAGGGTAAACTGGTTCGGTGATGAGTGTGTTGTGTAACTTAATGAAAACACTCAAATGAACTATGACCCGTAATACCCCCAAGGAACTACGGCCCGAGTGGGTAGCCCGCCTAACCGGCGGACGGGTACATCCAGGTACATCCATCGCCCACGATCTACACTGGGACTCCCGTCGGGTTGGGCCAGGGGTGGCCTTCTTCGCCCTGCCTGGCGCCCGAACCCACGGGCGCGAGTTTGGCCGCCAGGCCGTAGAGGCCGGGGCTGCTTTCGTGGTCAGCGACCTGGCTCACCCAGGGGCGGTGCAGGTGGCCAAACCTGAGCGAGCCCTGCTGGCAGTGGGGCGGGCCTTGCGCGACCAATTTACCGGCACGGTGCTAGCTGTAGGCGGCAGCTCGGGCAAGACCACCACCAAGGAGTGCCTGGCTCAAGGCCTGGCCTGGCCAGCCCCCGAGGGCAACCTCAACAACGCCCCCGGCCTGGCCCGGTTCTTCTTCCACCTCGAGCCAGCCGAGGGCTGCGTGGTGGAGCTGGGCATCGATCGGATGCTGGAAATGGCCGAGCTAACCTATCTGGCCCGGCCCAACTTTGCCGTGCTCACCAGCCTGGGGGTAGAACACCTGGAGGGGCTGGGGAGCCTAGAGAACGTCATCCGGGAGGAAAGCTGGCTGATGCAGGTCAGCCCCATGCGGCTGGCCAGCGTACAGGCCGCCGAGTTGTTGAGCGGGCCCCCTGGTGAGCAGCAGCGCCCTCCGTTTGTCCCGGTGGGGGATCGTCTGCGTCCGAGAACCTATGGCATCGAGGCCGGGGACTTCCGCGCCAAGGGGGTGGAAATGGGCCCGGCCTCCACCCGCTTCCGCTTCGAAGGGCACACTGTCACCCTACCCTACCCTGGGGTGGGCCCGGTGATGGGGGCTCTGGCGGCACTGGCCGCCGCCCGCATGCTGGGAAAATCCCTCCCAGACGTTGTTGAACGCCTGGCTACCCTCAAGCTACCCCCCGGCCGGATGCAGCGCTTGCGGCTGGGGGCGGTGGACTTCATCCACGATGCCTATAACGCCAACCCCCTTTCCTTCCAGGCGGGTATGGCTTACCTGCAAACCCAGCCGGGCCGCAAATGGCTGGTGTTGGGGCGCATGGCCGAGCTGGGCGAGGAAGCGCTCGAGCACCACCTCGAGGCCGCTCAGCTTGCGGCCAGTGTCAGCCCCAACCTGGTCTTTATCGGCCCATTTGCCAAGCAGCAGGCGGCTTTGGTGGGCGGTGCTGCGGTCGAGAGCCTCGAGGAGGCCGCCGCCCATCTAAAGCGGGTGGTCGCCCCCGGCGACCTGGTCTATCTAAAAGCGTCGCGCAGCGTGGGCCTCGAGCGCCTGTTGGAGCTCTGGGCCGCCGAGCAGAAGGAGGGGACATGCGGGTAGGGCTGGTGGCCTGTGGCATCTGGTTGGCAGCCTGCGCCCCCCAGCCCCTGGCCCCGCTAGACGCCGCCCCCAGCCTGATTGAGGGGGGGGTGGTCGAGGGGCGCCTGGTGCGGGCCGCGGGGCTGCAACTGGCCCTGCCCAGCCCCACCCCCTGGGTGGCCCGCAACGGACCCACCCTGCTGGCCGCCTACCCTTTCCAGCTTCTGGTCTATCAAAACGGCTTCATCCAAGACAGCCTGCCCCTGCCGGGAATCCCCACCTTCGTGCGGGCCAAGCCCCTGCCGCTGGTCGGTCTGGAAGACCGGCTTTTTGTGCCCGGTCTGGGCACGCTGGCTTACAAAGCCAAGGATGCCCTGCGCACCAAGCAGGGGGTCTACTGGCTTGACGATAAAGGCCTCTACTTCGAGCGCCGCCTGCTGGCCGAGGGACGCTTCGGTTTTCTGGCTGCCAGCGAGCGCTACGTGTATGCCTTCAACCGAGAAGCTCTGCGCCTGCCCGACAAGCTGCGGGTTCCCTTACCGGCTGGCGTACAGGCTGCCGCAGTGCTAGACGATCTTTACCTGCTCACCGCCGAGGGCATCTACCGCCTGAGCCTGGAGGGGTTGCGCCTGGGCTTCCGGGCTGGCACGTTCAGGGGCCTCGAGACCGACAGCAGCTACCTCTACACCCTCGAGGCAGGCCGCCTCGTGACCCTGCGGCTCAACCTAGATGCTCTCAAGCAGCCGGGGTTCTGGGCCAGAGGGCTACAACCCGGTTTGGTCCAGGCTCGGGGAGACCCTGGTGATCTGGCCTCCCTGCCACGCAAGGAGGTGCCATGAATACCCTCGCGGCCGCCTTGGTGCTGAGCTGGTTCCTGGTGGGGCTTTGGATTACCCTCATGCAGTCGTTGGGGCTGGGTAAACAGGTGCGGGTCGACGGGCCGCAAAGCCACCTGAGCAAGATGGGCACCCCCAGCATGGGTGGGGTGGCCTTTTTGTTGGCGGCCGCGGTGGTGTACGGGCTCTCGGGCGGCGACCGCTGGGCCGGGCTTTGGCTCTTGGTACTGGGAATGGCCCTGCTGGGCCTGGCCGACGACCTGGCCGGCTTCCTGCGCCGACCCCTAAAGGCCCGCGAAAAGCTGGTGGTGCAGGCGCTGATAAGTCTGGTTTTTGCCCTCTGGGCGGCCCGTCAGGTACAGTACACCCCCTATCCGGTGCTGGATGTACTGCTTTTTGCGCTGGTGGTCATCGCGGCCTGCAACGCCTTCAACTTCACCGATGGAGTGGATGGCCTGCTGGCCAGCATTACAGCGGTGATTCTGCTGCCATTTGTGGCCTTGCCCACCGCTCAAGTCATGGTGGGGGCCTTGCTGGGCTTCTTGTGGCACAACGCCCCCAAGGCCACGGTGTTTATGGGCGACACCGGCAGCATGGCCCTGGGCGCGCTTATCGCCGGGCTTTTTATCCTGGAGGGTAGGCTCTGGTGGCTCCCGCTGGTGGCCCTGATTCCGGTGCTGGAGGTGCTCTCGGTGGCTATACAGGTCAGCTACTTCCGCCGCACCGGCAAGCGCTTCTTCCGGATGAGCCCACTGCACCACCACTTCGAACTTTCGGGCTGGCCCGAGAGCAAAGTGGTGTTTCGCTTTGTGGTGGTTACTGCGCTCTGCACAGCGCTGGCAGTGCATCTGTGGGGAGGTCGGAAGTGAAACGGCTGGTGTACGGACTGGGGCGCAGCGGGCTGGGGGTGCTGGCCTACCTGCGACGGCACGGCCTCACAGCCTTTTTCTACGACGATAAGCTCAAGCCCGAGGAAGCCGAACAGGCCCTGGCCTTGGGGTTCGCGCTCGAGCCCAACCCCGCCCCTGGCCTCTATCATCAGGTGATCGCCGCCCCCGGCGTTCCCATCGATCATCCCCGGCTGGCCGCCCTGCGCGAGGGGGGGGCCGAGGTGATCGGCGAGGCCGAGCTGGTCTACCGCCATTCCAAAACCCCCCTCATCGGCATCACCGGCACCGTCGGTAAAACTAGCTGCACCTTGTTTACCGGGCACTTCCTACGGGCGCTGGGCTTCAAGGCTGTTGAGGGCGGCAATATCGACCCTCCGCTGGCCAGCGTGGTGGATGAAGCCGAGGTCGTGGCGGTGGAGATGAGCAGCTTCCAGCTCGAGCGCATCGTGCATTTCCGGCCTCGGGTCGCTGTGCTCTTGCTCTTGGGCGTGGATCACCTCGACCGCCACGGGAGCCTAGAAAACTACCACGCCGCCAAGCTCAACCTGATCAAAAACCTCACACCCCAGGACGCCCTGGTCTACAACGCCCAAGACACCAACATCCGGGCGGGTATTGCCCACAGCCCAGCCCGGCGCTACCCCTTCGAACCTGCCGCCGACCCCCGCGAAACCAACCTGAACGCGGCCCTGCAGGCGGCCCTGGCCTACGCCCACATCATCGAGCGCGAGCAGCCTGGACGGGCCTGGGCTGCTGAACCCTGCGAAAAAGGTTTGGCGCCCTTCCGCGCCTCGGCCCCGCGGCCCGCTGCCCGCTACGAGGTGTTTGCCCGCATGGGCGAGCTGCTCTTCATCGACGACGCCATCGCCACCCGCCTCGACGCGGTGCGGGCCGCGCTGGAGGCAGCCCCCGCTCCGGTGGCCTGGATACTAGGTGGGGTGGACAAAGGCGCACCGGTGGAGGCGCTTTCGGAGGTGGTCACCCGTAAGGTGGGGTTGATTCTGGCCGTGGGCCAGGACGGCCCCCGCCTGGCCGCGCCCTTTCGAGGCCGGGTGGAGGTGGTGGAGATCGCCGAACCCGACGGGCGCACTGCCCTGCGCAAAGCGGTGCTCGAGGCCTGCGGGCGGTTTTCCTCCGGCAGCGTGCTGCTGGCCCCCCTCGCTACCTCCTTCGACCAGTTCAAGGACTATAAGGAACGTTCCAGGGTATTCAGAGAAGTGGTGTTCGAACTGGGAGGCGTCCGTGGATAGCATCTTGTTGCTGGCCCAGCTTCTACTGTTTGCCCTTTCGGCCCTCGGGGTGGCCACCTCCGACTGGATGCGGGCGGCCCCAGCGCAGCACAGTCTGGAAAACCTGCGCAACATCGCCCTGTCGCTGGCCCTGATGCTGCTGGTCTCGCGCCTGCGCCCCCAATGGGCCCTCTGGGCAGCCCGGCCCGTCTTCCTGCTCTCGCTGGGGCTCTTGCTGGCCAACCTGGTGGTGGGGTTCGGGCCAGGCCATGAAAAGCGCTTCATCGACCTGCCCTTTACCTCGTTCAACATCCAGGCTTCGGAGCTGGCCAAGCTGGCGGTGGTGCTCTACCTGGCGGCCTTCTTTCACAACAAACCCACCGACTACCCCATCATCGGCCCCATTGTGGCCATCAGCCTCGCTGCCGGTCTAATCATCGCCTCGCCCGACCTGGATACGGGCCTGTTTGTGCTGCTTTTATCGGGCTTTTTGCTGGTGGTTATCGGGGTTCCCTGGCGCCGCCTGGTGGCCATTACGCTCACCGCTTGTGTTTTGGTGCTCTCGGTCTCGGGGGTGTATATCAGTCGCTTTGAGAAGGTGCGCGACCGCTTCGAGGGCTGGAGCACCTACGTCAGCGGCCGGGTGAACGAGCTGAGCTCAGAGGTCATCCGGGGGCCCTTATACCAGATCACCCAGGCCCACAAAATTATCGTCAACGCCGGGCTCTTGGGCCAGGGGGTGGGCGCGCGTATGCCCAACCTGCCCGAGTCCCACAACGACTTCATCCTGGCCTCGATCATCTGGTCGGGCGGTTGGCTAGCAGGCTTTATGGTCTTGCTGGCCTGGTGGCTCATTCTGGCCCGGGGGCTGCAAATCGCCGCCAACTTAGAAGGCGCTCCCAGCGTGCTGGCCCTGGGCCTGACGCTGTACCTGGTGCTGCAGGCCGCCCTCAACATTGCAGCCGTAATCGGCAGCATTCCCATCGGAGGTTCGCCCTTGCCCATGGTTAGCATGGGCGGCAATTCCATGCTGATGGCCGGGGTAGCCATGGGACTTTTGCAAGCCCTCTCACGGGAAGCCTTTGCCCAGCCCAACAAGGTTCGCAAGCAGGAGGCCCAGCCATGACCCCCGCCCGGCAACCCCCAGCGCAGAGGCCCACGGTCATCGTAACCGGGGGCGGCACCGGCGGCCACCTATACCCAGGGTTGGCAGCCGCCAAAGCCCTGCTGGAAGCCGGCCAGCCCGTCACCTATGTGGGGGCTCTGGGCGGCCTCGAGGCGCGCGTGTTGCCGGAAAGCGGCCTGCCCTACCGGCTGATTCCAGCAGGCAAGCTCTCGCGCGAGGCCTTGCGTCCTGGGGAGGGAATTAAGGTCTTGCAAGGCCTGCTGGCCGCGCGGCAGGTGGTGTGCGAGCTGCGGCCCTGCGCCGTCTTGAGCATGGGCGGCTATGCCGGCTTTTCGGTGGCCTTCTTGGCCGCTCAGCTGGGCATTCCGCTGGTGATTCACGAGCAAAACGCTCGGCTTGGGCTAGCCAACCGCATCCTGGCCCGCTGGGCTAGACAGATTGCGCTGGCCACCCCCATGGCGCTACCCCGCCACCTGGCCGGCAAAACCCAGGTGGTGGGCTACCCCGTGCGGGAAGAAAAGCGCAGCCCGGCCGAAGCCCGCGCCGCCCTCGGGCTTTCGCCCGACCGCCCCACCCTGCTGGTGCTGGGTGGAAGCCAGGGCAGCAAAGAGCTTAACGAGCAATTGCCACAGCGGCTTTATCCCCTGCTGGGTGAGTGGCAGGTTTTGCACCAGTGCGGGGCGCGCTGGGAAAGCGAGCTTAAGGGCAGCGAACGACCCCATTACCACGTGCGAGGTTATGTGGATAGCGTGCTGGCTTGGAGCGCCGCCGACCTGGCCATTACCCGGGGCGGGGCCGGCACCCTGTCCGAGGCGGCCTACCATCAGGTGCCGGTGCTGGGCGTGCCCCTGCCGCGCCAACTAGACGGCGGGGCCCAGTGGGCCAATGTGGGTTTCTACGCCGAACGCGGAGCTGCCCGGCGACTGGAATCCTGGAGCGCATTCAAGACCGAGCTCGAGGCTCTGCTTGACCCCTGCACGCGGGCACAGATGCGCGATAAACTGAGCAGGTTGTCCCCAGTCGGAGCGGCTCAGCGACTGGCGCAGGTTGTTTTGGAGGCGGTGTGAAGCATTATCACCTGATGGGCATTGGGGGGATTAGCATGAGCGGGCTGGCCCGTATCCTGCGTAGGGGTGGGTACATCGTAAGCGGCTGCGACAGCCAGCTATCCGACCAAACCCGGTCCCTCGAGCGCGAGGGCATACGGGTTTATCAGGGCCACAGCCCCGCCCACCTCCAGGGCGTGGACGTGCTGGTGGCCTCCACCGCCATCAAGAACAGCGAGCCGGAGCTGGCCACCGCACACATCCTGGGCCTACCGGTCTGGCGGCGAATCCAGGTGGTGGCCGAGATTTTGCGCGGGGGTTATAGCCTAGGCGTCACCGGCTCGCACGGCAAAACCAGCACCACCTCCATGCTGGCCAGCATTTTCGTCGCCGCCCAAACCGACCCCACCGTGCTGCTAGGGGCCGAGCTAGGCCTGATTGGCGGCAGCGCCAAAGTGGGCCAGGGGCCTTACCGCATCGCTGAGGTGGACGAGTCCGACCCGCTGTTCCGCTTTCTGGAACTGGAGGTGGCCGTGGTCACCAACCTCGAGGCCGACCACGTCTCACCGGACGGGCAGACCCGCCCCAACTACCACGCCTCCTTTGAAGCTCTGCAGGAGGCGCTGCGGGCCTTCGCGGGCCGGGCCGGACACGTCGTCTACAACGGTGAACCGCGCTGGCGCTTGCTGGACGAGCTCACCCAGGGCCGCCCCCGCAGCAGCTTTGGCCTGTTGCAGGGCGACTGCCACGCGGCAAATATCAACCTCGAGCCCTTCGGCAGCCGCTTTGAGCTGGTTTGGCGGGGCCGGCCTTTGGGCCTGGTGCACCTACAAGTGCCCGGCGAACACAACATCCTCAATGCCTTGGCCGCCTCGGCAGCGGCGCTGGTGGCCGGAATCCCTTTCCAGGCCATCCAACAGGGCCTTTATCAATACACCGGGGCCAGCCGCCGCTTCGAGCAGGTGGGCCAGCTGAACGGAGCCCTGATTGTAGACGACTACGCCCATAACGCCAGCAAGCTCTGGGCCCTGCTGAGGGCGGCAAAGAACACCGGTCTGCGGGTGCGGGCGGTCTTCCAACCCCACCGCTACGGCCGCAGCGAGCAGGAGTGGCCCCTGTACGCCCAGGCCCTGGAGCAGGCCGACGAAGCCCTGATTCTGGATGTCTACCCCGCCGAAGAAACCCCCCTGACCCTTACGAGCGCCCAGATCGCCAGCCGGATTGTCGAGCACCTCCAGTCCAAAGGGCATGCGGCCCACTACCTAAGCTGGGATCGCACCCTCGCTTACCTGCGGCAGACCGCCGCACCGGGTGAGCTGATCCTGACCATTGGGGCTGGGAGCGTCTCCAAGCTGGGGCGCTTGCTGGCGGCGCCCCTATCGAAGCAAGGCCAGGGCAGGGCAGCTTACCCTGAGGAGATGCTGTGACGAACGCCTTTTGCGAGGTGACGCTGTGAAAGTAGAACGCCTGCCGCTCGCCAGGCTCACCACCATCGGGGTGGGAGGTGAGGCCGAGGTCTGGACGGTGGAAACCCTAGCCGATCTCAAAGAGGCCACGCAGGCCCCCTACCGGGTGCTGGGCAACGGCTCCAACCTGCTGGTCTCCGATGCGGGCGTAAAAGAGCGGGTCATCCGGCTTGCAGGGGAGTTTGCTGAGTGGTGCCCGGATCTCTCGGGCTGGGTGGGTGCGGGGGCCTTGGTGCCCAGCTTGCTACAGGCCTCGGTGCGGCTGGGCCTAGGCGGCCTCGAGGGCCTGCACGGGGTACCGGCCCAGGTGGGCGGCGCGGTTAGGATGAACGCCGGCACCCGCTTTGGTGAGATGGCCGATGCGCTCGAGCTGGTCGAACTCTACCACGATGGCCGCTTGCAGCAGTACCGGCCGGCCGAACTGGGCTTTGGCTACCGGCTTTCCAAGATGCCCCAGGGCAGCATCGTCACCCGGGTCAAGCTGCGCCTGAGCCCCTCTACCACAGAAGCTGTGCGGGCCAAAGTCGCTTTGGTGGACGCCGCTCGCAAGGGCCAGCCCAAAAAGAAGAGCGCCGGCTGCGCCTTCAAAAATCCCCCCGGCGACGCCGCAGGGCGTCTGATCGATGCCCACGGCCTCAAAGGTCTCACCGTGGGCCGGGCCATGATCAGCCACGAGCACGGCAATTTTCTGGTCAACCTGGGCGGGGCCACCGCAGCCGAGATGTATGCCCTTATACGCAAGGTGCAGGCGGTGCTGCCGCTGCAGGTGGAATGGGAAATCTGGGGCGAGATAGGCCCCGTAGAAGCCGAGGTGAGCCGATGAGCAAGGGCAAGGATACAAGGCTGCGGTCGGGCTATAGCTTCCAGGCGAAGCGCTCGGCCCGCCCAAGCGAAAGGGGGTGGGCGTGATCCGGTTCCTCCTGGTGCTGTTGTTGCTGGCCTCGCTAGGGGTTGGTTCGCTGGTGGCGCTGCCCATCGAGCGCGTTGAGGTGGTGGGTAACAAGCAGCTTTCCCAGGCCCAGGTGCAGCAGATAACCGGCCTCGAGCCCGGTGCCCCGTGGTTGTGGGCCTGGCCTTACAAGCTGAGGCCTTTGCTAGACAACCCCTGGGTGCGCTCGGCCACCCTCGAGCGGCCCGCGGTGGGGCATCTGCGCATTGCGCTTCAAGAGCGCACCTCCGTCGCCAACATCCTCGTTGCGGGAAGACGCTATGGCCTGAGCCGGGATGGCCTTCTGCTACCCGAGGCCCCCCCGCAAACACCGCTGATTGAGGGCCGGGGCGAGATGCCTGTGGCCGACCTGCTCCAGTTGGTGCAGGCTTTCCCCGATGCAAAGCGCATCCGTTACGATGTAGGGGGTTATCAGATCTTGGGCGAAAAGCTTAATGTTTGGGGCCAGAGTGTCAGGGAGTTGCAAGATTGGAGCGAAGCACGCAAAATGGGCAAAAGTGACGCGAGCTCAGTTCTTGCGCACCCATTGACTGGGTCGGATGGCCGTATATACGTGTATTCCTGGGGGGTGGGTGCTCGCCGATGATCCTCGTAGGTTTGGATGTTGGAACTACTAAAGTGACTGCGGTCATCGGTGAACTGTCTGTGGATGGCATCCTGGACATCATCGGAGAGGGCACCGTGCCTTCCCAAGGCCTTCGCCGCGGGGTGGTCACCAACCTCGAGCGCACCACCGAGTCCATCCGCCAGGCGGTTTTCCAGGCCGAGCGGGTGGCCGGGGTCAAGGCCCAGCAGGTCTGGGTGGGTGTGGCCGGGGCTCACGTCCGCAGCGTAACCAGCCACGGCCTCGCCGCCATCCGGCGAGGTCAGCAAATTACGGCCACCGACGTCGAGCGGGCCATCGAACAGGCCAAGGCCTACCCTTTCGAGGGCGACCTCGAGCTCATCCATGCCCTTCCGCTGGAGTTCCGGGTTGACGGCCAGGAAGGCATCCGCGACCCCATCGGCATGGCCGGGGTGCGCCTCGAGGTGGATGTCCACCTTGTGGCCGGTAGCAAAGGCCCCCTAACCAACCTGCGCAAAGCCGTCGAGGATGCCGGTCTGGAGCTACAGGGCATGGTGTTGCAAGCCTATGCCTCGGGGCTGGCCGTGCTCTCACCCGAAGAGCTTTCCATGACGGTGATGCTGGTGGATATCGGGGGTGGCACCACCGATGTGGCGGTCTTCCGGCAGGGACGGCTGGCCCACTCCGCGGTCATCCCGCTGGGGGGCGACCATGTCTCCCAGGACATCGCCAAACTATTGCAAATTCCGGTGGAGGAGGCCGAACGGGTGGCCAAGAAGTACGGCGCAGCCCTGCCCGAGCTGGCCGACCCCGAGCTGGTGCTCGAGGTCAGCCAGGAAGGCGCCACCCAGATCTCCTACCAAGCCCCCGACCTGGCCCGCATCATCCGCCCGCGCCTGCGGGAGATCTTGCACCTGGCCCGCCAGAGCGTAGACGAGGCCCTGGGGCCCCTGGAAATTACCGTAGGTAAGGTCATTCTGACTGGCGGCACCAGCATGGTGCGCGGCCTAGAAGAGCTGGCCCGTAAGCAGTTCAACCTACCGGTGCGGCTGGGCAAGCCCATCGGCGTGCAAGGTCTTACCGACGTGGTGGCCTCCCCTACCCACGCCACGGCGGTGGGCCTGGTTCGCCATGCGGCCAACCTGGTTACCCATTCGCTCGTTGTGCGCCAACATCGCCCCAGCCGCAGCAAGGCCAGCCCAGCCAGCAAGCCCCTGATCAACGCTGAGGGCGCCGCCAACGCCGCCAGCGGCCTCTGGGAGCGGCTAAAGGGCATGTTCAAAAACTTCTTCTAATTCCTTTTTGCGTTCGTTACGGCAACTTTAGGGTAATTTTAGGAGAGACTATGGGTGACGTGCAGATCAAAGTTATCGGCCTCGGCGGCGCAGGCAACAATGCCATCAACCGCATGATTGAATCGGGCCTCACCGGCGTAGAATTCATCGCCGCCAACACCGACGCACAGGTGCTGGCGGCCAGCCTGGCCGAAGTGCGCATCCAGCTGGGCGATAAGCTCACGCGCGGCCTGGGCGCCGGGGCCAATCCCGAAATCGGCGAAAAGGCGGCTCAGGAGGCCGAAGAATTGGTGAGCGAGTGCCTCGAGGGGGCCGATATGGTCTTCATCACCGCCGGGATGGGCGGTGGCACCGGCACCGGCAGCGCCCCCGTGGTGGCGCAAATTGCCAAGAACCTGGGTGCCCTCACAGTGGGGGTGGTCACCCGCCCCTTCTCATGGGAAGGCCCCCGCCGCCTGCGGGCTGCAGAGGAGGGCATCAAACGCCTGCGCGAACAGGTAGACGCCATGGTGGTTATCTCCAACGACCGACTGCTGGGCGCTCTGGACAAAAAGGTCTCAGCCAAGGACGCCTTCATGATTGCCGACCGGGTGCTCTACCACGGGGTAAAAGGCATCACCGACGTGATCAACCTACCGGGTCAGATCAACCTCGACTTCGCCGACGTGCGCACTTTGCTCACTGGGGCCGGCCAGGTTCTGATGGGCATCGGCGCTGGCCGGGGCGAAAACAAAGTGCAGGAGGCCGCCCAGTCGGCCATCCAAAGCCCCCTGCTCGACCGCTCGGTGGACGGGGCCCGCAAGCTGCTCATCAACGTGGTAGGCGACGAGGACATCTCGCTCCTGGAAGCTAGCAGCGTGGTGGAGCAGATCCGTGAAGCCACCGGCATGGAGGATGTGGACGTGCTATACGGCCTCACCTACGACAACCGGGCCCAGGACGAGATGCGGGTGATTCTGATCGCTGCCGGCTTCAACGAAAGCGCTGTGGTGGCTAAGCCGGGCGGTCGCACCCTGATCGACTTTCCCACCAGCAACGTGGATCTGAGCAACTTCGAGATCCCGGCTTTCATCCGCTACGGCGACGGAGACTACCCACCCAAGCGCGGCAACTAGCGCTGGCTTCAAAAGGTTAGGCCTGGGCGGGGTTCACATGAGCAGACCGGGTAACCGCATGGTTGTTCTAGGCATCGACCCCGGTATCACCAACCTGGGGCTGGGCGTGGTGGAGCAGGTGGGCCAGCAAACCCGGTTGCTCTATGCTGAAGTGGTCAAGACCACCCACGGCGAACCTGCCCCAGCCCGAGTGGGCAAGCTGTACCGCGCGGTTTACCAGGCCGCCGCAACCTACCGCCCGCAGGCCATCGCAGTCGAGGAACAGTTTTTTTACCGACAGAACGAACTAGCCTACAAGGTGGGCTGGGCCATGGGGGCGGTGTTCTTGGTCGCCGACCAGCTCGAGATTCCGGTCTATGGCTATGGGCCTCCCAAAGTCAAACAAGCCCTCGTCGGCACCGGACAGGCCGCCAAAAACCAGGTCGCTTATATGGTGAGGGCCATCCTGGGCTTGAGGAGCCTGCCCAAGCCTACCCACCTGGCCGATGCCCTGGCCATAGCCCTTGCCCACTGCTTTTATCAAACGCTTGTACCAGCCCAGCCGGTAAGCTAGCGCTTGAAGCAGGGGAGGTTCTTCCCCTTGAGCGCAGAAATAAACATTGGGCTGCGGTGCACAGGCTCTACAATATTGCTTGCTATGCATCGTTTAGTCGGCATCATGGTTTTCACTTTGGCTTGCGGTTTTTCCTTTTCGCAGGGGGTGCGCAGCCTGGGCATGGCCGGCCTGGTTTTACCTGGCCCTGAGGCCGTGTACCTGAACCCGGCCTATGCCGCCTATCCGGCAGGCCTATATGGCAGCGACCGGGGCTTCCGCTTGCCGGTTGGTTTGCTGGGCTTGTTGCTGCGCCCGGAGAGCAGCCCGCTGCCTGCCTTGAGGGGCCTTTCCAACCTTACCAGTGAAAACAGCCCCTTCGACCTGCTAACCTTCTACGATCAGTTCACCCATCCCGATCAATTCCTCATCAACCCAGCCTCCTCCAAGGTCTTCATCAACCCCAGCACGGGGTATCCCGAGATCCAGATCAGCGTAGACGCCAACGGCCTCCAGATTACCGATTACCAGGGCAAGCCCATACCGCTCGAGCTGGGGCTGGGTAGCCAAACCTCGGTCGGAACCAGCAAAGCCCTCACACCGGCCCCCCTGATTCGTATACCTTTCGCGCTGGACAGCAACCTCTTCCTCGACCTTGGCCTACATGCGGGGGGCCTAGGCCTGAGCCTTTCGCCCAACGGCAACCTGCGTCAGGCGCTGCAAAGCGGCCAGCTCCAGCCCAGCACTGAGTATGCCCTGATCCTCAACGCAAATGCTCAGGCGGGCCTCAACATGGGTTTTGGCTACGCCGCCCGGCTGCCCGACCTGCCAATTCCCGATCTGGGCTCGGCCAAACTGTACGTGGGCGCCCGGGGCGAGGCTTTTTATGGCCTGGCCTACCTCGAGAGCAACCTGAGCGTTGGGGTGCAAACCGACGCCCAGGGACGGTTCGATTCTGGCCAGGCGCCGGTTTACAGGGGCACCGTGTTCTACACCGTACCTGGCAATGGCAGTGGCCTCGGGGTGCGGGCCGATCTTGGTGTGGCGCTGGAAATCCGGGGCACCACGTTGGGCCTGGGCATCCGCAACGCGCTGGGTTACGCGCGCTGGAGTGGCACCGAGTTGCGCTGGAACGGCACCTCTAGCAACCCTACCTCGGCCCCAGGCGAACGCAGCAGCCTTGGCTTTGTGCCAGCTTTCTTTCTCAACCTTGCCACCCTGCTACCCCTCGAGGCTGGCACTTTGCTGGTGGGGGGCGACCTGGGCTATGAAACCAGCCTGTATGGCCGGGTGGGCGGTGAGTACAGCTTAGGCCCGGCCCGTCTGCGCGCCGGACTGGGCTTCGACAACGGCCCGCGCTTCGGGCTGGGTGCCGGCTTCGTGAGGCCAGGGTTTAGCCTCGACGCCGCCCTTACCACCCACCGCGCGCCTATCGTGGGCGGCACCGTGTTTGGTATCGCGGCCAGCCTTGGCATAAACTTCTGAGGTGGGGTATGCCTAGACTTGCTTTGATCACGCTTCTTGTGCTCTTGGCCGGATGTAGCGCCAACACCCGTTACACCATCCATGTCGACGTGCTGAGCTTTATCCCACAGAACCAGCGCAGCCTGAACATTCCCACCGGCTACTACCTGGTGGTATATCCTGGCCTCGAGGGCCAGCAGGTGCCGCTGCCCCTGAGCCTGGACATCCTCGAGCGCGGCCAGATCGCCATTCAGGGCAACCTCACCAACACCGGGGCCATCCCCATGTCCGGTAACTACGAAATCAGGCTGGCCCCCGAGAGCGACACCAACCTCAGCGACAACATAGGTGGGGATGTGGGCCTGGGGAACACCAGCTTCAATGTGGCTGCCGGACAGAGCCGGTCCATTTCCACCACCGTAGATTTGAACGCCGGACAGAACAGCGCCGCTTTCAACATCATCAAGTCCGGCTCATTCCGCATCGCCATTCGGGTCGAGGCCAACAGCAACGGCGGGCGTTTCGATCTCACCGCTGCGCGTGTAGGGGTTACGGGGCGGCCATTTGCTATCATCAAGTAGAGAGCCAGAGCGCTCTTGATAGTCCTCGAGCCAATTTCTTTACTGCGTCCCGCACGGGAGAGTGCCGGGAGGTTCATTCCCCTAGCGCCGTTTTGTACCAGACCCAAGCAGATAGCCTTCAAGCAAAAAATCCTATCGCACTCTTCACAAACATCGCCCCCCGTCCGGAAAGCAGGGTCGTGTCAAGATTTACGTGTAAGGATCTGTGTACGGGGGGCATACCGCTCCTGAAGCATCTTCTCCAGCGTCTCCCTCGCCTCCGAGAACCCCTTGAGCCTCCGCTCCGCCCACCTCCCTTCCTGCCTCTCCGACTCCAGGTAAAGGAGCCTGTACACCGCCTCCTCGCTGGGAAACCTGTGATCCCTCACCTTCGTCCCCCGCCGGATCTCCCGAATGAACCTCTC
>Ga0308412_1000254_pt1 | contig 26129 bp, 28 predicted proteins | sample HotsprottomLayer_FD_202357 | JGI IMG/M metagenome (GOLD analysis project Ga0308412, IMG submission 202357) | Hot spring phototrophic mat microbial communities from Octopus Spring, Yellowstone National Park, Wyoming, United States -... | ecosystem: Environmental > Aquatic > Thermal springs > Hot...
CGAGCCGCCCTCGGTCGCCGAGTTGCTCGGGCACTGCCGGGAACGGCTGGCCGGGTACAAGTGCCCCCGGGAGGTCACCGTCGTGTCGGGATTGCCGCGGGCGGCCGACGGCCGGGTCGACCGGGACGAGGTCGACCGTCGCCACGGGGGAGGTGGGTACCCGGGCGGGCAGGTGCGGTCGGTCTGAGGCGCTGCGGCCCACCTCCCGCTGTACTTTACATAACGATCATTATAGGCGTTCAGGGGGGAGCGGGACGACGCCGGTCCCGGTGAGGAACTCGAGCAGGCCGGGCACGAGATCACGGTCGGCCAGCGCGGTCGCCGGCACCCAGGCGGCCTCGAGGGCATCGTCGCCGGGCACCGGCTCCCGTTCGGGGTGGAGCGGCGTGGCCGCGAAGTCGAGGATCACGAAGTGCTCCGGGGGGCGGGATTCCGGGTGGATGCGCTGTGCCCAGCCGACGAACCGTTCGACCGTGACCGCCAGGCCGGTCTCCTCGGCGACCTCCCGCACCACGGCCTCGATGGCGTCCTCCCCGAAGCGGATCCGACCGCCCGGCAGGGACCAGGCCCCGGCCGCAGGGGGTCGGGCGCGGCGCACGAGGAGCAGGTCGTCGCCGCGGCGCACCACCGCGCCCACCGCGGCGACGACGGGCGGTGGCGAGGTCACGCGGGTGGTGGGCGGGGGTCCGGCGACGGTCACGGCAGGGGCCGGTGCATGACGAGCAGGCGGGCGACGAAGCCGTGGGTCTCGAAGAAGTTCTTCGTGGCGCGGTCCCCCGGCAGGGCGAAGGCGTCGATGCCCCCGCAGCCCACCGCGACGGCCTCGGTGTGCAGTGCCTCGACGATCGCCTCGCCCACGCCGACGGCCCGCGCCGGCGGTTCGACGTAGAGCTCGACGATCCGCGCCAGTGGTGGCGGCTCCTCGAGCGTCTCGATACGCAGCAGCCCGTAGCCGGTCGGAACGCCGTCGAGCGTCCCCACCACGAGCCGGGCGGCCGGGTCGTCGAGCAGGGCGGCGAGCGGGGGCCGTCGCGCCTCACGCCGGGCCCAGAGGTCACCGCCGCGGCGACCGGCGACCTCGGCCCGAGCCGCCGCGGCGAGGCGTGCAAGGTGGCCGAGGTCGTCGGGGGTCGCGGGCCGGGCACCCTCCACCGCGACCCGCCCGCTCAGCCGCTGAGCTGGGCGATCTTGCCGAGGATCGTGTTGCGTCCTCGGTGGGCCTGCTCGTACACCCTGATCGCGTCCAGCTCGGCGCGGCTCAGCCCGTCGAGCCGTTCCACCACCTGGGAGGCCGACAGCTGGTCGTAGCCGGGGATCGGGAGGGTCCCGGCGGCCGGGACCGGGCCGGTGGCCGGAACGCGGCCCGTGCCGTGCGCCGAGGCCCCGACCTCGGTCGCGTCGCGGCGCAGATCGATCGTCCGGCCGGGCGTCGGCGGGGCCTGCGGCGGCCGTTGGCGCGCCGGGCGCACCGGGACCCGCCCGCTGAGCCCGGCGGCGAGGTCGGCCACCGAGGCGAACCCGGCGCCGGCGCGTTGTGCGGCCTCCCCCGCCATCCGCTCGGCGTGCCGGCGGGCGTCCTGCAGGCGGGCCTCCGCCTCCCGGCGCACGTGCGGCGCTCCGAACCGCACCGCCAGCTGGCCGATCGTGCGCCACTGGGTCGCCTGGTCGGCCAGCTGCTTGCGGCGCTGGGCGATCTCGGTCTGGCCGCGGGCGACGAAGAGGCGCAGGAACGTCGGGGCCGAGTCACGGGCGAACAGCGCCATGCCCACGGGGGCGTAGACCATCAGCTCGAGGGCTCGGTCGAGGGCGGGTCGGTCGTCGGTCATGGCTCGCGCTGCAGTCTACGGCGCGCCCGGCGGGTGTACCCGAGGGCGGCGGCGAGGCCGAGGCCGCTCCCCCACTCCACCCAGTCGCCCAGGATCACGTAGGGCGTGCGTCCGGCGGTGGTCGTCACCCGCAGCCCGAGCACCTTCCGCTCGAACAGCGCGGCGTCGCCGACGATGTCCCCGCCCGGTCCGATCACGGCGCTGATGCCCGACACCGCGGCGTGCACGACCGGTCGGCGGGTCTCCGCGGCCCGCATCTGGCTGAGCGCGACGTGCTGGGCCGAGTTCGCCGACCTCCGATACGAACGGTTGTTCGTCGATACGACGACGAGCTGGGCCCCGGCGCGCACGACCCCCCGCACCTGCGGGCCGAACGCGGACTCGAAGCAGATCACGCTGGCCACCGGTCGTCCCCGCACCCGGAAGACGCGATCGACCCGGCCGGGGTCGAAGTCCTCGGGCACCTGGTCGAGGGCGGGGATGAACGACAGGCGGTCTCTCCAGGGGACGTACTCGCCGAAGGGGACGAGGTGGCGTTTGCGGTAGGTGCCGGCGAGCGACCCGTCCGGGCGGTACAGGCGGTTCGCGTTGTACCGCCGGCCCCCCGTGCGCTCGATGACGTTCACGAGCACCGCCGCGCCGTGCTCGCGGGCGACCGACACGAGCCGGGCGCGCAGCAGCGGGTCGGTCTCAGGGTCGGTCTCGAGGGCGGACTCGGGGAAGACGATGAGGTCGTAGGGGCCTCGCAGCCGCTCGGCGAGCGCGAGGTGCCGACGGGTGAGGAACCCCGCGTCGATCTCGGCCTTGGTGAGGCGCCGGTTCTGGTCATTGCCCTGCAGCACCGCCACGCGCAGGTCCCCTGACGGACGGGTCGTCACCGGGACGCTCGCCACCGCGACCGTGACGATGCCCGCCAGCGCCAGGGGACCCCGCCACCCGGTCGGCGGAGGCCCGGTCGTACCGGCCGCAAGCCCCCCACTCGGGGACCGGGTCCCGCCGGCCGCGTCGGCGATCCAGCCTGCGGCCAGCACGACGAGGAACGACACCAGCGGCACCCCGCCCCAGGCGGCGAGGTTGCGCGCCGCGGGCACGTCGTGGAGGGCGACGCCGAGCTGCCCCCAGGCCAACCCCCCCAACGGCCACCGGGTGCGCAACGCCTCGGCGAGCACCCACACCGCCGCGGTGGCGGGCGCCCCGCGCACCCCGGCGCGCCGCAGCGCCACCACCCCGGCGCCCGCTGCGGCCCAGCACGCGGCCTGGCTGGCCACGAGCGGTCCGAACGCCACCACCCCGAAGTACACGGACCAGGCGAGCAGCAGCGCGAAGAACACCCCACCCGCCACGAACCCGGTCCAGGCACCTCGAGCCGGCCGGTCGCTGCGGTGCCAGACCCAGAGAAGCGGTACCGGGGCGACGAGCACGAGCGGACCCCAGTCCAGCGGCGGGAACGCCGCCGCCGTCGCCAGACCCGTGCCGACCGCGGCGACCGCCGCAACGCCGGCGCCACCGCCCGGTTCGCCTAGACGCAGTCGCGGCAGACCTTGCGGCCGTCGGTCTCGGCGGCGAGTTGGCTCTCCGGCTTGATCAAGAAGCACGAGTCGCAGCGGAACTCCCCTTCCCGCCGGGGAACGATACGGGTCGCGCCCTCGGCACGGTCGTCGGGCTCGAGTTCCTCCTCGTCCTCCGCCTCGTCCTCGATGAGCGGCGCCGCGGCCATCCGCTCACGCAAGAGGACGTCGAGCGCTTCTTCGACATCGTCGGGATGATGCTCATCCTCGATGTCGATGATGAGCTCGTCCTCGCCCTCGGCCTCCTCGTCGCCCTCTTCGCCCTCCTCGCTCTCGGCGAGGGTGTCGTCGGTGACGGAGGTCACCGGCGGTGCGACGTCCAGGTCGTCGACCTCGGTCTCGTCGAGGAACTCCCCGTCCCCGGTGAGCGCGGCGATGCCCTCTTCGTCGTCGTCGAGGGCGAGGAGCGTGTCCTCGTCGTCGAGCTCGGGATCGAGGTCGGGGTCGTCGTCGTCGAAGGTGTCGGACATCCGCATCGTTTCCTGCCGTGACGGGCCGCGGAGTATAGGGGTCTGGTTCCGGTCTGGCGCGTGCCGCGCTGCGGTGCGTGGACGCGCCGGGACCCGGGAGACCGTTGGGGCCACTGTTTGGCCCGGTCAGCGCCTGGCGCCGACGGGTTATTCCAGCGTTCTCTACTTGGTCTCCCGGGCCCCCGCTGCGTCCTGCCGCTGCGCCCGAGCGGTGCTCCGGCGCCTGCGGTGGACGGTGCACCGGGTAGTACGCCTCAGCGGGCACCCCCGTGTCAAGCGGAGGGCGGGTCCGGCACGCCCCGCCTGACGTGCGGTGTCGCGCGTCGGTGCAGGTCAGGTGAGCGGCAGGTTTTTTTCGCCCTGCCGCATCGCGGCAGGGGACGTCACAACCGCCTCACGCGCCGCTGCGCGGTCGCGCGCTCCGCGTCCAGTCGTTCGAGCTCGTGGTGGCCGTGGTCGACGAACTGCATGGCCGCCGCGATCGCCCGATGGCCCGCCCGCTCGGCGATGAGCCGGTGCATCGACTGGGCGATCCGGCGGTACGAGGGGTGACCCTGAGGCCCGGACCGGAGCTCGAGGACGTGCATCGCCTCGCGGGCGTTCATCTGCATCACGAACCGCACCCGGTACGCGAGCGCGACCGCGTAGGAGGCCTGCACCGGGAACCGCAGGGCGAGCGCGCCGTAGAGCGCCGCGGACCGTTCCATCGTCGCCTCGTAGGCCTCCCGCACCGCGCCGCCCGCCTCACGGACCGCCTCGGGCAGATCGAAGCCCCACCGGGGGGTGAGCGGCTGCCATTCGATCGTGAGCATCCGGTGGCGCTGCAGGTCCCGGAACGCGCCGTAGTCGGCGAGCACGTCGAACCGGTACGCGGTGCGCTCGAACGCCCGTCCGGGACGGTGGCGACGGTTCTCGCGCTCCCCCACGTAGGCCAGCAGCAGCGCCCGGCGCTCCTCGGCGCCCAGCCGCCGGACCCGGGCCAGGAGCTGATCGTCGGGCAACGAACTGTACGGGTAGCAGATGGCCGCGATGACCTTGTCCTCGCCGTCGGGATCCCAGTCGGTGAGGGTCACCTCAGGCCGGTGCTCCGGCGGTTCATCGCCGAGGAGCCGGTCGACGAGGACCGCGGTGTGCTCGGCGGTCTCGGTGAGGTAGCGCACCCAGCGCCCGCCCCGCTCCGGGCGGTCGAGCCGGGCGAGGAACGACGGGATGACCTTGGTGAGCTCGGCGTGCATGAGGTCGGCGTAGCGGCGCGCCTCGGGCAGCGGATGGGCCCGCATCCGTAGCAGCAGCGCCTCGAAGGCCTGACCCGACCCGTAGATCCCCACGTTGGAGAGCGTGGCCGCCGGCAGCATCCCCCGGAGGGCGTCGCACGCCTTGGCCTTCACCGCCCGGCGGTACACCGGTTCGGGGTCGCCCGGCTCGCGGGGGTGGCGCCGCCGGACCCAGTCCACCATCAACCCCAGGGCGATGCTGTAGGCATCGAAGAGCGCGTCCATCTCCCCCACGTAGTGGGCGCCCAGCGGCGAGTCGAGGATCTCCGGCGGCCGCAGGTACCGGTAGCGGCCGGCGAGGCGGGTGTCGTAGGGGATGTAGCGGGTCGACTGCTCGAGGTAGGACATGAGGCGACCCCACTCGAGCACCTTTGTGAGCACGTTCGACGCCTGCTCGCAGGCCAGGTGCACCCCGCCGAGCTGGGCCACCGAGTCGTCCCCGTATTCGAGGAACACCCGGTCGTAGAGTGCCTCGGCCCGGCGCCGCCCCACCTCGCCGGCATCGAGGCCCGGGGGCGGGTGACCCTGCTCGAGATCGTCGAGGAACTCGTCGAGGAACAGGCGCCGCAGGCTCTTGGCCGACCTCGAATACCGCGCGAAGAGCGCCCCCTTCACCACCTCGGGGAGGTTGACGAGCGCGAACACCGGCCCGTCGAGGTTCGTGACGTACGGGCGGAGGCGGTCCTGTTCCTCGGGGGTGAACACCTCCGCCGCGTACTGCATGGGAGCGGGGAGGATACCCAGCGGCCGGGGGCGGGTCGTGGACCCGTCGGCCGGCGGGGCTCAGCCGCCTCAGAGCACGAGCCGGCACACCCCGGGGGTGACCCGGACGGTCACGAGCGACCGCCGACCCAGCGCCCGGCCGTCCGCCGTCCAGGGCCACGGCGCCGCCGTGCGGACCTCCACGGTCCGGGCGCGGCGGGTGGGCAACGACGGGTGTGGCAGGTGGGTGCCCGTCGCGAGCCGACGGCGCATCGCCGCCCGCTGCGCCGGCGGCAGCGCGTAGACCTGGGCGTCCAGCCAACCGTCCCCCGGATGGGCCCGGGGCGCGAGGTCGGCGGTGCCGAGGAACTCGGCGTTGGCGACCACCACGGTGGTGGCCCGCCCCTCGAACCAGGTCGTCCCGTCGATCCGTACCTGCACCGGCCGGCGGCGGTGCCGGGCGCCCAGCCGGCGGGGATCGATCCCGCCGACGACGACGGCCAGCGCGAGGCGTTCCGGTGCCGGCCCGCCACCGTGGATCTCCAACCCGTCGACGGTCACCACCACCGGTTCTGCGCCGGTCCGCTCATCCGGCGCCCGGGCGTCCTCGGCGAGCCCCAGGGTGCGGGCCAGCCCGACCGTGCGGGTCGGCCACCACCGGAGCGGGCCGTGGGGACGCCCGGCGACGGCGGCGGCGAGATCGGCTTCGTCGCCGACCACGACCGCGGCGGCACACGCCCCGGTCCCGTCACCGTCCCGGGTCGCGCCGGGGGTCATGTCGCCGCCCCCCGCATCACCCGACCGGGCCGACGATCCCGCTCAAGGTCACCCTGGGACCGGTCGAAGAACCCGGCGTTCAGGGGACGGGCGAACTCGGCACCGGGCCGGGGTCCGGACGCGGACGGCATCAGGTCCCCGAGGATACGGAACGCCGGTGGTCGAACCGGTCACGCCATGGGCGGCCGTTGGATCTCCGGATCCACGACGGCTCCGAGCGCCGAGGAGGCGGACATGCCGATGATCAGGGAACCAGCCGGTCCCACCCGGGCCGGGGCGCGTCGACACCGCCGGGCCGGGGCCGCGGTGGTGATCACCGGGGTGCTGGTCGCACTGGTGGGGATCGCGGTGCCCGTCCCCGCCGCGCCCGCCATGCCGGCGTGGCACACGGTGGAGGCGTCGCCCCTGTCGGAGACCCCTCGGCTCTTCACCCACCTGGCCACCCTCCCCGCCGGCCAGACCGCGCTGCTCTACGGCGGGTGGCACGATCCCGACCTCGCCGGCGGCGGCGCCCGCGCCGACACCTGGACCTGGGACGCGGAGGGGGGCTGGGTGCCACGCTGCGGAACCACGCGGGCCGGTGCCACCGAGCCCTGCGGGCCGGGCACCCGGTTCCTGGGCGGCATCGCCTCCCTCGATGCGGGCCCGCTCCTCTTCGGGGGCATCGCCGATGCCGACGAGTTCGAGGCCGACGCGATCGCCGGCGATCTCTGGCAGTGGAACGGATCCGGCTGGTCACAGCTGTGCGACACCGCCACCTGCGGGCCCGGACCCCGGATCGGGGTGGCGATGGCGGGGCACGGCACGCAGGCGGTGCTGTTCGGCGGGCTCGGCCCCGGAGGCCTGCTCGGGGACACCTGGGTGTTCGATCTGATGTCGAAGGGAGGATGGCGGAAGGTCTGCGGTGACCCGGACCCGTGCGGCCCGCAACCCCGATTCGGGGCCGCCCTCGCCTGGGACGGCACCCGCTTCGTGCTCTTCGGCGGGGGTGACACCCGCACCGAGGCCTTCGACGACACCTGGGTGTTCGACGGGTCCGGCTGGCAGCAGGTGTGCGGCACACCGGATCCCTGCGGACCCGCCCCGCGGGAGCTGGCCGGGGCCACCGGCTTCATCGACGCGGCGGGCGACGTCGACGGTGTGCTGCTCGTGGGGGGCGGGCACTTCTTCGTCGACCCCGAACGGGTGCCCAAGAGCGTCGCGTATCGCGACGTCTGGCGGTTCCAGGCCGGTGGTGACGGGACCGCGGCCGCCGCCGGATCCTGGAGCCGGGTCGGCGCCGGCTGGCCGGACACGCCGATCAGCTGGCTCCCCGACGATGACTCGCACCCGGTGAGCGAGGACGCCCCGCTCGTCCCGGTCGTGACCGCGCTGCCCACGGCCTGCCAGATGCTGATGCACGGCGTGCGCGTGCCGGCGAAGGAGTTCGTGCCTCGCACCGACCCGTGGGCGTACGACCGGGGCGAGGCGGGGACCTGTGGGGTACCGACGACCACGACCACGCCCTCGACGACCACCACCACGACCGCCGCGCCCACCACCACGACCACCCCGGCGGTGGTCCCGTTGAGCGAGGTGGCCGGGACCGGGACGGAGACCTCGACGCTGGCCCGGACCGGACCCGGGGTCGTCCGGGTCACCACCGTGATGGGGTTGGCCCTGGTGGCCGTGGGCGCGGCGATGCTCGGCGCACCCAGGGTGCGCCGCCGCAGGGCGGGGCCGGTCGGCTGATCCGGACGGACCGGGTCGTCATGGGCCGACCGGCCCCGACCGGCGTCAGGGTGCGACGAGTCCCGACGCCAAGACCACGCCCCGTAGGCAGCGTTGCGCGGCGTTGCGGGCCGCGGTCGCGACCGCCGGCGACGGTGCCACTTCGGCGATCTGGCCGAGCAGGTCGACGGTGAGCTTGACGATCCGGACGAAGTCGCCGCCGGTGAGGTCCTCCTCGTCGCCGAGCACCTGGGCGAGCGGGGCCCCGGACGCCCAGGCGTGCAGCGCACCGGCGAGCCCGGGGTCGGGTCGACGGGTTTCCGGAAGACCCGCGTCGTCCTCGGCGAGGTGCAGGTCCCGCCAGATACGCTCCACGGCCCGGATCCGGTCGCCGAGTCGCCGCGTCGGGGCCCGGGGCGCCGAGGGCGCCCCGTCGGGCCCGCGCCGCTCGTAGGTGAAGCACGAGGCGAGCGCGGCGACTTCGGCGGGTTCCAGGTCGTCGAAACAGCCGGTGCGCAGCGCCTCGGCGACGAGGAGGTCGGCCTCGCACGCGAGCCGGGCGAGCATGCGCCCGGCGTCGGTGAGTGCCCAGTCCTCCAGGTAGCCCCAGGCGTCGAGCACCCGCAGCACCCGGTCGAGTTGCCGGGCGAGGCTCTCGTTGCGGCTGCGGATCCGCCGCTCCAGTCGGGTCCGCTCCCGTTCGAGCCGTTCGAGCTCGTCGAGGGCCCGGAGATGCCGGGGCAGATCGGGGCAGCTCAGCACCGGGTCGGGTGCCGGGTGCCCGGCACCGGGCGGGTCCGGCGTCGTCATGTCCCGACGACCGGGGCCCGCAACATCGGGGAGGCGCCGGAGCAGGTCGCGCACCGTGCGCCGGTAGGCAGGCGAGCGCGGCGCGAACGGGTGCGGGAGCGCCAGGTGACCCACCGGCCGGGGCGGGGTGTGGAAGTCTCCCGGGCCGACCCGGAGCAGGTCGCGGTGGAGGCCGAGCACGAGGACCCGCCCGCCACCGCGCCCACCCTCGTGCCGGAGCACCACGGCCCGCCCGCCGGCCCGCCCGACCTGCAGGACGTCTCCGGGACGCAAGGCGTCCAGGGCAGCGGCGATGGCGTCGGTTGCCGTCGCCGCCGCCCGGTCGTCCGCCGCGGCCCGCAACCGCTCCCGGTGGCGCTGCACGTCGCCGTGGGCACAGGTGGCCCATCGGCGATGATCGGCGATCATTTCGGCGACCCGTTCGAGTTGGCGCTCGAGGCCCACGACGTCCCGGTCGGTGCGCCACTGCGCGAACGACAGGTTCAGGAGGTGGTGCGCCTCCTCGGGTGGGTAGCGCTGCACGAGGTTCGCGGCCATGTTGTAGGTGGGCCGGAACGAGGAGGTGAGCGTGTAGGCACGGCGGGAGGCGAGGCCCGCGACCTGATCGAAGGGCACGAACGGGCTCCAGCAGACCACCGCGTAGCCGAGCTCGTCGATGCCGCGACGCCCGGCCCGGCCGGTGAGCTGGGTGTACTCGCCCGGGGTCAGGAACTCGTGGTGCTCACCGGTGAACTTCGAGAGCTTCTCGATCACCACCGTGCGGGCCGGCATGTTGATCCCGAGGGACAGGGTCTCGGTGGCGTAGACCATCTTCACCAGGCCCGCCGCGAACGCCTCCTCGACCGCTTCCTTCATCGGGGGCACCATGCCGGCGTGGTGTGCGGCGATCCCGGCGAGCAGCCCCGTGCGCCAGAGGCCCGCGCCGAGCGCGTCGAGGTCCTCGGGACCGAGGTCGGCGGTGTGGGCCTCGGCGAGGCGGGCCAACTCGCGCCGTTCGGCGCCGTCGGTGAGCCGCAGCCCGGCCCGCAGGCACTGCTCCACCGCCTGGTCGCACCCGGCCCGACTGAACACGAACGTGATCGCCGGCAGCATCCCCGCGCCGGCAAGGGCCTCCACCATGTCCACCCGCCCCGGCGACATGAGGCGCCCGCGCCGCGGTCCCCCCCGGCGCAGGAGACGGGCGTCGAGCCGGGCCGCGACCGGGTTCGGCCGGGGGCTGCCGTCGTCACCGACCACGAAGGTGGGCAGCAGCCGCACCCCGCTGGCCCCCCGTTCCGCGACCGCGTACAGATGGATCAGCTCCACCGGGCGGCGCTCCTCGATCACCGCGGCGGTTTCCCCCCGCACGGTGCGGATCCAGTCGGCGAGCTCCTCGGCGTTGGACACGGTGGCCGAGAGGCACACCAGCCGCACGGACGTCGGCAGGTGGATGATCACCTCCTCCCAGACGGCACCCCGCACGCGATCCTGGAGGTAGTGGACCTCGTCGAGGATGACGTAGCGCAGGCCCTCGAGCAGGTCCGAGCCGGCGTAGATCATGTTGCGCAGCACCTCGGTGGTCATGACCACCACCGGCGCGCCGGGGCGGATGCTGTTGTCTCCGGTGAGCAGCCCCACCCGGTCCTGCCCGCACCGGGCGAGGAGATCGAGGTACTTCTGGTTCGACAGCGCCTTGAGCGGCGAGGTGTAGAAGACCTTGCCCCCCGCCTCGAGCGCCTCCTCGACCGCGTACTCGGCGACGAGCGTCTTGCCCGACCCGGTCGGTGCGGCGACGAGCACCGAGTGGCCCGCGTCGAGCGCGTCGAGGGCCTCGACCTGGAACGGGTCGAGCGCGAACCCCAGGGCGGCTTCGAAGCGGTCCCGGAGCCCCGAACGGGTCACGGACCGCTGGCGGGCGGTGTGCTGGTGCCGGTCGGCGCCTCCGGTGCCGGCGGCGGCGAGCCCGGGGCCGGTTCACCGGCCGGCGGGCCGGTCGTGGGCGGAGCGCCGGCCGTGGTGCCGGTGAGGTCGGGCAGGCTCGTCGGCAGCTGGATCGGCGGGGTGACGGTACCGCCGGAGTCGTCCCACAAGGCGTGCATCCCCCAGATGATCCCGGCGGTGCCGAGGACCACGGAGAGGCCGGTCGCCACGGCGACGATCACCTCACGGCGGTGGCCGGGAGGCTTCCAGGACGCGGGGGCGCCGTGCCGGGGGTTCCGGGTGCTCATCGCCGCATGATCCTACCGAGGAGGATGACCACCTCGTAGAAGACCCACATCGGCACCGCCATCGCCAGCATGGTGTACGGATCCTGGCTCGGGGTGACGACGGCGGCGAACGCCGCGACCCCGACGATGACGCCCCTCCGCCAGCGGCGCAGGCCGGCGGTGTCCACCACGCCGGCGATGAGGAGGAACATGAGCACCAGCGGGAACTCGAACGCCAGCCCGAAGCCGAGGACGAGCAGGGCCACCAGGCTCAGGTAGCGGTCGGAGGTGAGCAGCGGTTCCTGCGCCTCCCCCCCGACGTTGAGGAGGAACCCGAGCGCGGCGGGCATGGTGCGCAGCGCGACGAACGCCCCGAACGCGAACAGGACGACCGCCGAAGCGACGAAGGGCAGCGCATAGCGCTTCTCACGGGGGTGCAGGCCCGGGGTCACGAACCGCCACAGCTGGTAGATCCACACCGGGAGCGCGAGGACGATCCCGCCGTAGGTGGCCACCTTGAGGCGGACCACGAAGGCGTCGGTCGGGCCGGTGAACACGAGGGCGTCACGCTTGCCGGCCGTGGCGTCCCGGTAGTAGCGGACGAGCCACTCGATCACCTCGTTGGAGAGGAGGAACGCCACCACCGCCGCCGCCACCACCGCGGCGAGCGAGACGATCACCCGGTAGCGCAACTCGGCGAGGTGCTCGATCACCGTCATGCGGGCGTCGGCGCTGCGGTGCCACCGGGAGCGGCGGAGTCGGCGGAGCACGGCCGGGGGCTACCGGACGGGCGGCCGGTGCCGGGACGGGGCCCGGGCGCCGGGGGTGGGCATCGGCGGCGCGGCGCGCCGGGGTGGCGGAGCCGGAGGGGGTCGGAACCGTGACGGCGCCCGCCGGGAAGCGACGCGCCCGGCCGGCGGTGCCGCCGACGCCGCGGGCCGCAGCGGCACCGGCGGTGGGCTCGGCGGTGCATGGGGTGCGAGCCCGCCCTCCCCGGCGTCGAGATCGAGCGCCTCGTCGAGCTCGAGCCGCACCTGATCCTGGAGGTGCCGCAGCTGCTGGATCGCCCGCCCCACCTGGCGGGCGAGCTCGGGCAGGCGGGTCGGGCCGAACACCACCAGGGCGAGGATGAGCAGGACCAGGATCTCCGCCGGCCCGAGCTGCGGCATCGGGCTCCTTTCGCCGGGCGGCCGAGGATCCTAGCGAGCCGGCTCGCGTCGGCGGCGGGCGAGGGTCGCGGCGAGGGCGCCGCGTTCGCGCTCCACCTCCGCGACGGCGGGACCGAGGGCGGCCCGGAACTCCGCGAAGGCCGTCACGGTCGGGGTCACGTCGTCGTGGGCCCGCCGCGCGGTCACCCACAGCGCGCCTGCGACGAGCAGGATCGCCGCACCGACCGCCACCCAGAGCGCGAGCACGGCGCTACCCTACCGCTCCCTCAGAGCCGTGGACCAGGGCGACGAGATCCTCGAACCAGCGGGGCGACTGCAACCGCTCGTGGAAGTCGAGCACGTCGTCGGGCCCGAACGGGGGCCCGTCGGGCCGTTCCCGGAACTCGGAGGGGAGGCGCCACACCTCGAGCCGCACCCCCGAGGACACGAGCACGTCCACGATCCGCTCGCTGGCCGGTCGGGTGACGGCTTGCGCACAGCGTGGGCACCGGAAGAGGTAGGCGCCCGAGGCGTCGTCCGAGCAGACACGTACCGTGATGTCACCGGTCCCGAGAGTCACGTCCCCGCAACTCGGGCAGCTCGCCCGGATCGTCGTCACCGTCGTGGCCCCTTTCCGTCAGGTCCCGCTCGGCGTTCCCATCGGCAGCCCCGACGCCGTCCTTGAGCGCGGGGCCGGTGGGCGCGTCGCGCACGGGCGGTGGAATCATGACGACCGGTGCACACGATCGCGTTCGCACACCGGGGCGCACGGACCGAGGAACCGGAGAACACGATCCCGGCCTTCCGCCGGGCGCTCGCGCAGGGCGCCACCGGGCTGGAGACCGACGCGTGGCTCGCCGCCGACGGCGAGGTGGTGCTCACCCACGACCCCGTGGTCCGGCGGGGTCTTCGCCGCCTGCGGGTGTCGCGTTCGGCGGCCGGCAGCTTGGTCGCGGCGGGGGTGCCCCGCCTCGCCGATCTCTACGAGGCCTGCGGCACCGACTTCGAGCTCTCGGTCGACTGCAAGGAGGACCGGGCCGCCCGTCCGCTCATCGCCGTCGCCCGGGCCCACGGCGCGCCGACGCGCCTGTGGGTGTGCCACCCGAACCTCGAGTTCCTCGCCGAGTTGCGCCGGGAGGCCGGGGACGTGCGCCTCGTCCACTCCCCCGGCCGGGGTCGCCTGCCGGCCCGGCACATGGAGCGGCACGCGGCGCACCTCGCGGCGGCCGGGATCGACGCCTGCAATCTGCACCACACCGAATGGTCGCTCGGTCTCGTCACGCTGTACCACCGGTTCGGGGTTCGGGCCTTCGCCTGGGACGCGCAGGAGACCCGGCACCTGCGGGCGATGCTCGCCATGGGCGTCGACGGGCTCTACTGCGATCGGGTGGACCGCATGATGGCTGCGGTCGGCGAGTGGGCTGCCGGGACCGGGAAGCCGTGAGCCCCGCCTGAGCCCCGCCCCGCGGGCACCCGCAGGTGGGCACGTGCACGTGGGCTCAGAACACGCGGAAGCGACCCAGCGGCCAGATGCGGATGAAGACCCGACCCACGATCGCCGACCGGGTGATCGGGCCGAAGTACGTCGAATCCTTGGAGAAGGGACGGTTGTCGCCGAGCACGAAGTAGCCGTCGCGCGGGACGTCCACCGGCCCGAAGTCCCGCGACCGCACCCCTTCCGGGAGGTACGGCTCGCGGATGCGCCGGCCGTTCACGAACACGTGACCGTCCCGGCCCTCGATGCGGTCCCCCGGCAGCCCCACCACCCGTTTCACGAGATCCTTCACGTCACCGGCCGCGGCGGCGGGCGGGGCGCGGAACACCACCACGTCGCCCCGGCGGGGATCGTGCAGCCGGTACGAGAGCTTGTTCACCAGCACCCGGTCTCCCACCTGCAGGGTCGGGACCATCGACTCGGAGGGGATGTAGAAGGCCTGGAAGACGAAGGCCCGCACCACGATCGCGATGAGCACCGCCGCGGCGACGAGCAGGAACCACTCCAGCGCCGAGCGACGGACGTCGGGCCCCGTGCCTCCCGGTGTGTCGTCGCCTGCGGCGGGGGTGGGCAGCGGCGCGGTGCGCAGCGTCCCGGCGGCGGGAGCCGACCCGGTCGCCGGTCCACCAGACGCCTCCACCGCCCCGGTGGCTCCAGGGTCCGTGCCCGCCACCAGCGGTGACGCACCCTGCATCGGGGCGTCGGGGTCGGGGATGCTCACGAGTGGTGGTCCTCCTCGGTGGCGGGGTCGCGGCGGGTGGGGAGGCCATCCTCGCACGCCCGGCCGGCGGACGTCTGCTCAGGGACCGGACGCCCCGAGTGGGGATCGAACGCCGCGCGGGCGGCGACCGCCGCCGCCTCGAAGAGCAGCGGGTCGGCCGCCGCGGGCCGGCCCATCGAGCTGACCGCGAGCCCGAGCGCGTCGAGATGGTCGGTGATCCCGACCGGCGGGACGAGCCGCACGTCGTGCCGAGCGGTGATCCCCGTGCCGTGCAGTGCCGCCACCACCGGGGCCGCGTCCGCCAGCGCGGGCACCGGCACCAGCGTCCGGGAGCGGCACAGGAGCCTCAGCACGGTCCGGCTGTGATGGGAGAGGCCGCGATGGCGAGGTCGCGGGTCGGCCGCCGACATCCGGAGGCACGCCACCGGTCGGCCACCCAACGCCGCCGCGGTGTCCAGGGTGGCGGCGGCCTCCACCCCGGTGGTGCCGAGCGCGGTGCCGGTCCCGACGATCCCGGGTCCCATCCCGACGAGGGTGAGGTCGGCACCGAGCTCCCGGCGGGCCAACCACAGCGCGGAGGGGATCGACACCGCCTCGAGGTCACCGCCGAACGCGTGTCCGGCGGTCACCACCCCGCACAGCAGGGCCCGCTCCCGCAGCGCCGCCAGCAGATCCGACAGCGCCGCGGGCAGGGCGGCACCGTCCGTCATGACGTACGCCACCCGGGACCCGGGTCGGTCGACCGTCGCCGCGACCGCCGCGGCGGCGAGCTGGCTGTGCAGGGGCACGACGACGACCGGCATCCCCTCGAGGTCGGTGCCGGGCTCGGCAGGCGTCCCGAGGTGCTCCTCGGCGGTCCCGACGTCCACCTGCAGGCTGGTGTACCGCAACTTCATGATGTGCCCCGGGCCGGGTGCGTGCCAGGAGCGAAGCGCGAGGTTCCAGTGCACGACGTGCCACCCGCCGGTCCCGAGCCCGAGCTCCACCGCCGTGGTGTTCACCACGACCTCGTCGCCGACCGCCACCGGCGGGGTGAGCGTGGTGAGCACGTAGGCCCGCTCGGGTCCGGAGCCCAGGTCGACCTCGACGCGCTGGAGCCCGGGGCGCGACGAGAGGATCGCGCTGACGCGGCCGGTGGTGAACGACGGCACCGGCCGGCTCAGAGCGACGCGATGAGCCGCTCGACCCGGTCGTCCCGGGCCTTGAACGGATCCTTGCAGAGGACGGTGCGCTGGGCCTGGTCGTTGAGCTTCAGGTGCACCCAATCGACGGTGTAGTCGCGCTTGCGCTCCTTGGCCCGACGGATGAACGCGCCCCGCAGGCGGGCGCGGGTGGTCGCCGGCGGTTCGTGCACGGCACGTTCGACGGCGTCGTCGGTGACCATCCGCTCCATCTGCCCGCGCCGCTCGAGGATGTAGTACAGGGACCGCCCGCGGGACACGTCGTGGTAGGCGAGGTCGACGAGCGCCACTCGCGGATGGGTGAGGGGCAGGTCGTGCCGGCGCCGGAACGCCTCGATGAGGTGGTACTTGGCCACCCAGTCGATCTCACGCTCCAACTTCAGGGGATCGGACTCGAGCGCACACATCACGTGCTCCCACATCTCCAGCGCCCGCTGCTCCTGTTCCGGCAGTCCCCGGCGCTTCGCGAAGCGCAGCGCCCGGGTCAGGTACTCGGCCTGCAGCTCGATGGCGCTGAGCTCCCGCCCGTTCGCGAGCCGTACCCGCCGCCGGCAGGTGACGTCGTGGCTGATCTCCCGGATCGCCCGGATCGGGTTCTCGAGGGTGAGGTCACGCCAGGGGCTCGGGTCCTCCTCCAGCATGCGCAGCACGATGGACGTGGCCCCCACCTTCAGGTAGGTGGTGTACTCGCTCATGTTCGAGTCGCCGACGATCACGTGCAGGCGACGGAACCGTTCGGCGTCGGCATGGGGCTCGTCTCGGGTGTTGATGATCGGGCGCGAGCGGGTGGTCGCCGACGACACGCCCTCCCAGATGTGCTCGGCCCGCTGCGCGAGGCAGTACATCGCGCCGCGGGCGGTCTGGAGCACCTTGCCGGCCCCCGCGTACACCTGCCGGGACACGAAGAACGGGATGAGCACGTCGGTGAACTTGGCGAAGTCGCCGTCCCGCTCCACCAGGTAGTTCTCGTGGCAGCCGTAGGAGTTGCCCGCGGAGTCGGTGTTGTTCTTGAACAGGAACACCTCGCCCCGGATCCCCTCCTCCCGGAGGCGCTGTTCGGCCGAGACGAGAAGGCCCTCGAGGATCCGCTCCCCCGCCTTGTCGTGCGCGACCACATCCGCGATGGCGTCGCACTCCGGGGTGGCGTACTCCGGATGGCTGCCCACGTCGAGGTAGAGGCGGGCGCCGTTCTCGAGGAACACGTTGGAGGACCGCCCCCAGGACACGACCCGGCGGAACAGGTAGCGGGCGACCTCGTCGGGGCTCAACCGCCGCTGGCCGCGCAGCGTGCAGGTCACGCCGTACTCGTTTTCCAGGCCGAAGATCCGGCGCTCCACGTCCCCAGGCTACCGGGCGCCTCCGGCGGTGCGGGCCGGCACGAGGGCAGCGCGTGCCGGGGGTCTCAGCCGCCGCGCAGGAGTTCGTCGAGCTCCGCACCCCGGATGCGGCGGAAGGCCCGCTCGGGCCGTGACCGGTCGAGGAGCGCCACTTCGAGCTGAGCGGCGGGGAGCGGCTCCCCGCCCTCCTCGGCGAGGACGCTGGCCCCCAGGCGCAGCGCCTCGGCGAGGGGGGCCTCGGGGCGGTAGTCGGCCTCGAGCCGCTCCGCGATCGCCTCGGCGCGACCACCCAGGACGGTGAAGCCGTGCTCATCCATGAGCGTCCCGTCGTAGAGGATGTGGAACAGCTCGTTGGGCTCGTCGGGATGCGCCCCCACCTGGGCGACGAGGATCTCCACCTCGTAGGGCTTCATCTCGTGGGTGAACACCTGCCCGAGGGTCTGCGCGTACGCGTTGGCCAACGAGTTCGCGGTGACGTCCTCGCGGGAGTACTGGTACCCCTTGAGGTCGGCGAGGCGGACCCCACCGATCTTCAGGCTCTGGAACTCGTTGTACTTGCCCACGCCGGCGAAGGCGATGCGGTCGTACACCTCGCTGATCTTGTTGAGGGTGCGGCTGGGGTTCTCGGCCACGATGAGCACCCCGTCCGCGCACTCCAGCGCCACGAGGCTCCGGCCACGGGCGATGCCCTTGCGGGCGTAGTCCGCCCGATCCTTCATGACCTGCTCGGGCGACACGTAGAACGGCATCGTCATGCGCCACGACCCCCCAGTTCCGGGCCGGTGAGGAGCCGTTCGGCGCGCTCGGCGACCTCGTCGGTGGCGAGCGCGCGGTAGCCGTCGGGACCGATGGTGGCGACGGTCGGGAAGATCCGGCGTACCAGGTCGGGTCCGCCGGTGGCGGCGTCCTCGTCGGCGGCGGCGAACAGCGCCCGGATCGCCAGGTCGATCGCCTCCGGCGCGCCGAGGTCCTCCGACCAGGAGGCCTTGATCCAGTTGCGGGCGTGCAGGCCACCCGAGCCGGAGGCCTGGAAGTCGGCCTCCTCGTACTTGCCGCCCAGGGCGTCGAAGGAGAACACCCGCCCCCGCCGGCGCCGTTCGTCCCAGCCGGCGAAGAGCGGCACGACGACCAGCCCCTGCATCGCCGCGGGCAGGTTGGCCCGCACCATCTGGGAGAGCTGATTGGCCTTGCCCTCCAGGCTGAGCGGCTCGCCCTCCACTTTCTCGTAGTGGGCGAGCTGCACCTGGAAGAGGCGCACCATCTCGATCGCCGGCCCGGCCGCGCCGGCGATCGCCACACCCGAGTGGCGGTCGGCCGGGAACACCTTCTCGATCCGGCGGCTGGCGATCGTCATGCCGGCGGTCGCGCGCCGGTCACCCGCCATGACCACCCCGGCGACGTGACGGATGGCCACCACCGTCGTGCCGTGGGTGACCGGCACCTCCCCCGCGCCCGGCGGGAGGTGGACGACGGGCAGGCTGTCGGGGGCCACGCGCCGGAGCAACTCGACGAACGACGGCCCCGGGTCACCCCCGGGTGGGAACAGCGGCAGCGGGAGATCGGGCATCAGCGCCGGAGGCTAGCCGCCGACCCGATCCCGGTCGGCGGCCCGCTACTCGCCGCCCTTCTGCACGTAGGAGCGGACGAACTCCTCGGCATTGACCTCCAGGACCGCGTCGATCTCGTCGAGCAGCTCGTCGAGCTCCTCCTTGAGGGCTTCGGCGCGGCTCGACCCGCTCTCGGTCGGTGCGACCTCCTGCTCACCGGCAGGGGTGCCCCGGGGTACGGTGCGCTTCTTCTGTTCCCGTTCGGGCATCGTGCGTCCTCCTAGGAAGCCAGCGCGGCCACCAGCTCGCCCGGTGTGTCGCAGCGTTCGAACAACGCCTCGACATGGGCGCGGGTGCCCTTGAGCGGCTCCATCATCGGGATCCGCCGCAGCGGGTCGGACCCCACGTCCAGGATGAGGCTGTCCCAGTTGGCGGCCACCACCGCGTCGGGCCAGCGCGACAGGCAGCGACCACGGAACCAGGCCCGGGTCCGTTCCGGGGGGTCGGTGACGGCCCGGCTCACCGTGTCCTCCGAGACGAGACGCTCCACCTTCCCCGCCGCGACGAGCCGTTCGTAGAGGGACCGCTCGGGACGGACGTCATGGTACTGGAGATCCATCATCGCGAGGCGGGCGTCGCCCCATCCGAGCCGGTGGCGGTCCCGGTAGGCCTCCAGGAGCGCGAGCTTGGTGACCCAGTCCAGGTGGCCCTCCAGGGTGCGAGGATCGTGCTCGAGGGCCGTCAGGACGCGTTCCCAGCGCTCCAGGGCGTCCAGCGCCACGGGGCCGCCGCACGCCTCGAGGCCGGTCTCGTCGGCGTACTTCTCGGCCAGGCGCAGGAACTCCCACTGCAGGTCCAGCGCGGTGGCGGTGCCACCCTCCCGTAGCTCCACGGTGGCCCGCAGGGTCGGATCATGCGAGACGGTGCGCATCGCCGCGACCGGCGCCGCGATCGACAGATCCTTGGTGACGAAGTCGTCCTCGATCATCGCCAGGACGATGGCGGTGGTCGCCACCTTCAGGAACGTGGCCACCTCGCAGAGGTTCGCGTCGCCGGCGATCACGTGGAGGCGCCGGTAGCGCTGGGGGTCGGCGTGCGGCTCGTCACGGGTGTTCACGATCGGCCGCTTCAACGTGGTCTCCAGGCCGACCTCCTCCTCGAAGAAGTCGGCCCGGCTGGAGATCTGGTAGGCGACCGCGGGCGCACCGTTCTCCGCCCCCACCTTCCCGGCGCCGCAGAACACCTGCCGGGTGACGAACCAGGGCAGGAGGTGACGGACGAGCTCGCCGAACGGGGTGCGCCGATCCACCAGGTAGTTCTCGTGGCAGCCGTACGAGTTGCCCTTGCCGTCGGAGTTGTTCTTGTAGACGACGATCTCCTGGCCTGCCGGCAACAGGTGCGCCACCGCCCGCATCGAGCGGGCCAGGATCCGTTCCCCGGCCTTGTCGGCACCGACGAGTTCGAGCGCGTCGGCGCACTCGGGCGTGGAGTACTCGGGATGCGCGTGGTCGACGTAGTAGCGCGCCCCGTTCGTCAGCACCGCGTTCACGAGGTGCGTCTCCACCTCGGGCGCGGTCGCCGCCTCGCGCCGGAACCCCCGGGCGTCGCGACCGGGGGATTCGTCCTCGAAGTCCCAGCCGACCCGGCGGTGCTCGACGTACGCGTTGATGAGGAGCGAAGACGCCGTCACCGGGTTCGGCTCGACCGCTCCCCGGGTGACGACCCCGTACTCGGTCTCGATCCCGCACACCTTCGGGACGGCCATCAGCTCATGGTAGCGGTGGGTCGGACGAGCCCCGGCGGCGACCGGCGCGGGACGGGGTCGCTGCGCTCAGAGGTACTGGCCGGTGGTGACCCGTTCGATCTGCCGCCCGCCGCCGGTCTCGGCACCCTCGCCGAGCAACACCCGCACGAACACGATCCGCTCGCCCTTCTTGCCGGAGATCCTGGCCCAGTCGTCGGGGTTCGTCGTGTTCGGCAGGTCCTCATGCTCCCGGTACTCCTGCCGGATCGAGTCCAACAGGTCCTGGGTACCGATCCCGGGAGGCCCGCCGGCGATCACCCGCTTGATCGCGAGCTTCTTCGCCCGTCGCACGATGTTCTCGATCATCGCACCGGAGGCGAAGTCCCGGAAGTAGAGCACCTCCTTGTCACCGTTCTGGTAGGTCACCTCGAGGAACCGGTTCACGTCCTCGGTGGCGTACATCGCGGCGACGGCGCGGTCGATCATGGCCTCGGTCGCCGCCTCGGGGCCGCCGTGCCGCTCCACCTCCTCGGCCGCGATGGGCAGACTGGGTCGCAGGTAGCGGGCGAAGATCGCCTTCGCGGCCCGCTCGTCGGGTCGCTCGATCTTGATCTTGACGTCGAGCCGGCCGGGCCGGAGGATCGCCGGGTCGATGAGGTCCTCCCGGTTGGAGGCCCCGATGACGATGACGTTCTTGAGGCTCTCCACCCCGTCGATCTCGGCCAGCAGCTGGGGCACGATCGTCGACTCGATGTCCGAGGAGATCCCCGTACCGCGGGTGCGGAAGAGGGAGTCCATCTCGTCGAAGAAGACGATGACCGGCACCCCCTCCTCGCTCTTCTCCCGGGCGCGCTCGAAGATGAGGCGGATCTGGCGCTCGGTCTCCCCCACGTACTTGTTCAGCAGCTCGGGACCCTTCACGTTGAGGAAGTACGAGCGGGCGCCGGCGTTGCCGGTCTTCTCCGCCACCCGCTTGGCCAGGCTGTTGGCGACGGCCTTGGCGATGAGCGTCTTGCCGCACCCCGGTGGCCCGTACAGCAGGATCCCCTTCGGGGGTGACAGTTCGTGGGTGTGGAACAGGTCGGCGTGGAGGTACGGCAGCTCGACCGCGTCCTGGATCTGCTCGATCTGCGCGTCGAGGCCACCGACGTCGTCGTAGGTCACGTCGGGGACCTCTTCGAGGACGAGCTCCTCGACCTCGGGACGGGGGATCCGCTCGAGCACGATCCCCGAGCGCGGGTCGACGAGCACGTGCTCACCCGCCCGCACCCGCTGGCCGACGAGGTCGTCGGCCAGCTCGCACACCCGCTCCTCGTCGGCACGGCCCACCACGAGGGCCCGGCGCCCGTCGGCGAGGAGCTCCTTGAACACCACCACCTCGCCGTGCACCTCGGCCCCGCGGGCGAGGACCACGTTCAACGCCTCGTTGAGGACGACCTCCTGGCCCCGGCGGAGTTGGCCCGGGTCGAGTTCGGGGTGCAGCGCGACCCGCATCTTCCGGCCGGCGGTGAACACGTCGACGGTGCCGTCGTCGTTCAGCCCGAGGAAGGTGCCGTAGGCCGACGGCGGCATGGTGAGCTTGTCGACCTCCTCCCGCAGTGCCGCGATGTGCTCGCGTGCCTCGCGCAGGGTGGCCGACAGCTTCTCGTTCTGCGAGAGTGCCTGGGCGAGCTGCCCCTTGGTCTCGAGGATCCGCTCCTCCAGGGTGCGGACCCGCTTCGGGGCGTCCTGGAGGCGGCGGCGCAGCACCACGATCTCCTCCTCGAGGCCCTTGATGTGACTCTGGAGGTCGCTGACCTGGCGCTCGTACTCGGTGAGGCGTCGCTCGTGCTCGGAAGCCACGGTGACCACCTCCTCCCATGCTCGTCCGGGTGGGCAACCTAACACCGGTTCGGTGCCGTTCCGGTCACACCCCGGTGCGTTCCCGGATCCTGGCGCCCCGATCCCATTTTCCACGTGCACATCGGGTAAATTGACGGGGCGCCGCGGACCCGACCGCAGGCCGAACCCGAGACCGCCGGACCGCTCGTGGGACGGGGAGGTCGGCACGGGGAGGTCGGTTGGTCGGGGTGCCGGGGCGCCGAGCACACTGTGCCGACCCCGACGACAGCGAAGTGAGGCCACGATGAAGGTCTGGATCGACCAGGACCTCTGCACCGGCGACGGGCTGTGCGAGGAGATCGCTCCCGCAGTCTTCACGCTCCTCGATGACGGGCTCGCCTACGTGAAGGAAGGCGACAAGGTGTTCAGCGACCCCGGTGGCGCCGAGGGTCTCGCCGCCGTTCCGGCCGGCATGGAGGAGGCGGTGATCGAGGCGGCCGAGGAGTGCCCCGGGGAGTGCATCTTCCTCGAGCCCGACTGAGCCGGGACCTCCGCTCGACGTCCCGGGCGCCCACCGGGCCGAACCGGCTCAGCCACCCACGAGGCACGGGCCGGTGCCGGCGGCGGGGAGCGGCAGGTCCGCCAGGAAGGCGCGGATCTCGGACACGGTGAGCGCGTAGGCGGTGTCGGGCGACGCGGGGTCCACGGCGAACGCGATGCCCACCGCCACCCCGGCTCGGCTCACCACCGGCGCCCCCGAATCGCCGGGCGCCAGGCGGGCGGCGAGCACGAGCACCTCACGTTCGCTGGTCGACCGTCGGGTGATGTCGGTCCCGGTGGCCACGAGACGCTCGGTCACGCGGGCCGGCGCCGCCCGCAACGGCCCGCCGGCGGGATGGCCGAGCACCGCGACGACCGCACCGGTGGGGGTGTCCCCGAGCGGCAGCGGCGGCCGCCGCAGCCCGTCGACGCGCAGGAGCGCGAGGTCGCGCACCGGGTCGAACGCCACCACCGTGCCCGACACCGGCGGTGACCCCGGGACGTGGACGGTCGTGCGGCGCTCCCCCGCCACGACATGGGCGTTCGTGAGCACGAGCTCGTCGGCGACCGCGAAGCCGGTGCCCTCCTGGATCACCTCGCAGGCCCGGCCCGTCACCCGGACGACCCGATGCGCCACCTGCGCGAGCACCCGCTCGCCGAGCCGGACCCGGGGCGGCGGGCCGGTCGCCCGGGCGTCGGCCACCCGGGCGAACACCTCCGGGTAGGGGGCCGCGGCGACGATGCGGGCCACCGCCCGCGACGCGGCCGGGGGCGGCGGCGCGAACCGGCCGAGGGCGGCGGCGACCGTCGAGTGTCGGGCCATCCGGGCGGGCCAGCCCGGCGCGTTCGCCAGCGCCGGTAGGGCCAGCCACGCGAGCACGAGTGCGCCGAGGGCCCCCACCAGTGCCCCCCCGGCCCGATCGACGGTCCCGTGCGGTCCCGGCGGGCGGCCACGCCGTCGGGCGACGAGCAGGCCGAGGCCGAGCCCGGCGGCCTGCCCGCACAGGCCCATCCCGGCCAGGAAGGCGAGCACCGCGAGCAGCCGCGCCCGGGGCGCGGCCGGGGCGAGCGCCTGGGCGAGGCCGGGGAGGGCGAGCACCGCGACCGCGAGGCCGGCCGTCATCCCGGCCCAGGAGGCGAGACGGTGCGCGACCCCGAGCCGCCATCCGCCCGCCGCGGCGGCCAGGACGGCGGCGGCGACGAGGAGGTCGAGGGTGTTCACCGGCCGCCCGGTCAGGCGTGACGGGCGAGCAGCCGGGTGTGGGTGAGGAAGCCGGTGTGGGCGACCATCCGGTGGTCGGGCCGGACGGACTGGCGCTCCACGTGCCAGCTGCGTTGCAGCACCTCGAGGCTCTCGGTCAGCCCGAACGGCGAGTCGGTCAGCGCCTCCCGGAGGCGGGCCACCTGCGTGATCGTCGGCAGGTAGGCGAGGAGGATCCCGCCGGGGCGAAGCGCCGCCGCCGCGTGGTCCACGACCCGCCACGGCTCGGGCACGTCGAGCAGGATCCGGTCGAGGTCGCGTTCGTCGATGCCCTCGTAGACGTCACGCACCTCGATGCGCAGTGGTACGTCCGGGCCGCAGAACGCCTCGACGTTCCCCCGTGCCCGCCCCGCGAAGTCCTCCCGCAGCTCGTAGCCGACCACCGACCCGGTCGGACCGACCGCCCGGAGCAACGTCATGGTGAGCGCCCCCGACCCGACCCCGGACTCGAGCACCCGGGCCCCGGGGTGGACGTCGGCGAGGATGAGGATCGGGCCGAGGTCCTTCGGGTAGATCACCTGCGCACCACGGGGCATCTCGAGCACGAACTCCGCCAGCGTGGGCCGCAGGGCCACGAGGCGGGCGCCGAGCGTGGACCGCACCGTCATCCCCTCGTGCCCGCCGATGAGGTCGCCGTGCGCCACGACGCCGGCGTGGGAGTGGAACGCCCCTTCCTCACGCAGGGTGATGAGGTGCCGCCGGCGTCGGCTGTCGACGAGCAGGACCCGGTCGCCCGGGCGGAAGGGACGCGTCATCCTCGTGCGGTCGCGGCCCGGGCCCGGAGACGGCAGAACGCGCACTCCGACGCGGTGGTGGGAGCACCGCAGGACGGGCACGCCCGGAGGTCGGGCGGTGCGGCCTCGGCGGCGAACCGGCGGTGACCCCGGGCGAGGAACCCGGCCACGAACGCGGCCTTCGTCCCCGGGGAGCGGCGCTCGATGACGTTCAGCGCCTCCTTGTAGGCGAGGTGGCGGTTGCCGGCCGCCATCGGGCACTCCTCGACCTGGTAGTCGATGCCCGACAGCACGCAGTAGGCCGCGGTCTCACGTTCGGAGAGCCGGACCAGCGGCTTGACCTTGCGCACGAACCCCTCGGTGGCGGGAAGCACCGGCTGCTGACGGGCGAGGTACTCCTCGTCCCAGTGGAGCACGTTGCCGAGCAGCACCGCGGCCTCGTCGTCGAGGTTGTGGCCGGTGGCGACGACGTCGTAGCCCTCCTCGATCGCCACCGCGTTGAACAGGTGTCGCTTCGCCAGCCCGCACGCACCACAGGGGGCACGCCGGGTCGCCGCCGCGGCCCCGGGGACGTCGAACCCGAACCGGGTCCTCAGGTCCACCACGTGGAGGGGCCAGCCCCGTGCGGCGGCGAACGCGGTGGCGTACCGGGTGGACTCCTCGGAGTACTCGCCGATCCCGAGGCCGAGGACCATCCCGTCGGCCTCGAATCCCAGCGCGCGCAGCAGGTCCCAGCAGGCGAGGGAGTCCTTGCCCCCCGACACCGCCACGAGCACCCGGTCCGGTGGCTGGAGCATCGCGTGCTCGGTGACGGCACGCCGCACCTGTTCCCGGCAGTGGTGCCGGAAGCAGTCGGCGCAGAAGGCGGCGTTGTGACGGGGGAGGTCGATGACCGCCGGGGCGCGGCAACGGCGGCACTTCACCGGTCGGCCCCACCGGAGATCACCGGGCGGATCTCCACGACATCGGTGTCCTCGAGGCGGGCGTCACGGGGGACGAGGGTGTCCCCGGCGATCACGAGGACCGACTCCGGGTTGATCTCCAGACGCGCCAGCAACGCCTCCACGGTCAGGGGCCCGGCGACCTCCACCTCGCGTCGGGGGTTGCGCAGCACGACCCGCATCGTGCCCGCAGGCTACCGGTCGCGCCGCACCCCCCGGATGAGGTACGTCTCCCCCGGTCGGACCTCGAACCGAAGCAGCGGGGCGTCGGATCGGGCGACGATGCGCCGCCCGATCCGCCAGGCCACCAGCAGCAGCCCGAAGGTCACCGGCCGC